>SMUY01060295.1_pt1 | contig 14201 bp, 10 predicted proteins | sample 2456441 | NCBI WGS metagenome assembly SMUY01 (sample SAMN11095931, study PRJNA526329) | marine sediment metagenome | biome: Marine sediment; feature: Surficial sediment; material: Deep marine sediment; isolation source: Hadal surficial sediment | place: Pacific Ocean | collected 2014-11 | depth...
CCGACCGTGAATTCGCCATCTACCGTTTCAACGAGACGGGACGCTGTGCCGATGCCGCATTTGAACTGGTAGCACGCCATGCCGGTACCGCCGCCGACATTGCCCTCCGCGACCGGGCCGGATTTCGCTGTTTCGATGGCCTCGATTACGTGTTCCGGCCTGACATGGAAGCCGTCCTCGTCATTGAGCCGGCCGCCCCAGGTTTCGGCCACCACAGGATCAGACCAGGCGTAACCCGTCACGTCGCGGTCGGCATGATTGACCCGCCACTTTATGGTTTCCTCGAATACCATGCCGATGCTTTGCGTGGTCGTGATCATCACCGGGCCTTCGAGAAAACCGGACGCCTCCACCCAGATCGTACCGGTCATTTCGCCGGCGCCGTTCAGCACAGCGGTCCCGCCGAAAACCGGCAGCATTATCGAGTCTTCACCGCGCGGCAGAATCGCCGTGACGCCGGTGCGCGCAGCACTGCCATTCTCGTAGTCCGCGATAACCGTTGAATGACCGACTGTTACGCCGGCGACATCGGTAATCGCGTTTTGCGGTCCCGGCGTGCCGTCGAAAGGAATTCCGAGGTCACGTGCGCGCGGCGCCGCCTCGTCGGCGAAACCAACGATAGGCAACAAACAAATGATCAGAAGCAGTTGCTTCAATTATCGTGGCCGTGTTCTGTCGTTAGCGGGCTCAGGTATTTCGGATCGGTGATGCCCTTCTTGCGCATCGCGATACCGGTCAGGCATTCCGCGAGCACGCGATTCGCATTCTGTGCCGATGTATAGCCAGGATCCACCAGCGGATTCAGTTCAACGAGTTCGAATCCAACGATTTGTTTTACTGCGCAAAGCCCGCGAATGATCGGGAATACTTCACGCGTGGTAAGCCCACCCGGCTCAGGCGTCCCGGTACCCGGCATATACGCCGGATCGAGCACGTCGACATCAAAGGAAATGAATATGTACTTCGGACCGTTTTCCAGTGCTTCCCTGAGCACACGATCCATCACGGCATCCCAGCCGTATTTCTCAATCTCCGCCATCGGGTGGTAACGCAACCCCTCCTCCTGCATCCACTCGAAGCCGGACTGCCCAGGCCAGTAACCGCGCAATCCGACCTGGATAAAATTCGGACCCGGAACCAGTTTTTCGTTGAACAACCGCCGTACCGGCCGGCCGTGTGACAGGAGATGAGTACCGCCGCGCCCGGCATCGTAGTGCGCATCAAAATGGATGACACCGACATTGCCAGCACCGTATACGTCAACGATTCCGGCGACATCCGGATACATGAGTGAATGGTCGCCACCGACAATCATCGGAATCGTCCCGGCTGCAGCAACCTCGCGCACCATTTCCCGGATATGCCCGACACTTCGTTCGAGACTCAGGTAATCGACGGCGACATCCCCGTAATCAACGACCGTCAATTCGTCGAAGGGCGATACCATGGTATGCATGTGCGGCAGGTTGGACATCCCGGTACCGCCATACACGAGACCTGCGCGAAGCGCTTTTGGACCGTAAGCGGCACCGCGAAAACCCGTACCCGTATCCAGACCAATGCCCATAATTGCGACATCAACTTCACCCGCAACCAGATCCTCCGGCGTCAGCGCGACTGGCAGATTAAAGAATGTTGGAATGCCCTGCTTTGGCGAGGCACCCAGGTAGCGATTGATATTGATCGGTCCGGCTTCGCGCGGCGTATCGAATTCAACCGGCCGCCTCGTTTTCCAACTATTGAAGCCCGGCGAATCCGTGTTGAGCGGAATCGATTCCATATCCGTCTCCGGATTGAACTTCATCAACTCCTTCACCCGCATCATGGCATCGATGTAGGCCTCAACATCTTCCGGAGATTTGTTTTTGAAACGATCGAACAGAAGTTCGTGGCTGCCGGCGAAACTGAAAATTCCATCACCTCTCAGGAAATCAATTTTCTCCTGATCCAGACCTGCAACTTTCTGCGCAATATTGTCGGGAAGATCGACAGGTTCGAATTCGTCCTGCGCATTCGCCGATAAACCGAAAGCGATAACCGCTGCAACGATCAGGAGGTAATTTCGAAAAATTCGAATTAACGGACCCATTACTGCTCCCTTCGGACTGTCTTTTTATCAGCCGGATGCCCGTCCGGCGCGTAACCACATAATAACCGGTATAGCGTGTGGCCGAGTGATTTTTCCGTTACCGTTTCACCTGTGGAAACCAGGGCATGGCAATTCTGGATCGACCGCGGTGGCACGTTCACCGACATCGTAGCGCTGCGTCCGGACGGAACACTCGAGACCGCGAAACTGCTATCCGAGAACCCGGAGCAATACGACGACGCGGCTGCAGAAGGCATTCGGCGGATGGTCGCGGAATGGCCGGAAGCTGTATCGATTGAAGCCGTCAAAATGGGTACAACCGTAGCCACCAATGCGCTGTTGGAGCGTCAGGGATCGCCGACGGCGCTGGTCGTCACAAAAGGGTTCGCCGATGCGCTCGCAATCGGCTATCAGAATCGACCTGATATCTTCGCGCTCAATATTATCAAGCCCGAACCACTCTACGATCGTGTCATCGAAGCATCAGAGCGACTGAATGCTGACGGTGAAGTCATCATAGCGCTGGACGAAGAAGCGATATCTGCCGAACTGCGGCATTGTGCCGAAGACGGCATCTCATCCGTCGCGATTTGCCTGGTACATGGCTACCGTTATCCACAACACGAAAATCGGCTTGCAGCTATTGCAGAAGAGACCGGATTGCAACAAATCTCTGTGTCACACGACGTCGAATCGCTGATCAAGTTTGTGAGCCGCGCAGAAACGACGCTGGCCGATGCCTATCTCACGCCGGTATTGATGCACTACATCGACGGACTGAGAAACGCACTCAGGAAGATCGCGACGCCGAATCGTCTTTTGTTTATGCAAAGCAATGGCGGACTCGTCCTCGCCGACCAGTTCAGGGGCAAAGACAGCATTCTCTCGGGCCCGGCAGCCGGTGTCGTCGGCATGGTGGAATCGGCATCGCGGGCAGGACACGAACGCCTTATCGGCTTCGACATGGGTGGCACGTCAACCGATGTATCGGCCTGGAGTGGCGAATACGAACGCAGCAACGACTCAATGGTGGCAGGCGTGCGCCTGCGTGCGCCCATGATGAAGATTCATACGATCGCGGCAGGAGGCGGTTCGATACTCAGGTACCGGGATCAGCGTTACCAGGTCGGGCCCGATTCTGCGGGTGCGAATCCCGGTCCTGTCTGCTACCGGCGCGACGGTCCATTGACGGTTACAGACGCAAACGTGTTGCTTGGACGCATTCCGGTTGATCACTTCCCGAGCGTGTTTGGCCCCGATGCAAATCAGCCACTGGATGCTGCTGCATCCGAAAAAGCGTTTGCCGTCCTGGCCAATACGATCTCAAAGGATAGCGGCACTGCAGTGACCCCTGAAAAAGTCGCGTCCGGATTCCTGACCGTCGCCGTTGAAAGCATGGCAAACGCGATTCGCAAGATCACGATCGAACGCGGTGAAGACGTACGCGATTTCACTCTGTGTTGCTTTGGCGGTGCCGGTGGCCAGCACGCGTGTGCGGTCGCCGAAGTCCTCGGCATGCGAGAAATCTGGCTACATCCAATGGCGGGCGTTTTGTCGGCCTACGGCATGGGCCTCTCTGATATTCGTGTCGAGAAACAGCAGACGATCGAAGTGCCATTCTCTGACGATGAAATCTCGCGTATGCAGCCCGCAATCTCGGACCTCCGCAAGCACTGCGACGATTCGCTCGCCGCACAGAACGTGCCGGCGGAAAACCGCAGCTTTCAGATCAACCTCGGACTGCGCATCAGCGGTTCCGACACGATCCTCAACGTGCCCTACGGCGATATTGCCGCCATGATCGAAGCGTTCTCCGAGGTGTACCGCAATCGTTTCGGAACCAAACCGGAACCAGGGCAACTGCTAATTGCAACACTGCGCCTTGAAGGCACCGGCATTGAGCAGGTCATCAGCGATCCGCTCATCGACATACCAGCCGATTGCATGGCTGTCGACAACGGAAAAATGTGGGTTGAAGATCAGTGGCAGGAAGTGCCGGTGTATCGACGAGATTCTTTGGGGCCGGGAACAACAATCGACGGACCGGCGATCATTGCCGAGGCAAACGGCACAACCGTGATCGATGCCGGCTGGGCCGGTACGGTCAATGACAGGGGTCATCTATTGCTCGAACAAGAAGGTGGTTTGCACCGGCAGACTGCAGCAGAAGAAGCAACGCCTGACCCGGTCAAGCTCGAAGTCTTCAACCGCCTGTTCATGCATATCGCGGAACAAATGGGTACGGTACTGCAAAATACGGCTTTATCCGTCAACATTCGTGAACGACTCGATTTCTCCTGCGCCTTGTTCGACGCGGAAGGTCGGCTTGTGTCAAACGCGCCGCACATGCCGGTGCACCTGGGCTCGATGGGCGAGAGTGTACGAAGCGTCATTGTCGCAACAGGCAGCGAACTGAAACCCGGCGATACTATCATGCTGAACTCGCCTTACAACGGCGGCACGCACCTCCCCGATATCACCGTTATCACGCCATGGTTTGCCGAGTCAGACAAGCCGCTTTTCTTCCTCGCATCACGTGCGCATCACGCAGACATTGGCGGGATCACGCCGGGCTCGATGCCGTCCGAGAGCCATCACATCGACGAAGAAGGTGTTTTGATCGATAACTTCTGGCTGGTTCGGGACGGCGAATTGCAGCAGGACGCCGTTATCGAATTGCTCACTGGCGCGAAGTATCCGGTACGGAACCTTAGGCAAAACATCGCGGATCTCAAGGCACAACTCGCCGCGAATCAGCAAGGCATTCGTCAGCTCGAAAAAGCGATAGAGCGCTACGGCATGTCAACGATACAAAACTATTTGAGATTCGTGCGCGAGAATGCAGCAACAAGTGTGCGCCGGCTGCTCGGAACACTCAAAGATGGTGCATTCGAATACGAACTCGACTCAGGTGAGAAAATCTGCGCCCGTATTGAAGTCGATCACGAAAAGCGCGCGGCAAACATTGATTTCACCGGTACGTCGCCACAATCAGAAACGAATTTCAATGCTCCCGAAGCCGTAACACGGGCGGCGGTGCTGTACGTATTTCGCAGCCTGATCGAAGAAGAGATACCAATGAATGAGGGTTGCCTCGAGCCGTTGAAGATCAGGATTCCGAAAGACAGCATGCTAAGCCCGTCCTATCCTGCCGCAGTAGTTGCCGGCAACGTCGAAACGTCACAGTGCGTGACCGACGCGCTGTACGGCGCACTAGGCGCCCTCGCCGCCTCGCAAGGCACAATGAATAATTTCACGTTCGGCGATGACAAAGTTCAGTATTACGAAACCATATGCGGTGGCGCCGGTGCCGGACCCGGATTTAACGGCGCCGATGCCGTGCACACGCATATGACCAATTCGCGCATGACTGATCCGGAAGTCTTCGAACAAAATTTCCCGGTCATCGTTGAGTCGTTTTCAATTCGTCAGGACTCAGGTGGCGTCGGCAAATGGCATGGCGGGAATGGTACTGTACGAAAACTTAGATTCACCAAACCGGTTGAGGCTGCGATTCTTTCGAACCATCGACGAATCGCTCCATTTGGATTGGCAGGCGGCAAAGCCGCCAAGACTGGCATCAATCGAATCATCCGGGCCGACGGTTCCGAGGAAACACTGTCTGCTACCGCCACCATAAGGCTGGGCGAAGGGGACACGTTTGTTATTGAAACACCCGGTGGTGGTGGTTTTGGCACCATTGACTGAATGTCAATTCGCGGCTAAAGCCGCTCCTACATTTCCTGGGAGTTATTTCGCGGCTAGAGCCGCGAACTTTTCGCCCGCCCCAGCGGGCGAATACATTCCGTCATGCGCACTCGTCGAAAACCGGCGCGAAGGCAGTTGTTGCGACGTGGCAGCCTGATACGGTCTGATGCAGAGTGAGGGATACCGTTTCGTCTGAACCAGCAGGATGGAACGCAAGTAGCACGCTAATTCCGCGATCCTTGCTCACCGGCCTGGAATGTAGTCCTGCATCGCACTGCACGACGAACATGTCGTCGGTGAATGCACCCGCATCGGCAAGTGAGCTCATGTAAGCATGGACCAGGCTGTTGACATGATCCGCGACCGTAGTTGAATTCGGTGCGAAGACCGTCCAGCGGGTGGCATGATCGATCGTGTTGGTTATTTGGAGGCAAAGTCGCCTGACCGTCAGGCTCGAGAATTTTCTGTCCATTTGCCCACCGCGCGAAAGTGTGACAGAGCCGCATAGTGTTGCACGTCCCGCCATGCGACCGGCAATAACGTTGATGCCTTCTTTCACGAGCATCTGGGCGTCATCGACAGTCAGCTCGAGTGCCGGGACCAGGTTACGGCGCAAACCGTACCCTGGCTGATCCAGGTCTTCCCACGGGCCCTGGTTTCTGTCCAGTTTGCACAGCAGGCCTGCAATCGCACCACCGGCTACGCGTGGCGGTGAGCCTTTGTCCGCAATGGTGTAAACGCGGGGGTAGTACGCAAAAATGTTCGGGCTCGCGTGATCGGAATCGCGAATTCCTTCAATTGCCTTGCGCACACTTCTCCACGCACGTGGCGGATCCATGATGAGCATCGCGCCACGTTTGCGGCAATAAAGTTCGGCGGCAAGTATCGCGGCAGGGCCCAGATCCTGGTCGCGGGCGGGTGGCGGAATATACAGAAGATCGAAGTGGTCGATCTCGTTCAACGCGAATATGCCGGTGCTGCGGGAGGCACAACCCACGAGATCATAGTCTGACAATGATAAGCCATCTGTACCGCGTTGCGCGTGCTCGACGTAGTTCTCATCCGTTTTCGCGGGCCTGCCTGCCGGCATCGGCATGGACACGCTAATTAGCGTAGAAAGCAGCAATTGATCGCCGATAAAGCCGCTGTCCCCTTCGTGGCAGCTTAGCTGCCGGTAGATTTCCTGGTCCGCGACCAGACCCGTGTCCGGTGCGATTCGTTGAATCGTCAGATTGAAACGCTGCTCGTCAATATTGATACCGTCGTAGTCAATTGCAGCGCGGATGTACTCGGTCGAGCCCGGCTCCAGCGCACGCAGGACCAGGACGCCGCCGACGGCAGGCAAGCAGATCATTGCGCCGCGTGCGTTGTTGGCAATGCGCACGACATACAGTCTTCTGCCGCCATGTTCAAAGAACTGTTGCACGGCAGGCCCAAGACTGCTGCGCTGCCAGGTGCCACCGAAGCGGCGCCGAAACGCTGTAATGCTCTCAATCAGTACAGGACTATTGAGGGGGCCTCGGAGGGCACGGCCTACAAAAGCAGCCGTGGAATCAGGTGGCACGTCGATGGGGCGATCCATCGGCGATATCTCAGTGACCGTAATGCCCCGGTCTAGATCATCTGACAATCCTGTCTCCGCGATTGTGAGTCAGATATTCGTGGGGACATTCTAATTACTGGACGCTTTAGATGCTAATGTTGTTGCGCATCACCGGTAACTAATTCCCATGTCGAATAACGACTACCTGCTGGCAAGATTTCCGACACTTGGCGCCCGGTTGCCAAGAATGCGCCTTGGTACGCTGCCGACGCCAGTGCGCGTGGTCGACGTGCAACTCGATTCCGGGAACCGCAGCCTGTCAGTGAAGTGTGATGACCTGACCGGCATCATCTATGGCGGCAACAAGGTCCGGAAGCTGGAATACATATTTGCCCGCGCCCGCGATAGGCATTGCAGGCGCCTCGCGACCTTCGGTGCTGTCGGCTCGAATTCCGCGCTGGCGACCGCGTTGTATGCCCGCCAGTCCGGCTTGGAATGCACCTGTTTCCTGATGCACCAGGCCAGGACTGCGCAAATACCAGCAACGCTGAACCGGCACATACAGAACGGAACGGTGCTGGTTCGATACGGTGGGTCGTATCACCAGCGCGTGCAGACGCTGCGGGATAATCTTTGGGGCAGGAAAGCGTGGGTTGTTCCTATGGGTGGCTCATCGTGGCGCGGCACCGTCGGCTTCGTGGCCGCGGGTCTCGAGCTTGTCGAGCAGATTGCGGCGGGCGAGATTTCGAAACCGGACAGGATCTATGTCGCAACCGGAACCATGGGGACGGCGATCGGCATTGCACTGGGCCTCGCGATCGCAGAGCTCGACACCGAAGTGCATGCCGTGAGAGCCTCTGCGACCGAGATTACCGATGACCATCTCATGACGAAACTGACTGAAAAGACGGTGTCGATGATGCGCCGGCTCGACGAGTCAGTGCCGGCTGACCTCGCAAGCCGTACAAATATCAGGCTGCGCAACAGTTTTTTCGGTGGGGGCTATGCCAAGTCAACGCCGGAAGCGGAAGATGCGATCGCATTTGCGAAAGAGCAGCTCGAAATCACGCTGGAATCAACGTACACGGGCAAGGCGATGGCGGCATTGCTCGCTGATTTGAAAACACCAGGCGCTGAGGCGCTGAATATTCTTTTCTGGAATACCTACTACGCGATGCCGGTGACTGTGCCCACGGATCAGGCGCTGGATGCGAAAGCGTTACCGGAAGAATTTCTGCGGTATTTTTCCTGAGTCTGTTTCAGTCGGAAGCTTCGTCCGGCTTCTGTTGTTACGGTTTGTCATTTCCCCCTGCACGACGCGCAGATTCGCCCTCCGCTTGCTCCGATTCCCGCGTCTTGCGATCGGTTTCCCCGAGCATGGTGGCTAGCCATTCATTCATCGATTGCGATTAACGCCAAAGACTCTTCTGATTCGAGTGGTTCGTCGAGAAGTGCACGCACTTCCTCGATCGTCGGCATGTTCGGATCCGGTTCCACCGTATTGCGAACGACCCGCGCACGATGCATGACTTCGCCGGCATCGGCCATCAGCACCCGCACGGGCACACCGCGTGCACTACCCGCGATTGCATGAGCGTGATCCTGTTCTGCCTGCTCGATGAATGCCCCCGAGGTAGCGCGAACGCGATCAAAAATTTCCTGCATACGCTCTTCGGGAGTGATGTCGTCATCCTCGAGCGGTGCGTGACTCTCGAAGTACAGATCGCCATCACGCCAGCCGGCGAGATACGGTTCGTTAATGATCATCACTGGCTCACCGATGCCGACCATGTCGTAAAGCGGCTCGATATTTTCCGGATAGAGACGGATGCAGCCGTGACTGACCCGCATGCCGACACCGTAAGGCTGGTTAGTGCCATGGATCAGGTAGCCGGGCATGTCGAGTTTGAGGACAAAGTGTCCAAGCGGGTTGTCGGGTCCCGGCGGCACTATCGCAGGCAACGGATCCCCCATCTCTGCACGTTCCCTGCGGACCGAGGCCGGCACATACCAGGAGGGATCACGCGCTTTTGATATGACTTCGGTAGCTCCCAACGGCGTTTCCCAACCGACGCGGCCGATACCGATCGGATACGTCAGTACGTGGACCGGATCGCCTTCGGCAACTTCCGGGAAGTAAAAGAGGCGCTTCGACGCGATGTTCAGAATCAGCCCGCGTCGCGGCACATCCGGCAGCACGTACTGAGTCGGCAATAGCACCGGAGTTTCATCGCCAGGCAGCCACGGATCGATGCCCGGATTTGCGGCGACGATTTCGTCATAGCCGAGCCCGTACTCGCGCGCCAGGTCCGAGAATGTGTTCTCTTCTTTCGTGTAGACAATTTGCGGTTCGCCGATTACGGACTGGTCTGGAGAATCGAGCGTGAAGAAATTACGGCTGATGGGCTCCAGTCGTTGCTGTTCAGCGACCGGCTCCAACTGCTCTTTTTGCTGGCCAGGACCCAGTGGCGCCAGGAAGTCCTGAAGGGCCGTACACGCGCCAAGCGCCATACCTGCGACAATCATCGCTGTGGTTCCGATCTTTGTTGATGTGATATTCAAGATGAGCCCTGGCTAACCGTCCGCTGTGACGAATTTTCGCAGAATTCCGCAGCAGACTCTACGCCGCTTTGCGGCCGACTTTCAGCGTCAACGGCCAGCGCAGGTTGCGCTTTCCCCTGCCCCATTTTTCACTGAGTTCCTGCTCATACAGCGCTACCGGGTCGTTGCCAGTTGCCTGCATATAGCGCTGCGTGGCCGACCAGGTCCGCATATAGCCGAGCATTTCATCCACGGTCCATTCGACCTGCATCTCGAACGAATCGACAGGAATCTCCGGCATCGGCATTGTGATGTCATGATAATGGCCCTCGACAATGTCTCTCTCCGGTGGCCAGTAGGATTCGACCTCGGCAAAGATTTTCTCGATAACTTCGGTGCACTCAGGACTTACAACGCATCGTTCATAGGCCCAGACGGCCAGGACGCCGCCTGGTTGCAATACGCGGCATGACTCGGCAAAAAAACGCTCGATGTCGAACCAATGCAGGGCCTGTGCAACGGTAATCAGGTTAACCGAGCCGGCATCGATGCCGGAGGCTTCCGCGGGCGCAACGCGAAATTCTATCTTTGGGTGTGGGTCCGCCGAGGCGATTTGCTGGTCGCTCGCGTCCGTTGCCAGGACGTTCTCGAAGTACGGGGTGAGGGAGCGCGCGGCCTGACCATTGCCGGTGGCGCAGTCCCACGCAAGCTCATGATCCTTACAAAGTGTTGCCAGGAAGGCAAACAGCGATTCAGGATAGCTGGGCCGGTGCGCAGCGTAGCTGCCGGCGTGGCCGGAAAAATGATCCTTGAAGCTGATGTCGGGTTTATGCAGGGTCTACAGTGAGCAGTTCGGCTCGCGTCCCGCAGCCTTGGCTTCGTTGTACAACGCCAGCACCTTCGGATACTGGGCTATCAGTGACTCGATTCGCGTATCGCCGGATGGGTGTGTTGACATGAACTCGGGAATCTTCGTCTCGGCCTTTTTGTTCATGTTTTTCCACAGCTCGACGCTTTCACGGGGATCGAATCCGGCCCTTGCCATGTACTCCAGGCCGATAACATCTGCCTCGGTTTCCTGCATGCGGCTGAACGGGTTTGAGAGCCCCAGCGTACTTGCAGTCGATAGCGCACTATAGGCGCCCTGTGTCTGGTTGTAGTAGCCGCCACCCAGGATATAGGCCAGAACTTCGACACCGTAATTGGTCAGGTCGCCCCTGGATGCGCGTTCGTTCGCGTGGTGTGCAGTGACGTGTGCGACCTCGTGACCAATGACCGCCGCCAACTGGTCCTGATTTTCAGTAACGCTCAGAATGCCTGCTTTGACCACTATCTTGCCGCCGGGCATTACGAACGCATTGACATCCGGCTGATTAACGATTGCCAGCTCCCAGTACATCTCCGCAGCCTTGCCGTCCAGCGAACCGACGATCGCGTCGGCCACACAGGCGACGAAATCAATGGTAGCCCGATCCTGCACGAGCGGAGCCTGGGCACGGATAATCGCCATCTGTCGGGCGCCCTCCTGTGCAAGAACAGCTTCCGATTTCAACGTCAGCTGCGCGCGGCCTGTCGGTGTCGTTGAACACGCTGAAACCAGCACAGTCAAAAACAACATTGAAATCAAGTATTTGTAGATTGAGTTCATCTTGATTGCTCCACATGCATTACCGAATTATAGCCGACTTAGGGACAGACCGGTGTTGCGACCCGGGCAGATATTCACTCCCTCAAGGATCAGACCGGGGTCCGGTTCAAGGGTTCCCCGGGCTATCTGGGCAGGCGCGATTCGAAACGCCGCCGCCAGTTAAAGTTATCCACTTTGTCGAGTGCGCCATCAAGGTTTGCCATCAAACGCTTCTGCAGCGGTTGCTTGATCTTGTAAGCCACCCGGTAGATATCCAGTTCTTTGGCTAATTCGGCGAGCAATTCGTCGCTGGTCCTGATCTCGTCGACCAGCCCCAGCTCCATGGCACGCGTGCCATACCAGTGTTCACCGGTCGCGATCTTGTCGAGATCCAGGTCGGGCCGGTACCTGCTCACCGCACTTTTGAACAGGCCATGTACTTCCTCGAGTTCTTCCTTTAGCTTGGCCCGGTCTTCATCCGTGTTCTTGCCGAAGATGGTGACGTTTCTTTTGTATTTTCCGGCGGTGATCTGCTCGAAGTCGATACCGTGGCTGTCCATGAGTCGATTGAAGTTTGGCAGTTGCGCAATCACTCCGATCGAACCCAGGATCGCGAACGGCGCTGCCACAATCTTGTTGGCAACACAGGCCATCAGGTAGCCACCGCTCGCTGCCACCTTGTCCACGGAGATAATCAGCGGTATGTCCCTGTCGCGTATGCGAACCAGCTGAGACGCCGCCAACCCGTGTTCGTGCACCACGCCGCCGTAGTTCTCGAGCCGTACGATGACCTGGTCATCGGGTGTCGCGACCTCGAGCACGGCACTGACTTCCTCGCGCAAGGACGGCACGGCACTCGCCTTCAGGTCACCTTTGAAGTCGATGACAAACGCGCGCGGCCGCTTTTCACCGGACTTGGCCTCAGCCTTATCACGTTCTTTCGTGGCTTTCACTTCCGCCTTCCAGTCAGCCTTTTTCATAACTGCCTGTTTCAGCGCGGCGGCAAGCAGCTGATATTTCTTGTTCAGGCTCTCAATCTCGAGGCCCTCGTGATGGCTTGCCCTCTTGCCTGCCGCCGCTGCGGTGCCAATAACGACAACAACGGCCGCGACAATGGTGATTGCCTTGAGTAGAAAGAGGCCGTATTCAGCGAAAAATTCGGTCATGGGATCACTGTAGGGGATTGGCGGCGCCGCTGCTATCAGACAGCGATGCCGACGTTGTTTTTTTGTAGTACGCGCTCCGCACGGTAACTGGATCGCACCAACGGTCCCGCAACAACTTCGAGGAAACCTATTTCCAGCCCTTCCTGCCGGTACGCAGCAAATTCGTCAGGGCTGACATAGCGTTCGATCGCGAGGTGATTCGGCGTTGGCCGCAGGTACTGGCCGAGCGTCACGATAGCAACGCCGGCAGCGTGAAGATCAAGCAGGGTTTCAATGATTTCGTGATCACGTTCGCCGAGGCCGAGCATGAGGCTGGTCTTGGTGAGCACATCGGGCCGGTGCTTTTTCGCATGCGCCAGGACGTCGATGGTTTGCTGGTAACCGGCCCGCGGGTCACGTACCGGATGTGTAAGTCGCTTGACGGTTTCGATATTTTGCGCAAATACGACCAACCCGGAATCAACAACTTTTTCGACATCCGCCATGACGCCGTTGAAGTCAGGCGTAAGCGCCTCAACCGCGGTGTTCGGGTTCATTTTCTTGATTTCCCGGACACAGGCCGCGTAGTGCCCGGCGCCACCGTCATCGAGATCGTCACGATCGACCGAGGTAATGACGACATAGTTCAGATTCATGAGTTTGACGGCACGCGCGGTATTCAGCGGCTCTTCGGGATCAAGCCAGCCACGCGGATTGCCCGTATCGACGGCACAGAAACGGCAGGCCCTGGTGCACACGGAACCCATTACCATGATGGTCGCAGTGCCATTGTTCCAGCACTCGCCGATATTCGGGCACATCGCTTCCTCGCAAACCGTGCTCAGCCGATGTTCGCGCACCGTTTGTCGCACAGCTGAAAATCCGGCACCGGACGGCATTGCCGCCCGCAGCCACCTGGGCTTGTCGCCATACTGGATTTCGGGCGCATCGCGGCGTATTTTCATGCCATTCCTGATCGCCGAGAATCCCTGCTCCGTCCGATACTTGCTGCCGGTCTGGATGATCGGAATGCCGCGTAGATGATTGCTCTTTTCGGTCATGTGCCAAATATGGAATGAAAGAGGCGCATTTTGGCACAAGTTCGCGGCCGAAGCCGCTCCTACATCTGAATTTGGCGCATATGATAGGAGCGGCTTCGGCCGCGAACAAAAAAAGCCCGGGACTAAGCCCGGGCGAATCAGCGGGCAATCCGCCCCTGGTGCCAAAAGCAATCTCCCGCCAGCTGCGGATTGATCTTTAGTGAATTGCTAATTAGGAGTGGCAACACCAGCCAAAAAAAAGCCCGGGACTAAGCCCGGGCGAATCAGGGGGAAAAGTACTTCTTACGCCAGAAGAAAAATGTATCAGTGCAACCTTGACCAGCTAACGAGCTTCACTGCGCTCTGCTGTAGATCGAAATTCTTTGCCAGTACGGCTTCAATATCCGCGACATCAGAGTTCTGAGCCATCGGCCGGCTGAGTTCAACTACGCCGCTGAAATCGTTGCCGCCGTCGTACTCTACGTCGGTGAGCCTGAACTGTGTGTAG
>SMUY01052307.1_pt1 | contig 14199 bp, 12 predicted proteins | sample 2456441 | NCBI WGS metagenome assembly SMUY01 (sample SAMN11095931, study PRJNA526329) | marine sediment metagenome | biome: Marine sediment; feature: Surficial sediment; material: Deep marine sediment; isolation source: Hadal surficial sediment | place: Pacific Ocean | collected 2014-11 | depth...
CCGATTGACAACATGCACGCATCCCCGACAAACTGTCTTGCTTTCTTGCCCTAATCCAGGCACGGAGACAGACGCGATGCGCGCGCTGAATATCCTCGAGACTGTGTGCACGACCCGCCAATCTGGTGCGACCCGGCACCCTCGCCACCGATTGCTAGCCATCGGCCTCGGCCTCCTGGCGCTAGCCGGTGGTGGAGGCGAGGCGGTCGCGCAGGACCATGCCGGCCAGTACGAGCAGGCCGACATCGAATTCGGCGTGCGGCTCTACAACGCGAACTGTACGCGGTGTCACGCCGAATCGGGCGACGAGGTCGCCGGCGTCGACCTCCGGAGCGGGCAGTACAGCCGCGCGGGGTCGGACGGCGAGCTGATGCGGCTGCTCCGGACCGGCGTCCCAGGCACGGCGATGCCCCCGAACGACTTCACCCGGTCCGAGCTGACCGGCCTCGTCGCGTACCTGCGCACGATGCGGGATTTCGACGTCGGCTCGGTGCGGCTGGGTGACGTCACGCGTGGTCGTGGCCTGTTCAGGGGGGCTGGCGCCTGCGCGACCTGTCATCGCGTGCACGGCAACGGTCCGCGCACCGCGCCGGACCTGAGCGACATCGGTGCGATCCGCACCGCCGCGACGCTCCAGCGCACGCTGCTCGATCCGACCGGCACGATGCTGCCCGTCAACCGGCCCGTGCGCGCGGTGACGAGCGATGGCACCGTCATCAACGGGCGACGTCTGAACGAGGACACGTACACGGTGCAACTGATCGACGAACAGGAACGGCTGCGGTCGCTCGTCAAGGCGGAGCTGCGCGAATACACCGTGCTGACGACCTCGCCGATGCCACCCGCTACAGACGTACTCGACGAGCAGGAACTGGCCGACGTGCTCGCGTATCTGCTCTCGCTGAAGGGGCTCGAGCAACCATGACACGACATGCCCTGATCGCCGTGCTGCTCGTCGCCCTGCTCCCGACCGGCGCCGCCGCACAGGTCTCATTCGAACGATTATTGCGAGCCGATGAGGAGCCCCAGAACTGGCTGACCTACTCCGGGACCTACGCCAGCAACCGTCACAGCCGGCTCGACCAGATCACGCCGGCCAACGTCGACGACCTCGAGTTGCGGTGGGTCTTCCAGGCGCAGTCGCTCGAACCGTTCCAGGCGACCCCGCTCGTGGTCGACGGCATCATGTATCTCACGCAGGCGCCAAACGACGTCGTCGCGCTCGACGCCAAGCTCGGGCGGGTCTTCTGGACCTACGAGTACACGCCGTCGCGCGCGTCGCGACCGTGCTGCGGCTCCGTCAACCGCGGACTCGCCATTCTCGACAACACGCTCTTCCTGGCGACGCTCGACGCCAACCTGATTGCCCTCGATGCCACGACCGGCGGTCCCCTGTGGATCACCGACGTCGGCGACCCGGCTGCCGGCTACGCCATGACGCTGGCGCCGCTCGTGATCAAAGACAAGGTGGTGGTCGGGGTCGCCGGCGGGGAGTACGGGATCCGTGGCTTCATCGCGGCCTATGACGCCGCGACCGGTGAGGAAGCGTGGCGCTTCTACACCATCCCTGGACCGGGGGAACCGGGACACGAGACCTGGGAGGGCGACGACTGGGAGCATGGCGGCGCGCCGGCGTGGCTGACCGGGTCCTATGACCCCGACCTCAACCTGACCTACTGGGGCATCGGCAATCCCGGACCCGACTGGAACCCGTCCCAGCGTCCCGGCGACAACCTCTATTCCGATTCGGTGGTCGCGCTCGACGCCGACACCGGCGAGCTCCAGTGGTATTTCCAGTTCACACCGAACGATCCCTATGATTTCGACTCGGTACAAATTCCGGTGCTGATCGACGCCCCAGACGGCCGCGGCGGCACCCTGAAGCTGATGCTCTGGGGCAACCGCAATGGTTTCTTCTACGTCCTGGACCGTGAAAACGGGCGATTCCTCTCGGGGAGGCCGTTTGTCGACGTGAACTGGGCCAGCGGACTCGACGACAGCGGCCGACCGGTGTTGACCCCGCAGCCGCCCGGCGCGACCACCTTCCCCGGCGTGCAGGGCGGCACCAACTGGTATTCACCGTCCTATAGCCCCAACACGGGGCTCTTCTACGTCTCTGCCTGGGAAAGCTATGGCGCGGTATTCCAGCCGCAGGAGCAGGAGTATCGGGAGGGCCGTATCTTCCTGGGCGGCCGCCCGGCCAGCCCGATCCCGGGTGGGGCGAACGTGCCCGGTCTGCAACGGGGTCCGGTCAACAACTGGACCGAGGCGGCTGGCAGCGGCGCCGTGGTGGCGATCGACCCGCGTACCGGCGAAGCCAAGTGGAAGTTCGAGATGACCGACGTGACCAGTAGCGGCATCCTCACCACCGCCTCCGACCTGCTGTTCACCGGTGGTCGGGAAGGCTACTTCCACGCGCTGAACGCCGCGACGGGTGACCTGCTGTGGAAGACCACGCTGGGCGGGATGATCGCCAACGGCCCGATCAGCTATCAGGTGGACGACACGCAGTTTGTCGCCGTCGCCTCCGGGCACTCCCTGTTCGTCTTCGCGCTCCGGCACTGACGGCGGCTGGCGCCGGCAGCGCGATCAGCGCGATGTAGAGCCAGCGGTTCCCCACATCATCGAGGCGTGCAACGGCTCTAACGCACGTCGGCCAGACACGCAGGAGCTCGACGTATCGCTGCGCACCGCCAACAACTGCGGCGACGCTCTTCTTGCGATGTTGTCGGACGGCGATGGGATCCGTCCCGACTGCGTCGTCTGTCTCGGTGCGACGCGGGACTTTCACCACGGACTGCTAGGGGAAGAGACCCGTTTGGCGAGTCCCTACCTCGAGAGCACTCCTCTGAGCGCATCCCAGATCGCGGGTGGCGCAGCGACCAGTCGGGGCGGCCCTGGTGGGGTGGAGAGATACTCGAGACGGATCCCCGATTCCTGCATGATGATCCGGCCGGCGGCGAGATCTTGAGGTTTGACGTATCCGGTGAGGTCGATGTACGCGTCGAGCGCTCCGGTCGCGAGCCAGCAGGCGGCGAGAGAGCCGACGCCCAGCGCGCGGACCCGGTACACGCGTCTGCTCAGCTCAACGAACGTCCGCTCGAACCAGGCGCGTTCGTCGGGCGCCAGCCGGTGCGTGGCCGGCGTGTCGACGTTCACGATGACCCTCGACAGCTCGTCCACCTGGGACCCGTGAAGCGGCTGCCCGTCGAGCAAGGCGCCCCCACCCGCGAACGCCGAAAAACACTGCCCGGAGGGCGGCAAGTGCACCACGCCCAGCACCGGCTCGCCGTCGTGCAATAGAGCGACGGAGATCGAGAAGAGACTCGAACGCGCGGCGTACCACTTCGTGCCATCGATCGGATCGATTAGCCACTGATACGGCGACTCGGCGTTTTCCTCGTCGGTCTCTTCTCCCTGCAACCCATGGGTGGGAAAGCGGGAACGGAGCGTATTCTTGATGCTCGTTTCGATGTCGAGATCGACCTGTGACGCGAAATCGCGAGCATCCTTGAAGGACACCGTCCCGACCGAGGACCATCGGTCCAGGGAGGTCCGTGCCTCCTGGTCGAGCAGCTCTCGTAAGAAGTCGGTCGTCTTCTCGAGGTCGACCGTCATCGCGATGCCTCTGTCGTTGGCCAGTGACCTCTGCGCCGCGCCTCCGCACCGGGTGTAAGCGTCCCTCGACTCGGGTCAGTGTGCTGTCTTGGATCCGCGGATGTGACATAGGCGACGTGGCCGGTCGCACCCATCACCCGCGGCATGGAAGCGCTCCATGATCGCCACCTCGTACCCCATGTCTTGCAGGGCATCACAGACCTCGTGTCGCGCATGGGTCAGGTCGGTCGAGGTCGCCCCGAGGTAGATTCGGGCCATGCACTTCCGGAGGGACAGGCCGCGGCACCAGCTTCGGTGCGCGCCACCGGTCTTGTCAAGCCAAGAGCGCCACCGGGACTCAGTCCGTCCGATGTGGCGATCGCTCCATCCTCAGGTGACCGTCGTTGCATTGGCCGATCGACACATATAGAAGATGATAAGAATAGTGGCATTCCTCGTGGACAGGACCACATAGAGACAGAGGAGTGCGTCCAACGGCAGCACGATGGCTGCGGTCGGATGTCCTGGGCACATGACATGGTCGACATCGATGACCCGCACCGGGAACAGCGGCAGCGACGTCAGCAGCAGCAGCCAGAGGAGCGGCAAGCGCGGACCGTCTCGCGATTCAAGACACTCTTCGCTCGCACGGTCAACCTCGGGCCACTCGAGAACGCCACACAGATCGTTCGTCGGACGGCCGACGCACACAAAGCAGACATCTCGACGCTCTTCGTCGTCCAGCAGGACCGGCTGACACTCGCCGGGGCCTACGCCCGCGACGCTCGCCAACCTCTCGTGCTCCCGCGTCAGCCGTCCTATCCGCTGCCGTGGGATGAGGCCAGCACTCCCCCAGAGGGCATCGGGCTGACGCCGCTCGTCGCGATGACGGGCAGACCGCTCTTCATTGAGTCGTTCGAAGACCTGCGGACACAGCCTGACTCAACCGGGTCGTGGGACCAGAGCCTCTATCCCGACGGCGTCGATCACCCCACGACCGGGTTCGGCTGTTCATACGCGGTCCCGTTGCGCGCCAGTGCCACGGGGTCACCAAGAGACACGGTCTTCGGGGTGTTCACGATTGCACGGCGGCGAAACCGAGTCCCCTTCACCTCACTCGAGCGCGAGGCCTTCGACATCGTCGCCTCGCACCTGAGCGACGTCCTGCTCCTCTTGCTCGAGCCGAAGGAGGGAAACGCTGGCGGCCAGGACCGCGGTCGGCATGCGACGCGCCTCGACGCCTCTCCGGACAACCTGTTCTATCCGATTCTGGAGATACAGGTTTCGCCACTGGCCCCGTCGAGCGGCACGAAAGGGAGTAGCGCGGCGGGCGTGCCCCATGCCTATCGAGATCTGATCCACGAGGTCGGTGCCGGATTCAAGTGCCTCCGCGTGGCACAGCATCACAAGGTGACCGCACTGAAGAACCTGGGGGTGTGGCTCGAGGCCAACATGGAGACACGCCCGCACATCGAGTGGATGGTCGAGCAAGGGAAGTGGAGTCTGCTGCTCGACAGCTTCTATCGGTGGATTCCGTTCGGCACAGGCGGGCGGCGCGGACCGGTGGGACTCGGGACCAATCGTTTCAACAAATATACCCTTGCCGGGTCGGTGCAGGGACACATCGATTTCCTCCGGGAGGCAGATCCCAGAGAACACCTCTCGGTCGTCGTCGTCTACGACGTCCGTGAGTTCCACGACCTGCGCGGGACATATCGGCGGGACGACCCGCTGATCGGCGTCAGCTCCCGTGATTTCGCACGCGTGGCCGCCGAGGTCTACACCGGGAACGGCGTCCAGGTCTACATGCCGCGGGACGGTGTCCCACACGTCTCGACACCCGAGCTCTCCTACGCGATTCGGACCGTCGAGGCGTCAGGTGGGCTGAACGTCTCCGCGTCACACAACTTTCCGGATGACAACGGCGGGAAGTTTTACAACCGACATGGCGGGCAAGCAGTACCGCCCAACGACCAGGAGATGGCCGATCGTGTGGCAACCGCCGCATTCGTGCGGCGGCTGCCATTCGACCGTGCGCTCGATCTCAACCGCGTCTCATATCTCGATCCGCAAATTCACGAAGCCTACCTTTCCGAAAGCCTCCGCCAGTCCCTTCGCCCCGAGGCGCGCCGGGCGTCCATCGTGTTGACGCCGCTGCATGGCTCGGGCGACTCGACTGCTGGCGAGGTGATGAGAAGGGCGGGCTTCGACGTATCGCTCGTCCTCGAGCAGTCGACCCCTGATGGGCGCTTCCCGGCGGTGCCATTTCGGGCTCCGAATCCGGAAGTGCCGGAGTCGATGGCGCTTGGCATTGAGCACGCGTGCACGCTCGGGGCCGATCTCGTGATGTCGTGCGATCCGGATGCCGACCGGATCGGGGTCTGCGCCAGAACGGCCGAGAACGACTACCAGTTCCTGAATGGCAACGAGATCGCCGTCCTCGTAACCCACTACAAGCTCGACCAACTACGCCGCCAACGACGCCTGCCCGCCACTCCGTTGATCATCAAGACGGAAGTCACGACCGAGCTCTTGCGCCCGATCGTCGAGGAATTCGGGGGGACGCTGCTTGGCAACCTCCTCGTCGGTTTCAAATACCACGCGGAGATCCTGGAGCAGTTGGAGCACCCGCTCCCCCCGGAGAGCGCGCGTCGTCAGATGCTCGACGGCCTCGATCGCGAAGCCAACCTCCAGGACTTCGTCATCGCCGTCGAGGAGAGTCACGGCGTGTTGGTGACGAGCGCGATTCGCGACAAGGACGCCGCGGGCGCGGCCATGCTGCTGGCCGAGCTGGCAGCCGTGCAGCGCGCACGCTCCCGGACCGTCGTCGATTACCTGGAGGAGATCTACCTGCGGTACGGCTACTACTCGAACCAGCTCTGCTCCATGATCATGAAGGGGGCGGAAGGCCTCGAGGCCATCGAGAAGATCCAGCACGTGATGCGGCGGAGCCCACCGGAGCGAATTGCGGACTGGCGGGTCACCACGACCACCGACCACCACGACACGACAGGACGATTCGGCAGAATCTTGTCCGACACCGACAGGGCCTCGCGTGACGTGCTGGTCTACAATCTCGAGAACGGCGCCCGCGTCATTTTGCGACCCTCCGGCACGGAGCCGAAAAACAAGGTGTACGTCGAGGTGCCATCGAGCGATGTTCTCGGGGCTGGGGCGGATCACGAGGCGTTCCTGCGTCAGAAGGCGGACACCGACGCGGTCGCTCAACAGATTGCCGACGCGTTCACGCTCCAGATGCTCGACATTCTCGGGATCCTCCTCCCGCGCTATGCGCTCCGGATCTCCGGGTTGGTTCCACTGGACCAGCGGACGGACTTCGCGTTCCAGTTCATCCCCGCACTCGAAAAACGCGCCACGGCAATGATGGCGAACCCGGCCTTGGTGGCCGAGACGTCCGCCTGGATCGATGAGCGCCTGGCGTCCTACGGACCGGATGCGCGCGGCTTGGTCGGCAAGGCGTTTCAGCAGTACCTCGACGACGAGCGCCGGATGTTGACGACGCTGTCGCCGGCAGACGCCGCGGCCGAACGCAGACGCCTCGACGTGATGGAACAGGCCTTCGCCTCCCGGTAAGTGCCGGCTCGCTGGTATCGATGCGGGTGCGATCCGCCACAATGCGCTGATGCTATTACGGCAGTTGAACATAGGGTGTTTCGGTGGGGGCACCGGGCTTCCGAGTCTGATCGGCGGTCTCAAGCACAACCCATGGCTCCGGGTGAACGCGGTCGTCACCATGTTCGACAGCGGTGGCAGTTCCGGCGCGTTGCGGGACCAGCTGGGCGTGTTGCCGCCGGGCGACGTCCTCAGATGCGCACTGGCCCTGGCGCGCAACGAGACCGAGGCACGACGGATTCTCCTGACCCGCCTCCCAGGCCTCGCGCACAACCGGCTCGGTGGACACACCGGTGGCAACCTGCTGTTGTCGATGATGGAGCAATACAGCGGCGACTTTCTCGCCGCGGTCGATGGCTTGCGCACGCTGCTGGACTGTGTCGGACGTATCTGGCCGATCAGCGTCGAGCAGGCGACCATCTGCGCCGAATACGAGGACGGGACGACGACCCGCGGCGAAGTCGAGGTGGACGTCGGGCAGAACCAGGGCCGCCGGGTCAGCCGCATCTGGCTGGCGCCGGAGGTGAGCATTCACCCGGCGGCCGCTGCCGACATCCCCACGTTCGACGCCGTCATCATCGGACCGGGCAGCTTCTTCACGAGCCTGGTCCCTATCTTCTTGCCAAAGGGCGTGCGCGAGGCGCTCGCCGCGGTGGACGGTCCGATTGTGCTCGTGACCAACCTGCTGACCGAGGGGCGCGGCATGAAGGGCTTCACGGCCGGCGCGGCCGTCTCACGCATCAGCGAGGCGATCGGCCGCCCGGTCGACGTCGTCATCGTGAACACCGGCCACCCCGGCGAGGAGGCGCTCGCCCGCTACGCTGAAGAGCACAAGGAACCGCTCCAAATCGGTGACGTGCCCGACGGCTGCGAGGTGGTCACTGGCGAGTTCTGGGAGGGTGAGTTCGCGCGTCATGCCAGACGCCGGCTCGCGTACGCCGTGTGGGGTGTACTGTCCCAACGGCTGTTACGGGCATCGAACACCTGATCGTAGAGGCCTGTCAACCCGTGTCGGCTCGGGCCCTCGAACGGATCGACGAATGCCATGAGCGCAACCCCGACCGTTTCCTCCGATCTGTCCACCGCAGCCACGGCGATCGCATCCGAGCGCGGGCTCCGGCCGAACATGGTCCGCGACGCAAGCAAGCTCTTGTCCGACAGCAACACGATCCCCTGCATCGCGCGCTACTGCAAGGGAAACACCCGAGGGCTCGACGACGTCCAGATCGGGATCGTCGATGACGCAACAGGGTGCGACGTGGGACGTTCACCACCGACGGCTATGGCAACCCCAGCGCGATCCACTCACCTGGGCTCTCCAGCGAACCGATCGGCAGCACGATGTACTGCATGCCGTCGTGCATGTACGTGATCGGCGACCCGGTGTTGCCGGCCGGGAGGGTCATCTCCCAGACGACCTCTCCCGACGCCTTGTCGAAGGCGCGGAATTTCTTCCCGGCATCGGGCCCGGCGCCGGGTGGCGTTCTGACCATGATCGGGTCGCCCTCGCTGACGAACAGCAGGCTCTCGGTCAGCAACGTCATCGCACGGCCGGGTTGACCTAGTGGCGGCAGGTCGAGGTGCGCGATCGCCGGGTGGTCTCGTGGTCCGTCGCCGTTGGGCACCATCCACACGTGCTCGCCGGTGTTCATGTCGATCGCGGTGATCCGCCCGTAGGGCGGCTTGAGCAACGGCAACCCCTGCGGTCCCAGCGGAAACGCCCGGGTCCCCCGCGTGTATCGCACGTTCATCCGGTCCGGGTTGCCCGGCGTCAGGTCGGCCGCAAACGTGCCGGTCACCGATGGGACGTAGAGCATCCCGGTCTCCGGGTCGAACCCGGCGCCGCCCCACTCCGCTCCGCCGACAGATCCGGGCAGCTGCAGCGTGCCCTTCCGGTCGCCGTCACCGTCGCCTCGGATCGAGGGCGGCGTGAAAATCTCTCCCAGCACGTACGGCGCCGCGATCTCCATCGCCTCTTCACGCAGCTCCGGCGTCAGGTCGATCAGCGTGTCGACCGAGATGCCGTGCACGTCGAACGGCGCCGGCTTGGTCGGAAACGGCTGTGTGGGTGAGATCCACTCCCCCGGCGTCTCCGACCCCGGCACCGGGCGTTCCACGATCGGCCAGACCGGCTCGCCGGTCACCCGGTCGAACACATACGCGACCGCCTGCTTGGTCAGCTGCACCACCGCCTTGATCTCGCGGCCGTCGACCGTGATGTCCATCAAGATCGGCGCCACGTTGTTGTCGTAGTCCCACAGGTCGTGATGGACCATCTGGAAGTGCCAGACCCGCTCTCCGGTCTCGGCACGGACACAGACGAGACTGTTCGCAAACAGGTTGTTCCCCGGCCGGTGCCCACCATACATGTCGTTGGTCGGCGCGCCGGTCGGCAGATAGACGAGCCCGAGCTCCTCGTCGGCGCTCATCATGGTCCACACGTTCGCCATCCCGGAGTATTCCCACGAGTTGTCGAGCCAGGTCTCGACACCCGGCTCGCCAGCTTGCGGGATCGGATTCCAGGTCCAGCGGAGCTCGCCGGTGCGTACGTCATAAGCGCGCACGTACCCGGGACGCTGCTCCTTGGTGAGTGGATGGTCGGCCATCGCCGAGCCGACGATCACGACGTCGCGCACCACCAGCGGCGGCGAGCTCCAACTGTAGTCGACGAGCTCGGGCGTGTCGGCGTAGACCCGCAGATCCACCATCCCGGCGTCGCCAAAGTCCTGGATCAGCCGGCCCGTCTCGACATCGATGGCGAGCAGATACGGCGGGCGCACCGACAGGATGCGCCGGGCCGCCCCGCTGTCGTCCTCCCAGTAGCCGACCCCTCGATTGGCGGCGCCGCGTGGGGTCTCGTCGCCAAGAAACGGCGTCTCCTGTACCCAGATGGTCTTGCCGGAGGCCGGGTCGAACGCCTCGACGACCCCGATGCCGTTCGAGGCATACAACACGCCGCCGACCATCACCGGCGTCGAGCGGAGGTTGTTCGAGTACCGGAGGTCGGGCCACCGGGTGTGCAACGTGGCATCGACGGCAGGCCGACGCCAGACGATCCCGAGGTCGTGTACGGTGTCGGCATTGATCTGGTCGAGCGATGCGTAGCGGGTGAAGCCGCTGTCGCCGCCGTGTACCCGCCAGTCGCCACTGGTCCCGTCCTGGGCACTCGACGGCCCCGCCAGCATCGACGCGAGCAGCGCCATCGCCAGCAGCGCGCGACCGCCACGCCGCCTCGTCCTCGTGGTTCTCCCCATGACCCCTGTCCTTTCCGCTCGCGCAGCTGCGCCGCACGCCGCCCCGGCGTTGTTCCTCGGTCGAATACTGCCGGTGTGCTCCCGTGTCTCGCCGTGCCAAGCCGGCGCGTCGCCACCCGCGATGCGACGCGGGACGTTCGCCACCGACTGCCAGACATCTTCGCGTGTCAGGAACCTGCCTGCGACTGTCACGATATCACTCTCAGGAGCTGTCTACCTGAGCGGCGAAAACGAAGTCGGTACCATCAATCGCGCGTCGATCGTCTCCACCAGCTTCCGCTCCTCCGAACGCTCAGCCGACGCGATCAGCCGCTGGAAGTCCGGGTCGGCACCCAGCGTCCGCCACATCTCGTCACGCGCCTCCCGCGATGGATAGGCCAGCATGTAGATGAACGAGTCCTCGGTACTGTCTCCGGTCACCGCCGTCCAGTAGCCGATGTTCGTCATCCCGGCCTGCTCGAACATCGCCATCGTGTGATCCCGAAAACGTGCCGCCAGCGCGTCGCGTTTGCCCGGCATCGCCTTGTAGATACGCAGCTCGAAGACTCTCGGGTCCGACCGTTGCTCGGCCAGCGCCCAGGCGGTGCTCAGCACACCGAACGTGAATCCGACGACCGTCAGCACTTTCCATATCCTCATCGTCCCCTCCCGAACCCGTGCGACGGCTGTCACCGCCGGTCGCGCTCCAGTGATAGGCGCATTGCAGACGGTCGCGGACTAGATGTCAAGAGCCGGCAAAACGGAAAAGAGTAAGATCGCGCCGGCATGACCGGCAGCTCAGCTCCGCCTCGAACCGCCCGGCCGACGGTCGGCTCCGCGCCGCGGCCAAGGCTTGTCTGACAGTTGGCAGATGTCTAGTCCCGTGATCCGCGTCTCCGGCATCAGGAAGACCTACGGCACAACCGTCGCGGTCGACGACGTGTCGTTCGAGGTGCAGCCGGGTGAGATCTTCGGACTGATCGGTCCGAACGGCGCCGGCAAAACCACGACGATGGAATGCGTCGAGGGGTTGCGACAACCGGAGCGCGGCCGGATCGAGGTCTTCGGGCTCGACCCGACCCGGGATGCCCGCGCCCTGCAGGACCGGATCGGTGTCCAGCTCCAGGAGGCGCAGCTCCAGAAACGGATCAAGGTCTGGGAAGCGGTCGACCTCTGGGCATCGCTCTATCCCACGACGGTCGACGGCGACCGGCTCCTCGACCAACTGGGGCTCACCGAGAAGCGAGACGCCTGGTTCATGACCCTCTCGGGCGGCCAGAAGCAGCGGCTGTTCATCGCGCTGGCGCTGATCAACGACCCGGAACTGGTCTTCCTCGATGAGCTGACCACCGGACTCGACCCGCAGGCCAGACGGGCGATCTGGGACCTGGTCCGCGACATTCGCGAACGCGGCACGACTGTCTTTCTCACGACGCACTTGATGGAGGAAGCCGAACGGCTGTGTGACCATGTCGCGATCATCGAGCACGGCCGGATCATCGACCACGACACGCCGGCCGGGCTCGTCCGGCGGCACTGTCCCGAGCGCACCGTCGTGGTGGCCACGGCGCACGACGACGCCGCGTCGCGCTTTCGGGCGCTGCCCTCGGTGGACACCGTGACCAGCGAGGACACCCGGCTGAGGGTCCGTGGGTGCGGCGACGATCTGGTCACCGAGGTGATTCACTGTCTCTCGGAGCACCGGATGCGGGTGACCGAGTTCCGCACCGAGGAGCCGACGCTGGAGGACGTGTTCCTCAAACTGACCGGTCGCTCCATCCGGGACTGATGGCATGACACGTACGCGAGCGCACGCGCTGCTTCCGACATCTGACGTCTGACGCCTCATGGATGTCTTCCGTCCCCTGCGCGGCCTCTGCAAGCTGACCTGGCTCGAGATCAAGATCTTTGTCCGTGAGCCGATGGGCTTCATCGGCTCCGTCGCGATCCCGGTGCTGATGTTCGTCGTGCTCAGCCGGATGCTCGGCCGGAGGCTTGGCGAGGGGACGTCAGAGATCTTCATCCAGCTGCGGGTCGGTCTGCCGGTGGTCGCCGCGGTGTTCATCGCGATCAACACGGTGTTGTCGCTCGTGGCCATCATCTCGATCTATCGTGAGGGCGGCATCCTGAAACGGCTGCGCGCGACACCGCTCGGGCCGGTGACGATCCTGGTGACACACGTCCTGGTCAAGCTGATCCTTACCGCCGTCACCGTCATCCTGATGCTTCTCGCCGGCCGGCGCTTCTACCCCGCCGGCGCAGACGTCCCGGTGATCGCCTTCACCCTCGCGTTGCTCCTCAGCACCTGGAGCATCCTGTCGATCGGCTTCATCATCGCCAGCGTGGTCCGGACGGCGCGGTTCGCCCCACCGCTCGGCAGCCTCGTGCTGTCCAGCATGCTGCCATTCGCCTTCTCGGGGCTCCTCCCGTTCGAGCTGCCCCCGTCGATGCAGGCGGTGTCCCGGTTCATCCCGCTCACCTATGCGGTGTCGCTGCTCTCCGGGATCTGGCAGGGCGACCCCTGGTCGGCCCACCTCGGCGACGTCGCGGCGCTGGTCGTGGTGTTTGCCGTCTGCACGCTGATCGCGTCCCGTCTGTTCCGGTGGGAGTGAAGCGTGCCAGACACCCCGTGGCGGGCCACCGGTCTGATCGTCGAGAACTGCAATTGCCAGCTCCTGTGCCCGGGACACGTCTCCTTCAAACAGCGATGCACCCACGAGCGCTGTCACGGGCACTGGGCCATCCATATCGATGAGGGCCGGTTCGGCGACGTCGACCTCGCGGAGACCAATGTACTCATCGTGTTCGACGCACCGGCGCGAATGTATGACGGCGGCTGGATCCAGGCGTGCTACATCGACGAACGGGCCACCGCACCGCAGCGCGCGGCACTCGATGACATCGTGTCCGGTCGCGCCGGCGGTCCCTGGGCGATCCTGACCCGTTTCGTCGAGACCCGACTCGAGACCCGGTTCGTGCCGATGCGATTCGAGGATGACGGACGGAAGAAGCGCGTGATGATCCCGGACCTGTTCGACACCACCGTCACCGCCATCCGCGGCGCCGACGACACGGCGGAGGTGCGGATCGAGAACCTGCACAACGTGCTCCACGGCCCGACTCACGTCCTGGCCCTCGGCCGGACCCGCTGCACCGACCGCCTGTTCGACTTCGAGCACGGGGGCACGCACGCGCTGTACTCCCGATTTTCCTGGGAGGCCGGCCAGGAGACGCCGACTGGCTCGTAGCAACCTTCAAAGGGCCGGGCGCAAGCGGCGGTCCCGCTTCTTGCGCCATTCTCCGTCCGGTCGCACGCGCCGTCCCTGTGTGCGCGTCCATGCGATGGATCGTCCCCTCACACCCATGCCCTCCAGGCGTACGGCCGCGTCTATGAGCCCTGAGCAGGCGAAGGGCACAGTCGTCGATAAACGAGGCGACGTGTGGGCGTTTGGATGTGTGTTGTACGAATTGCTGACCGGGCGACGTGCGTTCGCGGGAGACAGCGTTTCCGAAACGATCGCGGCAGTGCTGACCGCCGACGTCGATTTCGATGCGCTGCCGAGCGACGTCCCCCGCGCGGGCCGACGGCTGTTGCGGCGCTGCTTCGAGAAAGCGCCGAAGAAGCGGCTCCGGGACATGACGGACGGGCTACTCCAGCTCGAAGAGGACCTATCGCATGAATAGGACGGGTCAGCGGGCTCGGTCATCGCTCCACCGCAGTCGGGCTGGCGACAGG
>SMUY01156549.1_pt1 | contig 14193 bp, 14 predicted proteins | sample 2456441 | NCBI WGS metagenome assembly SMUY01 (sample SAMN11095931, study PRJNA526329) | marine sediment metagenome | biome: Marine sediment; feature: Surficial sediment; material: Deep marine sediment; isolation source: Hadal surficial sediment | place: Pacific Ocean | collected 2014-11 | depth...
AATCTCACTATTCATTAATATATATCATTATTCGGCATTATCTGTAATTTCTTTAGAATCAATGCATAAATAACAACGTTACTGCCAACAGATAGAGGTAATTATGGTCTTAAAGTTAACGACTTAATATAACCTATTGATTTTATTGGCTGGGGGTAGAGGATTCGAACCTCTACTGGCGGAGTCAGAGTCCGCAGTCCTACCATTAGACGAACCCCCAATAGGTGTACTTGGTAATGCAATCTTAGCAGGGAATCATATAGAAAAAAAAAGAGGGTAAACCCTCTTTTTTCTGAACAATTCTGAAACTTAACGTTTCGAAAATTGCGGACGCTTACGCGCCTTGTGTAGGCCGACTTTCTTGCGTTCGACTTCACGTGCATCTCGAGTGACAAAGCCGGCCTGACGCAGCGGCCTACGCAGTGTTTCGTCATATTCAATCAGGGCTCTGGTGATGCCATGACGAATTGCACCCGCCTGACCAGTAATACCGCCACCTTTGACTGTTATATTGAAGTCCATTTGACCTAGCAATTTGACAGTTACCAGTGGTTGACGGACGACCATACGGCCTGTCTCACGACCAAAATATTGCTCCAGTGTTCGATTATTAATGATGATGTTACCGTCGCCACGCTTCATAAATACGCGTGCTGATGAGCTTTTGCGGCGACCTGTGCTGTAATAGATATCTTGAGCCATTTGCTAGAGTTCCAATACCTTCGGTTGTTGGGCTGCATGTTTATGTTCAGCGCCAGGATAAACTTTCAGTTTACGGTACATCTCTCTGCCAAGAGGGCCTCTTGGGAGCATACCTTTCACTGCTTTTTCGATAACCATTTCCGGTTTTTTCTCCATCAGCTTGTCAAAGCTGATTGATTTAAGACCGCCTGGGAAACCAGTGTGATGGTGATAGATTTTGTCCGTCGTCTTGTTACCAGTTACTTTCACTTCTTTGGCATTAATGACAACGATATAATCGCCAGTATCCATATGCGGTGTATATTCTGGCTTGTGCTTGCCACGCAGACGTCTGGCAATCTCAGTCGCGAGCCTGCCCAGAGTTTTGCCACTGGCATCAACAACGAACCAATCTTGTTTGATGTCAGAGGGTTTTGCTGAATAGGTTTTCATTATAATATGCCATTCATTATGAAATGATTCACGGTATTCAAATACTGCTTCAAAGGTCATCTAAAAAAAGAGGGGGAATGGTACGGATTGTCTGCTGGGCTGTCAATATGATATGCCATCCCCTATAGATGATAGATGATTCACGGTAATCCGGGCTCTTTTCCGGGTCAAAAACAGCGATATATTCTAAAAACTGGAAAATACCGGGAATCATCTCATAATGAATGGCATGTTATACCGTGAATCTCCTTATAAAGAATGGCATATTATCCGGCATTCACAGGGATTTTTGACAGTGTATATTATGCATTACTCACAAATTACAGGCTTCTTTATACGGGATGAGCGAACGAAATTACAGCATCTTGGACGGTTTCATATCCAATATTGACGATCATTTAGGTGCTTTCTTTAAGGAAGCCAGGCGGACAGCGCGTGCTTATCCCGCTGAAAAAGTCGGGGATCTGGTGCTGTATGAAAGTGAGCGCAGACAGTCCGAAGGTTTTATGCGGGTTAATCATGCAGGTGAAATCTCTGCCCAGGCACTTTATCAGGCTCAGGCAATCACAGCGCGCGATAGTAAGTTGCGGGATGCCATGAAACGGTCGGCGGACGAGGAAATCGATCATCTTGCCTGGTGTGAGAAACGCTTGCACGAGTTGGGTGGGCATACGAGTTACCTGGGGCCTTTCTGGTTTTTTGGTTCATTTACCATGGGGTCGCTGGCAGGCTTGATCGGAGACAAATGGAGTCTGGGGTTTGTCGTTGAAACTGAGAATCAGGTGGTGGCACATCTGGATGAACATCTGGAAAAGATTGCTGAAGCGGACTTGAGAAGCCGGATGATTTTGGAACAAATGCGAGAAGACGAGGCACATCATGCCAGCGTCGCACTTCATGCGGGAGCGGCAGAATTACCAGAACCAGTTAAAAAGATGATGCGACTGCTTTCAAAGGTGATGACGAAGACAGCTTATTGGGTCTAGATTATTGGATCTAGATAATCTTCAGAGAATCGCTTTGAGAATATAGAAGAAAATAATTGCAAGGATTGCACCTGCCGGAAGTGTGATTATCCACGACATAAAGATCGAGCCAATCACACGCAAATTGAGTGCTGAGATCCCTCGAGCCAGACCTACTCCGAGTACAGCACCTACCAGCGTATGTGTCGTTGAGATGGGCAGTCCTGTTCCCGAAGCAATGACGACGACCGTTGAAGCCGAAAGGTTACAGCAAAAGCCACGACTCGGTGTCAGATCGGTAATCCCTGATCCCACGGTGGCAATCACTTTGTGACCGTACATGACAAGACCGGCAACAATACCCACCGCACCCAGTAGTAATACCCATGAAGGTAAGACTGCTTTTTGTTCAATCAGGCCGCCACTGTTGATAATACTGACTATAGCGGCGACGGGCCCTATGGCATTGGCGACATCATTAGAGCCGTGTGCAAAGGCCATGGCACATGCGGTAAAGACCATCAATACACCAAAGACCAGTTCAACACTATGTAGATGAAACCCGCCAACAATGACCGGTTGCTCCTTTATCCTGCGAGTCATAAAAACACCGATGACGGCAGAGATAACACCGATGACGATTGCGATGCCATAACATTCGGCTTTTGTCATATCCAGACCAATATGTTTTAGACCTTTGAATACAGTGACCAGCGAGATGATGAAACCCGTTAAAAATATATAAAAAGGGACATAACGCTTGGAATTTTCAAACGGGTTTTCACTGTCCAGAATCAAAAACTGGACACTCCGGTAGAGAAAATAGGACATCGCTCCTGCAAGGACTGGAGATACCACCCAGCTCATGGCAATAGTACCGACTTTCCCCCATTGCACTGCATCTATGCCCATCGTGACTGCTGCAAAGCCAACAATGGCACCCACAATAGAATGTGTGGTTGAAACGGGTAAGCCCGCACGGGTTGCGAATAATAGCCAGACACCTGCCGCAAGCAGGGCCGATAACATGCCATAGACGAGCAACTCCGGGGAATCTGCAAACATTGCAGAATCAACTATGCCTTTTCGTATGGTGGAAGTGACTTCGCCACCTGCCAGGTAAGCACCTGCGAACTCAAAGATGGCTGCAATAATGATGGCGTTTTTTATTGTCAGTGCTTTCGAACCGACGGACGTTGCCATGGCATTAGCGACGTCATTTGCGCCAATCCCCCAGGCCATGAATAAACCAAACACACCGGCGAGTATCAATATGAGCGTAGCATGTTCCATATGTCGGTATATTTTAGAGAGGGATAGTTTTTGAAAATTATTTGGCAAGCATTAATTGCAAACGATTACCGGTACTCTGTGATGCATCCGCAAGATCACCAATCCACTCAATTATTTTATATATGAACACAACATCGACAGGTGATAATTCACTTTCAAGCGCAAATAGTGAGGCACGGAGTTTGACCTGAATTTCATCGGTTTCATTCTCAATGACGTGGAGTTCAGCAATCATTTGTGTGACGCGTTTTACCTCATCACCGCGAAAACCGGTCACGACCAGTTCGTCCAGTTCATTAATCGCGATCTGGGCCATTTTTGTGGCGTCAATGCAACGTTGCAGAAATGCCATAAAGTCTTCCGCAAGCGCATCTGGAATAGACATCTTGCGACCGAGTGTCAGCCCGGAAATATCTTTTGCCCGATTAGCAATCAGATCCTGCAGATCCAGAACCTGAAGAATATCTCGCCGGTCAACAGGCATGAATAAACTTGTCGGCAGGTGCATGCGCAATTTGTTCTTGATGTCATCCGCTTCACCTTCAAGCGAAGCCAGTTTTCCCTGGATTTTTGCAGCTAAACTCCAATCATTTTTAAAAACAGCTTCGAAATAGGGAATGAGCTGCTCAACGCATGCAATCACGCTTGCGATATGCTTTTGAAGTGGCGTGACGGGTGAATTTCCGAAGATACGTGAAAAGTAACTGGTGCTAGCCATGGGCGGCATTGTAGGGGATTTGTAAAAAAATAAAAGAATTTTTCATTGAAAATTGATTTGCCATCCCCATATAGACATTAGGTTAAATACAACTAGATTAGGAGGTGCAAAATGGCACTTGTAAGATATGAACCTTGGAATTTACTGGATAGACTACAAAGGGAATTCAACCTGCAGAATCTTCTCGATCCTTATGTAAGGGAAGTTGAGGGCGAAGATAATTCAAATGTGGTGACCAGCCACTGGCGCCCTGCTGTTGATATCAAAGAGGAAGAAGATCGCTTTGTTATCTATGCAGATTTGCCTGGCGTTGATCCAGAAGATATTGAAATCACCATGGAGCAAGGCGTATTAACACTCAAAGGTGAGCGTTCTGAAGAGACAACGAAGGAACGTGAAGGTTATAAACGTGTTGAACGTGTGAATGGAAGTTTTTATCGTCGTTTCAGTTTACCGGATATAGCAGATGCTGAACGCATTGAGGCTAAAGGTAAAAATGGCGTGTTGGAGATCACTCTGCCCAAGCAAGAGAAGGCGAAACCAAAAAGGATTACCGTCAAGAGTTAAACTCAACAGCAAGAATAAGGCGGGCATTGCCCGCCTTTTTTCTGGATTGTTATTAATTCGGCAACTTAATATAGGCTTCTGGGTTAATATGACTTTACTCAGGGAGTCGGTTCATAAGTTCATTCGGAGCAGGTTTAGCTACGAATTATTTTAAGGAATATTTATTTAGGGGATTTAGATGGATAAAAATACAGCGAGTTTAGCAATAGGCAAACTATTGATACTTGCATTGAGTTTGATCAGCTCGTCAGTGCTGTCGGTAATACCAGGGGTCGTCGATGGTAAGCAGTTGCCCAGTCTGGCCCCCATGCTGGATCAGGTAACGCCTGCAGTTGTAAACATTGCAACAGAAGGCAAGATCCAGGTCAGGTTAAATCCGCTTTTCTCTGATCCATTTTTTCGTCGATTCTTCAATGTACCAGATCAAACCATAGAAAGGAAAACACAAAGCCTGGGTTCAGGTGTGATTGTCGATGCCGAACGTGGTTTGGTGCTAACCAATAACCATGTGATTGCCAATGCAATACAGATCACGGTGACGCTGCGAGATGGCAGACAACTGGAAGCAGAATTAATTGGTACCGATCCTGAAACGGATGTTGCAGTGATCAAGATCCCCTCAGAAGATATTGTTGATATTAAAACAGCAGATTCAGATGAACTCAGGGTAGGTGATTTTGTTGTCGCGATTGGAAACCCATTTGGTTTAGGACAAACCGTGACCTCTGGTATTGTCAGTGCGCTTAGTCGTAGCGGTTTGGGGATAGAAGGCTATGAGGACTTTATTCAAACAGATGCCTCCATTAATCCCGGGAATTCAGGTGGTGCCCTGGTCAACTTACGAGGAGAACTGGTGGGTATCAATACTGCACTTTTTTCGCAAGGGGGTGGAAATATCGGAATAGGTTTTGCCATACCGATTAATCTGGCGATGCAAATTACAGAACAATTACTGGAAAATGGTAAAGTGCAACGTGGTTTTCTTGGGATTTCAACACAAGACTTGAATCCTGCACTGATTGAAGCATTTGGTCTGAAACAGAAAAAAGGCGCTGTCATTACCAGTGTTGTCGATGATTCCCCCGCAGGTAAAGCGGGGCTTCAACCTGGAGATATATTGATCAAAATAAATGGCCGAGATGTTAAAAATGCAAGTGATGTGCGAAACCGATTTGGCTTACTGACTGTAGGTGAACAGGTCGTATTTGATATTTTACGCGGCGGCCAAAGCAAGAAAATTACCACCACTGTTACAGCAGAAAAAGAAGAAGTTAGCTTACTTCAAGCGATCAATAAACGGCTGGAAGGCGTGATAATCAGCGAATTAGGAAGCGATCATCGTTATTTCGGCAAAGTTGAAGGCATTCATGTGGCCGATGTACAAAGAGGCAGCCCGGCATGGCGGAGCGGACTACGAAAAGGCGATGTCATCACCTCGGTAAATCGTCAAACAGTTAAAGATGTGCAGATGTTTCTCAAAAAGGTGGGTGGAAAAGAAGAGCCCTTGTTACTGAGGATCCTGAGAGGGAATGCCGCTGCATTTATTGTGATCAAATAACATTTGATCACATAAGATTGATTTAGCTGATATTAATTTGCCGCAACTGCAAAGTCAGCTTGCCCCAGATCATATTTTCCATGGGCAGAATAATCAGACAAAATAATTTTCTCCAAAAGATCAACGTCAATATAATTTGCACCGAGTGCGTTACCTGAAAGAACAGTAAAGTGTTCATCAGGTTCGCCTAATTGATCAATGACTAATGAAGCGCCTGTGAAGTCCTCATCGACTGTTAAGGGGTGGGTTGTGATGACTGACTTCATCCCGGCAGCCAGAGCAGCGAGATTACCATTACTTGTATCTTCTATGACGACACAATTCTCAGGTTTTAATCCGAGATTGGCCAAAGTATATTGATAAACCGCCGGTGAAGGTTTTTTGTCAGTAACCAGATCACAACTGACCAAAGCATCAAAGTACGATAATGCGGCTCCGCCTAAGGCATTTTTCAGAAGGACTTCAACATTCTCTGTAGAAGTACAGGTGGCAATCGCCATAATGATTCCTTTTTGTTTGGCTTCCTTCATCAATCGTTCCACGCCATTTCGTAGGCCAATATGACCGGCAATTAATTTTTCACGATAAATTTCAGATTTGCGTTGATGAAGCCTCAGTGTGTAATTGCGTAAATTTTCTTTTCCCAGAATATTAAAATTCTGTAACTTTAGGAATTTATAAATGCGTTCCTTGCCTCCGGAGATGGAGAGTAATTGTATGTATTTGGAGACTGACCACTGAAAGGGGGTGTCGAATTCCTTGAAGGCCTCGTTGAAGGCCCGACGGTGGGTTTCTTCTGTGGCGGCCAGTGTGCCATCCACATCAAAAATTATGGCTTTTAATTCACGCATATTGATTGTAAAAAATCTTTAATTACCTTTCGCTTTCGGTGGCTAATATTTGATCAATATAAAGAAAATATTTGATGCGACGCAATAATAGGACATTTTTTCGTTGTCGTCTACTTTTATTATGAGTGATGAATTATTATCGAGTTCAGCCCAATAAATTAGTTAACATCCATCGCTGATCTTTGCAGATGGATTGAGTATGCTTAGCGACCTAATCTTAAACAAACTTTCAAGTTAACTCATATAATTACTATGAATGGACACATCCCGGAGGGCTCGGTAATTTGAGATGGTTAGCTTTGTCTTTCGCATATCGTATTCTCCGTCAGATAAGTGCCCACCGATTACAAAACAGCGTGTGCATACTCCGCCGTTGCTTCAACTACTTTTCCTTTGTCGGCGAATCCAACGCCAAGAGATCCAGTCCCTCAATCTCTTGCAACGTCTTGCCCGCAATCCCCTCTAAATCTCCGTACATCCCGACAGTGGCTTGCATAACACGATCAATTTGTTCTGTTCGTTTGGCCCATTGTTTAGTGATCGCTTTCTTTTCTTTATCAAGGTCTTCCTGCATGGAAGAAAATGCCTCGACGATGGCCTGGATGCGTTGGCGGAAACGCGGACCGGTCAGGTATTGATAGACCATTTCTGCCTTGGTCTGTTGTCCTTCAGTGGCCTGCCGTGCTGATGCCACTTCTATCAGCGCATGGCGTAGTGTCATGGCAATGGGGATGGTTGTTTTGGGGTGTGTAACCCACACACCATCGATCTGATCGAACGTCTCCAAATCTTTTGGCAGTGCCCGACTAACAATGATAGCAATTTCCGCTTTGGCGGCATGTTGATCTTTTCGAAGTTTTACCAGCCAGCCATCTGACCAGTTTTTGGTGCGTTTGGATTCCCATAATATCGATCCACATTGCTGTCCGCCTGCACTGACAACCCGTTGCAATACATCACCGCCAAACTCACCTTTGGCTACCGGCTCAATTTTATCAAACGGAAAGCGGGTTCTTAATTGTGATTCAAGTTCAAGTTCCTGTACTTCGCCCTGGAGTTGTTGCGAACCCTGTTCGGCCTTGCGTTTCAGTTCTTCGATTTGTTTTTGCATTGAGGTAATGGTGTGCTCTTTTTCCATCACCTTGAGTTTCATTTGTTCCTCAGTTTCCTTCCGGGCCTGTTCACGTGTGGCATTGAGACCTTCCTGAACGCGTTTTTCTACGGTAAGTTCGAGTTCACGTTTGGCATCGTCCAGTTCACGTTGATTGCGGATAAGTTCGACTTGCGCCTTCTGTGCTTCAGCCAGTTTTCCATCACGTTGCTTCAGGACATCCTGAAGGTCGGTGATTTCTTTGGTCTTTTCTTCTAAATCGGTTGCCGCAAGCAGTTTTGCCTTCTTTGCTTCTTCCCCGGCTATTCTGCTACGGTCTTTCTTTAATTGCTCTGCAACCTGATTAGCCACCTGTTCATCAAGTTTGATTTTTTCATCTGTCAGGTGTTTCTCTTTATCTCTTATGTCTTGCTCACGTTTGGCAACATCACTGTCTTTCCGGGTTAATAATTCCTCATACTGCTGGCGGGTGGACTCAATTAACGGCGCAACGAGTGACTCCGTAAGTTTGATCTCTGTTTTACATTTGGGACAGGTTATGGTTGGTTCTGTCATGTTTACCTCCCTATAGGGCTGCTGTCACCTGTCAGGGAATTCCCCTGGGTCAGACCCAGTGATAATTATTCAAACCAGAAATTTTGTACCTTTAAAGTACGTTTTTTCCATTTACCATGTTCATTTTACCTGACATACGCAATGTATTCACTCGTCACTCGACCTGATCTCCACCCGTCTGTTCATTTCGAGAACGGCAGGGTGAGAAACCTAGTCGTTTAGACCCACTGTTATATCCTGTAACATAAGATTCCTCACATTCGTTTGGAATGACAAGAAGTAAATGTGGCAAGCTCCCTCTCTGCCTCAGTTTGGGACAGGATTCAGAATGACGGCATAAGAGTGTGGATATGAAGTTTCTATTTTATCTGGACCTGTTCAGGAGGAACTGAGTGGTTTAACGTCTTAGAAAGATTAACCATCTGTAGAAATTCAGAATACTGGCGAGTGATGTAGCAAGATAAGTAAGTGCTGCGGCTGTCAGTATCTTTTTAGAAATAGGGATGGCGGATTCGGGTATATATTTTCCAGCAATTAATACAGGCAGTGCTCGTTTGAAACTGGCATCCCATTCTACGGGCAAAGTGATCAGGTGAACGAGTACAGGCAAAATCAATATTGTCAATCCACAGGCAAGTGTGAAAATGCCTACGGGGGGTGAGCGCGTGAGTAGAGTTAAAAAGGGAAATGCGACCAGCATCATGGCGGCAATCTTCTCTGCAACCCAGGAGAATCTGGCCATTCGCGAACGTATTTCGAGCGGTTTATATCCGGATTTATGTTGGATGGCATGGCCAATCTCATGAGCGGCAACAGTAACGGCAGTGAGTGATTTCCCATTGAAATTTTCCGGCGAGAGTTTAACAAGCTTATTTTCCGGGTCGTAATAATTTTCGTTTTGCTCACCCTCTTCTACATGAACATCACTGAGTTCAAGTCGTTTGACTAAATGTACAGCAAGCTCACCCCCCGTGCCCGGGAACGCATCAATTTCCACCGCATATTTTCTAAAAATATATTTAGCCCATATAGACGGCCCAAATATGAGCAAAATCAGTAGAATCGCAGCTATGCCCAACATCATGATCAGGTGATCTCAGCTTGTGAATTGTTGTTTTCGGTTATACTTCATCGCAATGTGACGAGGGCACATTCGTAATAGTATGTTAATAATCTGGCTCATGGACGGGCCAGCGCGAAGCCAACGCGGACATGCACCACATTGGGAGCATTAAATCCGTGCTGGGAAGCGCGGTATTCAATTGTCGAATTTAATAATAACATTAATTGATTATGACACCTCTGGAAAGATATCAGGCGGATTTATTGCGCGAAGTATTTTATACAGATCCAGCGCAGGAAAATGCTGTGCGCCATACACAGAGACTTTTCGACGATCTTCTGACTGATGGCAACAATGAAAACAGCTTCCTTGAAAAGATCAGACAAAAATTCCAGAGAGATAAAACAAACTTTATCAAGGGATTATATTTTTGGGGAGGGGTTGGACGAGGTAAAACCTATATCATCGATTCCTTTTATGACAGCCTGCCCTTTAAAGAAAAACAACGCATCCACTTTCATCGTTTTATGCAAATGGTGCATGCACAATTAAGAAACCTCAACGAAGTGTCTGATCCATTACTCACCGTGGCAGACAACATTGCATCAGAAACCGAGGTTCTGTGTTTTGACGAATTTCACGTGTCCGATATTACGGATGCCATGTTGCTGAGTGGTTTGCTCAAGGCATTATTTGATCGAGGAGTTGTACTGGTTACAACTTCCAACGAAGCACCGGATCAATTGTACTGGGATGGTTTGCAAAGAGAACGATTTCTGCCCGCGATCGAATTGATAAAAGAATATACGGAAGTCGTGAATGTAGATTCAGGTGTTGATTATCGCTTACGTTTTCTGGATAAGGCGGAAATTTACCATTCGCCGCTGGATGATAAAGCAATGGCATCGCTAGGAATAAATTTCAATCACATCGCGCCAAATGAAGTCACAGAGGGCTTACCGATTGAAATTGAAGGCCGAATGATTCAAACAATTCGCCATGCAGATGGCGTGGTCTGGTTTGATTTCGATGCCATATGTGATGGCCCGAGAGGGCCTGCCGACTATATTGAGATCGCCAGATTATTTCAAACAGTTCTGATATCCGATATTCCTATTATGGATGAAATGACCAATGACAAAGCCAGGCGATTTATGACGTTGATAGATGAATTCTATGATCGAAACGTTAAACTGATCGTCACTGCAGCGGCTAAACCCTCAGGGCTCTATTGCGGTAAACGGCTGAGCAAGCTATTTTTGAGAACCATCAGTCGCCTAGAAGAGATGCACACGCACGATTACCTGGCAAAACAGCACATCCCTTAATACTAATATAAATCAATAAGTTACATTATATACTTGACTTAGTTGATTAGATAAACTATATAACTTATAAAGATCCAGTAATTTACTGATATTTAAGGCTTATTTTGGGCTTTACCTTGAATTCTTTAGTAATGCATCTGTCAAAAACGACAGATAGCTTTTTGGGGAGAAATGATTTTGAATGCTGTATTGTCAACCGATGGATTAGATTTGGAAGAGCGGCAGATGGTCGAATTATTAGAATGTCGTTATGGTGACGGCATGGTCTATCTCCCCAGGACAAGGCCCAGACAATTGTTATCCATCGCTAAAATTGGCGGTTTTATTGATGCCGAAGGTTATCTCACGCGAAAAGGGCGAATTCTTCTTGCGCGCTATTTTTAGAACCTTTCTCTGTTGTAATAAGTTAAGGAGTCTCTACTCCTTTTAGATCAGTCCCACCCAGCTAAACTCTGGCTGGATTTAATTCTTGCGAAATACAAATTATTCGTCTTTAACCTTTCATAGTTGCTCTATGTTCACTATCCTTTCTCAAGCACAGAAGAAAATATGGTTATAAAATAGCTCATCCTGATCTATTTATGGCGCGCCAGAGGCGGCACAAGTTCGGCCTTTGGCTCACGCGGCTTGCTATCGCGTCGGGGGCGTTCTCGCCTCGATATTAACCCGACAATAAATATAATCGAGATAATAGTTTGTCTCGTGGCTTACAATATAAAAAAAGAATGAATAAAAATGTTTGAGGAAGAGAAAGATGGCTAGCTACAGTACTGAGGATATTCGAAATATCGTGCTTGTCGGTCATGCTGGTTCAGGCAAGACCACGTTGATTGAAGCAATGTTAAACAGATCGGGTGCTATCAGCGGTGAGGGTTCTATTGAAAGGGGCAGCACGGTCAGTGATTTTGATCCGCAGGAAAAAACACTCGGGTATTCACTGAACAGCACCATTGTGAGTATGGATTACCATGGTGGCCACATCAATTTGATTGATACACCAGGATATCCAGACTTTATGGGCCGTGCCCTGGCGGTACTGCCAGCGGTGGAGACCTGTGCGGTAGTGATAAATGCACAAACAGGTATCGAGATGGTGACCCGCCGTATGATGGAGGTTGCAAAAAACAGGGATTTGGATCGACTGATTATTATTAATAAGATAGATGCCGAGCAAGTCGATTTAGTAAGTTTAATGACACAGATTAAGGAAGCATTCGGCAGTGAATGTTTGCCGATTAATCTTCCTGCTGAAAATAATCAAAAAGTTATCGACTGCTTCTTTAGTCCGTCCGGGGATAAGACAGATTTCTCTTCTGTGGCAGAGGCGCATACACACATCGTTGATCAGGTGGTCGAGCTCGATGAAGATTTAATGGAGATTTATCTGGAGCAGGGCCAGGAAATCAGTCCAGAACAATTACATGATCCTTTTGAACAGTCACTCAGGGAGGGTCATTTGGTTCCCGTATGTTTTGTTTCTGCAAAAACCGGTGCGGGTCTGGATGAGTTGCTGGAAATATTTGCCAGTTTAATGCCAAATCCAAACGAAGGTAATCCACCGCAATTCCTGAAAGGAGAAGGTGAAGACTCAGTACCAATAGAAGTTGTACCGGATTCGGGCAAACATGTATTGGCTCATGTATTCAAGATCAATGTTGATCCATTTATTGGAAAACTTGCCACTTTTCGTATTCATCAGGGGACGATTAACAAGGAGAGTCAATTATTCATTGGCGATGGGCGTAAACCTTTCAAGGTGGGTCATCTTTTCAAGTTACAGGGCAAGGAACATACTGAAGTTGCTTCCGGGATACCTGGTGATATATGTGCGGTGGCCAAGATTGATGATATTTATTTTGATGCCGTACTACATGAATCCCATGACGAGGATCATATACATTTACGTTCACTGGATCTTCCTGCCCCCATGTATGGTTTGGCGATCAATGTTAAGAGTCGTGGTGATGAGCAAAAGATTTCTGACGCTTTACATAAAATGGTTCAAGAAGATCCCAGTTTAATTATTGAACATCATGCAAAAATGAATGAGACAGTGATACGTGGTCTGGGAGAATTACACTTGCGCATCGTGCTTGATAAACTAAAAGATCATTACAACGTTGATGTCGATACTCGCCCCCCAAAGATTGCCTATCGCGAAACCATCACCACTCATGCAGATGGACATTATCGGCACAAAAAGCAGACAGGTGGAGCAGGTCAATTTGGTGAGGTGTCTTTGAGAGTGGAGCCCCTTCCACGTGGAGGTGGGTTCGAATTCGTGGATAAAGTTGTTGGTGGTGTTATACCGAGACAATTCATTCCTGCCGTTGAAAAAGGCATTCAACATGTACTCGATGAAGGGGTAATTGCCGGTTTCCCACTGCAAGATATAAAAGTGACCATTGTTGATGGCAAGCACCATTCAGTGGACTCAAAAGAAGTTGCCTTTGTTACTGCCGGGAAAAAGGCCTTTGTCGCTGCCGTCACGAAGTCAAAACCTGTGGTCCTGGAGCCGATCGTTGATATCACAATTACTGTTCCCAGTGGCGCAATGGGTGATATCACAGCCGATCTGTCGGGGAAAAGAGGACGCATCAGTAATACTGAAGCGATGGCGGGCGGGTTTACTTCAATCAGTGGTACTGTGCCATTGAGTGAATTAGACAATTACCAATCCAGACTCAAATCATTTACCGGCGGGACGGGCTCTTTCTCAATTGAATTTAGTCATTATGATCAGGTCCAACCCAGGATACAAAAGGAGTTAGCTTCGGCATACAAACCGAAGGAGGATGAAGATTAATCACCATGGCGAGAATTATAGAGTGACAACATTTAATAACAAAATAGAATAACTATAGTCAAATTAATTTCTTTTAAGTATAAGTGTTTGTTGCTATCTTTCCCAGTAAGATCGAAAATTCCCTTAATCTAATCAGTTACTTATATAGCAGAAAAAGATGTACCAGTACGATCACTACGACCAAAAGATTGTTGACGAGCGCGTAGAGCAATTCCGAGATCAGACCCGACGTTATCTTGCAGGG
>SMUY01127081.1_pt1 | contig 14192 bp, 12 predicted proteins | sample 2456441 | NCBI WGS metagenome assembly SMUY01 (sample SAMN11095931, study PRJNA526329) | marine sediment metagenome | biome: Marine sediment; feature: Surficial sediment; material: Deep marine sediment; isolation source: Hadal surficial sediment | place: Pacific Ocean | collected 2014-11 | depth...
AAAATTCGCATACAATGCCCCGCCTTAAATAAGATTTTGCTACACGAAAACTCATGGAATAAATTTAAAAGTGCGGATCAATTTGGGGGTCGAACCCTTGATGATACCCACCACCGATCTATAGTTCTATTGGGTTTGGAAAGAGGGTATTTAGGAAAAATAACTTCTCCCATTCACAAATTTATTTTGAATAATTCATTAACCACTCAGGATTATAAAAGCTCATTAAATGAAACATGGTTATTCGCAGAGGAAGGACTAGAACGCAATAAAATTTTTAAAATTTTCATTGGAAAACTTTCTGAGCTATGTTATGCGAATTACCTAGAAGATAACGGTTACAAAATAAAAAACTTGGAGGCTTGGGGAGGACCTTTCGACATCTCCGCCAGCAAAAAGGGTAAAACCTTTGATTTTGAAGCAAAGTTTATTGGTCTGAGCGATGATAATTTTGCAAACATTGTGGATGAACTTGCCGGAAATCCAAAGGGATATTCCTGGGATGCAAATGAAGCAAATGATTATTTGCTTTTAAGGATTTATGAATCCGCCAAACAATTAGAGGGTAGCGGGGCTTCAAAAAAATTTTCTGTCATGATAATCGACAAAATGACTGACTTTAAATTTAAAATCAAGAAACAGGATGACTGGCTGAAGCCATTTAATAAACCAAGATTTCGATTTTACAATGACACCAATCCATTCTTTCAAGAACAAATTAAGAAATACCCCGATATCATGGACGACCTGGAGTCAACCCTAAGCACTTTGTCTTCAATCCAAATATATAATTTTGAGATCTTTGAGTTTGAAGAATTCCGTTTTTATGATAACCCATAATACGATTGATCCTGCTAGCTCCTCCTCGCTTTCTCTTTTCCCAAAAAATAGATTTCACTCAAAACTATAAAAACCCTGGAAAAGAACGTGGGCTGTGGGAGCTTTATGCAAGCGGTCCGGAGAAGCAGGATGTTGAGGCATGGGGCCGCCTGCCGGACAAGATTTCGCACCGGGGTTTTTTGAAGAACAGCAGATATGCACCGGGGAGGGTGCAGACCCGCATGACCCGCAAGCGTTGGGATGAAACGATCACCTGGATGCAGAAAAAGCAAGGGCTGGGGGAATGGACTCCCGCCATCCGGAATCAGATTCCGGATTACCGGGAAGCCGTCCAGGGGCTCGTATTGCCTGCCGAGGAATCCCAACCCCGAACACGCCGTATGCATGAATACGACTATCCCCCCAACCCTCTATAGTCGTGCGCTTTTAATTGGAGGAGGCACGACGATCTTCTGCTTTTTTCCTGACAATTTTTAAAATCCGGTCTGCGGATTCTGAAGGTTTTTCGTTGTTCGCATCCGTAGCCCGGCCCGGGCCCTCTTCCTCCCTGTAGGATTCTTCCAGTTTTTTGAGGCTGTGCGTGACCTGTTGGATGGACTGGACGACATCCTTCACGGCCTCCAGGTATTCCGGATGGTTGAGAAGCTCGACCTCCTGATTGCCGGCCAGCATGGTCAGGGATTTCTCGAGGTTCAGGATGACCTGTTTCAGGTTCTCCAGCATATTCCCCCCTTCCTTATGGTGTATGACGCCTTATCGGCCCTCCCGCTGGAAACCTTTACTTTTCAAAGGGAAAACCCTGAAATTCCCGCCTCAAACATTAAAAAGAATTAATGTTCACTTAACCCCCCGTTAATTCAGGAATCCTATCTTGAGTAAGGAGTTTATTTTAACTTTGGAATCCATCTTCTCTATTCAACCTTCTGGAGTGTAAACATGAACCGCATCAACAAAATTCTAATCACTTTATTTCTAATGATTTTACTGGCCCTGCCGCTGGTTCCGGGCCAGCCGGTCTCCCTGCTCTGGGTTCCGGACGCGGCGCTGGCGTTGAGCTCCGACACCAACCCGGTGGGCACGAATCGGATCGTCCAGGTGGTGAAACAACAGAACCCGGCGGTGGTGTGGGTGGAGTCGGTCAAAAAAGTTCAAAAGATGAATCGCCGGACGCCCGGCAATCCTTTCTTCAGAAATTTTCCGCAGGTTCCCCAACCGCCCCGGCGCGGCGGCGGTACCGGTTCGGGATTCATCATCGATCCGCAAGGATATTTGCTGACCAATCACCACGTCATCGACGGCGCGGATAAAATCAAAGTCCGCCTTCAGGTGGAAGACAAGGAGAAAGATTACGAAGCGGAGTTGATCGGGTCCGACAAGAAAACCGACATCGCTCTGTTAAAAATCAAACGCGACGAAAACGACACCACGCCGTTTCCTTATATTCGGATGGGCAACTCGGACAGCCTGGAAATCGGCGAATGGGTGATCGCCATCGGTAACCCGTTCGGATTGAGCCATACGGTCACCGCCGGCATCGTCAGCGCGAAGGGACGCGACATTGGCGCCGGGCCCTATGACGAATTCATCCAGACCGACGCCTCGATCAATCCCGGCAACAGCGGCGGTCCGTTGTTGAACATGAAGGGCGAGGTGATCGGCATCAACACCGCGATCATCTCCGGTAACACCGGCGGCAACGTGGGCATCGGGTTCGCCATTCCCATCAACATGGCGGTGAAGATCGTACATGACCTCAAAGCGCATGGGAAAGTCACCCGCGGCTGGCTGGGAGTGATGATCCAGAACCTGACGCCGGATCTGGCGGAAACATTCTCTCTGAAAACCACGCAGGGTGCGCTGGTCAGCGAGGTGGTTCCCAACGGCCCCGCGTTCAAGGGCGGTCTGCAGCGCGGCGACGTGATCGTCGAGTTTGCGCACCAACCGGTGGAGAATGTCTCCGCCCTGCCTCGGCTGGTGGCAACCACGCCACCGGGTAAAACGGTGGACGTGGTGATTCTCCGAGAGGGGAAAAAGCAGATGATCCACATCACCATCGACGTGATGGAAGAAAAAGAAGCGTAACCTCCCCGCCCACGGGTTCAACGTGGGTTTTCAACCGAAAGGGCTTATGGGTGCCTCCCCATAAGCCCTTTTTGTATTTCACAGGATCATTCCTGACGCGACATTACTCCAACACCCATTTTCCCAGAATCTCTTCCATCGCCACGGTCCCCTGGCGGGATTCCACGTTGTTTCCGGAAAAGGTGATTTTTTGGTGATTGAGTCCGTCGTAGGTTTCGGTTAAAAGCTCGATCATCTCCGGGTCGACCCCCTCCTTGTCCCAAAGCTTCCGCCATTCCTTTTCAGGATAGTGGTACAGGGCCAGTTTCCGGTTCAGGTTCTGTTCCAGAATATTCAGAATATCCTTGGGGGAATACTCTCTGGGTCCGGAAAGCTCCACCACCCGGGAGGAGTCGGCAGGATTCAACAATAGTTCGACGGCGGTGCGGGCCACGTCCTCCACGGAAACCATGGGGATGGATCGGTCGGGGTCGAGATAGGTCGGCAACTGGTCTTTTTCATGCACCGCGTTGAGCGCGGCAATCCAGTTTTCGTAGAAATAAGCCGGCCGCAGAGCCGTCACCGGCACCTTGGCATCCTTGAATTTCTGTTCGGCATCGTACAGGCCCCGCACCAGGCCGGGCGACCGTTTCTGATGGGCGCCGATGGAAGACAATAAGACGGTATTCTTTAGTTGGGCCTTCTGGACGGCCGCGACGATCGATTCGTTTTGCCGCGCCCATTTCTCCAGTGGGCGGTCGTCATAAACGGATTGCGGTGACAGCAGGTAGGCGCCCTTCACCTGGTCGAGCGCCATGGCCAGGGCCGGGACGTCGTTAAGGTCGGCCACCATCACTTCCGCGCCGCGATCCCTCCATTTATAGATATGCTCGCGGTTTCGGACGATGGCGCGGACGGATTCTCCCCGGTCGAGCAAAGCCCGGGCGACGAGCGATCCAGTATGACCTGTGACCCCCGCTACGGCATACATCACCAACCTCCAAAATCAATAGTTTTCCACTCAACCATTGGAAGTATCCCGGCTGGCTGAAAATTATATCCCTGTTCTTCAAATTCTCGGAAGCCCGGAACCTCTCATCAACGATGCAAGAACCAAAACATCAAGGATTATCCCATATCTCCATTTTAAAGGGGTAGAGGAAATATACAAATATTTCGGAACTCGGGCGGGCACCACGGAACCTACTTTCGCCGGAACTTGCTGAAGAATAATGGGGATGTCTATGATCCTCCGGCCTAGACCGGCAACAGGAAACGGCTGGGGTGTGGCAACAATATGTTGGGAAAAGAAACGGGAAAAGCGGAGATTAGCGGAATTTGAGGGGTGCAAAACGTTTCTGGAGAGCCAGGAAGAGGGTCACCGCCAGAAACAGGAACACCAGCATTTGCGGCCAGAATGCGCCCTGGCCGAACACCGGGCCGAAATTGATTTCACCTGTAATTTCTCCGGAGTAGTGGTTCAACATCTCGCCGTATTCCACCAGAAGGTGAATCGGGTACACGCCACCCTTTCGGCCGCCCACCTGATGCACCGGCACCTCGAAATATTTCTCCTCGCCGCCGAGCAGAGTGAATCCTTTCATCCCCTGGAAACGGTCGGCCACCAACCCCGGCGGCAGAAGCAACGTCATCCGGACATTCTTGAACGATGGCGACGGATTCTTCAGCAGGATCTTGACCCGGGACGCCCCTTCTTCCACCTCGGCGCCTATTTTACCTTCGATTTTCGAAACCCTCGGTTGCTCAAAATAAAAGGAATCGGTATGCAGGCTGGTGCGGGCCGGCGCCGCTTTTTCGCTCTCCCGGTATTGGACCATGGCCACCACCGGATAACTGCCCACGCGCCTCACCGGCGGATGTTTTTTATTTTCGAGGGTGAGGCTTTCGCCGGGACCCAGGCGAGGGATCATCGGCATCGGCGACCGGGTGTGATGGAAGTGAAACATCGGGTGCAGATGGAACAACGGTTCGCGGCTGTGGTTGGTCAGCGTCAGGAAAAGGGTCACCTTGCCCTCGGCGGTGACCTGCGACCGGGTGGACAATTCCAGAAGATTTTCCCGGGCGGCCACATCCGCCGAACACACCACCATCCCCGCCACGGCCCAGACAGTGATTGCCAGGGCTTGAAAGAGTTTAAACGGTTTGGGGGGAACCACCGGGTGCATATCCAAAGTGTACCACACACCGGGGGAATGCCCGAACCTGCGAAAAACCTTTACCTTTTTTACGGGTCGCTCGTCCAAATACTGTTATTATATGATTAATGGGATTTTAAAACCGTTTCCAGGGGGGATGACCACCATGACCATGAATCTAACCGCATACATTTTAATAGCGCTGGTCCTGTTTTTATTCAGCGCGATCAAAATCCTTCGCGAATACGAACGCGGAGTCATTTTCCTTTTGGGAAAATTTTATAAGGTCAAAGGACCCGGCGTCATCATCGTCATCCCCGGTCTTCAAAAAATGGTTAAAGTCAGCCTGCGTACCGTGGTCATGGACGTGCCGCCGCAGGACATCATCACCAAGGATAACGTCACCGTGAAAGTCAACGCGGTGGTGTATTTCCGTGTGCTGGACCCCCGAAAAGCCATCATCGAAGTGGAGGATTTCCTGTACGCCACCTCGCAGATTTGCCAGACCACATTGCGCAGTATACTGGGTCAAAGCCAGCTCGACGATCTGCTGGCCAATCGCGAGGACATCAACATCCACCTGCAGAAAGTGATCGATGACCAGACGGAGCCCTGGGGCGTCAAGGTCGCCAACGTGGAAGTGAAAAACGTCGACCTGCCGCAGGAAATGCAGAGGGCGCTGGCCAAACAGGCGGAGGCGGAACGGGAACGGCGCGCCAAGATCATCCACTCCCTCGGCGAATTCGAAGCGGCGGCAAAAATCGGCGATGCCGCCGACATCATCAATCTACACCCGCCGGCTCTGCAGTTGCGGTTTCTCCAGACCATGCTGGACATTTCGGTGGACAAAACCACCACCACCTTTTTTCCGATTCCCATCGAACTGTTCGCTCCCTTTTTTAAAGAGAACGCTGCCAAGGGAAATAACAATCCCGGTACGGCCTGAAACGGTCCCCGGAAGGCCTCCGCATAAAACCTTGAAACTGTGCGCCTAAGGTTTTAGATTCCCTGAAACCGCCCGCAAGGGTGCGGTCCTGTCCCTCCTTTTTATCTCCCCTTTTTTGGGAAAAGGGCCCCGGGATGTAATAAAATATCCCTAAGACACTCAGGTTTCAGGGCTCTCCATGGATCCTTCAACGGCTATCAAACAATTTCTGGACCGCGTCCGCAGAAGGCGGAAAGGCTTCCTTCTGGTTCAAGGCGGGTTGCAGGTTCTGGCATGGGGTCTGGCCGGGATGCTGATCGGCAACCTGATCGCCTATTTTTCCGACAACCCCCGCCCGTTTCTGGGTCCTTTCCTTATAGTATGGGCCGCGTTTCTGGGGATCGGGCTGGCGGTCCTGCTGGTCCGAGCCCTGTTCTTCAAAACCCCGCTTCAGCAAACGGCGTTGTGGGTGGAAAACCGGGTCGGCAATCTCAACAACGCCCTGATCAGTTCCATCCAGCTGGAACCCAGGCTGAGCGGGACCGCCGGCACTCGCACCGACCTGTCGCAGGACATGATCCGCGAACTGATCCGGAGAACCCATCAGCGTATCCAATCCCTCAAGATCAACGAGCTGGTGCCGCGGCGCCCGCTGGTGCGCCATGGTCAATGGACCGCGGGATTCTTCCTGATCGCGCTGACGGCGGCCCTGGTCCTGCCGGATTTTTTGACACGCGGTTACGACCATTGGACCCGGCCCCCGGCACTGGCTAAAACCATTCAAGACGCCCATTCAGAAAACGCGCCCCCGGCAGCCGCCGGTCCGGAAACGGCCTACGCCATCGACGATTTACAGCTGACCTTCAATTACCCGGCGTACACCCGGATGAAATCGGTCACCGAAAATCCGTCCGACGGCAAAATCCAGGTGCTTCCCGGAACCGAGGTGGTGTTGGAGGGGGACGTCAACGTTCCGGTGGAGGGCGCTTCGCTGGTCCTCAACGGCGAGGACGACCTTTCCATGACCGTCAACGACCGGACGGAAATTCGAGGACGGTTCATGGTCAAGGAACCCGGTTTTTACCAGTTTCGCCTCAAATCGCCGGAGGGAAAGAAAACTCTGCTGGCGGAGCGATACCCGGTCACCCTCGACCGCGATCAAGCCCCAAAAATCATTATTTTCCTGGCCAACCCCAAACCGGTCTACTACCTGAACCACAAGGTCCAGTTTTTCTACGAAGGCAAGGATGATTTCGGCATCCATAAAATCGATCTGGTCATCGATGCCGAAGGCCGCATTCAGCGTAAAACCATTAAGCGCATCAAGGGGAACCAGAAAGACATCCAGGACGGGTACACCTGGGAACTCAGCACGATGGATTTTCAACCCGGCGACCGGGTTCATTACTATCTCGAAATTGCGGACAACGACAACGTCTCCGGTCCCAACACCGGCCAGTCCGAGGTGTTTTCGTTTGATGTGTTCGACGAGCAGAAAAAGCGGCTGGACCTGTTGGCGCTCCAGGAAGAGCTGATCGATAAAATGGTGGCCCTGCTGGCGGTCAGCCTAGTAACAGACATCACGGAGATCAACCGATCCCCGGAGGGTCTGCCGCAACTCAAACGGGTTCTGGCGTCGAGCACCAACCAGTTGATCGAGATCATCGGTCTCGCCCAGTCCATCGAAAGCCAGGCCAAGGACATCGAATCGTTTCCCCAACCTTATCTGACCCTGCTGGACAACATCATTTCCGGGTTCAACGACATCCGCCAGGACCAGATCGAGGCCATGAACCGGCTCACCCGCGCCCTGGCCAAGGCCACGCCCATCGGGCTCAACTTTCCGCCGCTGGAAGACGTGCATGACCGGCTCATCACCCAGCTGGAACGCGACATCCTGTTTCTCATCAAAATCCTCAACCGGGAACGGATGGAACAGGCGTTGAACCTCAATCGGACCCTGACCGAACTGACCGAATCCCTGCGCGAAGAATTCCAGAAAGTCAAAGACCGGAAAGGCAAGGCCCGGACGCCACAGTTCAAAAAAGCCCTGGAGAAAATCAGGGAAATACTCCAGCAGATCATGGAACAACTGGCGCGGCAGAACCAGGGCCTGGCCGACGAATTTCTCAATCCCAACGCGTTTGAAAATCTCAATATGGAATCCTTCTCCGCCTCGCTTGAAAAACTCATGGACCTGATCAACCGCGGCAAAATCGACGAGGCCATGGAAGAACTCGAAAAACTGGCGGACGATCTCCGGGCGTTTTCCAATCAACTGGACGATCTCGACGCCTCCCAGGAAAACCTGCTGGACCTGCAAATCATGAAACAACTGGACGACGCGCTGAAAACCCTCGAAGCGCTGGAGGAAGATCAGAAGGACCTGCTCAACCAGACCACACAGCTCAATAAATCGCTACGCTCCAAGCAGTCGGACAAATTCGAAAACCGGTTGGAGGAATTCTTCAAGGACCTGCGCAAGGACGTGCGCGCCATTCTCGCCATCCTGCGCAAAGACGAGCGCCTGCTGGCCAACCACCCGGATATGAAAAACCTGGTCGACCTCATGGAACAGCAGGCCGCCATCCAGGACCGGATCCAGCAGCTGGGGCAGGACACCCTCGGTTCGGTCGGCCAATCGAAAATTCGGGGAAAATTCACCGGACTCAACAAGGCTCGGAAAGAATTGTCCGAAAATATGGAAGCGCAACAGGCGCTCCAGATGAAAATGTTTCACGGCTTTAAAGATTATCTGCCGGAGCTCATGGGACAATACAACAAGCTGGAAGAATTCACCGAACTGATGGACCTGTTCGAATTCAATGCCCTGTTCAAGAAAACCTACCCGGAAGTGTTCCGTTGGCAAAACCACTTCCGCACGTCACGAAAACTGAACCCGGACCTGCTGGATCAGATGAAGGTTGACCTGCTGACCATCACGCAAATCAACAGCGAAATTTCCAAGAAGCTGGGAACGATGATGCGCGACCTCAAGCAGGATTATCAAAACCTTATTTCCGAGCAGGACAAACAGAACATGAAAGGCATGTCCGGCCGGCAGAAAGGCCTGCGCCGGCAGACCGCAGAGCTGGCGCGGAAGTTCCGCCGGATGAACCAGGACAACCCCATGCTCAGCCCCATGCTGGCGCACAAAATGAACAGCAGTGGACGGCACATGAAAGCGGCGGAAGGCCGGCTGAGCAAACACCAGGTCCCGGAAAGTATCGCGGCGGAAAACCGGGCCCTGCGGGAGCTGTCCGAAACCAAAGAGATGCTCAACCAGTTGAAAGAGGCCAGCCAGCGTCCCGGCAAGGGGCGCAGTCAGCGCACCCTGCGCCTCGGCCAGGGTCGGTCGCCGGACAGCCGCCGCGGCGGAGGATCGACGCGCATGAAACAGGAAAAAGTCACCCTGCCCTCCGAGGATCAGTACCAGGTGCCCGGCCAGTTTCGCGAGGAAATTTTAAAGGCCATGAAAAACAAATATCCCAAAAAATACGAACGCCTGGTAGGGGAATATTATAAGGAACTGGTGAAATGAACCGCTTCACGAAACACCTCGCAGTGATGGTCTGGACGCTTGCGGCGTGGTCCGCCTGCCTGGATTTCGCACGGGCCGATCTGCAGGAAGAAGTCACCCAGGCGTATATCCTGATCGATCAATGGCGGTTCGAGGAAGCCGAAGCGGCCACGCAAGAACTCCTCAAACGGTACCCGAATTCCGGTGACGTGCATTTTCTTAACGCGCGGGTCGAGTTCTACCAGGGCAATTACGAAAAGGCGTGGAAGATTCTGGAGACCGTCGACGACCAGTACCACACGGTCAAGGAGTTCAAAACCCTCGTCAAAAATACCCATGAGGCCACCTCGGTGTTCGTCACGCAGGAATCGGAGCATTTTATTTTCCGTTATGTCGACGGACCGGACCAGGTGCTCATCCCCTACGCCACCGAAGCGCTGGAGAAATCCTACCAGGTGCTGGGCAAGGTGCTGGGATATTTCCCGAAGAACAAGGTTCTGGTCGAGATTTATCCCGACCGCATCCCCTTCGCCCGCATCTCGCCGCTCACGCTGAAAGATATCATGACCTCCGGCACCGTAGCGCTTTGCAAATACAACCGCATCATGATGATCTCCCCCGCCTCGCTGGTGCGCGGCTACAACTGGCTGGACACGCTGAGCCACGAATACACGCATTACCTGCTCAGCAGTAAAAGCCGCAACAACGCTCCGCTGTGGCTCCACGAAGGCATCGCCAAATTCCTGGAAACCCGCTGGCGCGACGGCACCGACCACCTGACCCCCATCATGGAAACCATTCTGGCCAACGGACTGGCCAGCGATTACATGGTCGCCCTCGAGGACATGATGCCGTCGCTCGCCAAACTCAAAAGCGCGGAAGACGTCCAACTGGCCTACGCCGAGGTCGCCACCATGGTCGATTACATGGTGCAACAGAACGATGATTCCATTTTGGCCCGGCTGGCCGCCGAGCTGGCCCAGGGCACACCCTTTGAAGTGGCGCTGGAAACCCTCATCGGTAAAAGCCTGAGCCAGTTCCAGGCCGACTGGAAAGCCTACCTGGCCGGGCGTCAATTAAAAACCATCCCCGGCCTGACGGTGCTCAAGTTCCGGTTCAAAAACCCGAAGTCGCAGGGAGAAAAAGAAGCGGCCCAAGAGGCGGCGTTGCAGGAAGCGGGAAACCGGCGGGCGCACGACCTCACCCGGCTCGGCGACATTTTGAAATCGCGCCATTACATTCAGGCGGCGATCATCGAATACCAAAAAGCCATGGAGGAATCGAAAATGTTGTCACCCGTCCTGTACAACAAACTGGCCGGCATTTATCTCCTCAACAAGGATTACGCCAAAGCCGAGAATTTGCTTCGCACCAGTCTCAACTACTATCCCATGTTCCCAACAACTTTGACCCACCTCGGGGAGCTGTTCTATATGAAAAAGGATTACGCCGCCGCCGAGAAGTTTTTCCAGAAGGCGGTGCGCATCAACCCGTTCAACCCCTTCGTCCACACCCGCCTCATCAACATCTACGCCGCACTGGGGCAAACCCGGAAGAAGGAACAGCAGGGATTGTTGTATAGCTATATAAAATAGATTACACTGGACTCAGGCTGGGCTTGAGTCAAAGCTTAAGAGTTAGTTGTCTAATTACCCGATACTAAAAGGTTTCTTATGTCGACCGAAACATCCCCGCAGGATCTGGAGCTGGCGAAAGAACTGCTGGAGGCCAAGGAGAAAGTCACCCGGGAAATTCACAAGGTGATCATCGGGCAGGACGCGGTGATCGAGGATTTGCTGGTCGCCCTGTTTTCACGCGGGCACTGCCTGTTCGTCGGCGTCCCGGGTCTCGCCAAAACCCTGCTGGTGAGCACGCTGGCGGAAATCCTCCACCTCAAGTTCAGCCGCATCCAGTTCACGCCCGATCTCATGCCGTCGGACATCACCGGCACGGAAATCCTGTACGAGGACCAAGCCACCAAGCACCGCGAGTTCCGGTTCATCAAAGGCCCGATTTTTTCGAACATCATCCTGGCGGACGAAATCAACCGCACCCCGCCGAAAACCCAGGCGGCTCTGCTCCAGGCCATGCAGGAATTGCAAGTCACTGTTGGCTCGGAAACCCACACGCTGGACCAGCCGTTTCTGGTGTTCGCCACGCAGAATCCGATCGAACACGAAGGCACCTACCCGCTTCCGGAAGCGCAGTTGGACCGGTTCATGTTCATCGTCAACGTGGATTACCCGACCAGGGAGCAGGAAGTGGAAATCGCGCTGTCGACCACCTCCGGCTACAAACCGCAACTGGAAGTGGTGATCACCGCCGACCGCATTCTGGAGTTCCAGAACCTGGTGCCGCGCGTGCCGGTGGCGGAACACGTCGCGCATTACGCGGTCGATCTGGTGCAGAGCAGTCGCCCCGGCAACGGCGCATCGCCGAGTTTCGTCAACGAATGGGTCAACTGGGGCGCCGGCCCGCGCGCGTCGCAGTATCTGGTGCTGGCCGCCAAGGCGCGGGCGCTGATGGACGACCGCGTCGCCGCCACCGTCGAAGACATCCGGAGCGTCGTCCGCCAGGTGCTGGAACATCGGATCATCCTCAACTTCAAAGCCGAAGCCGAAAACATCAAACCCATCGACATCATCAACAAACTCCTCGCCTCCGTCAAACCGGGGTAAATTCTTTCAGTTATCGGTTTCATTATGCCTATATGTGCCTATTGTGGAAAATCTGAAAAGCTAACCCGAGAACATGTTTTTTCAGTTGCAATAACGCCCCCAGATTACAACACAATTGTTGATCACACCCGGAATAAAATTCACAAATCTCACCCAACAGTTAAGGACGTATGCAAAGCTTGCAATAATCACCTACTCTCACCATTAGATGCTTATGGAAAACAACTTAACGATGAATACTTCCTTAAATCTCCCATTACCCCTATCGAGTTTAAATATTCTTATAGCCTTCTCGAACGTCTACTTTTAAAAATGGCGTACAACAATGAGCGTGCTCGACATAACCCCAAAGACGTAGAACTTTTTAAAAACCTCGCCCCATACATTATCGCTAAGCAAAATTTCTCACCAAATAAAATAGATATTCTTGTAGGATTAGTTAAACCAGATGATAATTTCGAACCTGGTGTATATCGTTTTGCCAATTTAACAACAAATCCACCACACCCTCACCTGCTTTTAGGAAGATTTATATGTTTCAGGCATTACATTTTTGCGGTTCTTATTTGGAATGACTTGTTGGATACCAATGAAAGAAAGGAAACAATTCAACAAATCTCAAAACTTGATGAAATGACATTAGTTTCCCCAAAGAGCGACTTAACTTTAATCTCAAGCTACTTTTTAGATGCCCAAGAATATTTGAAAAAAACACCTATTGCTCTATGGCCGAAATAAAGTATTTACTCAATTTCTTAAATCTATTAGTTAGAAAGTGATTCAATGTTCTAATTAATTTTTATAAAGACTAACTTTTTCAAAAAACCATGGAAAATAAAATACTATTTTGGGTTGGTGTTATTTTTATCTTAACCGTTCCAATTTATATTGGGATTAAACTGGAAAACGTTAAAGTTTCTATAATTTCTGCCATTTGCGCTGGCTTTATAATATTCGTTTCAAAAATGGGGATTCTTACGGAAATCTCGTTAGGTCCTCTTAAAGGAAAAATGCAAGAAACTATCCAAGAAGCTAATGCAACCATAGAGCAGTTGAAAACAATTTCTGTTGCCTCCGCAAAGGTGACCCTTACTAGCTTAATGGCTGGTGGTTTTGGAGGCGGAACATCATTACAAACCAAACTTGATCTGCATGACGAGCTTGTTGAAAGCTTAAAAAACGTTGGTTTTTCTGAGCAAGAATTAAATCAGGCTGACGAACCGTGGAAACAGGGTATCGGTCTAATTTATCACCGGGCAATAAAGAATATTGTTTACAAAAAAAGAAACCTTGAACCTTCCGGTAGCCAATCTTCAGCCAATATCCAAGCTATTTATGAGAAATTTAATGAATTATTAGATTTTGATAATTGGCAAGCCCCCAGTCCTAATGAAATGAAAAATTTTTTGGAAAACGAAGGGGTTCTAAATAAAGAAATTGGGGATTGGATTAATGACTACCAAAATTTCCTGGATACCGGAGAGATTCGCAGACGGGATTTATTTATTAAACAATAATCCCTTTGACCATCAACTTACTTTCTATATTGAGGCAAAGTGAATACTTGCATCGACCAGTTTTTTAAAGCGGGCGAGATCTTCGAGGATGCGTTGGGGAAGCACGGCATATTCTTTTTTGACATGGCCGTGAGGGAAATATTTTAACTTTTTGACACCCTTCTCTTTAAACAACTCCGCCAGGGTTTTTTCCGGCAGGCGCAGGGCCAGTCCGAACTTTCCGCAGGAACAGAAAATCTTACCATCGACATACCCCGCCACCGCCCCGAAACAGTTTTTGAATTCCAGGTCATGCGTGGATGCCAAGCGCGGCCGCACCTGTTTTAAAAATCCCTCAAGTTTGTTTCGATAATTGGCTGCCATTGTTTCTTCTTTGTGCAAGAGATGGCGAAGTCGACGTGATAATGCTCGTCGTGGCGAACCCAGGCTTGCTTGGTAATGAATTTCAGTTTACCCTTCAGCTTCTTGCTGTATTTCGTCTCAAGCAACAAGGGT
>SMUY01118377.1_pt1 | contig 14162 bp, 10 predicted proteins | sample 2456441 | NCBI WGS metagenome assembly SMUY01 (sample SAMN11095931, study PRJNA526329) | marine sediment metagenome | biome: Marine sediment; feature: Surficial sediment; material: Deep marine sediment; isolation source: Hadal surficial sediment | place: Pacific Ocean | collected 2014-11 | depth...
CGGGTCGTCTTCGATGTCGGGTTCGGGGAACGTCGGATAGACGCCGGCGACACGCCCCATCTGCTGCACCAGCGCCAATACGGCATCGATATTGGGCGTGGCGACATCGACCAGACGGCCGATTTCGCGCACCGAGGTCAGCAAGGCGTCGATCTCCAGCGGGCGGCCTTTTTCCAGATCCTGGAGCATCGAGGTGCGATGGGCGCCGACACGCGCCGCGCCATTGATCCGGCGCTCGATATCGACACGGAAGTGAACGCCGATGCGCCGGGCGATCGATTCCGCTTCGCTCATCATGTTATGCGCCAGCGCGCGCGTGCCCGGATCGGTCGCCACCACATCGAGGGTGGCGCGGGTCAGGGCGGAAATCGGATTGAAGCAGAGGTTGCCCCACAGCTTCAGCCAGATGTCATTGCGGATATCGGGATAGAGCCGGGGTTTCAGCCCGCCGGCTTCCATCACATTGGCCAGATCCTTGACGCGCCGGGTTTCAACGCGGGTCGGCTCGCCGATGCCGAACCGGTCGCCATAGGTGTGCCTGATGACACCGGGTTCGATGATCTCGGCGGCGGGATAGACGGTGCAGCCGATGGCCCGTTCGGGCCCGATGGCGTTCCACTGGCGGTCGTCCGGGTCGACGCTTTCGATCCGCAGGTCTTCATACTGGCCCTTGAAACCATAGAAATACCACCACGGCATGCCGTTCTGGGCCGTCACCACCGCGGTCCGGGACCCGAGCAGCGGTTTCATTTGCTCGGCGACTTCCCAGGCCTGGTGCGATTTCAGCGCGACGATGACGAAATCCTGCGGGCCAAAATCTGCCGGATCATCGCTCGCCGGCAGCTTTTGATGCTTTTGCAATCCGTCCTTGAAAAGGACCTTCAGTCCATTTTCCCGAATAACGGCAAGATGCGCGCCGCGGGCGATCAGCGAGACTTCCGCACCGCTTTCGTGCAGCATGATGCCCATATAGCCGCCAATGGCGCCGGCACCGTAAATACAAATCTTCATGCGCCCCTCTTTCGCTTTATTTCTTTGCCGAAACGATGCCCCGCATGGTCTCACCGACCACAGCGGCGTTTTGCGCGATATGGACGCCGGCCGATTTCAGCGCCGCGATCTTGTTTCCCGCGCCGCCGCTGCCGAACAGGCTCAAGGTGCCGGCATGGCCCATGCGGCGCCGGACCGGGGCATGGCGGCCGGCGATGAGGGCGAGCACCGGCTTTGCCGATTTTGCGGTTGCCAGGAATTCGGCGGCCTGCTCTTCCTCGGCGCCGCCGATCTCGCCAATCAGGATAATGCTCTGCGTATCGGGATCGGCGATCAGCATTTTGAGGCAATCGACAAAGCCGATGCCGTGAACCGGGTCGCCGCCGATGCCGATGGTGATCGACTGGCCGAGGCCGACCGCGCTCGTCTGGGCAACGATCTCGCTGGTCAGGGAAGCCGATCGGGAAACGATGCCGACCGTGCCCGGCTTTGCATGCACCGTGGACATGACGCCGATCTTGCAGATGCCCGGCGCCAGAATGCCTTGCGAATTGGGTCCGACAAGGCGCGTTTTGGAGCCTTTGAGAGCCGCTTTCACGCCGACGATGTCCATGACCGGGACCCGTTCAGTGACGCATACGACAAGCGGAATCTCCGCTTCGATCGCCTCGATTATGGCCTTTGCGGCATTGGCCGGCGGCACGAAGACAATGCTGGCATCGGCGCCGGTCGCCGCAACGGCATCGCGGACCCGGTCGAAGACCGGAACATCAAGATGGCTGATCCCGCCTTTTCCCGGCCGTACGCCGGCGACAAGCTGGGTGCCATAGGCCTGGGCCCGGGCCATGTGAAAGGTCGCCTCGCGCCCGGTGATCCCCTGGCACAGAAGCTTTGTGTCCTTTGAAACCAGGATTGTCATGGGGCGATCGCACCGCTGGCGATGGCGACGACGCGATCGACCGCATCGCCGATATCGGCGGCATCGTAAAAGGAGATGCCGCAGTTCTTCAGAACGACGCGGGCAAAGTCGGCATTGTTGCCGGCCACGCGCAGGACGATCGGCAGCTTGCGCCCGGTTCTTTGCATGGACATGCCCAACCCTTCCGCAATCGTGTCGCAGGGCGTCATGCCGCCGCCATGGATGTTGATCAGGACCGCCTTGACGCCGGGCGATTCAAAAATCATGTCGAAGCCACGCGATATCTGCGTGCTGGTCGCACTTGTGCGGATATCCATGAAATTGGCCGGGCGGCCGCCAGCATCGATCAGCATATCGTTGGTGGCAAGGGCCAGTCCGGCGCCGTTCACGGCAACGCCGATATCGCCGTCCATGCGCATGAAGTTGATGTCATGGCGCTGGGCTTCCATCTCGATCGGATCCAGATCGTCGGTGTCGCGCAACGCCGCCAGTTCGGGGTGGCGGACAAGTGCATTGTCATCGAGCACCATTTTGACATCGACCGCCACCAATTGGTTGTCGGACGTCACCACCAGGGGATTGATCTCAATCAGGCTTGCGTCGAGCTCTGTGAAGGCGCCGTATAATTTCTTGAAAAATGCCGATGCGGCATCGCGCAACCCCCCATCCAGGCCCAGGCGAGCGGCCAGACCGGCGAAGTCCGACGCCGCCGGGGCTGCGTGCGGGTCGATAACCAGCGTCTCCATGATGGTGGGATCGCGCGCCGCCTCGTCCTCGATATCCTCGCCGCCCTGCCTCGACCCGACCAGCGCCACCTGGCCGGTGCGCGGATCGATCATCGCGGCGATGAAAAGAGAGCGCTCGATATCGACGCCGGCCTCGACATGGACGCGGCGCACGACGCAACCCTCAGGACCGGTCTGATCGGTGACCAGGACCTTGCCAAGCATGTCTTTGGCCGCCTCGCCCACAGCCCGGGAGGTGGCCAGAAGAGCGACGCCGCCGGCCTTGCCGCGGCCGCCGGCCAGGACCTGCGCCTTGACGGCGAATTTTTTCGCGCGGATTTCGCGGGCAATGGCTTCGGCCTCCTGAAAGGTATCGGCGACACGGCCCTCAGGCACCGCAATTGCGTAGCGCGACAGAATTTCCTTCGCCTGGAATTCGTGAAGATACATCCATACGCCTCCGGCCGTGCGCGCATCCGTTCAACAAACCGGTATCAGAAAAACCGGGCAGGACCGGCATAAAAAACAGATCATGCTGGCGGATGCCATCGCCGTGGCATACCATATGCCAGAGAATTGGCCATGTCCATGTCCCACAACCGGCAGCAATAGCGGCGGACCGGGAATATTCCCCAGCCCTGTCGATTTTGCAATTTTTGGGCGAGATAGAATGTTGCGTCGTGATTTTTTTGTTGGTATACCAAAGACCAACGGCAGCGTTCGGATGGGCAGAAACAAGAAGTCATCCGCGCGCCCGGGCGTGTTGTGAGGCACGCGAAAAATTTGCCTGAACGGGCAACAAAGAGTGCAAGTAGCGCACGAACCAGGGAGGAAAGTTGTGAAAAACTCCAGACGAGATGTGTTGAAATTCGGCCTTGCCGCCGGCCTTGGCTTGGCAGTGTCGATTGGCATGGCTACCAGCGCCGCTGCGCAGTGGGTGCCGAAAAAGCCGGTTGATTTCATCATCATGGCCGGTAAGGGCGGGGGCGCCGACAAGGCGGTCCGGCTCATGCAGTCCATTATCGCCAAGCATGAAATGGCCCCGGTGCCGGTCACCCCGATCAACAAGCCGGGCGGCTCGGGCGCCGAAGCCTTGGTGTATTTGCAGCAGAAGGAGGGTGACGATCACACGATCATGTTCACCCTCAACAGCTTCTATACAACCCCCCTTCGTCAGCCCAAATTGGGTATCGATATCGCGACCTTCACGCCGGTGGCGCGGATGGCGGAAGACACCTTCCTTCTCTGGGTCAATTCCGATCGCAAAGACATCAACAATGTCGAGGACTTCGTGAAGGCGGCCAAAGCCAAGGGCAATGCCTGGATCATGGCTGGCACGGGCAAAAACTCGGAAGACAATCTGCTGACCGATTTCCTGAACACGGCCTATGGCCTGGACATGAAATACGTGCCCTACAAGGGTGGCGGAAAGGTCGCCCAGCAACTGGCGGGCAATAACGCGGATTCGACCGTGAACAACCCTTCAGAGCAGCTCGGTTTCTTTGAAGCGGGCAACACCAAGGCGCTTGCGGCGTTCACGCCGGAGCGGCTGCCGCTGTTTCCTGACACGCCGACCTTCAAGGAGCTCGGTCAGGACATGGTCTACTTCATGCAGCGGACCGTTGTTGGTGCGCCGGGCATGAGCGCTGATGCCAGCGCCTATTACACGGACCTCTTCACGCGCGTGTTTGAGTCCGAGGAATGGCAGGAATACCGCACCAAGAAGAGCCTGCAGGGCGACTTGCTCACCGGCCAGGCTCTCATGGATTATTGGCTCGTTGAACGGGACATCCATGAAGGCATGCTGAAGAAGATGGGCGTAATCTGAGCGCTCTCTCCTCGGTCTAGTAGATCAGGTAAGCCGGGGAATCCCCATCATGCGCATCGCTGAGTTGCTTATGGCGGTGATGTTGGGGATTTTCTCCGCTTATCTGATGTGGAAAAGCGCCGAACTTGAAATCGGCTGGATTCCGAATGAAGGCCCTGGCGGCGGCGCGTGGCCGTTCTGGCTCGCCGCCGCCATGCTGGGCTCCTGCCTGTGGATCATCGTCCGCTGGTTCCGCAAGACGAGCCCGTTTTCCCGATCGAGCGAAATCTATATCGACAAGGGCGCGCTCATCGATGTCGGCCTGGTGGCCGGATCCCTGACCGTGACGATCGGGTTGTTTCACATCATCGGTGTCTATGGCGCTCTTCCGCTGTTCCTGATCTTCTATCTCAGGGTGATGGGCAAGCATAGCTGGCGGCTGACCCTGTTCACAATGACCGTGGTGCCGGTAACCACCTTCTTCTTTTTCGAGATCGCCCTGAAGATCACCCTGCCCAAGGGCTATACCGAGCCGCTATTTTATCCGCTTTACAGAATTTTTCTTTAATTTTGAGAACCAAAGATGTCTGAGATTATCGGCCTCCTCGGGAACGGATTCCTGGTTGCCTTCCAGCCGCTCAATCTGGGTCTGATTGTGATCGGGTGCACCATTGGCCTGTTTATCGGCGCCATGCCCGGCCTCGGCTCGGTCAACGGTGTCGCCATTTTGTTGCCGCTGACTTTCCTGGTGCCGCCGACCAGCGCCATCATCTTTCTGGCCGCGATCTACTACGGCGCCATGTATGGCGGGGCGATCAGTTCGATCATGCTCGGCATTCCGGGCGCCTCGACCGCGGTCGCGACAACCTTCGACGGCCGGCCATTGGCGATACAGGGCATGGCGGACAAGGCGCTGACGACGGCGGCGGTCGCCTCCTTCGTCGGCGGCACGATTTCGGTGGTCCTGTTCACCTTCTTCGCCCCGCCGCTGGCCCATGTCGCCCTGGTCTTCGGCGCGCCGGAAGAGTTTTCCCTCATGTTGCTCGCCTTCGCGACCTTCATCGGGCTGGGCGGCGACGATATCGCCAAGACCATCTTTTCGATCTGTATCGGCCTGGTTCTGGCGGCGGTCGGCCTCGACATCATGAGCGGTGAGCCACGCCTGGTCTTCGGCGGGATTACCGGCTTCATGCATGGCATCCCCTTCCTGGTGCTCGCCATCGGGATTTACGGTATCGGCGAGATGCTGTGGACCATCGAGGAAAACTACAAGGCGGGCGGCAAGAGCATGTTGTCGGATGCCACCATCAGCTGGCGGCGCACGATCGCCAATCTGAAGGAAATCGCCGGCACCTGGAAAACCATGCTCATGGGCTCCTTTCTCGGCTATTTCGTCGGCATTCTGCCGGCTGCCGGCGCCACACCCGGATCGTTGATGGCCTACGGCGTTGCCAAGCAAATCTCCAAGGAACCGGACAAATTCGGCAAGGGCGCGGTCGCCGGGGTCGCCGCACCCGAGGCGGCCAACAACGCCGCCAGCACCGGCTCCATGCTGCCCATGCTGACGCTCGGCATTCCGGGCTCGCCGACAACCGCCATCCTGCTCGGCGGTATGGCGATCTGGGGCCTGGAACCGGGGCCGCGTCTTTTCATCGATCATAAGGAATTCGTCTGGGGCCTGATCGCCAGCCTGTATGCAGCCAACCTGTTTGCCCTGATCATCAACATCGCCTTTATTCCGGCCTTCATCGGGGTTCTGAAGATGCCCTTCACGATCCTGGCGCCGATCATCTTCATCCTCTGTCTGATCGGTGGCTATGCCCCGACCCAGTCCATGCACGATGTCTGGCTGATGCTGATCTTCGGCATTGTCGGCTATCTGATGCGCAAGCTCGATTATCCGCTGGCGCCCGCCGTTCTCGCCATCGTTCTGGGCCCCCTGGCGGAGCCCGCGCTGCGGCAGTCGCTGCTGATCAATGACGGGTCGTTTTCGATCTTCTTCACCCGGCCCTGGAGTGCGCCGATCATGGTCGCCGCGCTGATCCTGCTGCTCCTGCCCACCGTCAAGCCGATCATGCGCCTGGTGCGGGGAAACAAGAAAACCGCCAGCGGCGGCTCGGACGAGTGAAATGCCTGAAGCCCAACCTCCCGGGCCGGCAAAACTGAATCGCCTTGCCAGGGTTTTCAGGTTTGGTGTATGGTATACCAGGCAACCACACAGCACCAAACGTTGCCAAAGCCCGCCGGCCTGTTCGCGCGGCGGGAGAAAGGTCGTTGATGGCTGAAAACGTCCTGAAAATTCGTCCGATCGATGAAGAATTCAATCTGACCTCGACTATCTACACGAAGCTGAAGCAGGCCATCGTGACGAGGAACATCTATGATGACGACGCCGAAATGAAGCTCGACGAGCGGTCGCTCTCAGAGCAATTCGGCATCAGCCGCACGCCGCTCCGCGAAGCGCTCGCCCGGCTCGACCAGGAGGGGCTTGTGCGCATTGTCCCGCGCCGCGGCATCTATCTTGTGCGCAAGTCGAAGGAAGAGATCCTGGATATGATCCTGGCATGGGCGGCGCTGGAAAGCATGGCCGCCCGCCTGGTCACGGAAGTGGCGAGCGAGGGGGAAATCAGCTCGCTGCGCAAAATCGTCAACAAGATCGACAAGGATGAACTCTCAGCCCATCTCGACGAATATTCGGAGAGCAATATCAAGTTTCATCAAAAGATTCTTGAATTGAGCAAGTCGGCGCAAATTTTCAAGATGGCCAGCGATCTTTTCATGCATGTCCGCGCCATTCGGGCGCGCTCCATCGGGGAAGGCGACCGCGCTACAAAATCGATTGTCGACCACATGCACATCATCGAGGCGATCGAAACGCGCGATGCCGATCTTGCGGCGCAGCTGGTGCGTGAACACACGCTGAATTTGCGCCAGCACGTGGCGTTGAATTTTCACATGGATTGAGTGTCGCAAGGGCAACAAAATCGGAATTTGCAAAGGAGAGCGTCGTCGAAGTGCGTCACGAGCAGACCACCGCCCACGCCCTCCAAGAATCATAACCGAACCGGTACAGTGAAAGATTTTCGGGAGAGAGCAAAATGTCCGCAATAGTACAGAGCATGGATGCAAATGCGGCCGAAGCAGAGCAAGAGCTGACGGATGGCTTTCACCTCATCATCGATGCGCTCAAGCTCAATGGCATCCATACGATCTACGGCGTGCCGGGCATTCCGATCACGGACTTTGGCCGTATGGCGCAGGCTGAAGGCATGCGCGTCATTTCTTTCCGGCATGAGCAGAACGCCGGCAACGCCGCCGCAATCGCCGGTTTTCTGACAAAAAAGCCCGGCATCTGCCTCACGGTGTCCGCGCCCGGCTTTCTCAACGGCCTTTGTGCGCTGGCCAACGCCACGACCAACTGCTTTCCAATGATCCTGATCAGTGGTTCCTCGGAGCGTGAGGTCGTCGATTTGCAGCAGGGCGATTACGAAGAGATGGACCAGCTGGCGATCGCCAAGCCCCTGTGCAAGGCGGCCTTCCGCGTGCTGCATGCCGCCGACATCGGCATCGGCGTGGCGCGCGCGATCCGTGCCGCTGTTTCCGGCCGTCCGGGCGGCGTTTATCTCGACCTGCCGGCTAAACTTTTCTCCCAGGTGATGGACGCAGAGGCGGGAGCAAAGTCGCTCGTCAAGGTCATCGATCCAGCGCCCGCCCAGATCCCTTCTCCGGCCGCTGTCAGCCGTGCACTCGATGTACTGAAGAGCGCCAAGCGCCCGCTGATCCTTCTCGGCAAGGGCGCGGCATATGCGCAGGCCGATGGCCCGATCCGCGCCCTGATCGAAAAGAGCGGCATCCCTTTCCTGCCGATGAGCATGGCCAAGGGCCTCTTGCCCGACACCCATCCGCAATCGGCGGGGCCGGCGCGCTCGCTGGTGCTGAGCCAAGCCGATGTCGTCCTGCTGATCGGCGCCCGCCTCAACTGGCTGCTGTCGCACGGCAAGGGCAAGACCTGGGGTGAGCCGGGATCGAAGAAATTCATCCAGATCGACATCGAGCCCAGGGAGATGGACTCCAACGTCGAAATCGTCGCTCCGCTGGTCGGCGATATCGGTTCGTGCGTCGAGGCTCTGCTTCAGGGCATGGACGGCGACTGGCCGGCCCCGCCGGCTGACTGGATCGAGGCCGTCAGGGAGAAAAAAGAAGCGAACATCGCCAGGATGGCGCCGAAGCTGATGAACAATACAGCGCCGATGGACTTCCACGGCGCGCTCGGCGCATTGCGCACCATCATCAAGGAACGGCCCGATGCCATCCTTGTCAACGAGGGCGCCAACACGCTCGATCTGGCGCGCGGCATCATCGATATGTATCAGCCGCGCAAGCGACTGGACGTTGGCACCTGGGGCATCATGGGCATCGGCATGGGCTTTGCCATCGCGGCGGCGATCGAAACCGGCAAGCCGGTGCTGGCGGTTGAGGGTGACAGCGCCTTCGGTTTCTCCGGCATGGAGATCGAGACCATCTGCCGGTACAATCTGCCGGTCTGCGTGGTCGTCTTCAACAATAGCGGCATTTATCGCGGAACCGACGTCAATCCCGCCGGCAGCGATGCTGCGACAACGGTCTTCGTCAAGGACGCGCGCTACGACAAAATGATGGAAGCCTTCGGTGGCGTCGGTGTCTATGCGACAACGCCCGACGAGCTGAGCCGCGCCGTGAACGAGGCAATGGACTCCGGCAGGCCGACCCTCGTCAATGCGGTGATCGACCCGGCGGCCGGCACCGAGAGCGGCCGTATCGGCAACCTCAACCCGCAAAGCGTGGTTCGCAAAAAATAATGAAGCATGTCCTGCCCGGCACAGCGGGCCGGGTGCGTATTAGAAATTCGCTCGAAAGAGGATCGAGATGTCGAAAGCACTTGATGGCGTAAAAATACTGGATTTCACCCATGTCCAGTCGGGGCCGACCTGTACGCAGCTGCTGGCCTGGCTGGGCGCCGACTGCATCAAGGTCGAGCGGCCCGGCGTCGGCGATGCGACGCGCAAACAGCTGGTCGATATCGAGGGCGTCGATTCGCTCTACTTCACCATGCTCAACCACAACAAGCGCTCGATCACCCTCAACACCAAGAACGAGACCGGGCGGGAAGTCCTGGAGCGGCTGGTCAAGGAATGCGACGTGCTGGTGGAAAACTTCGCGCCCGGCGCGCTCGACCGCATGGGCTTTTCCTGGGAGCGCATCCAGGAGCTCAATCCGCGCATGATCATGGCCTCCGTCAAGGGGTTCGGGCCGGGGCCCTATGAGAACTACAAGGTCTACGAAAACGTCGCCCAGTGCACCGGCGGCGCCGCCTCGACGACTGGATTTCATGACGGTCCTCCGCTAGTGACCGGCGCCCAGATCGGCGATTCCGGCACCGGTCTCAATCTCGCCCTGGGCATCGTCTCGGCGCTGTTCCAGCGCGAAAAGACCGGACGCGGCCAGAAGGTGCTGGCGGCCATGCAGGACGGCGTGCTCAATTTGTGCCGCGTCAAGCTGCGCGACCAGCAGCGGCTGCAAAAGGGTCCGCTGACCGAATACCGCCAGCATGGCCAGGACATTGCCTTTGGCGAAGCGGTGCCGCGCGCCGGCAATGATTCCGGTGGCGGCCAGCCGGGCTGGATCCTGAAATGCAAGGGCTGGGAAAGCGACCCGGACGCCTATGTCTATTTCATCACCCAGGCGGCGGTCTGGAAAAAAGTCTGCGACGTCATCGGCAAGCCGCAATGGAAGGACGATCCCGATTACGCCACGCCGCCGGCCAGGCTGGACAAGCTGCCCCATATTTTCGACACCATCGAGGAATGGACCAAGACCAAGACCAAATTCGAGGTCATGGATGTCTGCAATCCGCTCGACATTCCGTGCGGACCTATTCTGTCGATGAAGGAGCTGGCCGAGGAGCCTTCCTTGCGTGAAACCGGGACGATCGTTGAAGTCGACCACCCCGAACGCGGCAAATATCTGACCGTCGGCTGCCCGGTCAAACTTTCCGATTCCCCCGTGGAGGTAGAGCGTTCGCCGCTGCTGGGGGAGCATACGGAAGAAATCCTGCTTGAGGTTCTGGGATATTCCAAGGCTGACCTTGAACGGATCAGGGAGTCGGGTGCAATTGGCGAGGTGAGGGCGCAAGCGGCCGAATAGGCCGCGACCCGCCGGGGCCGGTCTATATTTCATCCATGCAACCGGTGCACCCTGGGGCTGACCGGTTGATGTCTGACCATTAAAGGGGAGTTACGATGCGGATAATCGTTCATGGGCAGCAGGCCTTTGGCAAAACCGTTCTGGAGCGCTTGCTGGAGCGCGGCGAGAACATTGTCGCGGTATGCACGGCGCCGGACAAGGAGGGCCGGCCGACCGATCCTCTGAAAGAGCTGGCCCTAGAAAACGGCCTGCCGGTCCATCAGCCGGCGTCGTGGAAAACGCCCGAGGCGGTCGAACTGATGCAATCCTTCGACGCCGATCTGTGCATGATGGCCTATGTGCTGTTGTTCGTGCCCGAAGCGGTGCGCGATGCGCCCAAACACGGCTCTTTCCAGTACCATCCCTCGCTTTTACCGATGCATCGCGGTCCCTCCTCGATCAACTGGCCGATCGCCATGGGCAAGACAAAAACCGGCCTGACGATCTTCTGGCCCGATGACGGCCTCGATGAGGGACCAATCCTGATGCAGAAGGAATGCGACATCGGGCCGGACGAGACCCTGGGCGATATTTATTTCAAGAAGCTGTTCCCGATGGGCGTCGATGCGATGCTCGAATCGCTCGATCTGGTCAAGGCGGGCAACGCGCCGCGGATCGAACAGGACCTTTCAAAAGGCAGCTACGAATCCTGGTTCAAAAAGGCCAATGCCGAGATCGACTGGTCGAAACCGGCCGGGCAAATTTACAACATCATCCGCGCCGGCAACCCGCAGCCCGGCGGCTGGACGACGCATAATGGCGCGGAGTTGAAGATTTTCGATTGCCGCCTTGGCGAGGCCAGCGGCAAGCCCGGCGAGGTCGTTGATCTCTCCGATAAGGGCGCCATGGTGGCGGCGGGCGAAGGCGCAATCCTGATCAGCAGGGTCCGCGGCGCCGGCGCAAAGGTGCCGGTTGGCGAATATGCCGTGGAAACCGGCCTGAAGGCCGGCGACATTCTCGGAACCTAGAGCAAACAACACAGCAACAGACATCTTCAACGGGGACCATATGGCCGTAAAATCCGACATTGAGATTGCACGCGAAGCAGTGATGAAGCCGATTGCCGAAGTCGGCGGAAAACTGGGTATTCCGGCCGACCAGCTGCTTCACTACGGGCCGCACAAGGCCAAGATCTCCTATGAATTCATCAAATCGCTGAAGGGCCGGACGGACGGCAAGCTCATTTTGGTGACGGCCATCACCCCGACACCGGCGGGCGAGGGCAAGACGACAACGACCGTTGGCCTGGGCGATGCCCTCAACCGGATTGGCAAAAAGGCCACCATCTGCATCCGCGAACCCTCGCTCGGGCCGTGCTTCGGCATGAAAGGGGGCGCTGCCGGCGGCGGCTATGCCCAGGTGGTGCCGATGGAAGACATCAATCTGCACTTCACCGGCGATTTCCACGCCATCGGCGTTGCCCACAATCTTCTTGCCGCAATGGTCGACAACCATATCTATTGGGGCAACGCTCTGGGCATCGACACGCGGCGCGTCGTCTTGCGCCGGGTCGTCGACATGAATGACCGGGCGCTGCGCTCCATCGTCGGCTCGCTCGGCGGTGTCGCCAACGGCTTTTCGCGCGAGGACGGTTTCGACATCACCGTGGCCTCCGAAATCATGGCGATCTTCTGCCTGGCGACCGATCTGAAGGATCTGGAGGAGCGGATCGGCAATATCGTCGTCGCCTATACGCGCGAGCGCAAGCCGGTGATGGCAAGTGAGATCAAGGCCAGCTCGGCCATGACCGTGCTTTTGAAGGATGCGCTGATGCCCAACCTGGTGCAGACGCTGGAAAACAATCCGGCCTTCATCCATGGCGGACCCTTTGCCAATATCGCCCATGGCTGCAACTCGGTCACGGCGACGACGAGCGCCCTCAAACTTGCCGATTATGTGATTACGGAGGCCGGTTTCGGCGCCGATCTGGGGGCCGAGAAATTCTTCGACATCAAATGCCGCAAGGCCGGTTTGACGCCGTCCGCCGCGGTGCTTGTCGCAACCGTTCGCGCCCTGAAAATGCATGGCGGCGTCGGCAAGGCCGATTTGGGGCAGGAAAATGTCGAGGCGGTCAAGGCGGGCTGTTCCAACCTTGCCCGGCATATCGAGAATTTGAAGAAATTCGGCATTGAGCCGGTGGTGGCGATCAACCAGTTCCTCAACGACACCGATGCCGAGCTTGAAGCGGTACGCCAGACCGCGACAAACTTCGGCGTCAGGGCGATCATCGCCTCGCATTGGGCCGATGGCGGCGCCGGCGCGGAAGAACTCGCCCGCCATGTGGTCGAATTGTGCGAGAGCGGCGGGGCCGGTTTCAAGCCGCTTTATGGCGACGACATGCCGCTGTTTGAAAAAATCGAAACCATCGCCAGGGAAATTTACCGGGCCGGCGAAGTGACCGCCGACGCCAAGGTCCGCAACCAGCTCAAGGACTGGGAAGCGGCCGGCTACGGCGATTTTCCGATATGCATGGCCAAGACCCAGTATTCCTTTTCAACGGATCCGGACCTGAAAGGGGCGCCGGACGATCATGTACTCAATATCCGCGAAGTGCGATTGTCGGCGGGCGCCGGATTTGTGGTTGCGATCGCCGGCAGCATCATGACCATGCCGGGCCTGCCGCGAGTGCCGTCGGCGGAGGTGATCCACCTCGACGATGCCGGCCTGATCCAGGGGCTTTTTTGAGCGCGAATTGGCGGCAATTGAACGTCAGTTCCGGGAAACAGTATGAACGTCATCGACAAGATCAACGACAAGGATAAAAGCAGGCGACCGGGCTCCGGGCGGCGGGCGGCGCGCAACTTCCCGAAAGGCCGGCTGCTTGACCCAAAAGACCGGGACCGGCTTGGCGATATCGTCGGTGAAGCCGGCGGCGATGGACCGCTCGCCCGCGACCTGTTGATCGAATATCTGCATGAGATCCAGGACAGCGAGCGCTGCCTGCCCGCCGGCCTCTTACATGCGCTTGCCGAGCGGATGCACATCCCGATGGCGGAGATTTACGAAGTGGCGTCGTTCTACGCCCACTTCGATATTGTCGATGATGATGAAGAAAAACCACCGCCGGTGACGATCCGGGTATGCGATTCCGTCACTTGCATGATGGCGGGGTCGGAAACGCTGATCGCAGAGCTGCAGGAAGCCGCGCTCGATGGCGTGCGCGTCCTGCGCGCCCCTTGCATGGGCCGCTGCGCCAACGCGCCGGTCTGCGAGGTCGGGCATGGCCACGTCGATGACGCGACCGCAGCCTCCGTTGCCGCCACCGTCAAAAGCGGCGATTTGCATCCGAAAATACCGGCTTACAAGGATTTCAAGGCCTATCTGGCCGAGGGTGGCTACGGCGTCTTGAAGGCCTGCCTTGCCGGCGAGAAGTCCGTTGAAGACGTCATCGCCGTTCTTGGCGATGCCGGCCTTGCCGGCCTTGGCGGCGCCGGGTTTCCGACCGGGCGCAAGTGGGGCCTGGTGCGCGATACGCAAGGCCCCCGGCTGATGGCGGTCA
>SMUY01340968.1_pt1 | contig 14150 bp, 15 predicted proteins | sample 2456441 | NCBI WGS metagenome assembly SMUY01 (sample SAMN11095931, study PRJNA526329) | marine sediment metagenome | biome: Marine sediment; feature: Surficial sediment; material: Deep marine sediment; isolation source: Hadal surficial sediment | place: Pacific Ocean | collected 2014-11 | depth...
CAATGCTGGTTCGCCACGTTCTTCATCCGTTTCGGCCGGACGGACCTCATCCAGACGGCCTGCAACTTTGATTCGATTCCAGCGCAGGCCCGCGAGGATTATGTCAACCTGAAGCTGAGCAATACCTTTGCCAAGCTGGGAACGTTCTGCGAATTCAAGTACACTCCGAAGAAGGACTGATGGCGTTGGCGGCCCGTCAATTGAACTACTTTACCTTATCTATGAATATCACCTGAAACTCGGCCACCGCTTTTTTCACGCCCCGGGTCATGGAGCGGACTGACAGGGTGGCGCCAGTGATGTTGTTGATGTTGTCGAAGCGGTCCCCGGCATCCCGCCCGAAAAACTGGCTGAGAAACGATTCAAACCGCACTTCCCAGCCGTGCGATTCCCGGTACACCATGATCTCCACGTCCTTCACCGTGCCGTCGGGATTGATCACCACCATGAAGGTGATGGGATAGGAACGGCCGATTTCGTTGCCGATGACCATGGCGCCGATGGGCTGGCTCTCTCCATTCAAACCGAAGTAATAGGTCACGCGGCGTTCCTTGTATTCTTTCCCGAGGATTTTCCTGATGGCTTCCCTCTGCGTATCGGTCAGCCACTTTTTTTCTTTTTTGATCTTCTCCGCCCCGGGAAAAGCCAGCGCGAACGCTTCCTTCTTGGTCAAATAAACGTCTTCCCGCCGTTCATCCTCCGAGGCCGAAAGCAGGGTCGATCCAAAAACAAATATCATCAAAACGGTCCATAAAAAAGGCCGGCGAACGAGGTTGAGTTTTCTTGCTTTGATTATTTTCTGCATATCACTTTTATCGGGCACGGAAGAACAAGGCACGCATTATAAACATTCTCTCCCAGAGATGACAAAGAAATCCCGGCAGAGCGCATGGAACCTGGAGGAGGTCAGCATATCATTTGCCGGGATTCAGGGAGGTTTGAACAACCGAAGGATCAGTACATGTATGCCACCCCCAGGTTGACCTGATCTATTCGGTCACCATCAGCCTGGGAAGTGTGCACGTAATCGAATTTCAACGCCACTTCGGGAATGGGCATGTAAGAAACCCCGGCAGTCACGATTCTCAACTCACGAGAACGGTCGGGGGCAGTTCCCGTGGGCATTTCATTCTGGGTATCGATAAATTCATACAAAGCAAAAAGAACCACATCCTGGCTCGTGCTCATATTCAACAACTGAGGCACATGGACCCCCGCCTGCACGTTCCATCCAAAAATACCGGAAGCAACGTCACCCTTATCATCCGCATTGCCATTGAGGATTTGAAAGGCGTTGATGGCTGCGGCGTCACTGATATTGATATGCGCCATGGAGGCATTCATATCAAACCATCGGTAACGGTATTTGACATCCGCTTCCAAGATGGTGGTGCGGCCGCCTTCGGGAATGAAATTTTGCGTGGTATTGCCGGTATAGAAGGAAAAACCGGTCTGCAAACCCGGAAGCAATTTGGTGAGTTCCACCCGGCCAGTGATAGCGAAATCCTCGAAAATCGCCGCATCGGGTTGGAGACGGCCCTTGCGGATACCTTCTTTAGCGTTAAAGAAGCCCTTCTCACCGCCAGCGCCGTGCCCATCATCGAACCCTGTCGGACGGAGCGACTGCAGGGAGTTGACCACATACAGGCGGTAATTCACGCCGTCGATGGGCGATCCAAAAATTCCGGCCCCGGAGGCGTTCCAGGTGGTGGGAATGATTCTTTTTTGAAAAGTGGGACGCTCGACCGTCCAGAACAGGGGCGGTTCGTGATATTCGTTGAGGAAGCCCATCGGAACCAGCATGACGCCGGCGCGGGCATTGAGTTTGGGGCTGAGCAGAAAATCCAGGTACCCGAACTCAAACTCCAGCTCCTGCGCCGCATGTTCGAAATCGATTTCGACATTCAGGTGGATCCAGTCCGTCAATTTGGCGTTTACCCCAAGGACGAACCGATGATTATCAAACTGAGCCGTATCGGAGCCATCCGTGGGCATATTAAAATGCAATTCGCCATAACCGTGAATGTGCACACGGTCGGCCACACCGCCGCCCCCGCTTTCTTTCAAAGCGTCCAACTCGTCCGACATAATATCGATGCGGCGTTCCAGTTCCTTGAGGTCCTGTGCCCATCCCGAAGTGCTCCAAATCATCATCAAACCCAGTACTCCGAATATCAAAAAGGTTTTTCTCATTGCTTTCCCCTGCCCTTCAATTGACGGCACAAACGCCAGTGGTCAATAGATTTAGATTATGAAAATCATTATCATTATTAAAACAGGGGGGTAGTTTTATCCAATTTGAGAATGATTGTCAATATTAATTTCAACAAAATTTTGTTTTTTAACTAACCCTTTTTATTTCAATAGAATAGATGATTAAAGTGGCAGGTGAATACGGTGAGGAAATTCCGCAAGGCCGATCAAAAGCCTCAAAAAACGGTTTTGCCGTCGATGCGGGTGAGGACTTGGTGGCCGTTGCCGGTGACCAGGATGGTGTGTTCGTACTGGGCGGACAGGTTGCCGTCCTGGGTGACGGCGGTCCATTTATCGTCCAGGATTTTGAGGGCCGGCTTGCCCTGGTTGATCATGGGTTCGATGGTGAAGGTCATTCCCTCCTCCAGCACCATGCCCTGACCGAATTTGCCGAAATGAAGCACCTGCGGGTCTTCGTGAAAATTGCGGCCGATGCCGTGCCCGCAGAACTCGCGCACCACCGAATAGCCCTTCGGCTCGACATATTGCTGGATAGTGGCGCCGATGTCCCCCAGCCGCGCTCCCGGCCGGACAATGGCGATAGCCTTGTGCAACGCTTCCAGGGTGGCGTCCACCAGCTTTTTGGCCTGCTTGCGCGGCGAACCGACGAAAAAGGTCTGGTTGGTGTCGCCGTGGAAGCCGTCGACGATCGTGGTGATATCCAGGTTCACGATGTCCCCGTTGCGCAGTTTGCGCTCCGAGGGGATGCCGTGGCAGATTTCATCGTTCACTGAAGTGCAGATGCTTTTCGGGAACCCGCGGTAATTCAAGGGCGCCGGGATGGCCCCGTTGTCGAGAATGAAGTCGTGGCACCGGTCGTTGAGCTGATTGGTGGTCACCCCCGGCTTGATGTAAGGCGCGATCATCAACAGCACCTCCGCCGCCAGTTTGCCGGAGCGGCGCATCGTTTCGATTTCGCTGTCTTTTTTAATGGTGACCATGAGTGTACCCGAATTCCCTCAAATAGCGGGGATTGTCCCGCCAGCGTTGTTTGACCTTCACAAAGCTGTTTAGATACACTTTATTGCCAAAACGTTTCTCAATTTCGGCACGCGCCTGGCTCCCGATCTTTTTGAGCAGGGCTCCCTTCTCGCCGATGATGATCTTCTTTTGTGACGCCTTTTCAACGTAAATAATGGCGTCAATGACGATCACCCCCTTCTGGCCTTCGCGCATGCTTTCCACCATCACCGCCACCGCATAGGGCACTTCCAGATGGGTGAGCTTGATGATTTTCTCGCGGATGATCTCGCCCACCAGAAACTCTTCCGGGCAGTCGGTGATCATGTCTTCGGGGAAATACTGCGGTCCCTCCGGCAGGTGTTTCAGCAACAGCTCTTTCAGGAGGTCGAGGCCATCCTCCTTCAAAGCCGAGATGGGAATGATGTCGGTAAACGCCGCCCGGCCGTTCAACTCCTCGATCAACCGCAACAGCTCCGGCTTCGGCACCAGGTCGATCTTGTTGATCACCAGAAAAACCGGCGCCTTCACCCCTTTGAGCGACTCCAGCACAAACTCGTCCTCCAGCCGGAATTTCTGCTTCGCGTCGATCATGAACACGATGAGGTCGACGTCCCGGTAGGTGCTCATCGAGATCTTTACCATGGCCTGGTTGAGCTTGCTGGTGGCCTGGTGAATGCCGGGCGTGTCCATCAGAATGAGCTGGCCGCCGGGCAGATGGCAGATGCCGGTGATCTTGTTGCGGGTAGTCTGGGGCCGCCGGGAGATCGCCGCCAGCTTGGTCGCTACCAGATGGTTGAGCAGGGTCGATTTCCCCACGTTGGGCTTGCCGATGAGGCTCGCGTAACCCGATTTGAATCCTGTGCTCTCAGAGGCTAAAATGCTGGGGGTTCACTCCCTTTTAAGATGGGCGGATCGTTACATTGCACAGAGCCAATTGTAGTATAGGATACGCCATTAACCAAGCTTGGATCACCTTATGAACGCCATCGGTCTTTACCTGCACATTCCCTACTGCCTGCACAAATGCGGCTACTGCGACTTCAACTCGCATAACATCAACGAGGCGGAGATGGAGCCCTATGTCCGGGCCCTGCTCACCGAAATGGAGCATTATGGGCAAGCGGCGGGAGACCGCCGGGTCGATACGATCTTTTTCGGCGGCGGCACTCCCACCACCCTGCCCTTCGCCGACCTGGCCCGTATCCTGAAGGCCTGCCACCAGCATTTTAAAGTAGACCCGGAAGCGGAAATCACCTGCGAGGCCAACCCGGCGACCATTCCGCAGAGCGATCTTAAGGAATTGCGGGAGGCGGGATTCAACCGCCTCAGTATCGGTGTGCAGTCGTTCGATTCCGACGAACTGAAACAGCTGGAACGTGTGCACAGCGTCGATGAAGTGTTTCTCACAGTGGAACGCGCCCGCCAGGGGGGATTCGACAACCTGTCGCTCGATCTCATGTTCGGTTTGCCCGACCAAACGGTGGACCGCTGGCAGGACAATTTAAAGCAGGCCTTGGGCCTGAATCCGGATCACCTGTCGGCGTATAACCTGACCATCGAAACGGGTACGGTGTTCCACAAACAACAGGCGCAGGGCCATCTGGTGATGCCGTCCGACGATTTCCAGCGGGAGTTGTATGAGATCACCATCGATACCCTGACGGGCGCGGGGTACGAGCCTTACGAGATTTCCAATTACGCGAGGCCGGGAAAACGGTGCCGTCACAATCTCAATTACTGGACGAACGGCGAGTATCTGGGACTCGGCGCCGGGGCGTCGTCTTTCTTAAATGACGAACGCTTCAAAAACGTCAACCTGCCCGCCCGCTACATCGCGCAGATTGGCGAATCCCAAACGGCGGTGGAATCGCGCGAAACACCGAACCGGCGCCAACGCATGGGCGAGGCCGTCATGCTCGGCCTGCGCCTGCGCGAAGGACTCCGACTTGCGACATTTGAGCAACAGTTCGGCACTTCGTTTCACCAAGCGTTCGGCGACACGGTAACGCGTCTGGCGGGGATGGGCTTATTGGAAATTAATGATGGCCGGGCCGTATTGACCCGCGAGGGTCTGTTTTTGGCCGACTCGGTGATCGTCGAATTCATAACCGAACCGGAGCAGGTAACCTGATATGAGCGGCACCCCCGACGCGGCGTTTAAAAAACTGATCGACATCATCAATATCCTGATGGGCGAGAACGGCTGTCCGTGGGACCGCGTGCAAACGCGCGAATCGTTGAAGCCCTACCTGGTCGAGGAAGCCTATGAAACCCTCGAGGCGCTTGACGGCAACCAGCCGGAAAAGATTGTGGATGAACTGGGCGACCTGTTGTATCAGATCCTGTTTCACGCCAAGATTTCCGAGAACCGGAAGGAGTTCGACATCACCCAGGTGATCGACAACCTGGCCGAAAAAATGGTGCGGCGCCATCCCCATGTGTTCGAAGAGGCCGTGGCGGATACGCCGGATGCGGTGATCGATCAATGGGAGCATATCAAGATCAGCGAGAAGGCCAACCGGGACCACAAGTCGGTGCTCGACAGCGTCCCCAAACATCTGCCGTCACTCGCCCGCGCCCAGAAGCTCACCAAGAAAGCCGCCAAACACGGCTTCGACTGGCCGGAGATCAAAGATGTATTCGCCAAGCTGGACGAGGAGATCGCCGAGTTCAAGCAGGCAGTGCTGAGCGGCAAGGACGCCGACATCGCCGGCGAACTGGGCGACATATTATTCGTGCTGGTGAACATTGCGCGCCACAAGAAGATCGACGCCGAGGAGGCGTTACGCGGCACCAACAACAAATTCATCGAACGTTTTCAGTACATCGAAGCGCAGGTCGAAAAATCCGGCAAGACCCTCAAGGACATCCCCCTCGACCAACTCGAACGCTACTGGCAAGAGGCTAAGGGGAAATGAACGAACTACACCTACAAGATTTGTTAAATAAAATTAAAAATATTGAGACTTTCGCGCATGACAATGGATTAAACATCCATCCCACATGCCGAATAAAACAGGCTGAACAGTTAATCAACAGGTTTTTATCTTCCAATTACAACCCTCCAACCGACTACGAATTCCCATGGAAAGCTTACTACGAAGGCATCCGAGATATAGCAGAAATTTCTTTCATTTGCCAAATGCTTTCCCAGGATCATTTGGACGATTTAAAGAAACATTGGAATACATTAATTAAAGGTGCTAATACCCCCGATCAAGATTCCGATTCTCTTGCCAGAAACATTCAATTTCAATTATTTTTTTCTGCTCATTTTAAAAAACAAGGTTATCCGATTGAAATAAATGAACCGGATTTTCTTTTTAACCACCATGAGAAATGGTATGGGGTGGCGGCTAAACGATTATCTAGTGCCAACAACTTGGACAAAAGAGTTCAAGAGGGTGTTAGGCAAATTAATGAATCTAACTATCCAGGTTTTGTTGCTATCTCTTTTGATCGAATTTTTCAACCAAATGGCGGCGAAAAATTGGCTTCTGAAACTATATTCAGTCAATCATCAGCATATCCATTATTGGAACAAACCGTAAATTCTTATGTATCTCAGATTACTAAACGCCTCAAAAATTCCTGCTTAGGTTTTATTGGGTTTCTTAAGATTCTTTATTATCCTGAATCAGGCTTGAGCCTTTTTATAGATAGCGCTGAGAAATGGTATCCGAGATCTGACGCGGATGAAGAACTCAGAACCCTAATTAAAGAAATGGCGGAAAAATAAGGAATAATATTTTTTACATGTATTGATTTTCTTGTGTCAGCCTTATTTTGAAAATTGTAGTTGCTCGATTTATCGAGCGTTTTAAAACCGCCCCATGAATGGGGCAACTACATTGATTTCTCTGCGTCCTCTGCGGTGTTAAATCACCCCAACCCCTCTTTAAAAAGAGGGGCACATGGGGTCCCCCTTCGACAGGCTCAGGGTGACAATCACGCAGGCACAAAAAAACCCCGGCGGGGCGGGGAGCCCGGCCGGGGTTTTGGTTGATCGCGGTTTTACTTGGGAATGACGTTGGAGGCCTGCGGGCCTTTCTTGCCATCGGTCTTTTCGAACTCGACCGTCTGGCCCTCCGTCAGGGTTTTGAATCCTTCGGCCTGAATCTCCGAAAAATGAACGAAAACGTCTTCGCCGTCTTCACCTTCAATAAATCCATATCCCTTGCTGTCGTTAAACCACTTTACTTTTCCTACTGACATACTAATCGTGCTCCTTCAGATTGAGCGGGAAGCCGCTCCAGACAAAACCAAAACCGCATTCCCAGATTTTTCCTGAGACAACCTTTGATCCACACCCGGGGGGCCATCCCTTCCAACAAAAAAACCATCCCAGAGGATGGCCGGTAAACATCGAATCGAATGTTCCATTCACCGCTGTTGGAAAGCCCGCTGCTCCCGGGCGGATGGATGCAAAGCCCATCCCTTTTATCCCTCCTTTGTACCACAAGTGTTTCGGATTTCCCAGCTTTTTTCACATTTTAAGAGGAGCGGCAGGCACAAAAAAACCCGGCGGAGATGGAGGCTCCACCGGGTTGAAAACCGCTGATTAATTTATTTGGGAATGACATTGGAGGCTTGCGGGCCCTTTTTGCCCTGGGTCTTTTCGAATTCCACCTCCTGGCCCTCCTTCAGAGTTTTGAATCCCTCGGATTGAATTTCCGAAAAGTGAACGAAGACGTCTTCCCCTTCCTCGGACTCAATAAAACCATAACCCTTACTTTCGTTGAACCACTTGACTTTACCTAAAGGCATACCATTCGCGCTCCTCAGATTGAGCGGGAAGGCGTTCCAGGCGAGACTAAAAGCGCGTTCCCCAGTTGTCTTTCAGGCGATTACTGGTCCCATCCCGCAAAGACCCTGCCCGGGCCCCACTGTTCGGACTGCCGTGACCACTACCACCCATTTATGGCACGCGTATCCTAACATACTCGCCGAAAACAACCCATATTTTTATAGCCGGTCAATTGGCAATTTTCTGCCCCAGTGGATACCCTTAAAGGGTGGGTCTGCTTGGCCTGCGCCGCTCTTCAGCCCATAGACCCTTGTTCGGCAATACTCTGGGAGCTTGTGCCTGCCCTCCAAATCCTTTAACCTGACATTAGGCCTGCACCCGTTGCTACGTTGAAAAATAACGGCATCTCGAACCCCAACGATTGAATTCATGGAAGAGTTTTTTCTCTTTATCGTTGAGAAATCATAATATTTGCTCGTGGCCGCGGCGGTTTTCTTACTCTTGGAATTTCTACGGCCGGCGCATCGCCGTCAGAAACCCTGGCGCAAGGACACCGCTCTGGATTTGATTTATTCCTTCGCGTTGCCGGTGCTGGTGTATCCGGCGAGCGTATTGTTCAGCACGTGGCTCATCGGCCAGTTCTGGCCCGTGCCTCTCAATCCGTCGGAGTCCGAATTCCGCCAGACCGTCCTCCAAAAACCGGCCCACGGCGCCCTGGACCTTCAGCCGGACGGCCGCCTGGTTTACCGTCCCGGGTCCGAATTCCGTGGCATGGCAGTTGCCTGTTGGCGACATTTCTGGTGGACCTGGCGGGCTACTGGCGGCATCGGCTGATGCACTCGCGGTTTCCTGGCCCTTCCACGCCATTCATCACAGCCCGAAAGAACTCGACTGGCTGTCCAACGAGCGCTTCCATCCGGTCAACACTTATATCTCGTATCTGCTGAGTCTGACGGTGTTGATCCTGTTTTTCGAGGACCCCTTCATATTTGCGCTGTGCATGCCGTTGCGCAAGGCGTATGGCATGTTCATCCATGCCAACGTCAACATCTCTTACGGACCGTTCGATTTTGTTCTGGCGAGCCCGTTGTTTCATCACTGGCACCACGCGGCGAGCGAGATGGCGGACAAAAATTACTGCACCTTTTTTTCTTTCCTGGATTGGATGTTCGGCACCTATTACCTGCCGAAAGACAAAAAGGAACCGGCCTCGGTGGGACTGGCCCAGGACGATCTGGCCAACCGGTTCTGGCCGCAGATGGTATACCCCTTCATCAAACTGGCCCGCATGAAAACCCGCTGAGCGGAGTACCTCCGCAGGTAACTTTAAAACCTTTGTGGGCGAAATAAACTTTTTGATCGCGCTTTCACGCCTCGGGGAAATCCCCTCCGGCCGCCTGCTCCGCCCATCGGACGAGTTCATCCCCGTCTTCCAGAATATCCGGAGGAACTTCATAATAATTTTTAAGGGTCTGCTTGTCGGAGGGACGAAAGGGCTGCATGCCGTATTCCTCGTAGGCGGGGCGGGTATGATCGTTGGTTTTAAAGTACAGTCGTCCCTTATGCAGGATGCCGAAAAACACGCCCTGGCGATACAGCCCGAACCCCCCGAACATAGCGCGGCAGGTGATGGATTCCATGGCCGCCAACTGATCCAGCACGAACTCTTTAAAAGAATCCTGCCGGATCATTGTTCAGGGTCCCTCCCGGGGTGCGAGCAATACGAAAAACAGGTTATATACCATGATCAACAGACCGGCTCCGGTCATCAGGGCGAAGCCGACGAACACGGCGTGCAACAGGCCACCGGACCAGAGTCCTCCGGCCAAGTGGGTGGCCGACATGCCGATCAGGCCGGCGTTGTGCAGTATGAAATGAACGAGAATGCCGCCCGGCCAGGGCACCGGCCGTGCGTTGAAGCGGGGCAGCACGTGGTACGCCACGCCGGCGATCATCATGGTCACGAACCCCAGCAGGTTGAGATGAATGTGAACGAAGCGCAAGCGCTGACTCCATTCCGGCTGGATGCCGATCACGGCGCCCATCACCACCCCCAGCGCCAGATAAATCAAAGCCATTCTTATAAACCAATTCGCATAGATATTCATCGTTCACCCCAGCGGTTGGGAATAGGTGCGCCCGCGCCATTCGGCATGACCGCGCAACAACATGTGGAGCATGGAGTTAATCATGATGGCGGCCATCACCAGCGCTCCCAGTGGAAACAGCAACGCATAGCGTTGTTGCAATTTAAGTTCATAACACAGCGTGGCCTGGGTAACCAACACCAGGGCCAATCCCGCCAGGGCCATCGCCTGCCAGCCCAGCGCCGACCCCATCCAGAAGTGAACTCCCGCCACCAGCCACGGGGTCACCACGAACCCCAGCACCCAGAAGATATAATAAAACGTTTTAACCACCGATTTTTTCAATGCCAGGAAAATATTTTTTCTCCAGCCCGTCCAGATTTCCTTCAGCGAATGGTACATGCGGATGGAGTAAATTTCCCGGCCGTTGGCGATTCGGATGCGGGCGCCAGCCTGTTTCAACAGCCGCCCCATGCCGATGTCTTCCAGGATGACCTGCTTGAGAGAGGCATGCCCGCCGACACGGTCATACACCTCCCGCCGGATCATGAGAAAAGCGCCGATGCCCATCGCCGCTTCAGATTCCGGGTCGTTCACTTTGCCAAACCGCGCGAGGGCCGCGATAAACGCGAAGATGAGCGGCTGGACCGCCCGCTCCCAGAAGGATCCGAACTCGGCGCCGGGAAGGAGAGTCAACATATCCAGAGAGTGGTTCTGCATCTCCTCCACGGCGGTCTTTAAGGCATAGGATCGAAACACCGGGTCGGCATCGGTGAACAGCAGTAGGTCTCCCCGGCTGTTCTCCACCGCCTGGTGGAGGGCGAAGGGTTTGCCGTACCAGTCCGGCGGCAACTCGGCTCCCCGGACCGGGATCAAGCTGGGATACCGTTCTTTCAGCGATTCAATGATTTCCGGGGTGCGGTCGGTGGAGTTGTCGTCGACCACGATCACTTCGAAATCGGGGTAGTCCTGATTCAGCAGGGAAACGAGGCAGGCTTCCAGATCGCGCTCCTCGTTGCGGGCCGGGACACAAACCGAGACCCGGGGCGATGCGGGCAAGGGTCCCGCCGCCGGCTGGATTTTGACCAGAAAATGCGCATTGACCGCCAGATAAACGATCACCGCCACGATCAGGCAGAACTGTAGAATTGAAAGAAAAACCAGCACGCCACGTCCCGGTTATGAATGGATATACAGCACGGGGAACCCCGCCATTTGAATATCAAAAATTTCCATGTTAATCTGGACAGGTTGTTTCCAGGAGACGAAGACCCGCTCCCTGAAGAAATTAACCTCTTTTTTTTCAATATGTTACAATTAATCTTCAAACGATTTACCATCCGGTCTTGTGGCACACTATAACAAGTCCCTGGTCTGTCAAACAGTTATAAATTCAACCCAACCCAAAGTTTGTTGCATGAGTCCTCATCGGCCCCACGGCCCCATTCGGGTCCTCATTATTCTGCTTCTGATCATGTTCGGCTGCACTGTGTTATGGACTTCGGCCGCCGACGCCTTGTGCATCAAAGAGCGCCGGGCCAATCTGCGCAAGGGTCCCGGGTTGAACTACGACAAACTGTGGGAAGTTTTCCGCTACATGCCGTTCAAGCAACTGGGGAAGAAAGGTGAGTGGATACGGGTTCAGGATCTGGACGGCGACATCTACTGGGTGCACCGTCGGCTCACCACCAAATCATTCAAGTGCGCCGTCATCAAAAGAGATAAAACCAACCTGCGGCGCGGTCCCGGCACCCATTATAAAAAGATCAAAGGGATTCCCGGCGAAAAGTATTTTTCGATGAAGGTCCTCAAGATCAAGGACAACTGGGTGCAGGTGATAGATGCCTGGGGGGACAAGGCATGGATTTACCGGCCGCTGGTCTGGATCAATTAAACGGGCGGGGGGAGCCCCTAATCCCCGAGCAGTTGCCGCGCCCGGTTTTTGAAAACCATGTGAAACAGCAGATTGCAGTAGCGGTCCACTTCCTTTTGTTCATCCGTGAGAACCGAGTGGTTCCAGAACCCGTACAGCTTGGCGGCCTTGATCAGTTTTTCCGAGTACAACCGCCAGGTGAAGCGCTCCCTGACCCGGGCCACGGCCTGCGCGCCCAGCACCTCCCAGCATGACGACGCTTTTTCGCACCGGCCAAAAAAGTCCAGAATCGGCTGACTGATGAGCTCCGGCTGGGTGGGGTTGATCAGGTAACCGTTTTCCCTGTCCACAATGATTTCCTGCGGGCCTCCGAACTGGGTGGCGAACACCGGCAGACCGCTGGCCATGGCCTCCAGCACCGTCAACCCGAACGCCTCAAACAACGCGGGTTGCACAAACACGCCTCTACGGTCGGCGATCACCCGGTACATCTCCCCGCCATCCTGCCGGGAAGAACTTTCCAGCCAGCGGACCTTGTCCTTCAGCCCGTATTCCTCGATCAGTTGGACCATGCGTTTCCATTCGGACAATTCCTCATCGTCGGTCACCCGCTCTTCGCGCACGGCACTGGCCACTACGATCAGATTCGCCTTGTCCTGCAGGTCCGCGCTCCGGCCAAAGCTTTCCACCAGTCCGGTGAGATTTTTGATTTTATTGAGCCGGGCCATGGTGAAGATGGGAATTTTGTCGGGATGTTTGAGTTCTCCGAAAATATCCTCGCCCTGCTTGACGAACAACCGGTGGTTTATTTCTTCGGTCTGGTTGTTGAGGCGCCGCCCGGTCTCGGTGTAGGGAAAGTAAATGGCGTCGTCCACTCCCGGCGAAACCACGTTGAACTTGGGATGAAACAAATTCACCCCGTGAACCACCTTGTACAACTCCGGCATGGAAAACAGGCAGTAAGATTCATACTGTCCAATGCTGGTATCCGTCCCCGCGATTTCCTGCGTGGTGCTGGAGATGATGACGTCCGCCTTGTTCATGGAAATCAGATCGGCGGTAAACTGCAGGGAGAAATTGTAATCCTTCTCCATATCCTTCCAGTACAGGTCCGAGAACAGGTACTTGGGTTTCTCTAGGGTATGGGCGATGTGGCATTGCACCACCTGCATCCAGGAGGCCAGCAGAGACGCCACCAGGTTGCCGTCCGAGTAGTTTCCGAGGATCATATCCGGCTTGCCGCCGAACTCCGTCAGCAGTTCGTTTTTGGCATCCAGCGCGAACTGTTCCAGATACGGCCACACCTGAAACCGCGGCAACCAGTGGGGAATGACGTTTTGATGCTCGTCCTTGAACGGCACGCGCAGGATCCAGCAATGGTCCGTCCCTTTGATCGCTTCGAGGCGCTGGTTGCTGGTGGTGCCCTCGTTTTCGGGGATAAGCCGGGTCACTACGATGATTTTAGGCGGCACCGCGATCCCGGCGGCGGCCAGCGCTTCTTTCAGGTAGGTTTCCAGCGCCTTCACCTGGTCGAGGATATAAACCATCTGCCCGCCGGTATCGGGCCGGCCCAGCACATGGTCCTGACCGAACCAACCGTGCGGCGAAATCACCGCGACCCGCGTCACCAGCGGAATGGCCCCGAGAAACTCATCAAGGTAATCGGCGCTGGGCGAATCGAAAAGGTTGAAGAGCAATTGCAGGGTGGTCATGGCGCGTCCGGCGGTATTCCCGAACCCGTCCCGTATTCCCAGACCGCGCAGAGTGGCCCGGGCCTCCCGGATCGGCGTGTCCTCAGCCATCGGTTCCAGACAGGCGATGGCTTTCTGAAGCGCCGCCACCAGTGTTTCCGGGCCTTCGATGAGGTCCCCATCGATCAGAATCGAGTCGTTGTCGATGCTGTGGATTTTCAGAAATTCGCAGAGGAAAGCCTGCCAGACCTCCGGTTCTTCCTGGAGCTTGCCGGCCATGTAACTGTTTAAATACCTCTGGCCGGAGCCGATCTTTTTGGGTTCCGGGACTTCGGGTCCCAGGCTGTAAAACGGCTGGAAGTCGATCAGCAGTTTTTTTTCGGGAGGAATGTAGGCGCGGTCCGCGATCACTTCCCGGTAATCCAGAAATTCCTCCGGCGACAGCAGGTCCACGCGGTCTTCCACACGCTGAATCCGGTAAAAACGGTATCGCGCCACCTGCTCGCGGTGCAGGAGAACCGTATACTCCTCCAGCA
>SMUY01366718.1_pt1 | contig 14150 bp, 10 predicted proteins | sample 2456441 | NCBI WGS metagenome assembly SMUY01 (sample SAMN11095931, study PRJNA526329) | marine sediment metagenome | biome: Marine sediment; feature: Surficial sediment; material: Deep marine sediment; isolation source: Hadal surficial sediment | place: Pacific Ocean | collected 2014-11 | depth...
GAGTACTTTGGAATCCTGCAGCAGGAGACTCTTAAAGGATTGGTATTTTTTGGCCACTTCCGTATCGCGCAGAGGTGTGGTCAGCACCACATCTTTTTTCGTTGCGGGCCTTATGCTGTGGAAAAATTGCAGTTGTTGAGAAACTACAATTGCGGCGATAATCAGGAAAGCCGTAATGGCGAACTGCGTGACTACAAGAACACTTCGTAGTCCGATGCGGTTGACCCTACCAAACGAAGTATCTTTAAAAACCGCTGCAGGTTGGATTCTAGATAGAAGCAAAGCAGGATAGCTTCCTGAAAAAAGGGTGAGTAACAACAAAAAACCTAAGCAAAGCAGGACACCTTCACCATTGGCAAAAATCGACAGAGAAAGCTCCTTGCCGGATAATTGATTGATCCAGGGCAGCGTAAGATTTGCGATCGATAACGCTAAGAGAAAAGACAAAAGCGACAGGATAAATGCCTCAACATAGAATTGCTGAATCAATTGAGAACTGCTTCCCCCTACCGTTTTACGAAGCCCAATTTCCTTTGCTCTACGAGCGGCGCGGGCAGTCGAAAGATTCATATAGTTAATTGAAGCTATTAGAAGAATCAACAGGGCGACAGTTCCAAAAATATAAACGTAGCTAATGTCGCTGTTGAGTTCGAATTCCCTAATAAAGTTTGAGTGTAGATGAATATCTTCAAGTGGCTGCAAAAAGGGGTTAAACGCTCTTGTCTCTTCGCCCGCATGTTTTTGCAAAAAATCAGGTAATCTTGCTTCAACATCACGGTAGTCTGCTTTCTCAGAAAGCAAAATGTACGACCTGTAAAAATGGCTTACCCAACTTGTAGGAAGATCGTATGTGTAGTGCCAGGTACCTGGCTTAAACGTTGACAAACTCGCCAAAAAATCAGGATGGAAGTGCGAGGTTTGAGGGACATCCTTCATAATCCCAGTGACCTGCAGATTGAAAACAGTATTCTGATTTACGTATGTAAGCTGTTTCCCAATTGGGTCTTCATCACCAAAATATTTTTTCGCCATCAATTGTGAAATCACAACCGTGTTTGGTCGTACAAGAGCAGTTTTTAAATGACCTTGCAACAACGGAAAAGTAAAAACAGAAAAAACAGTCGAGTCCGCCCAATAGAAATTGGCCTCATAAAAATTGTTCTCACTATTTAGTCTTTTTATCAGAATTGTAGGTATAGAATCGTACGTAATTGAGAACTTCAGGGAACTCTTCCTTTAATGTTGGCGCCCACATAGCCGGAACCGCCACAAGCATTTCATAGCTGCCATCATCGTTGATTATGTTGTCAGCAATTCGACAAATTTGCTGCGAGTTTTTATGATGACTATCGTAGCTTAATTCATTGTAGCACCATAATCCCAGAATAATTGCACAAGCCACACCCAAAGCCAGCGCAAATAAGTTGATAAAAGCAAAGGTCTTTTGCCTTAGATGACTGCGGACGGCAATTTTGAAATAATTCTTAAACATTCTGCTTCCCTTTATTCGTATCTAAGTGATTGTACTGGGTTCGCCATTGCAGCCCGAATCGCATGCGCGCTCACAGTAATAAGTGCAATGGCCAACGCCACCACACCCGAAATAACGAACGTCGACCAGGTTATGTTTATTCGATAGGCGAAATCCTGCAGCCATTGATTCATCGCAAAATATGCAATTGGCCAGGCGATGACATTGGCGAGGATCACCCATTTTGTAAATTCTTTGGAAAGCAGTAAGACCAGTTCTGATACCGATGCACCAAGCACTTTGCGCACCCCGATTTCTTTGGTTCGCTGCTCTGCGGAAAATGCAGCCAGGCCCAGCAAGCCAATGCATGCGATAAACACAGTCAATAGTGAGAAGACCGTAAAAACCCGACCCAAACGCTGCTCTGCGACATATTGCGACTGGAAGCTCTGATCCAGAAATTCATAAACAAAGGGTGTATTGGGCGCGAACTTTTGCCATTCGGTTTCAAGAAGTTGCAGTTTTTCAGCCACACCATTGCCTTGAATCCGAACCACAACATAAGAATTCTCAATGCTATAGGCTTTTGAGGAATGATGGAAAAGCGCAAATGGTCGAATCGGAGAATACAGCGCCATCAAGTTAAAATCTTTCATCACACCGATGACGGTATAATTCGCACCAGAGTAATTGATGCGTTTGCCAATAGGGTCATCCCAGCCCAAATATCTCACTGCCGCTTCATTTAAAACAACGCTCTCTGCCTCCCTCGAAAAATCTCTGGAAAACCCGCGGCCTTCGACGATCTGAATATCAAGCGTTGTACAAAAATTCTCATCGGTCAGGTAGGAGGCTAAGGTGAATTGCTCGTCTCCTCTGCCTTCTATTTTATAATAATCATCGAACCAGGAATAAGGTGGCACGCCGGTTGAGATCGAGGCGCTGACAATTCCTACATGGCTTTTCAGCTTTTCTTTAAAAGCTTCAGCCTGACTGCCGAGCAGATTATTCTCATTGAAAATAATAACAACGCCCTCTTTGCTAAACCCCAAATCGGCGTTCTGTAAAAAATCCATTTGCTGCCGAACCAGTAAAGTGCTCACAATCAAGCCAATTGTGATTGCAAACTGGAACACAACCAGACCGTTGCGCAATCGTGTACCTTTATGCCCTGCACGCATCTTACCTTTTAAGACCTCGACCGGTCGAAAAGAGGACAGGTAAAAGCCGGGGTAACTTCCAGCCAAAAGACCAACAAATAATGTGAGTCCCGTAAGTGCAACGGACAGCCACCACGGATCGAACAAATTGAAAGTCAGTATTTTACCGGAAAGCTGGCTAAACGGCCGGATAAAAACTTCGACCATAAACAGCGAGAGCGGCAACGCCAGAAAACTGTAAACCATCGACTCCAATAAAAACTGACCAACCAGCAGACGCTTTGCAGAGCCGAGCGTTTTACGGATGCCAATTTCTTTTGCGCGCTGGCTTGAGCGCGCCGTGGTAAGATTCATAAAATTGATACATGCCAGAAAAAGTACAAAGGCCGCAATCATCAAAAACAAGTAAACGTAGACCCGGTTACCTTTAGTCCCGAGCCGGTTGCTAACATCACCCAGATAAATATCAGTCATTGGCTGTAGCACAAAATCCCAGCGGCCACCGCTGCTGATAAGCTCATCATATGAAAAACCCACACGCTCAAATGCCGCAGGCGCATACTTTTCGACCAATGCTGGAATTTTTGATTCCACGACTTGAGGTGTTGCGCCGGGTTCAAGCTTGGCGTAAGTTACCACTTGCATCCAGATCCAGCTCCAGTCAAAAAATAACACCGTCGGGTGCGATGCCATAGAAGTCAACATCTCAAATTGAAAATGGGAATTTCGGGGTGGATTTTTGATGACGCCGGTCACTTCAAAGACATTGTCATATTTTTTTCTGAAGTCAGTTTTCTCTTCACCGATGGTTATAATTTTCCCGAGCGCCGGTTCATCGCCAAAATATTTTTGCGCTATTGACTCTGTGAGGACAACGCTGTTTGGCTTTGAGAGCGCGGTTTCAGCATTGCCCGATATTATTTCAAATGTGAAAAAATCAAACAGATTAGGATCGGCGCCAAAGATTTTGTCTTCGTTGAAAGCATGCTCGCCGTAACGTACCACCATTTTAGAGACCGCACGAACCCGGGTCGCCTCTTCTACTTCCGGTATTTCGCGTGAGATAGCTTCTGCCAGCGGCGGCGGTGTACCGGAGCCGATGCCTTCATTGCCGTTCCAGTTAAAATCCCAGTTTATGCGGTAAATTTTATCGGCGTTTTTATGATATGAATCATAGTTCAACTCATCATGTGCCCAGAGGAAAATCAAAATGGTGCTGGCCAACCCAAGTGCTAGACCGACAATATTTATAAACGAGTACAATTTATGCTTTAAAAGATTGCGTACTGCGGTTTTAAGGTAATTCTCAAACATTGGATATCTCCGATTATTGGCGGTTTAGGTATGCCGACCATTCCATAATATCAATTATTATGCCATCGCTGATTTTATTAAATTTACGTGGCGTAGGTAATTTTGATGCGGGGAGACTTATCCGTTATTATTACACGAGATGTACGTTAGCGGACAATAACTTTCCTGAACCATAACTTTCCTAAACCTTAAAGGTTTAGGAAAGTTTTCGTAGGGTGGGTTCGTCTTTTTGAACGCACCATTTGGGCAGTAAGAGGACGATACAAATTTGTTTATAGACTTGCCCGTCAACCAACCCTACTGCAGGGCGCCCGGGTACCCGTTACAACCAGAAACAAGTAAGAGCTTGTGTGGCACGTGCCCTTGGACCGTGCCTTTTGCACATAATCCGTAATAAGAGAACACTAACCACAGAAAAAAGTCAAGCATTATGATATCCCAGGTCATGCACATGCACTGACCTTTTCCTGTTATCATCGTTATCATTCTTGAGCATTGGCCACGGCCTGAAGGCGTGTGGCACACGGTGGCTGTTTGAATAGAGTCGACGTCCGCCTGGTACCCGTCCGATTGCCGATTGATGATTGATAATTGCACCTGGGGGTTGATATCGTCATTACTCAGGTCGATGGCGTGCTTCTTCGGCAAGAATCTGTCTTTTTCGGGAAGAGGGCGATCTTTCTTAGGAAGAATCCGATCTTTTTTCGATCCATGGCGGTTTTGCTCAGGAAGGGGCATCTCTGGCCCGGGAGGCACCATGCGATAATGTCAACTTCGATACACGCTGCAGTGGGCAATATTGTTGCTGGGATAAGTTTGTTTACGAAGGCAAGTCGATTTTCTCACCCTCATGTTGTCTGACATGCAATTCTCCCGGACCATGACAGCTTTCACAATTTATCCCAATAGGATACGGCTTTTTGTACCTTTCCTTTGAAATGGTGGATCAAGTGTTTTAGCCCCAAAGGAACTTCAAACTCGTATGTCTCGTGAATTTCCACGCAGGTAGTCAGGGCAACAATTGTAATTAGATATGTATCTAACTGAAAATTTGCTTCCATATCATTTTACATTATTTGAGAGTTAACAAACAAGGTTTAATAGTGTAGTAGTAAAAGTCAAACTTGTTGAATTTGGCAGGGAACATACTGATAAAAACAACAAAAATTACTTACAAATTGTATTTCTTAATTTTATACCGCATCGTTCTAAGACTTATATCTAACACTTTTGCGGCTTCAGATTTATTCCCCTGAGCATGGCTAATTGCATCTTCGAAAATAATTTTTTCAGCAATTTCAATTTTATCCGTGAAGGTCGGGCCGGAATTTCTCAGAAAATCAGACTTGGCCCCGCTGCCTGCCCGCCTGAACAAGCCAAACGGCATGTGATCCGGCAAAATGGTGCTGCCATCGCCAAGCACGACCGCGTTCTCGATAGCATTCTCCAACTCGCGCACATTACCGGGCCAATCGTACTCGGTGCAAGCCTGCACAGCCTCCGGCGCCACAGACGGCGGCGTTCTCTTGTTTGCCAGGCTGACTTTCCTGACAAAATGCTCCAGTAGCAATGGAATATCGTCCCGTCTCTCGCGCAAAGGTGGCAGCACAATAGGAATCACATTCAGGCGGTAATAGAGATCCTCCCGGAACAGGCCTTCTGCCATCGCCTTTTCCAGATTGCGATTCGTTGCCGTGATCACGCGCACGTCCACATCCACGGTTTCGGTGCCGCCAAGACGGGTGATCTGCCGCTCTTGCAGCACGCGCAGCAATTTTACCTGCACGCTTTCAGAAATGTCCCCGATCTCGTCCAGAAAAATCGTGCCGCCCTCGGCCAGCTCAAACCTGCCTTTTTTTTGACCCTCGGCCCCGGTGAAGGCGCCTTTTTCATAGCCGAAAAGCTCGCTTTCGAGCAAGGTTTCAGGGAACGAAGCGCAACTGATTTCAATGAGCGGTTTCTTGGCGCGCGGGCTGTTGTAGTGAATGGCGCGGGCAACGAGTTCCTTGCCGGTACCGCTTTCGCCGCGGACAAGAATGGTTGATTGCGTCTTTGCAACTTTCCGAATAACGCTAAACAACTGCTGCATCGGCTCGCTCTTGCCAATAATGTTGTTGAAGCTGTAGGCTGTTTTGACCTGTTTCTTCAACGCAACATTTTCGCGCAGCAACTTCTGCTCGCCGTTGTTTTCCTTTAACCTTACCATCTTTCCTAATATTGTGATTTTGACATTTGGACAGTTCATATTAAGTTTTCGCCCTGCTAAAATAAATTTAAAAAAAATTATATGGAAAAGCAATACAAAGCTATACTTTGTTAACAATGCAAGCTTTCTTAGGACTTTGCTTAGAAAACAAGGTTTTACAAGCTTGCAATATAACTTATAAAGTATTATAGTATGATGGACACTGTCAATAAGCAGCTAAACATTTGGCTTCAGTGAATGCTACCGCTGGTTCGAATTTCTGGATTCGGAGCTTCGGGTAAACTCATGTAATGAAGCAGCAGTTCAGTGTCACGCAACCGTACCACTGAGCCACAGCGTTCAGCTATTCTGCGCCGCCTACCACCGTTTCCTGTTGACACTTAAGGACGTTAAACACACCAAACATCCAGGACTCTTCCATTGACTTTCCAAGAAATATCACATATATTGCGTTTTCAAAAATGACAGATAATCGGTTACAAAATCAGAATTAATCTCATCAGGTAGTCGGGAATGCAGCCACACAAAATTTTCAGCCGGGTTCTGGACGGCCGCAAATATGTTCAGCGGTTCGGCAGCTATTTCGAGTTCAGGTTTACCGGCAGGTGGATGTTGTTTAGCCTTGTCATAGGGACGGTTGCCGGCATTGGAGGAATCGCGTTTGTCTACCTTCAGGAAGCAGTGGAAATGTTTTCACTAAAGGGCCTGGCGGGTTTTTATCCCCCGGCGCCTGGCGGCGAAGGCGGCACGATGGCTGAAACAAGTGTGACCTTGTACAACTGGTGGTTTTTTATTATCCCCACTGTAGGAGGACTGATTTCCGGGCTGCTGGTCTATACTTTTGCGCCGGAGGCTGAGGGGCACGGCACCGACGGCGTCATCAAGGCGTTCCACCAGGACCGCGGGATTATCCGGGGGCGAGTGCCCATCGTCAAAACCCTCGCCTCGGCAGTGGTGATCGGCACGGGCGGCAGCGCCGGACGTGAAGGCCCCATTGCCCAGATCGGCGCCGGCTTCGGCTCGATGCTCGCCACCAAACTGAAGCTGAGTGATTCTGACCGACGAATCATGGTGGTTGCCGGAATGGCGGCAGGCATTGGCAGTATTTTCCGGTCGCCCATTGGCGGCGCTCTGTTCGCCGTTGAGTGCCTCTACAAAGACGACCTCGAGAGCGAAGGGCTGGTTCCGGCGATTATGGCTTCAATCATCGGCTATTCCATATTCGCTTCGTTGTTTGGTTGGCATACCATTTTCACCACTCCCAATTTCGTTTTTGAGAATCCACTGGAGTTGATTTTTTACGGCATTTTCGGCCTGCTCTGCGCCCTGCTCGGCATTTGCTACGTCAAGATATTTTATGGCATACAGACCAAACTGTTTGAACCGTTAAAGATACCTCGGGCGCTGAAACCCGCAATCGGCGGCCTCATGCTGGGCACGCTCGGCTTTTTCTTCCCGTACATTCTGGGCGCCGGCTATGGCTGGATCCAGATGGCCATCGATGGGCAGCTCACTTTGAAGTTGATGTTGGCCGCCGCCGTTCTCAAGGTTTTCGCCACCTCTTTTTCTATTAGTTCGGGCGGCAGCGGTGGTATCTTTGCGCCCTCGCTGTTTATGGGCGCTATGTTCGGCGGGGCGTTCGGGGGTGTCGCACACCATCTGTTTCCCACCATTATAACCCAGCCTAATGCGTTTGTGCTGGTAGGGATGGCAGCTTTTTTTGCCGGCTCGGCCAATGTGCCGGTTTCGGTAACCATCATGATCACTGAGATGACCGGCGGCTATCGACTGCTGGTACCGCTTATTTTTACCTCAACGCTGGCCTTTTTCGTGGCCAGAAAGTGGAGTATTTACAGCCAGCAAGTGAAGAACCACGCCGAATCACCGGCACACCGGGGAGATCTTATCGTCGATATCCTGAAGGATATTCCGGTCGCGGCTGCCTTCAAGGCGACGACGAGCCTGCCCGCTATCAAGAATAATTTGCCGGTTCAGCGCATACTGCCACTATTTGCTGACCGCGACGAGGACAGCTTTCCGGTGGTGAACGACGCCGGCAAAATAACCGGTTTGATCTCGATGAGCACGCTGCGGGCAGTTATAGGAGACGAGGGCATCGGGCACGTCATCGTTGCCGAAGACATCAAAACGCCTTTTGTGACGGTGAGGAAAAAGGAAAATCTGCATCAGGCGCTGGTAAGATTTCTGGAAACGCGTTACTCCTCCCTGCCGGTTGTGGATGATGACGAATCCGACAAGGTGCTCGGCTTCCTGACCTATCGTGACCTGATTGCGGCGTATGATGACGAGCTTATCAAGTGGAGTACGGATGCCTGAGTTGCCATGTGTTACAGAAAGGTTTCCGGATGCCCGCTTGGTGGGTGTCGCTCGGTTGAAAATATTATCTGCACCTTTTGGAAGTGAGAAATATCGACATCTAATTCTCAGCAGCTTGAATAGCAGGAGCTTTGTTTTGATAAAAATATTTGGGGATTTGATCCTCAAACGCGGCTGCGTCTTACCGTGTTTGCTCAGTTTATTGTTGCTGGCATCTGCAACAGTGGCGGCCGCACATCTCTCAATTGCCCCGGCTCAGGAAGATGCCTACAGCCGCGGACGTGAAATTCTCCGAAAGGCTGTCGAGGCGGCCGGCGGCGTTGAAACCTTTCGGAATATCAAAAATTTCACCATCGTGACACAAAACAAAATAAAGGGACGCCAGACCACAATGCTATTAAAGGTGACCGAGACCATTCTGGCGCCAGACAAGACCAGGCAGGTGATGGAACTTGAGCAAGGGACGCGTGTTCAGGTCCTGAACGGCCGGGATAGTTGGAAGCAAATAAACCGTGACGTGAGTCCGCTTTCCTCGCTGGAGAAGAAAGAGATGCAGCGCGGGCTGTTTCGGGATGCCATCATACTCTTTAGCCGTTTTGACAGCACTGATCTTGAAATCAAACATTTTGCCGATGAAACGCTTGGTGGAGTTAAATACTATGTTCTGCAAGTCAAGAACCAGACCGGCGATTTTTTCAAGCTTTACATCGATGCGTTGACAAATTTGATCTACAAAAAAACATATCAGGGAGCCGCAGAGGCTGGGCTGGCAACGCTGGAAGAGGTTTACTCCGACTACAAAAAAGTCGAAGGCATTCAAATTCCATATCACACCATCGTAAGAGCCAATGGGCGCCAATTTATCGAGGCGGTCGTTTTGGAAGTAAGGATCAATAGTGATCTGGGCGGGGAGTTCTTCTATAGGAAGTAGGTCATGCTACCGAGTCTGCCGGCTCAATTTTGGCGGACATCGAGCCTTTGCTGCGTGGCATCCTCCAATCCGCGCCATAGGCGTGAATCTGGTCGCGTTTCAACTCAGCCCGGTCCTGCGTCGTTGTATCCACGATCACCCTGCCGCGCGCGTCCACTTCACACGCCATCTCAAACGCTGTTGTTGCGCTGTGCCCGAAAAGCTGCATGAGCATCTCGATAACATACTCGTAGGTGTGGTCATTGTCATCGAGAAGGATAACGTGGTACTGCGGGATCTTGATGGGCCGCGGTCGGATCTTTTTTTTCGGGGTGGTCTCGACGTCGGGAACAGTCGTGGCGTTACTTGCAAGCAATGGTCTACCCCTCATATACATGAATATGCATCATTCCTGCATACATGTCAAGCAATTATTCACGAAGGTCGTTACCTCAGGTTCAGAGCAAAGTCAAGGCTAACTTTTTTTCTTGACTTTTAGGGTGTGAATAGCTAAAATACAGTACGTTTTTCGGGAAAGTTGTTGGTTGATTTTTATGATCTTTGCCCTACGTGTCGATAACCACAACGTAAGCGTTGAGCTTTCGCGAGTTGTTCCGCAAAACATCTTCAAGTTCGGTATAGACTAAGGCCTGACAGTTCATAGGTGAGGGAATTTTGTAGAGTCTCCCAGCGGTTAAGTTAGTTAAGAATTCTGCCTTTGCTGGCTGTGTTGTTTGGCTCACTGAAGGGTTTCATGGCATATTACGACAGGACATATCGGTTAGGTTTCGGCGGCGGGTTGACCACTGCAATCAAGTATCTGTTGCTGGCAAACGGAGCTGTCTTTTTGCTGCAAATGGTACTGCCGACTTCCGGGGGAGAACAGCTTCTCATCAAGTGGTTTGGCATGAGGCCGGCACTGGTTTTGTCCAAGTTCTACGTCTGGCAGCTCTTCACCTACATTTTTCTGCATGGCGACCCGTGGCACCTCATCATCAACATGTTCTTTCTGTGGATGTTCGGTTGTGAGGTTGAGCGCACGCTGGGCACGCGTGAATTTCTGAAATACTACTTCATCTGCGGCGTAGGCGCCGGAATTTTCCATTTGGTAATAAATTTCAATTCGCCGACGGTGGTGGTAGGAGCGTCGGGCGCTATTTACGGCGTCATGGTGGCTTTTGCCGTTCTGTTTCCGGAGCGTGTCATCACCTTGCTGCTGTTTTTGATTCTGCCGGTACAAATAAAGGCAAAATATCTGGTCATGATTTTTGCGGGTATTTCGCTGCTGCTGGGCGCTTTCGGCAGCAATGATGGCGTTGCTCATTTTGCCCACCTCGGAGGGATGCTTGTCGGATTTGCTTACCTGAAACTGGGCTGGCGCCTGGATCACCTCACAACCTGGATGCGACAGCAGCGGGAGTCGCGCCAGGCAGTGCAAGACTTAAAAAAGCATCAGGCCATGCAGCGCATCAGGGAACGTGTTGACGAGATTCTCGACAAGATCAACGAAGTCGGCTATGACCAACTCGACGAGAATGAAAAGCGCATTCTGCAGGAAGCCAGCGAGAAGTTCAGCCAGGAAAAAGAACCGGAAAGCTAAGGCGTTATTGCAAAGTTTATGAGCGTTCGATCCGGAAGGGGGCATTTCAGCCAGAGTTTGGCCTGCTTTTTTCTTCTTTTTTTCTCCCTCTGTACGCAATCATCACTTTATTCAGCAGAGAAATCGAGCTGGCAGCGCGCCATTCAATCGCGGGCTCGCAGCTTTGACGGACAGTCCTTTGTAGGCGTGCACGTAATTGCAGACGTCCTCAACATAAACATCTACTACAGCAACAAAGTCCGTAAGGCCGTGCTTTACCTCGGCAAAACAAAAGCGACGGTCACGGCATTTAATCCGTTCGTCCTGCTCGGCCGGCAGGTCCTGCAAATGCCGGTGGCAACCCGCTATTCGAACGGCGATATTTTCGTGCCGGTCAAGTTCTTTCTGCCCATTTTAGCGTATGCGCTCGGGGAGACATCCGGGTCTTCCGGTAGTAGCATCGATATCGCCAGCGCTGCTAATATCTTTGGAGTCCGGGTGGAGCAAAAGGCCAACGGCACCCTGGTGCGGGTAAGCACGTCGCGCAAGTTTGCAGACTCCGCGCTCAGCATTAGATTCAGCCGGGAGTGGCTTTATCTGGACATTCTTGGCGGCAAAATCCAACCTGGAGCCTTTGCCTCGACCATTGAGCCTGGTCTGGTCAAGAGGGTTGAACCGGTTCAAAGTAAGGAAATGGTGCAGCTTTCGTTCCAACTGAGCCACGAAGTATCGGTCCGGGATGTGCAAGTTACGCAACAGACCAATGAAATCTGGCTGTCCATTCCCGCCAAAGAGGCTATCAACACCGACCTGCTGAAAAAGCTGAAGGATGACCAGGAAAAATGGAAAATTGACAGAATCATCATCGATCCCGGCCACGGTGGCAAAGACCCCGGCACCATCGGCAAGCGGGGTACCTACGAAAAAGACGTCGTATTGAAGGTTGCCAAAAAGCTGAAAAAGTTGCTGGAAAAGAATCTCAACGTCAAGGTTTTGATGACCCGCGACAGCGACAAATACGTCTCCCTGAAAGAACGGACGCAGTTCGCAAATAAAAATAAGGGGAAACTGTTTATCAGCATCCATGCAAACTGGAACCGGAATTCGAGAGTGAGCGGTGCGGCGACCTATTTTCTCGGCTTGGCCAAGTCCGACGAGGCGCTGGAAATTGCGCAACGCGAAAACGAGGTCATCAAATACGATGACAACCAATCCGACTACTCCAGACTGACCGACGAACAAATTATCCTGGCAACCATGGCGCAGAACGCCTACAACAAAGAGAGCCAGGATTTCGCTTCCTACGTTCAAAAAGAACTGAACAAACAGACTGGACTGCGAAACCGGGGCGTGAAGCAGGCTGGTTTTTATGTCCTCGTGGGCGCTTCGATGCCAAACGTTTTGGTGGAAACCGCGTTCATGTCAAACAAGAAGGAAGAGAAGCTTCTGAAACAGTCTTCTTTCCAGGACAAAATAGCGCGCGCAATTTACAGAAGTGTCAAACAGTTTAAAGAGAAGTACGAGTGGAGGGTGCAAACCAGCGCCAGCGGGCTCTAGTGGCCTGGGCTGCCTGTCTGTTCCTGCTTGGTCATTCTCTTGATTTGTCTTACCAGCAACGCAATCAAGACAGCTATCGCCAGTATGGTAAACGCAAGGATTGCATGTGTGCTACTTGATTTAAACTCAACCGGCTCGTAGCTTCCATTCAGAATCGAACCGGCCCAGAAAAACGGGTTCCGGTCAGCTTCTGCTAAATGGGTCATTTTGGCCAGTCGCAAAGCTTGGGCACCGTTCATCCCCTGTCGCAGATTGCTATAAAACTCCGCCAGGATCGGCGCCAGCTTTTCCTGCTGAAGACTCCACAAGGTGGTTACAACCATTGGTACGCCTGCGAAATTAAACCCGGTCAGGAATCCTTCCGCGCCGCTGACCTGGTCGCCGGTCTTAAGTTTGCGGTCGCAGTTGCTGAGTACGGCCACGTCTGCGGATAGTCGCATCTTGAACAACTCATACGCCTTTAGCGATTTTTTATCTGCAAATAATAATTCTGAGTACAGGGGGGCGCCGTCAACCAGATGGCCGGGAACGGCCAGATGCAGTATTTGATAGTCAGCGCATGCCTCCAGAAAGTCGTTTTTCGGAGCGTTTGACTGAAAACGGATGGCCGACCTGCCCTCACCTAGCGCGTCAGCTATCGCTGTCAAGGCGGCTATTTCGCTATTGTCTTCCTCTGGATGTGTACCATTGGCTATTCCGGACGCAGGGTCCGCATAAAGAATTGCGAGGCGTTTTGTGGCGGCGGTCTTCCCCTTCAGCTTGAAATCGAGAAATCCGGCAAACGGCAGATAGACCAGCGCGTAGTCCTCCACAAGGAAGTGGGCGTTCTTGTAGTCGTGGTCGTCAATTAGATCATCCGGATTCGCCACCAACGCTTCGAATGGTAGCCTGTTAAGAAAGCCATCGCGGGCAATGATTAACGTGCTTCCTGGCGCCAGGAGGTCGCGAATTGGTTCAAAAAGCAAATTGTAAAGTCCGGCGAGATAGCCCAGATGAAATTGGTAAGGATATTCCGTGGTCGTGAACTGCTCGTCCACCTCGCTAAACATCGGATTGATGCTTCTGACGAATTCGTTCAGGTATGTTCTGTTGACGTTCACGCGTTTGCAAAACACCGTGTCCGGCCTGACCGCAAGGATAAAGGTTGCATCTTCGCCAACAAAGTAGTGAATGAAGGTGCTTTGCAGACGCACGAGTTCTCGTTGCAACGCCTCCAGACTGAGTTTGTAGGGTTCAAAAATTTGAAACATTGCGGGTTGCGTGCCCGCAAGTTTGTGCAATAAATCCCGCTGCCGCTTATGCAGTTGGTTTATCGTCATTTTCGTTTGTGCGATCCGTTCCGGCTCATCACGTGCGTCATGTTGCGATGGTTGCCATAATTGCTTCCATTTTCGCCTGATGGCTCTTTGGGTATTCTCCATTTCCAGGTGAACCGAATCCACCTTAGCGCCAACCAGTCGGTGTTTGACACCGGAAATCGCAAGCGTGTGCCGCAGGGCTTTGTACTGCTCACACGCGCGGTAGATCTTCTTGAGATCCCCGGTTTGGGAGTAGGCCGCTATTGCCGGGGAAAAAAGGTCCGCTTTCAGATCAAAAAATTCGGACGTGTATTCATC
>SMUY01067295.1_pt1 | contig 14149 bp, 11 predicted proteins | sample 2456441 | NCBI WGS metagenome assembly SMUY01 (sample SAMN11095931, study PRJNA526329) | marine sediment metagenome | biome: Marine sediment; feature: Surficial sediment; material: Deep marine sediment; isolation source: Hadal surficial sediment | place: Pacific Ocean | collected 2014-11 | depth...
ACGGCCAGGACAGCGCAGAGGCTGACAGTCTCGCCGCGCTGGGTGCCGCCGCCCGTATTGCCGGCGACTTGACGGGCTCCGGGGTCTGGTACCAGCAATGCGTCGAACGCCGTCGTGAATTCGGGGACCGCGCCGGCGAGGGATGGGCGCTGCAACGCCTGAGCGAGGTGTCACGCGAGGCTGGCGAACAGCAAAAAGCCGATGCATTCTCCATTGCAGCACTGGCCATCGGGCGGGAAATGGGTGACAAAGAGCTGGAATCGCTCGCCAGCAAGCTACAATCATCTGACTACACAATCTAAAACAGAGTATTCCAACCAAGGAGGCTTGCATGCCTGTTTACATCATCGAAAGAAACATGAAACCGGAAAGCCCGGAGCAGCTGGCGGAAGTCGGCAAATTATCGGCCGCGGTTTGTGATGACATGGAAGGCGTCGTCTGGGTCCGGAGTTACGTGTCCGAAGCCGAAGGCAAAGTCTACTGCGAATACGAAGCACCCAATCCTGAAGCGATCCAGGAACACGCCAGACGGGTCGGCATCCCTGCCGACAAGATCAGCGAGGTATCGATGGAGATTGACCCCTCAATGTTCCGTTAGTCCGACCTGAATCGTAATTTGCCTGTTTCTACGGCGCATACGCTGGTTGTCCAAATAGTTACCGCATGCAGTTCGTGAACTGCGCCATAATCGTGCGGTCAAAAGTGGTAGAATTCGTGGTTTGATTTTCAGCGGGAGTTTGCAGCATGAACGACAACGTCAATTATCTGGCACCGGTCTCAGACGCATCCGTCGAAGATCGCTCCGACTTTATCTGGAAGTGCTATGCCCACGTTGTCGGCGCAATTCTCGCGTTCGCGGCGATCGAAGTCTACTTCTTCCAGTCCGGGATAGCGGAACGCATTGCCATTCCAATGCTCAACAATTGGTGGATGGTGCTGGGTGTATTTATTCTGGCTGGCTGGGGAGCAACGCATGTTGCACACCGTGTCGAATCGAAGAATGCGCAATACGCGGCTTTCGCGGCATTTATTGTACTGGAGTCATTGATATTCGCACCAATGCTGTTCATTGCGAGTATCAGGGCACCCGGCATAATCGACAGCGCGGCGGGCGTAACAGTTTTGGGCTGTGTCGGACTGATTGCGACCGTGATGATTACGCGAAAGGACTTCTCGTTCCTGCGAGGCATGATGGTCTGGTTGTTTTTTCTGGCTTTGGCGGCGATCGGCGGCAGTCTGCTTTTCGGGTTTGAACTCGGTACCTGGTTTTCGGTTGCGATGATCGGCTTTGCGGGCGCAGCGGTTCTCTACGATACTTCCAACATCCTGCACCACTATCCCCAGGATAAGTACGTCGCAGCATCGATGCAGTTGTTCGCCTCCATTGCGATGATGTTCTGGTATATCCTGCGCCTCTTTATGAGCCGCCACTAGCAAGATCTGATGCGAGGGCATTCACATGAATGCCCTCGTCCCTCCATTTTTTATCGTCATCGCTTCGCTGTATACTGCAGCGATCGTGGCTCCGGAACGGATATTCCAAAGATGATACAGGCGAAAGCACTGGCCCGACGTCTCGATCCAAGGAATTCCTTTCTCTGCATTTTCCCAATCTTCCTTTTCCTCTTCGGTCTGCCTGCGCAGGCTCAGGAGGAAGATGTATTCGATCCCATCAGCGTCGGTGCCGAACTCGACCAGCTCGCCAGTCACCTCGATGACGAACAAGTAGAACCGCCTTTCCTCGCTGCCGCCCGGGCAAGGGTGGTTGCGGTCGATGCCGCGGCTGAAAAATGCCAATTGGAAGCAACCGAAGAGCGCGCACGACTTGAAGCACGTTTCGAACCGCTTAAAGAGGTAGATGCCGATGTAGCACCCGCCGTTATGGATCAGCGTAACGAGATCAGGCAGCTTCTCGATGACACAATTGCCCGGCAAACGCAGTGCAACAGCATCAAGGACTACGCAAGTTCACTGCTCGATAGAATTACGAACAAGCAGACGGAGCTCTCTCAGCAATACTTGTCAAGCCGGGGCCGATCGATCGTTACATTGATCCGCGAGATGCCGTCACGTTTGCTGACCTGGCCCGCGCGTCTTAGGAAATCGGTCGACCTCGAACTGATCGAGGACGTGACACCGGTCAATTTGTTCTGGCTGCTGATACTTGTGGGCAGCCTCACCGCAGCGATCGGTCTCTTCATTCGCCATCGGTTCAATCGCTGGTTCCTGGCGAGCGGTGGCCGTGATGCCGAACCGCAAATGAAATACCTGTTCCCGAAACCGCTGGCCCAATACTCCCCACTGCTACTCGAAGGTATGGCACTTGTTGCTTTACTCATGTTGACACTTGAGGCCGCTTCGTTCGAATTTGCAGTGGTTCGGATTGCGATGGCGATCCTGCTTTATGGTGTCGCCTGCGTGATCATTGACTGGGCAACAGGGCCGTTGTCGCCGTCTGCCCAGGTCAAGGGACTGATACCGGACCATGTCCGCCCGCTGCGTCTGCGCTTGCGATTCCTCGCGCTTGCACTCGTGGCGAGTTTCGTCGTCCTCGGTACACGCTGGTTGACCATTCGCATGGTCGACCCGAATGTGAGTGGCCGGGCAACCATGATTTTTGTCGTTGCCGCGACCCTGTATTCCGTGCTTGCTTATCTTGGTCGAATACCGGGTCTTCAAGGCCGCTTCCGGCTCATTCGCTATCTCGGCTCACTCGCATTGATCGCCGGCGTTGGAGCACTTTTTCTCGGCTACCAGAATCTTGCCGGATACCTGATACACGGAGTCACACGAACGGCACTGGCGTTGTTCCTCCTCTGGATTCTTCTTTGGCTCGTTTTGATGGCGTTTGAGTACTTGTTGCGTCAGGACACGCCCAGCGCGTCCAGGCTACGAGCAAATTTAGGCGTAACGGAAAAAGCATCGCAAACCGGCCTCGGCTTCATGCAGCTCATCGCCGATCTCGTACTCTGGCTGAGTTTCGTTGTCTACGTGATCTATGTCTGGGACGAGTCCGGCACGACGCTCAATCGTCTTTTCGATCTCGTCGTGATGGGCGGCGTCGTTGGCAATATTCGCCTCGTGCCAATGGATATTATCGGCGGCATCCTCGTGTTCGCATTTTTCATGGTTGCGATCGGCTGGATCAAGGGATGGATCAACCGCCGCTGGCTGCGGCACATCATTTTGGAACGCGGCGCCCGTGACGCATTAATGACCCTCTTTGGTTACGTCGGATTCATTTTCGCCGTCATAATCGGCCTCAGCATGGCGGGCGTGGATCTCACTGGCATCGCTTTCATCAGTGCCGCCCTCGCCGTGGGGATAGGCTTCGGCATGCAGGAGATAGCGAATAACTTCGTTTCGGGACTTATCTTGCTGTTTGAGCGTCCGATACGCGCCGGTGACTTCGTGACGGTCGGCGAAGTGGAGGGATTTGTCCGCAGCATCCGAATACGTTCGACAGAAATCGAGACACTCGATAACCAAAACGTGCTTGTGCCGAATTCCGAACTGGTTTCCGGGCGCGTAACAAACTGGGTATTGCGCGATACCTATGGACGGCTGAGGATCAACGTCGGCGTCGCATACGGATCCGATATTGAAAAAGTCCGCGAGATACTCGAGACGATCGCACGCGCCCACCCCGAAGTCATCACGGACGGCCGCGCACCCGAACCACGCGCATTGTTTATGGCCTTCGGCGACAGCTCACTGGATTTCGAACTTCGCGTCCGGATCCAGAGAATCGAACGACGATTCCAGGTGACAAGCGACCTGAATTTCTCGATCGATCAGGCGTTCAGAGACGCGAATGTTACGATTCCTTTCCCGCAGCGCGATCTCCATGTTATTTCCTATCCGGATACGCGCGAGGAAGTGGCGCCGGCTGCCAAGAAGGAGGAACCGCCGAAGGCCAAAGCAGCGCCTCAACCGGAAAGCATAACGCGCAGTCACAGGGCCGAGCTCGAGGTGGCTGCCAAAATCAACGACGTGTGGACGGCGATCACCGACATCGAATACCTGAAGAAATGGCTGGCGCTTGATGGCGAATTCACGCCGCAGATCGGTCGGCCATTTTCGTTGTCGCTTCGCGACGGATCCGAATCGGCAGGTCGCATCGATGTTTTCATGCCGCCGCGACGCATGCGCCTCGTCATCGCGCCGCGCGAAGGCGAAGATCCATTGCCAAGCGGACCGATCACTGTGGACTTCTTCCTGCGCGAGCGTGACGAGAAAACACTGATGACAATCAGCGTTGCAGGCATTCCTGCGAGCGAAGACTGGGAAGAATATTATCGATTGTCCGACGATCGCTGGCAGAACGCGCTGGTCGAACTCAAACACGTCTTAAATCGAGAATAGCGCCGCTTTATCGACACGGTTTCGTCAGTCGAAATCGGGTAGCTCGATATCCAGTTGCTCGACAAGGAACGCCCATTCATCCGCAGCTTGCTCGATGCGCATCCAGGTGGGTTTCCCGGAACCATGTCCCGCCCTGGTCTCGATGCGAATGAGAATCGGGTTGGTGCAACCCTGGGCCTGCTGCATTTCGGCCGCGAATTTGAAGCTGTGCCACGGCATCACGCGATTGTCCCGATCGCCCGTCGTAATCAGCGTGGGCGGATAACAAGCCCCTTTCTCGACATTGTGCAACGGCGAGTAGGCGAACTGGGCCCTGAAATCCGATTCGTTCTCGCTCAAGCCATAGTCGCTGGACCAGGCTCGGGCGTTCGCACTTGTCGTGTGATAACGCAACATGTCGAGCACGCCAACATTTGATATTGCGGCGGCAAATAGGTCGGGTCGTTGCGTCATTGACGCGCCCACCAGCAATCCACCGTTACTGCCGCCATTGATTGCCAGTTTCGATTTCGACGTGTACTTATTTTCGATCAACCATTCAGCGGCTGCTATGAAATCGTCGAATACGTTTTGCTTGTGTTCCCTTGTTCCCGCTTTGTGCCAGGTTTCGCCGTACTCGCCTCCGCCACGAAGGTTTGCGACCGCGACGACACCGCCCGTTTCCAGCCAGACCATAAACTTCGTGCTGTAACGCGGCGTCTGCGAGACATTGAACCCACCGTAACCGTAAAGCAGCGTTGGATTTGTCCCGTCCAGCACTATGTCTTTGCGGTGAGTGATGAACATCGGCACCAGCGTGCCATCCTTACTGCTGTAGAAGACCTGCGTGGTTTCATACGCATCCACATCGGCAGCGATTTCGGCGACCTTGTAAATCTCGCTCGTATCGTCCTTGAGCGAATACCGAAAAATGCGTGGCGGCGATACATATGATGAAAAAGAGAAGAATGTCTCGTCATCTTGCCGCTCGCCGGAGAAACCGGACACCGTGCCAAGCCCCGGCAGTATCACTTCCCCAAGGTAATCGCCATCACGCGTGTATCTCTCGATTTTCGAAGTGGCATCATTCAGGTAATGAGCGAAGAAACGCTCACCTACCGAACTTACTGTATCGAGCACGGAATCGATCGGTGGTATCAGAACCTGCCACGCATCTATGTTGTTCCTGGTGATATCGACCGCAACAAGTTGCCAGTGCGGCGTGTTCTTGTTGGTATGCACATAAAACGTATCACCATCGGTATCAACAATGCTGTAAATGGCGTCCCACTCGTCGAACAGCCTGCTTACTGTCCGCTCCTGATCGTCGAGCGACATATAATAGATACCGTTCGAGTCGAATCCGTCGGACACGTGTATAACGAGAAATCTGCCGTCGTCTGTGACAGTGCCATACGGATTCCTCGTTGCGTGATCCGTAATCTCGTAAATCAGCTCATCTTCGTCCTGCGATTCACCGAGCCTGTGGTAATAAATGGCAACCTGCTGATTGTCGTCGGCCGCAGCGTTCTCGACCATCGGGTAACGGCTGTAGTAATACCCCTTGTCGTCGATCGACCAGGAGACTGGCGTGAACTTGGTGCCTGTAATGACGTCCGGATAGTCCTCGCCGCTTTCCACATTGCGAACCCGCCAGTCTTTCCAGTCGCTGCCGCCTTCTGAAACGCTGTAGGCAATCTTGCTGCCATCGTGGCTGACCTCGTAGCTGCCAACCGAATTCGTCGCGTCTTCTCTGAACTCGTTCGGATCGATGAGTACTCGAGCTTCTCCTCCCAGCGAGTCTGATACGTACAAGATACTCTGGTCCTGTAAGCCATCGTTATGCCAGTAAAAGTAACGTCCCGCCTCATGCCTCGGCAAACCGAATTTCTCGTAGTCCCATAATTCCCGGAATCGCTTGATGAGCGCCTCGCGTGCCGGTATCGCAGCCAGATAGGGAAACGAAACCTCGTTTTCGGCTTCGATCCATTTTCCTACGGCTTCGCTTTCTATGTCCTCCATCCACCGGTAAGGATCCGCAACCAGGACGCCGAAGTAGTCGTCTACCTGATCCGAGCGCATCGCATGGGGATAGGTAAGCGCATTTTCGGCATGGTCGCCAGAAGAGCACGCAAGCAGCAGAGCAATAAACGCTGTCAGCAATATCGGCTTGAACGGTCGGGAATTAGCAGGATGCATAGCATGCCTCCAAGAATCAGATATCGGGAAGGGATGGGCTAGGATGCCGGGCGAAGCGCTTCGATACCGCCCATGTACGGAAGCAACACTTCCGGTATGCGGACGCTGCCATCGGACTGCTGATAATTCTCCATAATCGCAATCAGGGCTCGTCCGGCGGCGATGCCCGATCCGTTCAGGGTATGCAATAATTCCGGGCGGCCCGTTTCGGGATTTCGCCACCGAGCCTGCATTCTTCTGGCCTGGAAGTCCGTGCAATTGCTGCAGGAAGAAATTTCTCTGTATTTCGTCTGGCCCGGCAGCCAAACCTCGAGATCGTAGGTTTTGGCGGATGCAAAACCAACATCGCCGGAACAAAGCGTTACGACGCGATAAGGCAATTCGAGTCTCTGTAGAATCATTTCCGCGTTGGCGGTCAATTCCTCGAGCGCATCATACGAATCTGCCGGCGCCACAAGATGCACGAGTTCGACTTTTTCAAATTGGTGCTGACGAATCATGCCGCGAGTGTCTTTGCCATATGAACCGGCTTCAGAGCGAAAACACGGTGTGTGTGCAACCAGGCGCTTCGGCAGCTCTTCTGCTTCGAGAATGCTTTCTCTCGTCAGATTCGTCAGCGGAACTTCCGCCGTCGGAATCAAATAAAACGGTGATTCGCCTTCTGTCTTGAAGAGATCTTCTTCGAACTTTGGCAGTTGGCCGGTCCCCATCAGCGCATCCGCCTGCACGAGATAGGGGACGTACGTTTCCTCGTAGCCATTTTCGCTTGTGTGCACATCCAACATGAACTGGATGAGCGCCCGATGCAGCCTGGCCAGCGGGCCCCGCATCACGGCAAATCGAGATCCGGAAATGCGCCTCGCCGCGTCGAAGTCGAGCATGCCGAGAGATAAGCCCAGGTCCACGTGGTCTTTTGGGTCAAAATCGAAGTCCGGAACATCTCCCCAGCGCCGTACTTCCTGATTCTTCGATTCGTCGTTGCCCGTTGGAACGTCATCGTGAAGCAGGTTCGGCAGGCCGAGTTCTATAGACCGCAGTGCCTCCTGCACTGCACGCAGTCTTGCTTCGCTGCCATCGAGACGATCGCCGAGATCCTTGACCGCCGCGAGTAACGGTTCAACGTCATCCCCGGTGGCCTTGGCCTTACCAATGTTCTTAGCGCTGGTATTGCGTTCGTTCCGCAGGCCTTCCGTGTCGACCTGTAATGTCCTGCGCTGCTCCTCGAGTGCAAGGTAAGCATCGGCATCAAATTCATGGCCACGTCTGGCGAGATTGTCAGCAACCTCTTCGGCAGATTGTCGTAGTAGTTTCTGATCGATCATTTTTCACGATTCCGGCGCGCAATTTCCTTCAGCTTCTCGCCGATTTTCAGCTCAAGGCCACGAGGCACGGGATGATAATACGTCCGCTCCGGCATGTCGTCCGGAAAATACTTTTCGCCGACCGCGAGAGCATCTTCCTCGTCATGCGCGTAGCGATAATTTTCCCCGTAACCGAGTTCTTTCATCAGACGGGTCGGCGCATTACGCAGATGCATTGGCACTTCCAGCGAACCGAATTTCTTTGCGTCAGCCTCGGCCGCTTTTGCTGCTTTATATACCGCGTTGCTTTTGGCCGCACACGCCAGAAAAACGATGGCCTGCGCCAGCGCGAGCTCGCCTTCCGGACTGCCAAGTCTCTCGATTGTCTGCCATGCATCGAGCGTTATCCGCAGGGCTCTCGGGTCTGCGTTGCCAACGTCTTCCGAAGCGGCACGAACCATTCTCCTGGCGACGTACAGGGGATCACAACCGCCATCGAGCATGCGCATCAGCCAGTAAAGAGAAGCATCCGGATTCGATCCCCGGATCGATTTATGCAACGCCGAGATCTGGTCGTAAAAGTATTCGCCGTGCTTATCGAACCGGCGCCGGCTTCCCTGCACGACTTCTTCAGCGACGGCTTTGCTGATGGTGATTCCCGACGCGGTCTGCGGAGCCAGGTCAGTGGCCAGTTCCAGGAGGTTCAGTGCGCGGCGCGCATCGCCGTCCGCCGCAAAGACGATAAGTTCCAACGCATCGTTGTCGACCGTGACAGAGCGGCTACCGAGCCCGAGCTCCGGATCAGCCACCGCCCGGTTTACGATACCGGACAAGGCCTCGATATCGAGCGTCTTCAGGACATACACACGTGCCCGCGACAGCAACGCATTATTGAGTTCGAACGATGGGTTCTCAGTAGTCGCACCGATAAAGGTCAGCGTACCGTCTTCGACGAAAGGCAGAAATGCATCCTGTTGCGATTTATTGAAACGATGAACTTCATCAAGGAACAAAATGGTCGATCGGTCTTGTAATTGCCGATGTTTGTGCGCGTCGGCTACAGCCGCACGAATGTCCTTCACGCCGGCCATGACCGCAGACAGCGCAATGAAATGGGATTCTGTCGTTTCCGCGATCATCCTCGCCAGTGTGGTCTTGCCTGTCCCGGGTGGCCCCCAGAAAATCATTGAATGTGCTTTGCCCTGCTCTATCGCCTGCCGTAACGGCTTGCCCTCTGCCAGCAGGTGAGCCTGTCCAAAAAAATCGTCAATTTTCGTTGGCCGCATGCGATCGGCCAGCGGGCGGTCCACTAGAGGTTCTTTTTCCCTGGCGAATAAATCAGTCAACGCCGACATCCACACTCTTTGTTGCGAGCCACTGCTCGAATCGCAGGCTCCAGCCACCGGCGCCGGCGACAGCAATGATGAACCCAATGCCTATGCCGAATAGATCAGCGACGAGGTCCATCCATTCGGCCGTCCGATAGGAGACCATGCGTTGGCACAGCTCGATCAATACGCCAAATGTCGTGAGACCGACTACCAGTCGCCAATATGAACTGCGCTTGTATTGTCCGGAGAACCACAGGGACAGGAAGAGGAATGACAGGATGTGCAGCCATTTATCCAGCAGCGGGAATCTGGCCTGGGAAATATCGGGCCAGAACCATAAAGTCGGTGTCACTGCCGCCGCCAGAAAGACAAACAATATTCCGATGCCGCCTACACGCCAACGCTTTTCATGGCGCAGTGGCAACATCTACGATTCCGCTGCGTCGTCCGTGTTGCTTTCGTTGACCTTTACCGGTGTGCCGACGATATCGACACCTTCCGGTGGTTCAAACTGAAAGCGCTCCGCATCGATATCTTCGTTTAAAGAAACATCGAATAGTGCAATCAATGTTGTCTGTTCGAGATTATCCGAGAACATCATCCTGGTCAGATTGCCGTCGGTGAATCCAAGCTCGACTTTGTTGAATCCGCTCTCAGTATCTTTCGGCCGCAACCGTATCCAAACCGTGCCACGATCGCTGAAGCTGCCGACGTAATCGAACTGATCCAGCGCATCTTCCGAACCACCGAGCAATAAGGCCGGCGTGTTTCTGAGAACTTCCAGTTGCGGCTTGACTGTCACTTGCGCCAGATCGACATCGTAGCTCCACACATTCAAACCATCGGCAACGAGTACCTGCTCATAGGGCTCAACGTAGACCCAACGAAACTGACCGGGGCGTTGGATTTCGAGTGTCCCGCTCGATGTTTCGACAAGCTGATTGTCCGCATCGACCAGCGACTGTTCGAAGCGGCCCTTCAGTGTCCGAATATTAAGCACGAAATTTTCGACGAGCGCCTTGCCCTCGGCTTCGCTGACCATGCCCGGCTCGGCCGCAAAAATCGAGCTGCATAACATGAGCCCGGACAGGGCGATAAATAATGAATATGGTTTCAATTCAGCCTCACAGGAATGTCACTCATTTGTGGCAACAGGGACCAGGATTTCCCGGCTTCCGTTCGACTGCAGCGGCCCTACCAGCCCTGCCTGCTCCATCGATTCGACCATGCGCGCCGCACGGTTGTAGCCGATCTTGAGCCGGCGCTGAACACCTGAAATCGACGCTTTTCGGGTCTCGATGACGATCTGAACGGCCTGATCGTACATGGGATCCTGCTCCGCATCGATCCCGTAAGCTGGCATCGAATCGATGCCAGCAAGCCCGGGTGTTGCGCTTGTCGGCGCCCGCAATATTTCATCGATGTACCGTGGTGCGCCACTCTTCTTGAGATTCCGCACCACCGCGTGCACTTCGTGATCGGCCACGAATGCGCCATGTACCCGAATCGGCACCGAGGTCCCGGGCGGCAGATAAAGCATGTCGCCATGACCGAGCAAGGTTTCGGCTCCCATTTGATCGAGAATCGTTCGCGAATCGACCTTCGCGGAGACCTGAAACGCAATGCGACAGGGAATATTCGCCTTGATAAGGCCCGTAATCACATCAACAGACGGCCGCTGTGTTGCAAGCAACATATGTATGCCGGACGCACGTGCTTTTTGTGCAAGGCGTGCAATCAGCTCCTCGATTTTCTTGCCGACGACGATTATCAAATCGGCCAACTCGTCGATAATGACGACGATAAACGGCAACGGCGTGAGGGTCGGGTGCTCGACCGGCGCGTCCTCGTCCTGCAGAGGAGGCGGCGTGAAAGTCGGGTCCGGAATTGGCCTTCCCGACTGGATGGCGTCTCTCACCTTGCGGTTGTAGCCACCGATGTTGCGAACGCCCAATGCGGACATCAAACGATATCGGCGATCCATTTCCACAACACACCAACGCAGCGCATTCGCTGCTTCTTTCATGTCGGTGACAACCGGGGTGAGCAGGTGCGGAATGCCCTCATAGACCGATAGCTCGAGCATCTTTGGATCCACCATGATGAGCCGCACGTGCTCCGGTTTCGCTTTATAAAGAAGGCTCAACACCATGGCATTGATAGCGACCGATTTGCCGGAGCCCGTCGTGCCGGCTATCAGCAGATGCGGCATACGTGAAAGATCCACAACAACCGAATTGCCGCCGATGTCCTTGCCGAGCGCGAGTGTCAGGGGTGAAGCAAGCTCGTCATATGCCGTCGATTTCAGTATCTCGCCCAGCGTTACTAACTCTCTGTTTTCATTTGGTATTTCAAGGCCGACAAATGACTTGCCCGGTATCACTTCGACGACCCGTACGCTGACGACCGACAAGGACCTGGCGAGATCCTTGGCGAGATTGGTGATCTGGCTGACTTTGATGCCGGGTGCGGGGTCAAGTTCAAAGCGCGTAATGATCGGCCCGGGAGACACCGACACAACCCGGACTTCGATGCCGGAATCCAGGAGTTTCAGCTCGACCAGCCGTGACATCGCCTCGAGCGATTCGTCCGAGTACCCTTGTTTTTGAGCCGGCGGGTCATCGAGCAGCGACAATGGCGGCAATTCACCGGCTTCGGGCGGCTCGAACAACGGCACCTGACGTTCTCTTTCTGCGCGCACACTCTTCTCGAGCGCTGGCATGCCCGGCTCAATGCGCGGAGGTATGCGCCCCAGGGTGCGCTTTTTCTCGGCCTCAAACGCTTCCTGGCGGGCCGCTTGCTTGCGCCGGCCTGCCGCTTTGTCGCGCAGCTCGCCGAGTTTCGCACGCCCTGATTCCCAGCCGGCAAGACACCATCGGCCAATTCGATCCATGACGCTGAACCAGGAAATGCCCAGGAAGACAGAAATGGATGCGATCCAAAGGAATAACAGGAGCGTGCTCGCACCGAGCAGTTTCATCAGCGACTCCATGCCGCCACCCACGATCTGACCGATAATGCCGCCGGCCGTTTCACGAAAACCAAGCGGCGAAAAATGCAGGCTCGCCAACGCACAACTCGTGATCAGGGTGGCGATGAAGCCGCCCACGCGAAGCGCATAGTCGGCTCTTGTTAATGCTTGTTGCGTTTTTTGCTCACGGTAGATCATCCAGCCCAGATAGAAAACCATCACGGTGAAGAGGTAGGCCGGACGGCCAAAGAAATTGAAAAGCAGGTCGGCAACCAGCGCGCCGGCTGCGCCAATGCTGTTATGGACTTCGCCTGAGCCGCTGGCCTGAGTAAAGCCGGGGTCAGCCGGATCATAGCTAAAGAGCGCCACCCACAGGATCAGCGACAGCGAACCGAATACCCACAATGCGCCCTCACGAAGCGTGCGACCGACCTGGGCCGATATCCGGGCTGCTGGCTTTGCTGACTGGCTGGTTCTGACCATATTAAAGTAATCTGGAATAAAATGGCTGTACGGTACTGATTCTAATACAACTTTAAGGGCAAGTCCTGAGGGGCGAGATCGACCGGCCGCCGCGGCCGGACGCGACGCCGTATGTTTCTGTCGTCCTCGCTGGTCATGGACAGTCTTTTGCTCGCAGAATCGCTTTTCCCTACACTTGCATTCGGTTCGAACAGCCGCTGTCAAATGACCGGAGTTCATAACCTTGAATACCGCCGCGACGGACGCATTTCAAGGGCCTTGGGATAACGCTGGAAATGGCCGGCTGGGCGAAATTTTGAGGACGAATTATACATGAGCGACACGAAACATTGCCGGGTTCTGATTCTTGGCTCCGGCCCCGCCGGTTATTCGGCTGCAGTGTACGCGGCGCGGGCGAATCTGAATCCCGTTATCGTCACCGGCATCGAACAGGGCGGTCAGCTGATGACAACGACCGATGTCGATAACTGGCCGGGTGATATCGAAGGACTGCAGGGTCCCGAATTAATGGACCGCATGCTGAAGCACGTGCAACGATACAACACACAAGTTGTGAATGATCACATTCACACAGCCGACCTGTCGGTTCGACCTTTCGTACTCGAGGGCGATTACGCGACCTATACCTGCGACGCACTGATTATCGCGACCGGGGCCACAGCCAAGTATCTCGGCCTGCCGTCGGAAGAAGCGTACAAGGGCCGCGGCGTTTCTGCTTGCGCGACCTGTGATGGATTTTTCTTTCGCGACCAGGAAGTTTCCGTCATCGGCGGCGGCAATACTGCCGTCGAAGAGGCAATGTATCTAAGCAACATTGCATCGAAGGTTACACTCGTTCATCGTCGTGACACGCTACGCGCTGAGAAGATTCTGCAGGACCACCTGTTCCAGAAAGAAAAAGAAGGCAAAATCGAGATACTGTGGGATCATGTTGTCGATGAAGTATTGGGAGACGACTCCGGGGTGACCGGACTGCGTGTGCGAAGCACAAAAGACGAAACCCAGGTGACTGACCTGCTGTTGTCCGGCATTTTTATCGCGATCGGCCACAGCCCGAACACGAGCCTTTTCGATGGCCAGCTCGACATGAAAAACGGCTATATCACGATAAACGCCGGTTTGACCGGCAACGCCACGGCAACAAGCGTTGCCGGCATATTTGCCGCAGGCGATGTGGCCGATCAGGTATATCGCCAGGCGGTCACCTCTGCGGGGGCCGGCTGCATGGCTGCACTTGATGCCGAAAAGCATCTGGACGAGCTGGAGGCGGGTTCGCCCGCCAGCAGCGCCGCCGCCTGACGGCCTGGATCAGGACCGGCGCCGATGCAGATCGAAATTCACGATAGCATTGCCGAGTTTGACGCGCATGAGTGGAACCGCCTCGCGGGCAGCACTTTTCCGTTTCTAAGGCACGAATTTCTCGCTGCGGCAGAGAATACCGGTTGCGTTTCTCCGGCGACTGGCTGGACGCCGAGGCACCTTGCCTTGTATGGGCCGGATGGAAAAATTCGAGCGGCAAT
>SMUY01119458.1_pt1 | contig 14141 bp, 14 predicted proteins | sample 2456441 | NCBI WGS metagenome assembly SMUY01 (sample SAMN11095931, study PRJNA526329) | marine sediment metagenome | biome: Marine sediment; feature: Surficial sediment; material: Deep marine sediment; isolation source: Hadal surficial sediment | place: Pacific Ocean | collected 2014-11 | depth...
ATTTTTTAAAGTTTTTTATAATTTTATTATGAATTAATCCATTTGTTACTAGTAATCCGTTTTTGTGATTTAGAAGAACTGTATTATATTTTAGATCGTTTCCATGCATATCTGTCATTTTTCCTCCTGCCTCTTTAATTATGCAATATGAAGCACAAGTATCCCATTGTTTCATTTTGTTTGTTGTAGTAAAGTAAATTTCTGCTTTACCAGAAGAAATATCTCCTACTTTAAGAGAACTTCCTTTGGAAGTAAATTTAGAAACATTAAGCAAAGTGAGTAAATTTTGTTCTTTTTCAGAAATGTGATGCCTACTTCCAACTACCCTACATTTTTCTAATTTGGAAATGGTACTTACCGATAAATGAGTCCAATTTCCTTGATTTAATAAAAAGGCGCCTTGTCCACTTTGCGCAAGATAGAGTTGGTCTTTTGTAGGCCCGTAAATAATACCCAGGATTGGTTTGTTATTCTCAACTAAGGCTATCATTATGGTAAACTCACCAGTCTTATTCACAAAGTCAGTAGTTCCGTCCAAAGGATCTATAATCCAAATTTTTTTATGATTTAATCTTTCTTTGTTATCTGTTGTTTCTTCTGAAAGAATTGGATAATTTGAATCTGAAATGATTTTTTGAATTATTGAATTACTTTTGATATCTGCCCCTGTAATTGGTTGATTATCACTTTTTAAGGTAGTTGAGAAATTCTGATTATAAACTTCCATGACTGCTTCTCCTGCTTTTATAGCTGCGTTAATTGCTAAATGAATTTCAGGGAGAGGTTGCTTAATAGGAATTTTTTTATTCATTTTTACTTGCCAAAATTAACTTGAAAATTTTTTTAGTCATAATTATTATGTTTTAGAATTTACTTTCTACTCTTTCTCCGTTTTTTTAAAAGTTTTCCATAATCAGAATTGATTTCCTTAATGAGATTTAATATTTTATCATCTATCAAATCTAAATTTGGGATTACACAATGACCTCCAATAAAACCTGGAAACATTTTGGGTCTATTTCCCAAATACTTGTGAATCTCATCTGCAAATGACCACATTTCATCATAATTCACTTTATTTTTTTGTGCAATGATATTACTCAATTGTGAGAAATTTATTAGCCAACCATAATAGGAAGTATCAACTAAAATTTTTGCAAGTTCAAGTGTAAGAGGATTTGACATCTTTTTAGTTTTAATTCCACATTTTTTCATAAGTTTTGTATATGTAGAAGATGCCCACTTAGCTTTTGGGGCATTTTTTTCAATAGCATAAAATTTTGTGTATTTCTTCAAATCGTTAATCATTCGTTTATGTACACCACGTGTTGCACTGTATATTATAGGGATATCCAGTTTTTCTTGAAGTTTTTTTGTTGTATTTGGTCTTATAGTACTGTGAATTACAATTACCTGTGGTTGGAACTTTTTGTATAAAGATAATGTATTGTTCTCAAATTTTTTTGAAAATGGAATGCATATATGAAGGAAGGAAATCTCCAAAACTTTAGATTTATTTTTAATTTTTTTCATTAAATTTTGATTAATGTCATAACCATCTACAGGAACTTTTTTTGAAAGAATTTGTAAAATAGGAATTCCTATTTCTCCAAGACCAGCGACTAGATTTTTATTGACCAATTTCCTAAGAGTTGCAATTTACTACTAATTAATGAATCATTTCATAAAGATGTAGTATTAGGATGATATTTTGACTTGATAGGTTCAAATCAATATGTACGATAAAAATAAAATTAGAAAAATTAACGTTTTGCATTTATTTGAAATGGCAGCAGGTCCCTCAATTCAAACTTATTTTTACAAAAAATTTGGCTATGGAGAAAGTTGGGTGTTATCACGTGAAAAATCACATCCAGTTGTTGATTTCTATGGAGTTGTAGAAAAATTTCCGCATATAAGAGACGTAATTTTTGAAGGTTTGAAGAGATGTAAGAATGATATTGATATAGTATTTATTCATGGTTCAGAATTTGCTGTTCCTATTTTTAAAATTCTTACTAGAAAAAAGGTTATTTTACAATATCATGGAAGTGACATTAACTTACCCTCACGTTCTAAAAACATCTTTAGAATTCTTTTTAGAAGTATGGCTGATGCAATTATTTATAATCAAAAGGAACAGCTTGACAAAATTATTACAATCAGAAATGTTAGGAAAGAGTATCAGCCAAATGCTGTTGATACCGACCATTTTAATTCTTTGAATAAGAATCGAAAAGGTTCTCTTGCATTGATTTCTGACAATTTGAATAGAGAAAAAACTCTTAAAGGGTTAAAAGAGTTTTCAGATCTCACAATCATAGATAAACAAGAAAAAGTTTTTTCGTATGAAGAAATGCCAAATATATTAAATCAATATGAAACTTTTGTTGATTACAAGGTAACCGATTATGGGATGTTGTTAAAGGCATTAAGTCGAAGTGCTTTAGAAGCTTTGGCTTGCGGTTGTAAGGTTTATCATGATGAAAGATTCATAGATAAATTACCCATAGAACATCAACCCGAGGTGGTGATAAAGAAGCTTTATTCTTTATTTTATTATGTCTTGACTGGAAAAAAATTTTAATATTTAAAAAAACTTGAATTATTTGTTTTAATTTTTCATCGATGAATATTAAAATATAAGAGATTTTTCTGATATGTGAGCTTAAACGTAAATGAAATTTAATTTTTATTTAATAATTAGGGGGGTTTGAAATTTTTAAAGTATTAATCCTTGGAATGGATGGCTATTTGGGATTCTCAACTATGTTAAGGATGATTGCAAAAGGGCATCAAGTATTTGGAATTGACAATTTTAGCAAACGAAAAAACCTTCGTAAGCACAACCTTATTTCTGCATTTAATGTAAAAAAGATAGAAAAGAGAATAGATGAATGTCAAAAAACTTATCTAAATAAACCAAAATTCTATAAATGCTCTACTGTAGATAGAGATAAACTCAATACAATTATTAGAAAAACAAAACCAGATGTTATTTTTAATTTCGCAGAAATTCCATCGGCTCCTTATTCTATGAAAAACCTTGAAAGTTGTCTTAAAACGTGGAGAGATAACACGGAAGGAACCTTAACTTTGCTGTGGGCTATGAAAGAATTTTCTCCTAAGACTCATCTAATCAAACTTGGTACTATGGGAGAATATGGACAACCTGGAGTTCCTATTGCAGAGGGTTATTTCAAATATACAACTCCAGATGGCAAACATTCTGATATTTTACCATTCCCAAAACAAGCAGGGTCATTTTATCACCAAACGAAAGTGGCAGATACTTACAATATTGCAATGGCATGTAAACAGTGGAATCTAAGCTGTACTGATATTATGCAGGGTATAATTTATGGAACCAGAACTCCAGAAATTGATGAAACCGGAATACGCACTATGCTTTATTTTGATGAAACATTTGGAACAGTCATAAATCGATTTGCATCTTCTGTAGTAATCGATCATCCCATTCCGATATATGGTAAAGGAACTATGACACGCGCAATTTTATCATTATCGGATGCTATTGATTGTTATGAATTAATAATGAATAAACGTGCACAGCAAGGGGAACACAGAGTTATCAATCAATTTGATGAATGGAAAAAAGTTGTTGAAATGGGAGAAATCGTCCAAAAATTAGCTAAAAAGATGGGTTATAATCCAAAAATTAAATTTTATAAGAATCCTAGAGTTGAAAAGGAATTTCATTTTTACAAGCCAGAAAGTAAGAAGTTAAAAAAGCTAGGTTACAAAAGGGGGCATCTCTATGAAGATGTTGTAACAGAAATTATTGAAGACCTTCAAAGTGTTAAAAGTCGTATAAAAAAATACAAACATGTTATTCCTCCTACCACTCAATGGAGATGATTCGCATTCAAAAACATATAAAAAAACATGTATCACCAAACATTTTATAGATTCATGAAAGTTCCCTTAACAAAAATAAAAATTGATGAAGATACCATCAAAGCTGCTAATCTTGCATTAAAATCTGGTCAGTGGATTCTAGGTAAAAGAACTGAGGAGTTTGAATCAGAGTTTGCAAAATTTTGTAACGTAAAATATGCAGTTTGTGTAAGTTCTGGAACAACAGCACTTTTCTTAACAATGAAAAGTTTTGATGTGGAAAAAGGTGATGAAGTAATAGTTCCATCATTTTCATTTATCGCAACAGCATCTACTGTTTCTATGTGTGGGGCAACACCAAAATTTGTCGACGTTAATAAGAAAAATTTTACAATAGACCCAAATGACATAAAAAATAAAATTACACAAAAAACTGTTGGTATAATTCCTGTTCATTTATTTGGTCATGCTTCAGACATGGATCCAATTAAAAAAATTGCTAAGGAACATTCTATTTTTGTGTTAGAAGATGCAGCACAAGCACATGGAACCAAATACAAAGGAAAACTTGCGGGGGGACTAGGGGATGCAGCCTGTTTTAGTTTCTATCCATCAAAAAACCTTACAGTCTGTGGTGATGGAGGAATTATTACTTCAAATGATAAAGAACTGATTCAAAAAATCAAGATGCTAAGGAATCATGGAAGAAAGACACAATATGAGCATACCATGATTGGATATAATTTTAGAATGGGAGAAGTCAATGCCGCTATTGGCTTAGCTAGATTAAAGAAATTGAATCAAAATAATTCAAAAAGACGAAAAATCGCCGACAAATATAATAGCAATTTAAAAAATGTTGAAAAACCAATTGAAGAATCTTGGACTAAACATGTGTATCATCAATATAGTATTTTGACATCAAAAAGAGAACAGCTTTTGAGATTTCTCAGTAAGAACAATATTGGGACTGCCGTATATTATCCCATACCTATACATAAGCAACCTATCTATAGAAAAACCAGTAAAGACAAACTCCAGAATACTGAAAAAATATCAAAACAGATTCTTTCCATTCCAATGTTTCCTTCAATGAATGAAAAAGAACAAAATTATGTTATTTCAAAAATTGAAGAATTTTTCATAAAGCATATCTAATATAATGGATCCATTGTAAAAATATTATCAAAAATGCTTCCTAAAATAGTATTAGTTGGTGCAGGGAGATTTGGCAATAATCACCTGAAAACATTGATCAAATTAGATGAAAATAATGTTTTAAAATTAATCGGAGTAGTAGAACAAGATTCAAAAATTATTAAAAAAATTAAAAATGATTACAATTTACCTGTTTCAAAAAATTTAGATGATTTTATGGATAATGTAGATGGTTTTGATGTGGTTACTCCCCCTAAGACACATCATAAAATTGTAAAAAATATTTTGAAAAAGAACAAACATGTTTTTGTAGAAAAACCTCTTACTTTAAAATCCAAAGAAGCTTATGAATTATATCTTCTTTCAAAAAAACATAAAAAAAATCTTCAAGTAGGACATATTTTTAGATATTTCTCAATAATTTCAAAATTGAAAAAATTAATTGATTGGAAAAAAGATCCCCCATTTTTGATTATTGGAAAATTTTTACAGAATAGAATTCAAAGTCATGATACTGGTTCAATTTTTATTTTTATGCATGGATTTGATATTTTAGATTATCTTATTGGTAAAAATCCAAAAAAAATTTTTAGTATTAGTAATCAAAAATTTCCTAAAAGCAATTTAGAGTCTAATTCTATAATTAGTATACAATATCCTAATCTTAATGCAAGATTAAATTTAGGATGGATTCCTCATGGAGTTAGTAGGGATATAGAAATATTTACATCCAAAAAACGAATTTTATGTAGTCTACTAACAAATGAAATCGAAATATTTGAAGAAAATCGTAATAAAAAGAAAATCAAAGTGCAACAAAAATCTCAACCCTTGTATTTAGAATTGTATGATTTTGCAAGTGCAATAAAAAACAAAAATTCCGTTCAGGTTGATGGAAAAGTAGGTGCTAGGATAGTTAAAATTTGTGAGTTAGCAACGTGTAGCACAAAAAAAAATAAGATATTCAAATTTGATTAAATCAGTCTAATCTCGCTCACAAATGAGATTTGTTCCTTTGGGATGAAAATCCGTTTTTTCCCCATCAAATTTTTGTAATAAATTATCAACATTTTTTACCGATTCGATAGTTTCAGAATCATCATTAGTGTGACGAAATTGAAAATTCTGGTCTTGTAGGATTTTAAGTAATTCTTGTGGTTCTGCACCAAATTCTCTAATACAAGAAGGAACAAATTCCATTAAAATTTTTATTTTTCTATTCGTTTCAAAAATATTTTTCATCCCTTTTAAGACTCCTAATTCTGAACCCTCAACATCCATTTTAATAAATGATATTTTATCTCCAAATTCATTATCCTTGAAATATTCATCTAATGATGTAGTTTTGACTTTTACAAAATCTTCAGAACAAAAATGTGAAGGATAGATTCTATGCATTCCAGTTCGTATATTCGAAAGATATAGTTTAGTGGTACCAACATTGTTTGATATAGCAACATTTTCTGTAACTACATTTTTATAATTATTAATTTCTATATTTTTTTGTAATAAATTAAAATTGAATAGTTCTGGTTCAAAAGAAAAAACCTTTCCAGTATCTCCTACAAGTTTTGCAAAAGTTAATGTGTAGTAACCAATATTTGCACCAACATCTAAAACAATGTCTCCTTTTTGAATTGTTTGTTTAACCCAATCTGTTTCAAGTTTTTCGTAAACTCCATGGACTAATAATTTAAGAGTCTTTAGGTCCAAGATACATTTTATGTCCATTAACTTCCGCAAAATCTGATTTTGCATGTTCTATAACATAATTTTGTAAATCTTTCATAAGAGGATATTTTTTCAAGCTTTTTCCTTTTAGGCTCTTCATTGCATTTTTATAAATAGATAAAAAAAATTTCTCTTTTAATATAGCTCAAATCTTTGTAGTATAATTAAATTTTTAATTAAACAGAATAATTGTTTATTTGACATTTAATCAGATTTTATTTCATAAAATATCCTTAATGAAGATTTGTGTTTTTTTATTTAACAAGAGACAAAACTAACTTTTTAGATTTAATGTATGGAAACGGGGGGATTTGAACCACCGACCTTAGAGTTATCATCTCTACGCTCTACGGACTGAGCTACGCTTCCAAAATAATTTTTTGAAAATACAATTAAAATCATACGTTCGAATATTTTTTATATTTTACTTCTTTTCCTCCCCATTTTTTTTGACTATGTTTTATGCCAGTTTCTTTAGGGTTTTTAGGTTCTAGCGTAATACCACCTACATCAAAATATCCTGCTGAATTTTTCACTCCAATTGATATTAAACAACATCTTAAGTAATCTAGAGAAGACAGTTTTTTCTCAAGGCTATATCTGGTATTTGCTACATTTGAATTCTGAATCCAGCTATTAAAGAGAATATATGTAATTCCAGAAATAGGCTTATTTTTATGATATGCAAGTAAGGCTCCACCATGTCCATTTTTTGAAAGTGTCATTATACGGTCTTTAAGTGATTCAAAGTTATAGATTGTATCAATTTTTAAAAATTTTCTATGTTCATTTAACATTTTATGATAAATTCGTATTTCATCATCTGTTTGAATTTTTTTTGCAGTAACTCCTTTTTTTGTTGGGATTCCTTGATGAGCTGCCATGGCAATATGTTTTTGTGTTGAAGTTGGGTCTCTACCAGAAATAGTTTCTTCAAAAGAATCCTTAATGTCAATAAGTAAAGTTCCAATCAGTTTTGAATCTAATTTTAGATGATAATCAACGTTTGGAGTATCAGTTCCACTATATTCTTTTTCTTTTATTAAAGAAGTAAATGATTGTAATATTTCATCTTGATAACTATTATCAAAAATCAAAACGGAGTTTTTCCAGAAATATGATGGTTCTTTTCTAATCAATTTGGAAATAAATTTTTTAGTTGTTGTAGTTCCTCTTGGTCTTAAAAATATAAGTTGTTGACCTACAATAGTTTCTTCATTTTTAAAATATACATAAATTGGTTTAAATTTTCTATACTTTTGCAAAAAATCTGCATGAAATGTAGTCTGTTGATATCTTCCATGCTTTGAGAATAATATTCGATCATTCCATTTTGGATCAGGTGAATTTTTTATTTCTCTTTTTATAATTTCTAATCCCACCCAAAATTAATATCTAAAAATTTCGATAATTTTTCATTATATGGTTTAAAATACTCAGATAATTTTTTGCGGGTTTCAGGATTCATGTTTAGTTTTTGATATTTACGTTTTTTTAGTGCTGGATATTCATTGAGATCCCATTTAGGAAGATTAAGAAATTCTAAAATTTCAGCATAAACAGTTGAAGGTTTTTCAAATAAATCTTCACTCTTAATGATTTTAAATTGTTTTCTTGGAAAAATTTTCATCCATCTTTGTAAACGTTCAATATATTTTCCATGTTCTTTATAGGCAAATAGATAATAAGTCCAATTAAAATATTGATAATCTTTTTTCATTTTTTCATATTCTCCTTGAATTCTACTTTGTTCATTGTTAATTGCTTCCTCAAAAGAAAGGGTCTCATGTTTACGTGTCATGTTCATATTATGATGAGAGTATGCTCTATCAATTGGGTTTCTAAGCAGAACTATGAACTTGGCATTTGGAGTTAGTTGTTTAATTCTTTCAGGTACATTTGGATGTTCAATATATCTAGGAGTTGCTTCTCCAGTGAGAAAATCTTTTTTTTGTATTTTCTGAGCAAAGAATTTTTGAATTTTATAAGGAAAGCTTGATCTGTACCAATACTGTCCTCTATAATATAATTGGCCAAAGTAATCAATTTCTTTGCCAATAGGAGGCTGAATACAAGGATGTTTAATTAAATAATCATGTAAAGAAGTAGTACCTCCTTTAACTACACCAATGATGTAATAATCAGGTAAAACATGTAAAGGTCCGTTTACTCTACAATATTTCAAATAAAGTGATGTAGTTAGTTTATGAGCAAAAGGGTGCTTTTCTAAGTATTTTTCTCGTAAAATTGTTTTCGTATTTGGAATGAATTGATTTAATTTTGTTTTCATTTTTTTCAGATTTATTTATTTGTCCCAGTCATAATTAATGCCCAGAAATTTATACAGTTCCTCATTATACGGTTTGAAATATTCTATTAGTTGTTTTCTAACAGAAGAATCCATTTTAGATTTTTTGTACTTACCTGCATCTACTTTTGAATATTCTTCTAAATGAAAATTAGGTACGTTAAGAAATTGTAAAACCTCTTGAAACACATGATCTGGATTTGAGAAAAATCTTTCACTTGGTATAATTAAGAATTGATCTTTTGAAAAAACATCCATCCAGCGTTTAATCTTGTTGACATAAATACTTAGATCCAAATATGAATGATGATAATAATCAAAACTGTAATAGTTTTCGTCTTCTAACATTCGTTTGTATTCTCCTTCAGTTCTTTGATTCTCTGTTTTTATTGCGTCTTGTAAAGAAAGAGTTTCTTTTCCTGAATTAATTCTCATATTATAATGTGAATAAATTCTGTTAACTGGATTACGTAATAGAATAATGAATTTTGCATTTGGGGTAATTTCCTTAATTCTTTTTGGTACATGAGGATGATCTAAATATCTCGGAGTTGCCTCACCGGTAACAAATTCTTTTTTTAAGATTTTTTTTGTAAGAAATTTAGAAAATTTGAAAGGAAATAGTACTTTGTACCAATTAATTCCTCGGTCATAATATTTGTCAAAATAACGTGGTTCTTTTGTTACAGCTGTGTGAATTGATGGATGTTGGATTAAATAATCATAGAGTGCGGTTGTTCCACATTTTGCTGCACCAATTATATAAAAATCTGGAGTTGTATGAAGAAATCCTGTAAATAAATAATAGATCTTGTATATTGATTGTAAAATTTTATAGAGAAAAGGAAGGTTTTCTAGACGTTTTCTAAGGTTTTTCCTAAGCTTAGCTGAGGTTGTTTTACTAGATTGTATTTCCACTTGATTAGATGACACATGATGTTTTTAATATTTAATTACATAATTTAATTTGTCTACCAGAAAGTAATTTTATCACCTAGTAGTCTATTTTACGATAATGTCAGGAATTAGAGTAACTTACTCAGGGCTAATTGCCTTTGTAGTGGGATTTTTAGGAATTATTACAGGATTAATTTTTACTTTGATAATCACTAGAGAATTTACCTTAGATGAGTATGGTTCATGGAGTGTAATAGGTAGTTTAGTTGGTTATCCAATAGTTTTTGGAGCAATTGTGTCATATTGGACTACCAGAGAAGTAGCTCGAGGAATAGAGTCAGGAAAGACTGCACTAGTTACTTCCACATTTTTTTCAATTATAGCTATGGGAGTATATTTAGTAATTATCTTCTTTTTTGAACAAGCGGCAGACATCGAATATTTTATTTTGTTATTTGCTATAATATTGATTCCAGCAGAGTTATTCAAACAGTTATTGCTTTCTATTGGTTTAGCCTATAAACCACAAAAATCCGAATATGGAATTTTAATTTTTGAGATATTAAAAATTGTGTTTGTATTAACTTTTGTTTACTTTTTACAAATGGGAATAAGTGGAGTGATTTTAGCAATATCAGTTGCACATTTTGCAAGTAGTGTGTTTTTGGTTATTGCTCTTAGAGAAAAAATTATTGGAACATTCAAAATAGAATATGTAAAAAAATGGTTAAAATTTTCTTGGGTACCAATTTATCCAAATTTATCGAATTTAATAAATAATTTTGATGTAATTATTTTCACGGTGATAACAGGTTCAGTAGGAGGTGTAGCATATTGGGCTGCATCAGTAGCAGTTTCTCGTATAGTACATAATGCTGTTAGAATTAACAAAGCAGTATATCCTAAACTTCTTAGTGAAGGAAAGCGAGAATACTTACGAGATAATTTAGTTAGAGTCTTTTATTTTGCAATTCCATTATCAGCTTTATCGATTGCATTTTCTAAACCAGCATTGTTTGCATTAAATCCACAATATCTAATTGCATTTCCCATTATTGGAATTTTAGTTGTTTCATCATTTTCTCGAACACTGAGTGATATTTTTGGTCAATCCTTATCTGGTATAGAAAAAGTAGATGTTAATGAAAATAGTAATTTTAAAGATTATTTAAAAAGTAAATTAATTTTAGTGCCTACTTTACGTGCGATACAGAGATTATTTTATATCATTATTTTAGCCCTCGTTTTATTCTTAATTTTTCCATTAGGCACTTCGGAAATTGATTTGGTAACATTTTGGGCAATAATAGCCCTTTTTTCACATATTCCCTTGACAATCTATCTGTATTTACTTGTAAGAAAGGAATTTTCCTTGAAAATAAATCCCAAGCCTATACTGAAATACCTTGGGTCTTCTGTCTTGGTATTTGGAATATTCTATTTGTTAGTTGAACAGTTCTTAGAATATAATGAAAGTATTTTCGCTTTCCTTCCTCAACTTCTAATGTTTATTATTCCACCTATCTTAGGATATTTAGCAATCACGTATATTGTTGATAAAAATACGAGGAAATTATTTAATTCCATTTTAAACGAATTAAAAGTAAGAAAGAGAGGAGTTTAAAAATAAATTGAAATGTGAACGAGATCAAATAAGAAATAGGATTCATTCCATTAATCCTAAAAAGTGGAAAGCTGATCCATATGATGTAAGATATTTTTTAATTTCAGAATTAAAAAAAGTCTTTAAAAAATCAGTTCTTGATGTTGGAGGAGGAATTGGAATAGTTTGTTCAGAAATGGATAATAGTAATTTTAGAGTTGTCTTAGACATTGCATTTGATGATCTAAAAACTTGTATTTCCAAAACAGATCCATCAATTCATACTGTTTGTGGTTCATTTACAAACTTGCCTTTTAGAGAAGATTTTTTTGATGTAGTTACTAGTTCGCATTTAATTGAAGAAACAAAAAAAATAGATGTAATAAATAAACAAAAAATGAATGAAAAATTTGAAGGATACCCGACTGTTAACAGGTATCTTTCAGAAATTTATCGAGTTTTAAAAAACGGTGGAAATGTATTTTTAACTACACCAAATAATGCCTATTTCAAGGATTATAAGCTGTATTATAACGAACTAAAAATAGAATTTTCTCAAGTGTTTAAAAATTACAAAATTTTATTTTATAATACATATCCTAAATTTACTAAAAATAGAAAACTAGATTTAGGAAATGTTCTTCCAAAATTTAAATCTAAATTTGTTAATCCTGATAAAATTATAAATGACCTAATGAAAAAAAATAGTAAAAATAACTTCAGTAAGTATTTTTACTGTGTTTTAAAAAAGATATAACGTGGGAGATAGACTGAAAATTATACTCAATTATTTCAAGTGAAAAAGATTATGAAAAGAAGAAATGTTCCACTATCTAAAATACCAATTAATCATGAAATAAAAAAATCTGTAATTTCGGTGCTTGATGATGGAAACTTCATTTTAGGTAAACAAACTCAAGATTTTGAAACACAGTTTGCAAAATTTTGTAATGCCAAGTATGCTGCATGTGTAAATTCTGGAACTGCGGCTTTATTTTTGGCATTAAAGGGTTTTGGAGTTAAGAAAGGAGATGAAATAATTGTTCCTTCTCTTTCTTTTATTGCCTCAGCCACGCCTATTTTGATGTGTGGAGCCAAACCAAAATTTGTTGAAATCAACGAAGAAAATTGTACTATTGATCCTTTGAAAATTGAGAATTTAATATCAAAGAAGACTAGAGGTATCATTCCTGTTCATCTATATGGTCATCCGACAAATATGGATCCAATTAAAAAAATTGCAAAGGATAATTCTCTTTTTGTGTTAGAAGATGCTGCACAAGCTCATGGTTCAAAGTATAAAGGAAAATCAGTAGGTTCTATTGGTGACGCCGCTTGCTTTAGTTTCTATCCATCAAAAAACCTTACAGTCTGTGGAGATGGAGGAATTGTTATTTCCAATAATCAAAAACTAATTACTGAAATTAAAAGATTAAGAAATCATGGCAGATCTAAAAAGTATATTCATGAAATATTAGGGTATAACTTTAGATTTAATGAAATTCAAGCTGCGATTGGAAAAATTATGTTAAAAAACTTAAATGAATTTAATTCCAATAGAAGAAAAATTGCAAAGTATTATTCAGATGTATTAAAAGACATTGTAATTACTCCCAAGGAAGAGAAATGGGCAAAACATGTTTTTCATATGTATACTATACGTACAAAAAAACGAGATTGGTTAAAAGATCAACTCCTTAAAGTTGGAATTTCTACTGGAATTCATTACCCAGTACCGATTCATAAACAACCACTTTTCAAAAAATATTCTAAGAAAAAACTTCCATTCACTGAGACAGTTTGTAAAACGACTCTTTCTTTGCCAATGTTTTCATCTTTAGACAATAATGATATGGAATATGTTGCACAAAATGTAAAGAAATTCTTAATGAAGTAGAGTTATTATACATAAAACATATGCAAAAATTATTGGAAGAAATATGGCCAAATTTTTTCATAGTTGGTGGTTCAAGATGTGGGACTACTTCACTCTATAGTTATCTTAAAGTGGTTCCAAAAATTTTCGTGCCAGAATGGAAAGCACCTGCTTATTTTTTTTCTAACAAGACTATTGATAAAGAAACGTATCTAAATTTGTTTAAGGATGTTAAAGATAAAAAGGCAATTGGGGAATCATCAGGGTATCTACAGAGTCCAGAATCACCAGGATTAATTCACGAACAATTACCTAATTCTAAGATTATTATTAGTCTCAGGGATCCTGTTGAACGAACATTTTCTCATTATTTACAAGGATTAGGTGGTGGATATTACATAGGAACATTTGAGGAGGCTTTTAGTATATTTATGAGCAATGATACAACCGATAGTAAATACGAAATCATGAAGCACATGATAGATGGAAGTTATTATTACAAATCAGTAAAAAGATATCTTGAAACATTTGGTGAAAAGCAAATAAAAATAATTATTTTTGAAGAATACATTGCTAACACAAAAAGAATGATAAAAGAAATTTTAGATTTTCTTGATATAGATGATGATGTACCAAAAAATATTGAAGAAGTATACAATCCATACCGACAGCCATTAGGAAAGGTTGGAACATCTTTAGTAAAAAATGAA
>SMUY01282249.1_pt1 | contig 14138 bp, 11 predicted proteins | sample 2456441 | NCBI WGS metagenome assembly SMUY01 (sample SAMN11095931, study PRJNA526329) | marine sediment metagenome | biome: Marine sediment; feature: Surficial sediment; material: Deep marine sediment; isolation source: Hadal surficial sediment | place: Pacific Ocean | collected 2014-11 | depth...
CCTTCGCTCGACGTGACCGTCGTGGTCGATGACACCGCGGTCGGTGCTGCACCGGACGACACCGCGCCATTGTCGATCTCGATTACGGATGTCAACGCGGACCCGATGGCCGTTGGTGAGTCTGTCACAATCTCCGAAGATACGGTCTACACGACGGTCGCGGGCGTGAACGACCTGCTCATGAACGATAGCGATCCAGATGGCGATCTATTGACTCTGGATGTCGTGCCCGTAACCGGACCGACCCAGGGCTCTGTGACGTTGAATGTCGACGGTACGTTTACCTATGTGCCCGACCCGAACTTCAACGGCTCGGATGCATTCACCTACCGGATATCGGACAGCAATGGCGGGTTCGCTCAAGCTACGGTAATGATCACCGTCGATCCAGTCAACGATGCACCTTTGGCTGTTGCGGACAGCTACAACGTTACCGAGGACACTGTTCTTGCAATTCCTGTCGCCAACAGCCTGTTGCAGAACGATTCAGATATTGAAGGTGAAGCGCTGACCGTTATGGCTTCGTTGGTCACCGGTCCAAATGATGGTGTGCTGATACTGAATCCCGACGGCACGTTTACCTACACGCCGAACGCCAACTTTAGCGGAACTGACGGATTCACTTACGAAGTATCCGATGCCAGCGGTGCCGTCAGCCAGGCAACAGTGACGATTACCGTCAACCCGGTGAACGATACGCCAGTCGGCTTCGATGACATCCTAAATGCGCAGGCTAGCAGTCCGCTGGTTATAAGCTCCAGCGCACTTACCGCAAACGATGCGGATGCCGACGGAGATACCCTTACTCTGACCTCCTTCAGCCAACCGGTGCAGGGTACACTCGTCGACAACGGTGACGGTACCTTGACCTACTTACCGAACGCCAACTTCACTGGCGTAGACACCTTTACCTATACCATGTCCGACCCCAGTGGTAGCCAATCAACTGCCATGGTCGTGGTCAACGTCAGCTCCAACGGATCAGGCGCCCCTATCGATTTCCCAGATCCTGAACCTGCAATCGACCCGAACGACATTCCCGTAGCTTCGCCGCAGGATGGTGAATCAACCGACGTTATTGAGACGGTGGGTGCTGATGAGGAACCGGATACACCTCCACAGGCCGGTGTTTCAAACGAGCCGGTCTACGAGATGCCACGACTGGGACTGTTAGGCGCAAGCAGTGGCCCGACTGATTTCATCGAAGCCATGACGCTGGCTGATGATTCAGACAATGATCGCAAACCGGTGACTGCCGGTAAGTTCCTCTACGACAACATGCGGGTCCTCGGGGACGTGTTGGAATTCGAAGAATTCAGCCTGAAAAACGTGAACGTGAATAACGAACTGCTCTGGGAGGCGTTGGATACTATCAAGCGTCAGATGAGTGGGTTGGATAACCCAGACGACATACGGGCTGTGTTTATGGTCCAGATCGCGACTGGTAGCGGTGTCGTGCTGTCTGCCGGATATGTCGGCTGGATCCTGCGTGGCGGGGTGCTCGCCTCCATGCTGATTTCATCGATGCCAATGTGGCGAGGATTTGACCCGCTTCCGCTACTCGCGGCGCGTAAAAGGAAGCAGAAGAAGGAAAAGGATGAGGAGAAGGCCAGTCAGACGGTCGAAGCAGTTGATGATGCAAGACATAACGTCGAAGCAATGTTTACTCAGAAGCAAACAATGTAAAACAGACGCGGAGCCAGGGAAGAAAGGAAATGATCGGTAGTGGCCGTGGATCAACGACTCTCAGAGTAAGTCTTGGAGTCGCGTCGTTAACCATTTCTCTGTTGCTTGCAGCCGAGTTGATAGGGCTTCTCCCGGACCAAACCGAGGCAAAACTGGACGCACGCCAAAAGGTCATCGAACTGGTAGCGGTACAGGTTGCCTCGGCTGCAGCTAGAAACGATATCCGGATGGTGGGGATGATTCTGGAGACGGTCGTAGAACGCGATGAAAATATTTTATCAGCTGCACTACGCAGACAAAGCGGCACTGTGGCGATTGCAGGCCCCCACGAGGAACTCTGGGAACAGCCCGAAGACGGGCGCTCAACCCCGACGCATGTCCAGGTGCCGATCATGAAGGGGAAAAATCAGTGGGGCCTCGTTGAAGTCAGATTCAGACCACTAGAATCTTTCGACAGTTTCGCTGCATGGAAAGATTCACCATTTGCTATATACGTTTTCATAGGGTTAGCAGGATTTGCTCTTTACTTCCTGTTTCTTCGTCGCGTACTTCGTGAACTGGATCCGTCCAGCGTCGTCCCGGAGCATGTCCGATCGGCGTTTAACGCGCTTGCGGAAGGCGTCATCATTATCGATGAGGATGAGCGAATCGTTCTCGCCAACCAGGAGTTCGCGAACATGATGGAGCGGCCGGCCGACAGTTTTATCGGCCGCAAAGCTTCCGAACTCGACTGGAGCACGTCGCAGACCCATGAGACCAGCTTTCAGTATCCGTGGCAGCAGGCCATGAGAGAAGGGAAAGCTCACACGGGCGTCTCACTACGCATGAAGTCATCCAAGGATAAAACTCGAATATTCGTCGTTAACGGCGCACCCATTCTGGATGCGAAGGGGCAAACGCGCGGAGCCCTTGCGACATTCGATGACGTCAGTGAGATAGAGAAGAAGAACGAGGAACTCGAAGATGCCATGACCCGCCTGAGTCAATCCAGAGAGGCAATAAGACGCCAGAACAAGGAACTTGAATTTCTTGCAACACACGATCCTCTCACAAGTCTCCTCAACCGCCGCGCACTTTTCGAGCACTTCGAAAAGTGCTTCGAAAGCGCAACGAGGGATGGTTCGCTTTTATCGGGCTTCATGGTCGATATTGATCATTTCAAATCGGTCAATGATCGCTTCGGCCACGGCGTTGGCGACCAGGTGATCGAATTTGTGGCCAAAAAACTGATGTCGGTCGCGAAATTCGGAGACCTGTCTGCCCGGTATGGGGGTGAGGAGTTCTGCCTGATATTGCCTCGATCAAGTCTCATGGCTGCTACCGCCGTGGCGGAACGATTGCGAGTGAGCGTCAGTGAGGATTTCGGCAAGCAGTTTTCGTTGGACATCGACCTGACGATCAGTGTAGGCGTTGCATCACTGCAAGGCGCTCAGGACACCATGACGGATCTATTGAACCGTGCAGACAAGGCGCTGTACGCGGCTAAGGCCAACGGCCGAAACAGGGTCGTCAAATGGGGTGACCCGGAATTGGATGCTGCGCATCGACTTAACGATACCCGCATGGTCAGGGCTTCAGCAGCGAGATGATCCGGCGTGAGGCACGATCTCATTCATTAAGGGTGGTGGTGTTTACGGAGTGGTGGCGAGGGGAGAATCGAACCGGGACGTAGTTACCGCTTGGCCATACAGCTGCAATGCCATGAATGATCTGCCTGAAATCGCCATCCCCGAAGTCGACATCTAGCCACGATTTTAGATACGATTAGCACCTGTACATTGGATATTTCGAGGGGCGAGAATGGGTGTGCTACGGATCATTCTTCAAATTGTGGGAATTGTTGTTCTAATTCTCGCTGTCACGATCATCACGCTGAGAATCGATAATCAAGATGCTGATGGCCCGTCAATCTTGTTTCCGGGTGGGAAACTGGTCTCCGGCGAGCTCTACACCGGATTCGAGCCGGACTGGAGTTTTACCGACGAGGTTCAAACTATCGAACTACAACTGGTCAATCCACTGAGCTCCCGCACTATTTTTATCATGGAAAGTGATGGCAAAGTCTACATCCCCTCCGGTTACATGCGCTCGACGCTCGGCAGAATCTGGAAAGATTGGGCATTCCAGGCCGACGAAGGCGATGGATTAGCCGTTGCCCGCATTAACGGCGTTCGTTACGAAAGACAATTGATTCGCATTAAGGAAGGTCCGGTGTTAGATGGCATTGTCGCAAAGCTGACCACAAAGTATGGAGCCGGCGCTACACCGGAAGCGATAAAAGCAGGACGGGAAAGAATAGAAGCAGGTGACACCTGGATCTTTGAAATGGCACCGCGCGGAGCACAGTTAGATGAAAACTAAGAACTATTTGATACTTTGCGCCACCGTTACAGTTGCTGTTGTTTTGGGCGTGTTATATGTACCTGGTCTTTCAGACACCATCGAACAGGTGATGCTGGTGTTTCTCGCGACCAACGCCCGTTAGTAAGTTGGCTCGTTCGATTGCGAATCTTAGTCCGTTCATAGTGGTGTGACAGCCGGGAGAGACGGGGGCATCTCTACCTTACCTAGAAGTTTCCTGCGCCTCGGGAGGGCGCAGTAGCCGCCTGTCTCGCGAATTAAGTTAACGAAATGCGTCGGAGTTTGTGATCTCTGATCAGGGAACATAAACGGCCGCCTCGGCCAATGTCGACTCTGTCACAAAAGCGTTTGCAGCTGCCTGACCGCTCACAAAGTGAACCATGCTCAGCCCGTTATATAGGCTTTCACAGTATGTACAGGAGGTTATAGAGCCGTACCGGAGTTCCTCTGACGTTTTTTACCGAAACCGCTAGACCACATACCTAATCGACGATGAGACAAGCGTCACGTATCCAGCACCTCTTTCGCCATAGGATAACTGTTGCTGCGCTTTGACTGTTTGAGCCTATGGAGAGGCTTTGAAATGCCATCGATAGAGATGCAGAACATACTCGCCGTCTTCAGGAAAGAAAGGCTGGGGCTGACACTCATCGTGTCCCTGCTGGTAGTGATCGGCATCACCATCTATCTCGCCAGTTATTACCACCAGAAATCCGAACTTGCCCACCTGCGGGCTCACGGAACGGACGTGATGCGTATCCTGACCCGTATGCCGGTCGCGCAGAATTTGCCTGAATTAGTGGATTCGAGCGCCCTTGCGTTGTTCACAGCACCACGAATGAACGCCGATTTTGCCTATGTCCAGGTCGTAAATACACTCGGTGAACCACTTATTGAACAAGCGGCGTTAGACGTGGTCATTCCGCCACCGACTGCCAGTGCGCAAACAACAGGTTGGCTCGAAGAGCGGACCTTGGACCTGGTTGACAGTGGCAAGACCATAGTGGAATTTCGTTCCATGCTGGTTAGAAACGGACAACCCGTCGGACACATCCGCTTTGGCTATTTTCAACCGTCAATTGGGCTACAACTGGATCAATTAGCCTTGGTGGCATCTTTTGCGTTGCCCATATTCCTGCTCGCACCCCTGTTTCATCTTCTGCTTAGGATTGAATTTCGTCCTCTGAGAGAGATGGATGATCAATTGGATGACTTGGCTAATCAGGATCTTTCGGGACCGTCTCCAACAGACCGAAACCAGACTCCCAATCTAATCACCCGTTTCAATCAGTTTATCAACAAGGTCACACAACGTATCGGGGAATTGGAAACGGATCGTACCGAGCTTGAAACCGCGACCAAGCTCGATTCATATAAACGTATGCGTCTCGAATCGGTGCTGCAGTCCCTCCCGGACGGGATAATGGTGTTGGACGAAACCGGAACCGTCAGCCTCGCTACCGAAAAACTCGGGCATATGTTGGATGTGAGTGTCGAAGACATTCTCGATAAACAACCCATCGACTGGTCTCGCGACAAGGACGTCGTGGATTTCCTCGCACTGCACGAGGGTAGGACCATAGGTGGCAACAGCCAAACAACCAGATTTTCGACCGATGCGAATCCGGAAAAGACTCTCTCGATCGTGTCCTACCCCTTGTTTTCACAAAAAGACCCCCAGCGTAAGATTGGGACGCTGGTGGTGTTGCGCGATTGCACTGCCGAAACGCTCGCGCGCGAATCGAGTTCCGACTTTGTTGCACATGTGGCTCACGAATTGAAATCCCCATTGAACGTGCTTTCCATGTACAGCGAATCCTTGCAGGGTGTCGACGGGCAGGACGAAAATTTCCGAGTCGAGGCAGCCAACGTCATTCACGACGAAGTTGAGCGATTAGGACTGATGATCAACAACATCCTCAACATTACGAGGATGGAAGCAGGCAGCCTCGGGATCGAACGACAACGAGTCAAGCTGCGCGAGCTACTGATGGATGTATTCGAAACATGCGGCCGTGGCAAAAACGACAAGGATTTGAAGTTCGAATCTGACATTCCGAAGAAAATCAGCTCAGTAGCGATCGACAAAGATCTGATGCGTGTGGCGCTGAACAACCTTCTAACCAACGCCATCAAATACAGTAACGACCAAGGGACCGTCACACTTTCCGTTGAGGAGACTGAACACACTGTGCGTATCTCCGTGCGTGACGAAGGCATCGGCATTTCGGCCGAAGATCAGGAACACGTCTTCGAGAAGTTCATGCGCAGCGAAAACGATGACACTCGCGCGCGTACCGGACACGGTTTGGGACTGGCGCTGGCACGAGAGATCGTACACCTGCACCAGGGAACACTGACGGTGAAAAGTCAGCTGGATGAAGGTAGTGAATTCATCATTGAGATCGATAAAGAAACCAGTCTCCTGCGAATGGTGAGCTGACGTGAAAGACATACTCCTCGTAGACGACGAGCCCCATGTCATTCGTGTGATGCGCCTGTCGCTGGAACGCGCTGGATACACTGTGCGCCAGGCAGGCAACGGCGAACAGGCGCTCCAGGAAATCAGAAACACCCAGCCGGACATGCTCATAACCGACATCGACATGCCTCGCATGACGGGTAAAGAGCTCTGTTTGACCATTGCCCAGGAGATGCCGGATCGATCCTTTGGTATCTATGTCCTGACATCGCGCACCGCGCAAGAGCACCGTGAATGGTCCGCCCAACTACCGCGTCTCCGGTTCATGGAAAAACCCGTGAGCATTCGTCAACTTCTCGTCGATCTCGAACAAGAATTCACGGAACAAATCGTACCGGAAGGATTATGGAAGATCGTGCGCTAAGAAGTCTGGATTGTGATCTGTTTTTCCGCCTGGTGCGCAACCTCACGCGCGTAAGTGTCCAATCAGGTCTCTATGGGGTCGCAGGACAAGTCATCTCGAAGAGTTCCGAAGATCTACCAGATTCCATCAAGGACTTAACAACCTGGGGTAAAACTCGGCTCCTCACAGAAATTCCACGCCGAATCGAAAAAACCACGCGGGACAAACAGGGGTGCCTCTATACGACTCCAATCCTCGGCGTCGCTGGCGAAGTCGTCGGCACCTTTGCAGTAACCACAAATCCTCCGTTCGATACATCCGCCGGGAGCCAGGATACACCGGTCACTCAGGCCTTGGACACGGCTGTCAGCCTCATCGAGAAACCGGTTCAACTCGAAACCGAGTTGGATGCAATGGCTATGGAAATGATCAGAAGATATGAGGAGTTGAACCTCATCTATCACAGCGATGACGAGATTCGCGATGTCGACCATGACGGTAAAGCGCTAAGACAACTCATCGAACACTGTGTCGAGCATCTGAACATCAGTTTTGTGGCCCTGAGCATCCCCCGGCAAGGCCAGATATTCTGTGCAGTTAACGAATTAGAGACCATTCCGGATGCCTATCAACTTGTACGCTCCGTCCAAGAAATTTTACTGACGCATTTGCACACCGAAGGCGACAGCATCATCATCAACGACGCCGAAGACCCACTTCGGAAAGAACTCGACATCCCTTACAAGATAATGTGTATCCCGGTCGTTGACAGTCTCGGCAACACGTTCGGCATGATAGCTTGTTTCAACAAGCTAACGATGAGTGACTTTTTCAACAGCGATCGAAGCTTGCTGAAAGTGGTTGGGCGCAAAGTCGCCAAGATAATCCAGACTAACTATGATGAGCTAACCGGCATCTACAATCGTCGCGCGTTTCAATCCATAGTTGAAAAGGCGTTGACTAATGCAAATGAACAGCGCATCTCTCACTGTCTGCTAAACATCAACCTGGATCAGCTGAAAGTTATCAATGACGCCATGGGGCGCGACGCTGGCGACTGGGTCATCCAGCGTACCGCCGTCATCTTACAGGGAAAACTGCGTGAATCGGACAGCATTGGCTACTTCGGTGAGGCGAAATACGGGATTCTGCTCGGGCAATGCAATCTCGACAACGGCGCCAGTGTGGCTGAGGAATTGCGATCGTCGATTCAGGATTCTGACTTTAAATGGAACGGTAAACGCATCGATGTCAGCGTTACGGTAGGTGTTGCGCTCGTCGAGCCGAATACAAAGAGTGCTGATGATGCCCTGGAGGCGAGCGAGATTGCTCTGGAAAGCGCGAGGCTCAGTGGGCGCAATCAGGTTCGTGTGTTCAGCCACGATGATGAATATATCATTGCCCGTAAAACCCAGATGCACTGGGCTAATTATGTGCAAACGGCGTTACGGGAGGATCACTTCAGGATCTATGCGCAAACGATTCAGCCCAGATTACCCAATGACGAGCGATTTCATTTCGAAATATTGATCCGATTGGTTGATGTAAAGGGCGAGTTGGTTTTTCCAGATAGATTCATTCCCCCAGCTGAAAATTTCAATCTGATGCCATTGCTCGACCGCTGGGTCATCAACGCTACGTTCGAATGCTTGGCACACAATGGCTTTGCTCAAACCAAAGATGAAGGGGTGGTATCCATCAACTTGTCAGGGCAGTCGATCGCGAATGACGAGTTAGCGAGCTTTATCGCGGAGAAGCTCCAGCACCACAACATCGACCCAAGCTGCATCTGTTTCGAGATCACCGAAACCGCAGCCATCGATGACTTCTCCACTGCTTTGCGAGTGCTCAATCAAATCAAGCAAAGCGGTTGCTATCTTTCTCTCGACGATTTCGGAACTGGACTCAGTTCATTCAGTTATCTGCAGACGCTTCCAGTCGATTACGTCAAGATTGATGGGTCCTTTGTCAAGAAGCTACTGGAAGACGATGTTTCCCATGCGATGGTGACTTCGATCAATCATGTCAGCCACGTGATGGGACTGAAGACCATCGCTGAGTATGTCGAGAACAACATAATTCTTGCGGAACTGGACAAGCTGGGAATTGACTACGCGCAAGGTCATGCGATTGCAAAACCTGTTCCCATCGTTGAATACCTGCACGCAATCGATCAGCAGAGTTCGACAACGGCCGGACGACACGCGTCGTGAGTGAGGCGGCAGACCTCGACTCTACCCCGGGGCAGGAATCTGGTGCCGGCTCTGTCGGTGGTTTGATCAGAACCAAGATCGGCATAATGACTCACCTGGCACCCCGAGCCTCTCACTTGGGGGAAGCAGAAGCCGCTGAAATTCGGGGAGCCGCCAAAAAATGTTTCGATCGCGGGGAAACTCACCTGGTATTAGATCTTGCCGCCGTTGCTGTGCTCGACAGTGTGGTGCTCGAACAACTCGCCGATATTCAGGACGCTGCCATGCGTCTGGGTGGGTGGTTGAAACTGGCCCATGCACACTCACTGGTGCAGGACATCATCCGCATTACCGGCTTCACCGACTACGTCACGTTGATGGACACAACGTCGTCCGATCTCGGTCCCACGGATGTTCCCGATACACAATCCACCTCCAGGCGGCTCGGCGACATCCTGCTGGCCAAGGGTCTGGTGACCGAAAAACAAATCGCCGAAGCCATCGAGATTCAGCAGAAAACCTCCCGGCGCCTGGGTCAGATCATCATCGAAAAAGGTTGGGTGCCAGAGCCTGAGGTCCTCAAAGCTCTTGGCGTACAACTGGATGTTCCCTTCGTTCACCTGCGGCCCGGGATATACGATCCGGCCATCGCCAAGTTGCTGAACAAGAGCACAGCGCGACGTCTGCGGGTGCTGCCCCTACAAAGGGTTCGCGGCACCGTATCGCTTGCAACCGTTGATCCTCAGGCAGTTCCCGCCTTCGATGAAGTTGCCAAGAGCATTGATTGCCAGATACAGCCCGTACTTGCAAGCCAGGAGGACATTAACGAGGCGATCAATGAGGCCTATGGTGAAACGACCTATTCAATAGAATTCATCGGTGATGTCGACGACGATTTCGAAGTCATCGAGAATCTGGCTTCCGACGACTATGCCGCAATCGATGAAATGGCAGAGGGTAGTCCGGTCATCAACATGGTGAACGCACTCGTTCAGCGAGCTGTTCGCGACGGTGCAAGCGACATCCATATCGAACCGGCACGTAATAAGGCACGTGTGCGCTTTCGCGTGGATGGCGTTCTTTATGAGGTAACGACACTGCGACCCGATGTGATACCGGCTGTCGTATCGCGCCTCAAGGTCATGGCCAACCTCGACATCGCCGAACGCAGGTTGCCTCAGGATGGGCGCATCCAGGTTCATACCCAGGGGCGGGCCGTGGATCTTCGTTTCAGTTCAATGCCCGGACTGTATGGCGAGAAAGTGGTGTTACGCGTTCTGGACAAGAACCAGGCACTGCTTGATGTAGAGAAACTTGGTATGAGCGAGGGTAATCTCAGTAGTTACAGATCACTCCTGGAACACAGTCACGGACTGATTCTGGTCACAGGTCCTACCGGCAGTGGCAAGACCACAACACTTTATGCCGCACTGAATTATCTCAACAGCATTGAAAAAAACATCGTCACCATCGAAGACCCGGTGGAGTATCAGCTCGATATCATCAACCAGAACGAGGTGCGGGACAATATCGGGCTTTCTTTCTCCAAAATTCTCAAGCACACGCTCAGGCAGGACCCGGATATCGTTATGGTCGGCGAGATCCGCGACCGCGAGACCGCTCAGATCGCCGTGCAGGCTGCCTTGACGGGACATCTGGTGTTGTCCACGCTGCACACGAATCATGCCATTGGTGCAGTTAGTCGCATCATCGACATGGGTGTAGAACCCTATCTGCTTTCCTCCGGCCTCATCGGGGTGCTCGCCCAGCGCCTGGTGCGCGCTACCTGTACTGCCTGTAAGACGACGTTCACCGCGTCTCCGGAAATCGTCGAACGATACGGATGGCAGGATGAAGGTCGGGTACAACTTACCAGAGGTCGGGGATGTCAAGAATGTTACGACTCTGGTTACAAAGGGCGATTCGGTGTACACGAAATCTTGGACGCTGACGAAAAGCTGCAGCGATTGATCACCACCAACCCTGCGCGCGATGATTTGACCCGATATCTACGAGAGCGGAAATTTCGCTCTATGTTCGATGATGGTCTCGACCACGTACGCCAGGGCAAAACCACCATCGAAGAGATCTCAAGAGTGTTAACCAGCTGAGGCCGTTATGCCGATCGAACTTGCAATCCAGGCGGAAAGTTCCGCTGCAGAGCCCAAACCTTCCCTCTGGACGCAACTAAACGCTTTCCTGGTCGGAAAACCGACCAGCAAGGACCGCATGTTCTTTACTGAGCAACTTTCCCTGCTCCTCGAAACCGGTACCGCACTTCTCACTGCCCTACAATCTATACGCAAACAGATCACCAATCCCGCGATGGCTGAACTAGTGGACGATCTCATCGACAGCGTGACCGGAGGCAGCTCCTTCTCTCACGCACTGTCGAAACACCCGGGGCTCTTCTCCACGACATACGTCAACCTGGTAGCGGCAGCAGAAACGGGTGGGTTCATGGACCGCATACTGGATGAATTGGTGAGGATGGAAGAAAAACGTGACGAATTACGCCGTACGGTAGCTGGCGCATTGTCTTACCCGGGTTTCCTCCTGGTGTTTTCTGTTGCCGTGGTGATTTTTGTCCTCGTCGCCGTATTTCCGAAGTTCGCCGATCTGTTTGAAGGTATTCAGGACGAGCTCCCAGGGACTACAGTTTTTCTGATGGGTGTCAGCAGAGTATTGCTGGATCATTGGTTAGCATTGCTTGTCGGATTGGTATCCGTCGTCGCAATACTCGTCTGGTGGCTTAGAACCGAAACTGGGATTGCGTTCATCGACAAAGTCAAGATGCGCACGCCTGTGCTCAAGGACATTTTCATCCAGGTATATCTGATTCAATCATTGCGTGTAATGGGTCTTTCGATGGCAAACGGTGTCTCAGTGCCGGACACTCTTGTCTCCTGCCGCGAGGTGGTAAGTAACAAGTCCTTCCAGGTGTTCCTCAACCGCGTAGAGCGAAAAGTAAGCGAAGGAGCCGGTTTTGCCATCGGCTTCAACGAAACCGATTTCATCCCGGTGACGGTCAAACAGATGATCAGCACGGGTGAAGAGAGCGGCAACCTGCCAAAGGTGCTTGGTCGCATCAGTGAGTACTACGAACGCGAACTGCACAAACGTCTGGCGACATTCGCACGCGCCATCGAACCCATTATGTTGGTTTTCATGGGAGGCGTGGTAGGTCTCATCGTGAGTTCGCTGATTTTGCCAATTTTCAAGCTGTCGCAGTCAGTTTAGAACAACTTTTGTGTTCACGATCAAGTTTCAAACAGCAACGTGGCGTAAATGTGTGCTGTGTCACTCAATTGCGGGGGTACATGGTTAAAGTAACCAACAAGGCTGTTTAAGCAACGTAGCAATGGACTTGCAAAAAATGAGATCAAACACAATACGACGCACTCTGGAGAAGGGTTTTACCCTCGTAGAACTGCTGATTGTAGTTATCATCCTGGCAATACTCGCGGCCATTGTGGTCCCGCAGTTTGCCTCATCAACAGAAGATGCCGGCGTATCTTCGCTCGATACCACGCTTGTCAACATGCGGGCGGCGATCGATATATACGAACAACAACATGGCGACTATCCAGGCGAAAATACTGCCGTTGCGGGGGCGTGTCCAGCGAGTGGCACTGCTGGCACAGGAACTGGTGCAACCACCAATTCGGTGACGTTCCTGGATCAGATGGCCATGTATACCGATAAAGATGGCCTCGCCTGTAGTACCACCGACGCTACCTTCAAATTCGGGCCTTATCTGAAGAAACGTAATTTCCAGGCAAACCCGATTACCGGAATCAGTGTTATAGAGATAGTGAGTACAGGCGACCTGATCATGGCGGGAGCCAATCCAGCTACTGGATGGAAGTTTGATGTGATCACTGGACGATTCATTTCGAACGATTCCGAGAATATCGACTTTGACGGTAATACTTACGACACACACTGATTAGCCGGTGACTCCGGTTCATCAACATGCGTGGACAACAGTGTGGATCGTGTGCAAGGAATCAGCCTCCTGAAAGGATTCAGTCTTATTGAACTCCTCGTCGTTATTGTTGTTCTGGGTCTGGCTGCCATGGTGGTGGCCCCCCAGTTTTCCAGCATCAACCCCCAACAGCTAGACTACGCGGCTCGCGAGATCGCAGAAACCATCCGGTTTGCCCGTAACGAGGCGATTCGACTAGCTGAGCCACGTGGGTTTGAGCTTGACACAGGCGCAAAACGCATTCGCGTGTTCCGTCCAGTCACGCCCGAACAGCCCGGGGAACCAGTAGTATTCGACGTGAGAGACCCGGTCAGCAAACGCCTGTTCGTCGTAAATCTTGACAAGCTCAAGTACGCTGAGATCGAGAACCTAACGCAAAATTCTAGCTATCAGGGCACCTGTGACAAACCAACAGATACCTATTTCGACACTACCGGTGTCGCTTGGTGTGCGAAGCCAGACAACGTGCTCCTAAAGCAACAGGACATTACTCTCACGCTGGGTTCCCATATCCGCGTAGTTCACCTCGACGGAATTACCGGGCGGGTGAGTATCCAGTGACACGTTTACGTACAACGCCGGTCGATCGCGGTTTTAGCTACGTCGAGGTGCTCATCTGCATCGTTCTAATTGTCCTGACCCTGATTCCAGCCATGGAGGCCTTGGTACCCGCGATTCAGGGAGTTTCGATATACGAAGCTGAGGCCACCGAACACTACCGTCTGAGAGCGAAGCTGGAAGAAACCACCGCTCAACCTTTTGCCAATCTCGCAAGTGAAGCGGTTGCCCTGGGGGATCCTTCGATCCTATCTCCCCTCTATTCCGATCCGGTGGCAACTCAAAACCGGCGTCTGGTTTATCTAGCACACATCGATGGCGATAACGCAGATGGTGACGACGACCCGTTTACGGGCACCGAAAACACGCTGCTATGGATCAAGGTCAGTGTCGAAGGAGATCATCGCGTACTCGAGTCGGTGGTCAGCCCCTATGATTAACACGGCAGCACCTCCTATTACACGGAGAGTACGCGGAGCACAGGGATTCACTTTGGTGGAAATTATGATCTCCCTCGCCATCGGTGCC
>SMUY01283432.1_pt1 | contig 14117 bp, 13 predicted proteins | sample 2456441 | NCBI WGS metagenome assembly SMUY01 (sample SAMN11095931, study PRJNA526329) | marine sediment metagenome | biome: Marine sediment; feature: Surficial sediment; material: Deep marine sediment; isolation source: Hadal surficial sediment | place: Pacific Ocean | collected 2014-11 | depth...
AGCTCCAATAAGAGCACCTGCTGCTGCACCAAGTCCTGCCCCTATGGCAGCAGTAGTTGCTCCACTGGTCAGAGAAGCTTGATTCGGTGTTACGCCGCCCACTTGTTCATTGGCAAACTGTTTACATTGATAGTCGTCATGGCGAAACTGATCGAAGTTTTTACCCGAGCCTGGCAGAGCCATCACACTAGGGCCGGATGGGATGCTCGCGCACGCGGTGAGCAGGGCGGCCACCAACAGAGCCAATAGTCGATGTATTTTAAACATGATTATTACTCCTTACTGTGTAGTTGGCGCAGTTGGCGCAATTACTACAGTTGATGCGGTTGGCTGCGGGGCCACCGGCAACCAGCCGTCTGGACACTTCTTGACATAGGGATAATAGCCTTCCGGATTGCTGCAGTAGTGCCAATAGTTGGTCTGTGATTCTGTAGTTGCTTGCGCGCCGTTCTCTTGTTGAATGTACGTAACTGGAGGATAACCACCATAACCATAGCCACCATAACCATAACCGCCATAATAGGCCATCTACCATAACCCATACCATAACCTAGGCCGAACCCCCATCCAAAACCGTGGCGGCCAAAGCCACGACCATAGAAACCGCGACCAAAGTGGCGACCCCAACCAAAATGCTTTCTACCTCCTCTAAAGCTTCGGCCACCTCTTCGGGCGATTTGCAGCCCACGAGCATAGGTTTGGCCCACACTAAAGTGGGATCCTCCGGCAATCTGACCGCTTACAGCATGTGGTGATCGCCTCCGCCACCATGTTTACCCCCCGCCACGTGCTGCTGCCCATATTGAGCCACTTGTAATCGACCCAAGCAGGACGATGATAAGGCTCAGTAATTTGATCGTTTTCATATAAATCTCCGTGCAATACTTCCGTGCAATACTTATAGCAAGGTCATACATGCTGTACCGTCGTTTGCTTATTTAGAGTTAATAGTACTCATTCCACCTAAAAGTGTCGATTATCTACCCTTAGAAACCGAAGTTCTGGTACTACCTGTCAGATACCAGTTACAGGAAAATGCAATTTGCTCTGATATGATTATTGCCATATCTTAGGAGATCCTTAATGACTACGTTGTATAGCCCTCTCAAACTCGGAGCACTGACTGTTCTAATCGTATCTTTATGGCCCCATTTACCCGCTTCCAGGCAAACTCCATGCACATTCCAAGTGTATTAATGGCCCTGAATACTATATTCAGAGAGCAAGTGCCTGATTGATCATTGCAGAAGCTACCATGGCAATTAAGGGTAACTCATCAGTTTGGACTGAACCAGGAATCTACTCCCCCGACCAGATCATTGGCTGAAAACAGACCACCATGCTGTGCGTAGCCAATGGCAAAATTTTCCTTCAATTCTGGCATGAAGAGCGAGCGTATCACCCGCTTCTTAACCTAGGCGCTCAACCTGTTACATCCAGCCCAATTGCAATTACGAGTAACGAAGTGCATGTACCCCAGGGAAAGAAATACTATGTCGTTCTACGAGAACTTTGCAATGATGAATTATCAGACATTATCACTGGATTTAAAAAGGCTACAGAGAATGCTCAAGTCTCTGGTTTCGATAGTGTTGAAGTACATTGTACTAACGGTTATTTGTTGGACGAGTTTTTACGCGACGGGGTAAACAAGCGTGCAGGTTATTATTGTGGTTCTATTAAAAACCGCGCGCAGCTAATATTCGAAGTGATCTATGCTGTTAGCTCGTATGAGGTAGCGAACGAGTTGGACTGCGTGTTTCTCCGCTTGACAGCTACAACAGCATGATTGATGGCAACCCAATCGATCTTTCCACATGGCTTACTGACCGACCCAACGATTTTCGTTTTGCTTATCTTCACGTAATGTGTGGCGATATCTTGCAGCAGCAAAACAGCGACATCATGACACCGATCCGAACGCATTATCAGGGGGTGTTCATAGGTAATATGGACTACATAACCGATGAGACCGACAATGTGTGCTATTACTGAAGGGAAGGTCGACGCAGTTGCCTTTGGAGCCGGATTCCTGGCCAATCCAGATCTGCCAACTCGGATCAAAGTTGGCGCACCACTGAATTCGCTCAATCCAGCTAATTTTTACACCCCTAGTCCGGAAGGCTATACTGACTATCCAGCATTGGGTTCTTTGTGATTGCTAAGATCCTAATCTCGTGCGTGGTCTCGCGTAAAAAAACTATTTTATAAACTTTGGAAATCTAGTAGTCCTACATAACTGTCTGGAGGAAAATATGAAAACCACTTTGATCACGGGTGCCAACCGCGGGATTGGGCTAGAGTTTTCAAGGCAATTTGCTGCTAATGGCTGGTGTGTTTTAGCCTGCAGTCGTTATCCGGAAAAATCAGATTCACTTAACAAACTGGCAGCTAAATATCCTGAGCTGATCACAGTGCATGCACTTGATGTAGCTGATCATGTGCAGATTGAGAGGTTGGCGCTGGTTCTAGCCAACAAATCCATTGACTTGCTTCTTAATAACGCGGGCGTTTATTCGGGTCCTAAGGGATGCAGCTTTGGTGATACCGATTATGAGGCATGGGCGTATGCTTTTTTGGTCAATACCATGGCACCGCTAAAGATGGCTGAGGCATTTTCCCCACAGATTACGCGAAGCAGCCAAAAAATCATTGTGACCATTACTAGTACGATGGGCAGCATTTCCGATAACAGTCGTGGCGGTAGCTACATATACCGATCAAGTAAGTCAGCGGTGAATATGGTCATGAAGAGTCTTGCTATTGATCTAAGATCGATTGGCATCATTGCGGTCTTATTACATCCAGGATGGGTGAGAACTGATATGGGTGGTTCGAACGGAGAAATTTCTACAGAGCAGAGTGTGTCTGGTATGCGAAATGTTATTAGCCAATTTGGCCCTGCTGATTCGGGGAAGTTTATTGCCTATGATGGACAGAGAATTCCATGGTAGATTATTCATCTGTTTCTGGAATTTATCGATTTACGGAAAGGCGTCCTTACAAATTTGTTGAAGACTGGCAATTGATTTTATTGAATAAAAAGCCATGTAAATTATGGATATGTCATCGAAATTATCTCGCATGCGTTAAATATTGAAAGCGACTAGGAGGAGAAATGTGTAAACAATCTTTTGCCAAAGGATCGATTGAACAGGTTCAAAAATCAATCTTCCAGGCTGTTTTTCTGACCAGGACAGATAAAGCCAAGCAGTGGGTTGCACCATGTAGCTTAATCGAACCGATTTATTTCAATGTCGGCAGAGGTCACCTGGCACTAAGGACTATAAGGACTATACGAATTGTTCTGACAGCCTGTTTGGTATTGATCAGTGCTCAGGTACTCGTGCTCGACGCAATGGCTGAATCCATCTACAAGTCAGTGATGCCAGACGGGCGCGTAATGTATAGTGAGCAACCACAGCCAGGCGCGCGTACAGTTGAGAAATATACGGTCAATGTTGGCGACACAGGGGTAAAGCCGGTCTCAAAGGCAGCGATCGAGAGTATAAATCGACGTGCCCAGAAACGTTCACGGGTATTGGATGAGACGCTCAAGTCTGTGCAGACTGCTGAGGCCGATCTACGCGTGGTTGAGATTGATCGCGAAGCAGGAGTAGAGCCCTTGCCTGGTGAGCGTCTCGGAATTGTGGGTCGTGGTACGCGTCTGTCGGAGGCATATTGGAGGCGACAGCAGATTTTGGAAGAGCGCGTAGACACCGCCCGCCAGCTCTTGAAGAACGCTCGCCAAGGATATAATGAAGCGCGGTAACACACTGCTGTTTAAATCAGAACCATTGTAAATTAGGGACCAGTTTTGCATTTATAACAAGATCAAAGCATGCAAGGTTTATAGACAGTTAATCCTGGGTTAAATTGCACGAACCCTTATCCTGATTTACGATTCCTTAATGAGTTTTATCATGCCTCATGGATTCTTAGTAGGGACCCGTAGAGGCTAATACCATTAATCGTTTGGGGATTATTTCACCACATGCGGTGATTTCTCCTAATCCCAAAAAGCGTTTCTCCCTGTCATATATTCGGATCTTTTTTCGCTCTGGCAATTTATCTGCTGGAGTGAAACCAGATACCATACGTCCTTGCAATAGACGTACCGATGCTACATTGTCCAAAAACACAGCTGGTAAATTATGTAAGAGACTGTCTACGGGGTTTAAACAAGCATCACGTTGCGGCAGTGGCATGCCTTCAAGCATGTCCAGCGTATAGGCGTCCAACAAGCCAAAGCTATTAATGGTGCTGCGGCACAGAGAAGTAAGATATGCGCCACCGCATCCAAGTAGCCTACCGATATTTTCTGCTAGAGTGCGGACATAGGTTCCCGTGCTGCATTTGACCGTGATGTTCATCTTATCTCCTTCAAGGGTTCTTACTCGTAAGTCATAAACGGTTACTTCGCGTGGCTGCCGTTCAATTTTTATCCCCTTTCTTGCGTAGGTATACAAAGGTTTTCCCTGATGCTTCAGAGCACTATACATAGGTGGAGTTTGCATAATCTTCCCGATAAAATTATGCAGTACTGATTCAACTTGCTGCAGTGTTAGATTTACATTCCCTGCGACAGAAATTTCCCCGTCAGAATCGCCAGTAGTGCTGATATAGCCTAGCCTTAGCGTGGCTTCGTAGGTCTTGTCAGCACTCAATAATACTGAGGAAAACTTGGTAGCTTCGCCGAAACAAACCGGTAATAAACCAGTCGCCATCGGATCCAGCGTACCGGTATGCCCAGCTTTGGACGCAGAAAATATGCGCTTAGCAATTTGCAGTGCTTGATGGGACGAGATTCCAGAGGGTTTATTCAGTAACAGAACGCCACTGATGTTACGTTTGATTAGTTTGGGTCGAAAAATCTGTAGATTTAACATGTGGGGTGGGTTCTGAAAAAGAAAATCACGAATTAGGCAACGTTAAACCGGCCCCCATCCTATTCTACTGCCTTGTCTATTAATTGCGACAGATGTATTCCACGCTCGACTGATTCGTCATAAATGAAATGCAGTTGTGGAACTGTCCGAAGCGTTAGTCGATGCGACAATTGACTGCGCAAAAATCCAGTTGCATGTTTTAAACCTTTGTCGGTCAAGAAATCATCTTCTTCATTCCCAAGTGTGGTGTAGAAAATTTTGGCGTGTGCATAATCTTGGCTTACCTCAACATCCGTTAAGGTGATCATACCAACACGTCGGTCTTTGAGTTCGTTGCGGATCAGATCGGCGAGTTCGCGTTGAATTTGGTCTGCAATCCGCATAGTGCGGCAATAATCTTTGGGCATGATACTCCAGTACAGGCAAAACTCGCTTCCAAATTACAGACCTCGAGCAACTTCGATGATTTCGTAGACCTCAAGTTGATCGCCTACTTGGAGATCGTTAAAGTTTTTTAGTGATAAACCACATTCGAAACTTGACCTGACTTCTTTTACATCGTCCTTAAAGTGCTTCAAAGAATCCAGCTCGCTAGTATGAATCAATTCGTTGTTTCGCATTAATCGTACTAGAGAACTGCGTTTGATGGAACCGTCTAGCACATAACAACCAGCTACAACGCCAATTTTGGAAATACGGAATATTTCGCGAATTTCCACAATGCCTACAATGTTTTCCTTACGGTCGGGGGCCATCATGCCTGATAGTGCTGTTTTGATTTCATCTACTGCCTCGTAGATAATACTGTAGTAACGCACATCAATTCCGGTTGATCCAATTAACTTTCGTGCAATCGCATCTGCTCGACTGTTGAAGCCTATCACTACAGCTTTAGAAGCTAGTGCCAAGTTGATATCAGACTCCGTAATTTCACCTACGCCGCTGTGGATGATGTTAACTCTGACTTCATCAGTTGAGAGTTTTTCCAGTGCATGCGTCAATGCTTCGAAGGAACCCTGCACATCGGATTTGATGATAAGTGCAAGCACTTTGATCTCACCTTTCTGCTCGAACACGTTCGCTAGTTTAGTGGCTTGTAGCTTAGCAAGCTTAATGTCGCGGAACTTGCCTTGACGAAATAGTGCTATTTCACGCGCTTTGCGCTCGTCTGTCAGCGTTATTACCACTTCTCCCGCCATCGGCACTTCTGACAAGCCCTGAATTTCCACTGGGATGGAAGGCCCTGCCTCTACTATCGTTTTCCCATTTTCGTTCCACATCGCTCGAATACGACCAAATACCGCTCCCGCGAGCAAAATATCACCTCGCTTCAAGGTCCCAAATTGCACTAAGATTGTTGCTACAGGGCCGCGTCCCTTGTCTATGCGTGATTCAATGACAATACCCTTGGCGGGCCCGTCTTTTGCCGCCCTGAGTTCCAGCACTTCGGCCTGAAGCAGCACACTCTCCAGTAACGTATTGACACCCTGACCAGTCTTAGCTGAAACTTCAATGAACATAGTGTCACCGCCCCAGTCTTCTGGTACCACTTCTTGCGCTATCAATTCTTGCCTGATGCGTTCGGAACTTGCTTCTGGTTTGTCTATCTTGTTGATAGCCACTATGATGGGTACTTTGGCAGCCTTGGCATGATGTATTGCCTCGATGGTCTGGGGCATCACGCCATCATCAGCTGCTACCACAAGTACAACTAAGTCAGTAACCTTAGCACCACGAGCACGCATAGCGGTAAATGCTTCGTGACCAGGTGTATCCAGGAAAGTGATCATTCCTCTTTCCGTTTCGACGTGGTAGGCACCAATATGCTGTGTAATACCACCTGTTTCACTGCTCGCTACACGTGTGCGCCGTACATAGTCTAACAGTGAGGTTTTGCCGTGATCGACATGGCCCATTACTGTGACTACTGGGGCACGCGGCTCTGTTTTGAATTCTGTTGTGGGTAGCTCGGCATCTGATAGAAAAGATTCAGGGTTATCCAAAGCAGCATATTTTGCAATGTGTCCCATTTCTTCTACAACTATCATTGCGGTTTCTTGGTCCAACATTTGGTTAATGGTGACCATGCTACCCATTTTCATCAGAGTCTTGATAACCTCTGCGGCCTTAACCGTCATTTTCTGCGCAAGCGTCCCGACGGAGATGGTCTCAGGTACCATTACCTCACGTACGACAGGTTCTGTTGGGGCAGAGAAAGCATGAGTCTTTTGACCTTCGCTAGGGGTTTTGCTGTGTTTGTCTCTGCGTGTACGCCATCCTTTTCCTCCATATAGATCACCACGCGTCTTATACCCACGTTTTCCGGAGATATCGTCTTTCCAAATAACTTGTTTGGTTTTTTTCTTTTTCTTTTCGGCTTTGGCTGCCTTGTCTTCTGGCTTCACCACTGGTTTATGCAAGGTGCCTTCCGTCGGAGAAGGTTGGGGCGCTCCTGCTTCTACAACTATAGTTGGGGTTCCGGTAGGTGCAATAGCAGCCGACTCAAATTCTTTAACATTGACTGCCACGGATTTCTTCTCGCGTTGTTTCTTTTCCTTGATTTCTGCAGTCTGCCGCGCGATCAATTCAGCTTGTTTTTTAGCTTCTTCCTGACGTAATGCTTGCTGTGCAGCATCTACCGACGGCACAGGGAAAAGTTTAGGTGCAGGTGATGATGCAGGCTTATCGAAATCACTCTTCCTTGTTGCGCTTTCTGACAGATCACGTTGCACAAATACGCGTTTCTTACGTACTTCTACCTGAATTGTGTGAGCTCTTCCAGTGCTGTCCGATTTTCTGATTTCGGAAGTTTGTCGACGAGTCAGGGTAATCTTACTCTTTCCCATTTTAGTACCATGGACCTTGCGGAGATAGTCGAGAAGCAGAGCTTTGTCCTTCTCAGTCAAACTATCTTTGGCTAGTTGTTTATTCACGCCAGCAGCCTGGAGTTGCTCCAGCAATGCTGCTGGTAACAGCCCCAGTTCATTAGCGAATTGTTCTACCTTCGTTTGAGCCATTAAATATAGAACTCTTAATTTATACTATTTTGGTGAGATTAGGTAAACCACGGTGCTCGCGCTGCCATGATCAATTGTTTGGCGCGCTCAGTATCTATCTTGATCATTTCCACTAGGTCATCCACAGCCAAGTCTGCGAGGTTCTCCTGCGTTTTGATGCCCTTCTCTGCCAGTTCGCTCGCAGTTTCACTATCCATTCCCTCCAAGGAGCGCAGGTCTTCCGCCATATTCTCTACATTTTCCTCGCTCACGATAGCCTCAGTCAAAAGCGTGTTGCGAGCTCGGTTGCGCAATTCGTTGACAGTTTTCTCGTCGAACGATTCGATTTCCAACATTTCACTGAGTGGCACGTAGGCCACTTCTTCCAAGGTGGTAAAGTTTTCCTGTGCAAGGATGTCTGCTACTTCTTCATCCACATCCAGTTTTTCCATAAAGAGTTTGCGTACTATAGAAAATTCCTCTTCATTTTTTGCCTGTGCTTCTTCCGTTGACATAATATTGAGTTCCCAGCCAGTCAACTCTGATGCAAGTCGCACATTCTGACCACCACGACCTATCGCCTGGGCGAGATTATCCTCATCGACAACGACGTCCATACAGTGTTTCTCTTCATCGACTACGATGCTGCTGATTTCAGCAGGTGCTAGCGCATTGATGACGAAAGTGGCTGGATCATTCGACCACAAAATGATGTCTACACGCTCTCCTGCCAGCTCGCCTGTCACAGCTTGTACCCTGGAACCGCGCATGCCCACGCAAGTACCGATCGGGTCTACTTGCTGATTATTTGATTTTACCGCAATCTTTGCACGTGAACCGGGGTCTCTGGCTGCGCCTTTGATTTCTAGCAAGCCTTCTTCAATCTCTGGCACTTCTAATTCAAATAGTTTTATCAGAAACTCTGGGGCTATTCTCGACAATATCAACTGCGGACCCATGGCTGTGCGGTCGACCCTAGACAAATAGGCACGTACACGGTCACCAGTTCGCAAATTTTCTTTGGGAATCATCTGGTCTCGTAGTAACGCAGCCTCAACTTTACCGGATTCAATGATGGCATTGCCACGCTCCATGCGTTTTATGGTACCGGTTACCATGTATTCTTTGCGTTCTAGAAAATCATTCAGAATTTGTTCGCGCTCAGCATCACGTATTTTCTGAAATATGACCTGCTTTGCCGCCTGTGCACCAATACGGCCAAACTCTATAGGTTCCAACAGTTCTTCTATGAATTCTTCCAACTGGATTTCGGCATCACGTTGCAACGCCTCGCTTAAGGGGATTTGACGTGCGGGATCTTCGACGGTGTCGTCGGCTACTACTTGCCAACGACGGAAAGATTGATAGTTTCCAGTCTCGTGATCTATAGATACGCGTATGCCAGCGTCTTCACGAAAGCGCTTCTTTGTGGCCGATCCTAATGCCAATTCCAACGCATCAAAAACTACGTTCTTTTCGACATTCTTTTCGCGCGCTAGCGCATCTACCAACAGTAAAATTTCTCGGCTCATGTCACCTTCATCCAAATTCTCTGCTATTTATATTTTGGAACCAGGTGAGTTTTTTCAAGGTTTCTCAACTCAAAATTAAGCATTTTTTCGTCTACTTCCAACTTTAACACTCCACCACTCACTTCATGTAAAATACCAACGAAATTTCTTTGTCCCTGCAATGCTACACGCAACTTTAACTTGACCAATTTTCCCGTAAAGCGGGTGAAATCAGAGGCTTTCCTTAATGGTCTATCCAGGCCAGGTGAGGATATCTCTAACCTATCATAAACAATATTTTCGACCGTAAGCAATCGGCTCAAATGATGACTTACGGAAACACAGTCATCTACACTAACACCGCTGGGCTTGTCAATGAATATTCTTAACAATTTCCCGCGTGCGGATCGTTCCACTTCAACTAGTTCATACCCCATGCCAGTTAGGGTTGAACCCAATAACTCATCCAGCTCCATAGCCTCGCCAGCAACAAAAAATGGGCTAAATAGCCCACAAAAATTCTATGATATAGTAGCAAAAATTTGTAATTAATGAAATAGATATTTTGTGAACATTAAAATTCTTATTGGCAGCATATCTTTTTCTAAAATAGTTTTACAAGCATAGATGGAACCATAAGCAGAATCATAATACTTGTTTCCAATTTATTATTTTAATAGTGCAAATTTAATAAACGTTTCTCCATGTTGGATCTAAACGTAGGCTTGGTTCAACTGATGTAGGTGATACAATTTCTCGGCAGTCAACTTGATCTCAAAGGGAGAAATTTACTGGAGGTATTCAGTGGCGACGATTGAATCAGTTTTGCATGAAACCCGTCTTTTCGCTCCAGACGGTACTTTTGCTAGCCAAGCTAACTTATCAAGTACTGAGGCCTATCATGCACTTTGCAGGGAAGCAGAAGAAGATTACTTGGGTTTCTGGGGCAAGCTTGCACAAGAGCACATTCTGTGGCACAAGCCCTTCACCCGAGTGCTAGATGAAAATAATTATCCCTTCTTTAAGTGGTTTGATGATGGTGAATTGAATGTTTCTTTCAACTGTCTCGATCGGCATCTCGAGTCCAATCCGGACAAAATTGCCATCATTTTTGAGGCAGACGACGGCAAGGTAACTCAGGCTACATATCGCGACCTTCATCTACGTGTATGTCAATTTGCCAACGGACTTAGATCGCTTAACATCAAAAAGGGTGATCGCCTTATTATTTACCTGCCTATGAGTATTGAGGCGGTGGTGGCGATGCAAGCTTGCGCTCGTATTGGAGCAATTCATTCGGTGGTGTTTGGTGGTTTCTCGGCCAAAAGCCTGCACGAACGTATAGTCGATACCGCTGCAGTAGCTGTCATTACTGCAGACGAACAAAAGCGTGGCGGTAAAGGAATCTTCCTGAAATCGGTAGTAGATACGGCGATCGACATGGGGGGTGCCGACTCAATCAAGTCTGTGGTGGTATACCAGCGTACTGGCAAAAACATACAGTGGCATACCCCGCGCGATGTTTGGTGGCACGATCTTGTTATTAATAAATCTGACTACTGTGAGCCTGAATGGGTTAACGCCGAGCATCCCCTGTTTATTCTCTATACCTCCGGTTCAACTGGCAAGCCCAAGGGCATACAACATTCTTCTGCCGGTTATTTACTGGGTACGATGGTGAGTATGAAGTGGATTTTTGATCATACACCAACCGACATTTTCTGGTGTACTGCTGACGTGGGATGGATTACCGGTCACAGTTATGTTGCCTATGGTCCGCTGGCAATGGGTGCTACTCAAATCGTGTTTGAGGGTATTCCCACCTATCCCGACGCGGGGCGTTTTTGGAAAATAATTCAGGATCACCAAGTTACCACTTTCTACACCGCACCAACGGTGATTCGCTCACTAATTAAGTTAGGCCCGGAATTGCCTAGGCAATATGACCTCTCCTCGCTACGCTTGCTGGGCTCTGTAGGTGAGCCGATCAACCCAGAAGCCTGGATGTGGTATTACAAGGTAGTTGGTCAGTCTCGCTGTCCCATTGTGGATACCTGGTGGCAGACTGAAACAGGTTGCCACATGATTGCTCCAGTACCGGGTGTGGTACCACTCAAACCCGGTTCCTGCACTTTTCCACTACCCGGCATTATGGCGGCAATTGTGGATGAGGTTGGCCATGAGTTAGAAAATGGAAAAGGTGGGCTCCTGGTCATCAAACGCCCTTTTCCTTCACTGGCACGCACTATCTGGGGTGACCCAGAGCGCTTCAGGAAGACCTATTTCCCCGAGGACCTTGGAAGCAAATATTATCTATCCGGCGATTCTGCAAACCGCGATCTGGACGGTTATTTTTGGATTATGGGACGTATTGATGATGTGTTGAATATCTCCGGCCACCGTTTGGGTACCATGGAGATCGAGTCAGCACTAGTGGCTAATCCGTTAGTTGCGGAAGCTGCGGTAGTTGGTAAACCTCACGAGATCAAAGGTGAAGTAGTAGTTGCATTCGTAGTGCTGAAAGGCTCGCGTCCTCAAGAAGATGATATTAAGAAAATCGCCGCCGAATTACGTAACTGGGTATCGAAAGAAATCGGTCCGATCGCAAAGCCTGAAGAGATACGCTTTGGTGACAATCTGCCCAAAACTCGTTCTGGAAAAATTATGCGTCGTTTATTACGTGCTATAGCTAGGGGAGAGGAAATTACTCAGGATGTTTCCACTCTGGAGAACCCAGCAATACTTGAACAGTTGAAGCAATCAACAACATAAGCTAACAGACAAACACCGATACCACGCGGACACAGGTTTTCTATCTTTCAGCAGCGCCCATGACCTTACCCCATATTACCGATTACGATCATGGCATCAGCGCTATCGACGCAGAATATTATCGTCCAAGATTCGCAGCGATTCACCTGATTGTTGAGGGCGACACGGCAGCATTAGTGGACACAGGAACCTCATTTTCCGTTCCTGGAGTGATGGAAACATTATGCCAAAGAAATCTTGCACCTGAGAGTGTTGCCTATGTGTTTCTTACTCACGTACATCTTGATCATGCTGGCGGCGCTGGAGAATTTATGCATCGTTTTCCCAATGCTAAATTAGTCGTACACCCGCGTGGTGCGCGTCACATGGTCGACCCTACTAGACTCATTGAAAGCGCTATGGCGGTTTATGGTGAAGCAGAGTTTAGGCACATGTACGGCGAGATTCGTCCGGTGGAAGCAAGTCGTATTATTGAGGCGTCAGACAGATTCAGCGTTGAACTGAATGGCAGATTGCTGTTGTTTCTTGATACGCCAGGCCACGCGCGTCACCACTACTGCATATTCGACGAACAAAGCCGATCATTTTTCACTGGTGATACTTTTGGTATCTCCTATCGGGAATTCGATGTGGACGGAATGGAGTTCGTTTTTCCGACCACCACACCGGTGCAATTTGACCCAGTTGCAGCTCATATTTCTCTAGACAGACTCATGAGTTATAACCCACTGTACGCCTTTCTTACCCATTACTCTCGTATCGGCAATTTGATTCGCCATGCCAGCGTGTTGCATGATTTAATTGATGCTTATGTAACAATAGCTAGGAAGAATCGCAATCACGCAACCGGCAGACATGTTTTGTTGGCAAGAGAGCTTGGAGAACTGCTTTTACAACGGATAACAGTTCATGGATGCACATTGCCGCAGGAAAAAATTTATGACTTGTTGAGTATGGATATCGACCTCAATGCTCGAGGCCTGGAAAGCTGGCTCGAATTACCTAGTAAGCAATAGTTGAGAAAGCGGGTTCGATGGTGCTACCCGCGTGAATAATTTTAAAATTACGAAAACTTGAAGGCTTTTCCGAGTGCATGAATATAGAGGCACTGCAAGGCAGTCCTTGCGCGCGCATACATTTTGGTAACATCTTGAAAAGTTGCCAGAAAGTTTGTTCTAGTTTATCCTTTGCTCCCTAGTTGATTTTGCGCTGCCGGATTCCTTCAAGGAGAGGTGGCCGAGTGGTTTAAGGTACACGCTTGGAAAGCGTGCGTATGGCTTCAACCGTACCGCGGGTTCGAATCCCGCTCTCTCCGCCAAGTATATAGTATAACTAACTATTATTAATCTATTATTTAGATAATGATAGTTAGTAATACCACTTTTCATACCACATTTAAAATTCGCTTGAAAGTTGCGTGGAGGTAGTTGCGACCATAAGGTATACCAGCCTATGCTGCTTACAACGTTTTATTTAATTCAGCAAACAAAGGCTCTTGCTCGTCTAGTTTTTCAGATTTAAGTAATTTTTGAAGGAGCGCCTAATGGTTACCAAACCCTCTAAATCCCTAATTACCGCCCTAAGTAAGGCTGAAGCTGATGCCGAACCAGTGACCAAGGACGTACGGGTACGGTTACAAACAGAAAGCGTAAAGGAGGTATTAGATAAAATCTTATATCTAGCAATCGACAATAAAGATATTGCTCGTACCCTTTGTAAGACAGCTGCGGTCATAGCCACCAGTGATGAAAAATTATTAGCCTTTATCAAGAATGCCTTAAAGAAAGGTAATGGAAGGCCGGAAAAATGGCCAGCGTGGATGAATAAGCTCTTACTTATACACTATGCTCATGCAATGGACTCTCACAAGGGCAGTCACCAGCTTGTTAGGAAAGAACTCATCGACTATGTGTTGCGCATGAATGGAACCCTGTTAACTGATGAAGCAA
>SMUY01375506.1_pt1 | contig 14109 bp, 10 predicted proteins | sample 2456441 | NCBI WGS metagenome assembly SMUY01 (sample SAMN11095931, study PRJNA526329) | marine sediment metagenome | biome: Marine sediment; feature: Surficial sediment; material: Deep marine sediment; isolation source: Hadal surficial sediment | place: Pacific Ocean | collected 2014-11 | depth...
AGTTTTTTGGTACTGAAAAATTCACGGAACCCCATGATTCCTCCCGTTGCATTCTGGCGGTGTGCCGGAAGCGGAATTCTGCCGCTGGCGTTATGGTATTATGACGATTCGAGAGGAAAAAGGAAGTCTCTCCAAGCAAACTGTCATGCGATTTTAAAAACTTATTAAAGGTGAACCGGAAATGGTGAAAAAAGTTTTAGTGAGGTCGGCGTTTGCCAGCTGGGCGGCAATATTTTGTCTGATGAGTGGGTCGCCGGTGGGGGCTGAACTTCAGGCGCCGCCCGGCATGGTGTGGATTCCTGAGGGAGAATTTGTTATGGGGCTGGCAGGGGCCAGCAACAAAACTCCGCACAAGGTGACCCTGGACGGGTTTTTCATGGATCGGCACGAAGTGACGCAAAGTGAATATGTGAAAGCCCGCGGCGCCAACCCTTCCAGATTCATCGGGGATAATTTACCGGTAGATCAGGTCACCTGGTACGAGGCGCGGGCCTACTGTGCCAAGATGGGCAAGCGGCTTCCGACCGAAGCGGAATGGGAGAAGGGCGCGCGCGGCGGCACGGCCACCACCTATTTTTGGGGGGACAGCATGGACCCCGCCTACACCTGGCTCGATGACAACGCCGATGACCGGACCCATCCGGTCGCCACCAAAAAAGCCAACGCTTACGGTTTGCACGATATGGCAGGCAATGTTTGGGAATGGGTTGGCGACTGGTATCAAAAGAAGTACTACGAGGTGAGCCCGGTGAACAATCCGCTGGGGCCTGGGGAAGGCACTGAAAGAGGGTTGCGTGGCGGGTCCTGGTATTCTGGCAAACGCCACCAAACTTCGGCGACGCGTTACTGGTCGGAACCCAATATCCGGAATTCAAACTTTGGGTTTCGATGCGCCCAGGGCGCGACCGAATAATTATACATGCGGGGGCCGTTCGCGAACAACGCTCTCATCCTTTGTCCTGTGCTGGTTGTTAGTTTCAGGTGGCGCCGGAATATTTTTTGCGGAATTTGTTGAGGAGTTTTTGTGCGGTGGCAATGTTTTTGGCGACGTTTCCCGCTGTAAAAAGTTGCAGGGCCTGTTCTGCATGGGTGATCGCTTGGGGGCCATCGCCCACGTCGTCGTATGTCAATCCCAGGTTAAAATGAGTCGCCGCCTTGTTGGGGCTGTGGTGCAGAGATTTTTTAAATTCCCGAATCGCTTCCTCATGTTGCTTGTGCTTCCGGCACTGCCAGGCATTTTTGAAATGGATTTCCGCCGGATCAGTGGGGGCCGGTTTGACGGGCGGTGGCAGTTTTGGTTTGAAGTCACTCATCAATTTATTGATACCTGGTGGTCACTATTTAAGGGCGTACAATATCCTCGGGCCGGAGCTTGAAATATTTTATCATGAACTCCTTATTCTGTCTGGCTTGAGCCGTCCAAATTCTATCATCACGGGCGGTGTATAAATCTTCGGCCTGTTGCATGTGTTGCACCGAGTTGAAGGCATCGCCTTTTTGAAAATACACACGTCCCAGATTGAAATGCCCGCCGGGAGAGTTGGGTTCCAGCTCGATGGCGGTTTGAGCTGACAGCATAGCGTTTTCCAATTCGTTCTGCTTCAAATAAGCCGAACTCAACAGGGTCCAGGCTTGGCTGTTTCTGGGGTCGAGGCGCCCGGCTTGCTTGAGGAAAGTCAGAGCGCGGTCCACCTGCCCTCCCTTCAAATACAGGTTGCCCAGGGTGATGTAAGGCAGAGCCAGGTAGGAATTGAGTTCCAAGGCCCTTTGGGAAGCCGCCCGGGCTTCGGCGAAATTTTTAAAATGTATGGCGCAGGCGCCCACCAAGGCGTGGCCCTCGGCCTGTTCCGGATCCAGTTTGACCAGTGCCTGCGCCAGATTCAGGGCTTCCTGATAACGGCCCATTTGGTAATTGATCTCCGCCCCCAAGGCCAGGTAATTGGGATTTTCAGGCTCCATCGTGTAGTAGTATTGCATGGTGTCGCGCGCTTTACTCCATTCTCCTTTTTGCATCCATTGTTTGGCGCGTTTGATTTCATTTCCGGATGCGAACACGAACTGGTAGAGGTCCACGGGATTCAGTGAACCCCCGGCCTTGAAGTGTAAGTAAACGGACGGACTCAGCGCGGCTCCGGCAATCAGCAGAGTGATAATAAATATCCTGAGCTTGCGGGGTTGGGTTTTTTTCTTCTGCTGTGGCGCTTCGAGGTCGGCGAAATCGTCACGCATCATGGCTCCTTTGCAGGGGGGGCACCCCTTAGCAGGGGAGGCAGAGGGATGAACTCCAGCTTTATGCCCAATAATTGTTGAGCGCAAATGGAGTATGACCTATTTCCTCCAAGCGTTGCCTGGCCTTTATAGTAACAACAGGCGTCCGCAGATGGTGAACAATTCCAATGGGGACATTTTCCCCTAGTCATTTCCCTTCATTAGGTATAAATTTTCATGGCACCCCCTGTTTCAACTGGAGGAACCTATGCCGGCCCCCAAGACCCAGGAAAAAAGCTTTCGTGAAAATGTCAACCTGGCGTTTGACCTCGCCCTCGCCACTTTGGATGTTCCGGAGAAACTGGGTTATTACATCAAGTGCGTCAACAATGTTTACCAGGTTCGATTCCCCGTCAAAATCAACGGCGAGGTGGAAAGTTTTATCGGGTGGCGGGCGGTGCACAGTGAGCATCGACTGCCGGCCAAAGGCGGTATACGGTTTGCCCCGATGGTCAGCCAGGACGAGGTGGAGGCCCTGGCGGCGCTCATGACCTACAAATGCGCTTTGGTCAATGTGCCGTTTGGCGGGTCCAAGGGCGGCCTGGTGATTGACCCCCGGAAATACGACGAAGAGGCAATGGAACGCATCACCCGCCGCTTCGCGTTTGAGTTGATCAAAAAGGATTACATCAGCCCGGCGGTCAATGTGCCGGCGCCGGACATGGGCACCGGCGCCCGGGAAATGGCCTGGATCGCCAGCACCTACTCGGCGCATAAACCGGCGGATATTGATCGCATGGCTTGCGTTACTGGCAAACCGGTGAGCCAGGGCGGCATTCGGGGGCGCACCGAAGCCACCGGACGCGGCGTGGTGTTTGGACTCCGCGAATTTTTCCGGCATCCGGAGGATGTTAAGCTGGCCAACCTGAAGGGCACTCTCGAAGGAAAAAAAATCATCATTCAGGGATTGGGCAACGTCGGCTACCACACCGCAAAAATCCTGCAGGAGGAAGATGGCGCCAAAATCATCGGCATCATTGAGTACGACGGCGCCCTGTACGATCCGAAAGGCCTGGATGTCGAAAAGGTGTCGCAATTCAAACAGAACCAGGGTGGGGTCAAAGGATACAAGGGGCCCAAATATATCAAGGAAGGCGCCCTGTTGCTGGAAGAGCCATGCGACATCCTCATCCCCGCCGCCATGGAAGGCGTGATCAACCTGGACAACGTGCAACGCATCAAAGCCAAGCTGATTGCCGAAGCCGCGAATGGCCCGGTCACCTTTGACGCGGAACTCATCCTGCGTAAAAAAGGCATCGTCATCATCCCGGATATCTACCTGAACGCCGGCGGCGTGGTGGTGTCCTATTTTGAATGGATCAAAAACCTGTCCCACATCCGGTTTGGACGCATGACCCGGCGGTGGGAGGAAAGCCAAAACGAGCTGTTGATCGAGGCGATTGAAAGCAAGGGCCATAAGATCAGCGAGCGGCTTGCTAATAAACTGCGAAAGGGCTCCGGTGAATTGGATTTGGTTCGCTCCGGGCTGGACGACTCCATGCGCGAAGCTTTTCAGAAGATGCGTGAATATTACTGGCGGCACGATAAAGCCGATTCTTACCGGATCGCCGCCATGGCCATTGCCATTGAACTGATTGCCGCCAGCTACGAAGAACAGGGCGTCTACCCGTAACCTGCCCGCGGCTGAAGGCCCGGAGCAAAAGGGTCATAAACTTCTTGCGCCCAATAATTTCAAGGCATGACATAAGAGGTAAGCCATTTGCCTCCCCTGCAAGGGATGGTATAGTTCCGCCAACGCTCCTGCATTTATAACCTGAAAATAAAATGTCTGATTCAGAAACTTCCAAATACGAAGCCAGTGGGGTGAGCCACACAGGCGCGGGTTCCGCCTTGTCCGCCCTCTTGCAGCATATTCTGCCGAGCAGGGAGTTCTGCCCTGGCTTTCCGGTGAAAGCGGATATTGGTTATTTTGCCAATGTCATCGATATCGGCAATGGCGATGGCATTGCGTTATGCACCGACGGTGTCGGCACTAAAATGATGGTGGCCGAAATGATGAACCAATACGACACCATTGGCATCGACTGCGTGGCGATGAACGTGAATGACCTCATCTGTCTGGGCGCCCGCCCGTTCAGCATGGTGGACTACATCGCCTGTTCCCACACCGACCCCAAAGTTTTCGGTGAACTGGGGCGGGGGTTGGCCGCAGGCGCGCGGCAGGCAGGGGTCAGTATTTCCGGTGGAGAAATTTCGCAGATCGCGGAGATCATTCAGGGCATTGACCTCATTGGTGCCGCTGTCGGCAAAGTGCGGCTGGATCACGTTAATACCGGGCAAAACATTCAACACGGTGACCTGGTTCTGGGACTGGCCGCCAGCGGGGTGCATGCCAACGGTCTGACCCTGGCACGCAAGGTTTTACTGGGCGCGACGCGCGCGGAACAACAGGCCAACGTCAATCGGTTCGAGGAATCGCTCAACCGTACCGTCGGTTCGGAACTGCTGGAGCCGACAACCCTTTATGTTGCCCCGGTGCTGGCAATGCTGGATGCGGGGATCGAACTCAAAGCCATGGTGCACATCACCGGCGGCGGCCTGTCAAATTTGAATCGCGTGCAGAAGGACAACATCCGTTTTGTGATCGACCCGCTACCCGATGTTCCCCCGGTATTTTCTCTGATTCAGCAACGCGGCGCGATCAGCGACAGCGAAATGTATGAGGTCTTCAACATGGGCGTGGGATTCTGCGTCATTGTGAAAAGCGCCAACGACGCCGATCAGGTGCATGCCATTTGCCAACAGCACGGCATCTCCTGCCACGGAATCGGTTACGTGGAAACCATCCAGGGCAAGGAAGTGCTCATCCCTTCCAAAAACATCAAGGCTTGCGGCGCGCATTTTCAAAAAGTTTAATTTGCCTGAACCGGGAGCGACCCTCCGGTCATAACCCAATGCAGGGCGACCGATGGACTCTTGCGTCTTTTCTTTTGCTGGACCCGCCGCACAATCATTTTGCAAAGAGTTGGTCTCGCCAGTGGCGCGGGATCAGAAACTCATTGGCTCGTCATCGGGATTTTGGATCCTGTCGGGCAGGGTGATTGGGTGGGGATCTTCCAAGGGTTGTTTTTCCGGCAAAATGATCTGAAAGGTGGTGCCTTGACCCTCTCCGCTGAAAACGGAAATGGTGCCGTGGTGGCGGGTCACGATCTTTTGGCAAATGGCCAGGCCCATGCCACTGCCTTGTGTTGAGCCGCCCTCTGAAAACCGTTCGAACGGATTGAACACACGATCCATGTGTTGCAGTTGAATGCCGATGCCGTTGTCCTCCACGGTGATTTCCCAGGAGCCGGAGCCATTGGGCCGGGCGGATAAACGGATCACGGGTGGCACCTCTTCCCGGTGAAATTTAAGTGCGTTGCCGATCAGGTTGAGGAACAGTTGGTGTATCTGCAACGGGTCGGCTTGCAAAGAGGGTAAAAATCCAAACTCCACTTTTCCTTTGGTTTTTTCCAACCGCACTTCCAGATCGGACATCACATCCTTAAGGATCTCCTCCAAATCAGTGGGTTCAAATGGTTTTGCTTTCGACGTCACCGATGACAGTTGCAGAAGTCCCTGAATAAAGCCCTGCATGCGACCAGCAGAATTTTGCATGCGTCTCAAATACTCCCGAGGCTTGGCGTCATCTTCAGGTAAATATTTATCGAGGCGGTCCCCGAACGCCACGATTTTGCGCAAGGGTTCCTGTAAATCGTGGGAGGCGATGGAAGCGAAACTCATTAGATCCTGATTGCTTCTTTTCAATTCCAGGGTGCGGGCCGCTATGGCGGTTTCCAGTCCCTGGTTATAGCGGCTCAGCTTTCTGTTGGAAACTTCCAGCAACTCTCTTTCCCGGTCCAAATCTTTGCGCAGACGGTTGCTTTCCTGCAACTCTTCTTTCAGTTTTTCAGATAAACTGCCGATCAGCCACGCGGCAAGAACCAAAAACCCGCCCCAAATCGTCAAATTCCAATTGACGTCACTGATACCGCCTTCGGTCAGGTATTCACCCTGGTTGGACAGAATAAAAACCCAGACCATGAGGATCGTGAAAAAAGCTCCCAAGACGGCGAACCGTTTGCCCAGGGTGTAGCCAGCCATGACGACCAGTAAAAAATAAAAATCCAGAAAGGCCAGTTTGGAGTAAATAAAATAGTTGATGCCGACCACGCTGACCATAATGGTCAAGATGACAGCATCGGCGTACTTTTTATCCAATTCTTTATGGATCTTATTCATTGAGATGCGCCTTTTAATTTTAGACCCGCTACTGGCTAATCAGCATTGGCGGATCGTGTGCTCTTCCCAAGGCTTCAACGAAAATAAATTATATTACCCCAATGAAGTTATGTTTGGGCGTAAAATATCGTTACGCTGAAGTTTGATTGGAAAGTGACTGTTTTACTTATACTTTAATTGTAAATTATAAATTCAAGGTGTCAAGAATTTCTTGGCAGGAATGACGAGATAAAAAGTTCAAAACTGTTTAAAAAATTTAGTATTACGAAGCTAATGCCGGGGAATGCAACCTATTCTGGAAAGAATTTGGCTAAAAATACCAGAGCCACGGCAACCGGGGCGACATAGCGCAGAACGAACTCCCAGTAGGCCCCCCAATGAAATTTTGTTTCGTAGCGTTCGATCTCCCGGTGTGCCTCCCGGGTGCCCCAGACCCAGCCCACGAAGATGGCGGTCAGCATGCCGCCCAGAGGCAGAAGGTAATTGGATGCGACGTTATCAACGACATCAAAGAACGTCATGCCCATCAGTTTAAAATCGGCCAGCACGCCGAAGGACAAACCCGAGGGCACTCCCAGCAAATAGATCACGCTCCCCATAACGAGTACCGCTTGTTTGCGGGTCCACCCGCGTTGGTCGATGAAGTAGGCCACCACCGCCTCCAGCAGGGAAATACCCGAGGTGATGGCGGCGATGGCGAGCAGGGCGAAAAACAGTACGGACACCCCGGCGCCGAAGGGCATGTTGGAAAACACCGTGGGCAATACGTTGAACACCAGGCTCGGTCCTTCCGTAGGTTCGAGGCCGACGGCAAACACGGCCGGGAAAATGACCATGCCCATCAACAGGGCGATGAGCGTGTCGAACAAAACCACATACAGGGTGGCGGAGGTCAGGTTTTCCCTGGCTGAAAGATAACTGCCGTAGGTGATCATGGCACCCATGCCCAGACTGAGCGAGAAAAAAGCCTGCCCCATGGCCAGCAGGACCACCTGCGGAGTGATCTTGCTGAAGTCGGGATACAAATAAAACCGCACCCCTTCCATCGCGCCCGGCAGAGTCAGCGACCGCACCATCAACAACAACAGCATGACCACCAACGCGGGCATCAGGATGTTGCAGGCCTTTTCGATGCCGCCATGCACGCCGCGGATCACGATGGCCATGCACAGGCCCATGAACAGAGTGTGATAGAACAGGACTTCCCAGGTGTTGGTTATGAAGTTTCCGAAGAATTGTCCCGCCTCCTGTGACGAAGAAAAATGACTGACACTTTGGGTGATGGAATTGACCACATAAGCAAGGGTCCACCCGCCCACCACGCCGTAAAACGAAAGGATCAGAAAGCCGGCGAACACTCCCATGAAGCCGATCCCAACCCACGGGGTATTGGGCCGGAGGGTTTGAAAAGCGCCCACAGGATTGAGCCCGGTTTTTCGTCCCAGCGTAAACTCGGACAGCATGATAGGCAGTCCGACCAGGGCGATGCAGGCCAGGTAGACCAGGACAAACGCGCCGCCGCCGTTTTGGCCGACGATGTAGGGGAATTTCCAGATGTTGCCCAGGCCCACCGCCGACCCAGACGCCGCCAGAATGAAACCCATGCGGCTCCCCCAAAATCCACGGTTGTTGGCGCCATTGGTCATAGAAAAAAAGTATAGCCCGGAATATTATTTTAAATCAATGGTTAAGGATGGATGGCCGGAGAAGAGGGGTGGCTGGCGGGGGACCTAGTACGATATAATCTATGCCAATGAACACTATCGAAATTGCGTCGCGGGAGGCATGACGTTGACCGAAAAACTGCAAGACATTCTGGATCACCTGCCCAAGCTCCCCGGAATTTATATCATGAAAGACGGCAAGGGTAGCATCCTTTACATAGGAAAAGCGAAATCGCTGTTCCACCGGGTGCGGTCGTATTTCACCCAGGGCGGAGGCCAGGCGCCGCGCACCCGCGTGTTCGTCAACAAGGTGCGCGACCTCAAGGTGCTGACCACGCAGACCGAGCAGGAAGCCCTCATCCTGGAAAGCAACTTCGTTAAAAAGCACCAGCCGCGCTACAACGTTCTGTTAAAAGATGACAAGCATTATCCTTATATCCGGCTGACCACGCAGGAGGTCTACCCGCGCCTCGAGGTGGTGCGCAAAATGCGCAAGGACGGCGCCACTTATTTTGGCCCCTACACCATGGTCAAGGAAGTGCGCGAGACCATTCGCTTGATCTACAAAATTTTTCCGCTCCGGCAGAGTAGCGACGCTTTGGATGGCACTCCGAAACGCCGGCCCTGCCTGAATTATCAGATGAAGCGCTGTCTCGCGCCGTGCGCCGGTTTGGTATCGCCGCAAGATTACGCGCGCGTGGTGCAGGATGTCATCCTGTTCCTCAAGGGCAAGAACAGCGAGTTGGCCGCCAGTTTGAAAGAAAAAATGAAATCGGCGTCATCGGAACAACGTTACGAAGAGGCGGCGGTGTACCGCGACAAAATTTCCGCCGTCAAAACCGTGCTCGGCAAACAGAAAATCATTTCCACCTCACTGGTGAACCAGGATGTCATCGCCTGTTGCCAGGAATCCGGACTGGCCATGGTGCAGGTGTTGATCATCCGAAGCGGTAAAATGATCGCCGAAAAAATATTCAAAATGAAAAACCTCAGTGAAGAAGACGAACGCGAAACTCTCAGTGCGTTCCTGAAACAATACTACGCCGACGAGCCGGTCCTGCCCGAGGAAATCCTGTTGCCGTATCCGGTCGAGGACATCGACCTGATCCAGAGCTGGCTGTCCGAAAAAAGAAAGAGCCGGGTGCGCATCGAGGTGCCGAGCAAAGGCAGAAAGCGCGAGCTGGTGGTTATGGCCGACGAAAACGCGCGCTTCGCCCTGCGCAACGAGGTGGATCAGGGCGATGTCGCTACCCGCAGTCTGGAAGAATTGCAGGAGAGCCTCGGGCTCAAAAATTTCCCGGCGGTGATCGAGGGGTTCGACATCTCCAACACCTTCGGCACCAACGCGGTCGGCTCCATGGTCGTGTTCCAGAACGCACGCGCCGAAAACAAACAGCACCGCCGTTACAAAATCGGCCAGGTGGATGGCATCGACGATTACGCCATGCTCACCGAGGTGATGTTGCGCCGTTACGCACGCCTGCTGGACGAAGGCAAACCCCTGCCCGACCTCATCCTGATCGACGGCGGCAAAGGCCATCTCAATACCGGCTACAAAGTTTTGCAAACTCTGGAGCTGGAACACAAGATCGATCTGGCCTGCATCGCCAAGGGCAAGTTCCGCCACAATCCCGAAACGGATGAAGTCTATCTGGTGGGACGGGGCGAGCCGGTGGGGTTCAAGGAAAATTCGCCCTCGCGGTTTTTATTGCAGAGAGTGCGTGACGAAGCGCACCGCTTCGCCATCGCCTACCACCGCAACCTGCGCGGCAAGCAAGCCCTCGTTTCACCGCTGGAAGGCATTCCCGGCATCGGCAAGAAACGCCGATTGCTCCTGCTCAAAAAATTCGGCAGTCTGGAGAACATCAAAAACGCGTCGCTGGACGAACTGCAAACCATCCCCGGCATCACCGCCCAACTCGCCAAAAAAATCACCCAGGCCAAGTGAACCGAAAAACCGGACAGGATCACAAGCCGCTCCGTGCGGGGCGAGGAAAAAGATTAAATTAGCCACAGATGAACACGGATTGTTTCACCTGTCACCCTGAGCTGGTCGAAGTATGCCCCGGTTCACCGCAGAGGTCGCAGAGCAAATAAAAAGACACCTCCCCTTTTCAAGGGGAGGTTGGGAGGGGTTGATGTCAACCACCCCTAACCCCTCCTTGAGAAGGAGGGGAATATATAAACATAGATGCTTCGACAGGCTCAGCATGACATCTTAAGGCCCTGTTTGTCATTCAGAGGAGCGATAAGCGACGAAGAATCTATGTTTTCAGAAAACTATTACTTACGCAAAGCTCTCCTTGAAAAAGAGGAGGAATTTTTATTTCTTTTTCATCTGCGTTTATCTGTGGTTCCAATCCTGTTCTTGTCTATTTTTTTTGCGCGACGAGGAGGTAACGGGTGGAGGGGCAGGTGTCGGCTTTGGGGCCGATGGGGTCCAGCGTCACGGCGTCGTAAATATCGACTTTCCCTTTGAAGGCTTGTTCGAACATCTGGCGCAGGCGCCACAGGGGCGGCAGGAACCTGAGATGTTTGCCTTCGTTGGTGATGAGCAGTTTGCCGTTGCTCCGGTTCACGTTCAAAATTTCGCTTTGCTGGAAGGTGTAATTCTCGCGTTCGATCAATACCGGATGGCGCAGGGACAACACGTTGCCGGTGTTTGATTTGATCACGTGCGGGTAGGTCCGGATGTGGTCGGGGGTGATGAAGTCGCCGAAAAAGTATCCGCCCGGACGGGTGATCTGCGCGGTCACTGCCAGCGCCTGATCGAGTTGGTCGGGACTCAGGTACTGGAACACGTTGAGCCCGCAATACGTGAGGTCCCACTCCTGGCCGCTGAGCGACAGCACGTCTTCCGCGCGGGCGGCGATCCGGCGCGAGGCCACCTGCACCATGGCTTCCGATTTGTCGATGCCCAGCAGGTGATCGTGCGGCAGGCCCAGTTCGCGGATCAGATATTCTTCAATGACTCCGGTGCCGCACCCGATCGACAGCAATTTGGTTTTCTTCATTTCCAGCCGGTATTTTTCGATGACGAACTTCAAATAACCGGCGATGAACTCATCCAGGCAAGGCTCACCGATCAACTCGTCGTACAACTCGGCATAAGTGAAAAACGGATCCCCCTGATCCTGCGGGAACAGCAGCAATTTTTGAAGTTTCGCGGCGGCGATCAATTCCGAGCGCAACAGGTTCCAGTAACCGAGGTCCGTCATGTGCCCGGTTTTTTCATCGACATGTTGCATGAGGTCCTGCTCGAGCCGGGTCCAGTTGACCGGGTCGCATAATTTGCGGACCGCTTCCCGATCACGCTGTTCCAGTTCCGGCGACAACGTTTCGTGTTTGCGCGCGCGGTCGATGCGGTTTTTCAATTCGGTGATGTTGCGGAGCCAGGTCAGGTAATCCGGATGCGGTCCCGGTTCGCGCAGTTTGATCTGGTTTTCCGCCATGGCGAAAAAGACGCCGTTGTCGGTGCGCTGAATCCGGTTTTCCTCCAGGTCGAAAATGCGCGCGTCGCCGGTGATGCCGTGGGTCCTGCCGTAGCACCCGTACAAATGAAACGTGAGGAAATTGGTCTGCGAAGGGTTGCCCATCTGATGCACCAGCTGGTGACCGACGGCCAGCACCTGGCCGGGTTTGACGGGCGCCCGCGACAGGGTTTTGATTTCATTGTCTTGCTCCAGAAAAACGGAATGCTCCGCCGGGCCGAACACCTGCACCGCGCCCCACTGGGTATGACCGTGATCGTGAATGGCGGAATAGTCGCCGGGCGTCCACGACATCGCCATCATTTCAAAAAACCCGCCGTCGTACACCAGTTGGCGGCCGTAACTGTTGAGCGGCGAATGATCGAAATCGGCCCACGGCATTAAATCCTCTTCCTTGATATCCGCCCGCTCCAGCAGGTCGCGGGCCCGCCGCGGCGTCAGATCCTGCTCCGCCCCCAACGTGCGGATCAAATCCTGAATGGAAAAAGGCAACGCGTGTTTGTTCATGGTCGGCTCAATTGATTGGTGTTTAGGGGGGACTGGGAAAGGGGATAAAGGGTGGTTGAAAAATCGTCGACCCCCATCACTCATATAATGCGAGTCCCGTACCGGATTTTCAACTAAAAACCAGCCTGCGGCTGGAGGCAACCGGGCAAGGCCCGGCCCCTTGGCAGGGGAGGCGAATGGCTGACCGTTTTATATCATGCCCAACAATTATTGAGCGCAAGTGGAGAGCGACCCTTTTAGCTCCGGCGCTCCGCCGGAAGTTTGTTGCGGTCGACAAACTTGTAGTTTTGCGCGTTGAGTACCGGGTAGACGGTGAACAGGGGTGTGTTGTAGGGCACCACCGCGGTGTCCACGCCGGGCGTCAGAGTCAGGTGGATGTTGACGAAGTTATAACTCAACCCCTCCTGCCAGGGCTCCTTGAAGGATTTGGCGTAGGCCGGGATTTTATCGGAGGCGTGGGTGCGGGTCATGAGGCCGGAACCGCCTTGCAGGCCGTATTCGTACAAATCCGGCGCGCCCTGTACCAGCACCGAGACCACCGAAGAATCGAACCAGATTTTGAAATTGGACACCATCTGGACGTAGGGTCCGAGCGTGCCCACCCGTTCCAGCACGGTCGCCGGGTAGGCGTACTCGGGCGGCGCGTTGGTCGGGTTGTCGCCGTGGTATTGGAACTCGCGCTCCTTGACGCGTGACACTGAAACGAACAGCAGGTGGGGGTCGTCGAGCGAGAGGTCGAGTACTTTGCCGTCCTGGTAACCGACCAGCTTGTCCATCTCGTAGCGGAGCGGAAACGAGTAACCCACCTTGGAATAGAAAATCCGCGAGCCGGCGTCCAGTGGGTCGTCCGGTTTCCGGCTGATCTTCAAATCGAACGGGAACATCATGTGAAAAGCGTTGACGCGCGAATTCATGAACGGTGCGCAGGCGCCGGAGAACTCCCGGTGCACCGTCGGGTTGTCCGGCTCGAATTTGCGCGGACCGCCGGAAAAATGCTGGGCGGTTTTGGCGGTCTTGTCCAACCCGAATTTGTTTTGGTAATAAGTGGAAGCGCGTTTTTGCGCGATGTCCAAAATATACTCGGGGACGTCGCTCTGCACGATCAGTTGCTGTTTGTCAGGGGCAATGGTGCGCGCCGCGGGCCGCATGGCTTCGTTGTAAATGCCCAGCTCCGAAGTCGTCTTCTTGATGTCGTAATCCAACTGCCGGGCCATTTCGGGGTTGGCGTAGCGGGTCTGCGGCAGGAGCTCCTTGGCTTTTTGCTGGAGTTCCAACTTGAGGTTGTAGCGTTTGGGCTCATCCGCCAGCGCCTGCACGGTGGCATAGATCAGGCCGAACCGCTCCTCCGGCATGAGGCCGATTTTCTCCAGATCCTGCTCTTTGATGAAAGCGAGGGCCATCGGGCCAAACGCTTCTTCGCCGCGGATGTTGAGGGTGAGCAGATGGTTGAGGTACGCGCGGGCTTCCGGTAAATCCAAGCCGAATCTCCTGAAAAGCAGGGCTAAAAGGATTCGCCATTATCCGTTCAAAATTATGCGTTAGCAAGCCTTTTCCCCAGCCTGCGGCTGGACGCAATAGGTCGTACTTTGTTGGCGCTCAACAAGTATTGGCGATAATACAAAGTCTCAGTCCATTGGGTCCAGCGGTACGCTGGTCGGCGTGGCACGGGGAATGGAATTTCAAGCCGGTTTTCCTCCACGTCTTCTGTAGTGGATTTGTTTTTTTATTCGCCCCGCGCGGAGCGGTCCGCGTCCTCGGCGTCCTCTGTGATGAAACTATCTGCGTTTATCTGTGTTTATCTGTGGTTAATTTTATTCTTTGTCTTGGGACTCACGCGGGTTGAAGAGGCTGAGGAGTTCTGCCAGTGTTTTGGAGTCGGAAATACGGAACAACTGTTCGGCTTGCGTTTGCAACTGTTCGCGGTTAGAAAACCGCAA
>SMUY01176585.1_pt1 | contig 14108 bp, 14 predicted proteins | sample 2456441 | NCBI WGS metagenome assembly SMUY01 (sample SAMN11095931, study PRJNA526329) | marine sediment metagenome | biome: Marine sediment; feature: Surficial sediment; material: Deep marine sediment; isolation source: Hadal surficial sediment | place: Pacific Ocean | collected 2014-11 | depth...
AAAAGGCAATCAATCTGTACAGATACTTAACCAATAGTTATCCTCCATATTGAAATAAACGATCCTCCAATCATGATTTATTATATAGTTGTTTTTATAAATTGAGAATAATAGCGGAAAATTATTTATTTGAAGTGGTTATTTTCTATTCGGGTATAAGGCAAGGAGAGATGAGTGGCAAACCTTAAAACCTGTTATACATTTTAGAAATAAGCCTGAAGCTGAGCCCTGAAGATATTTTCATCTACATCACTTTTTCCAATAAATGAATTTCTTATAAAGTTATAATCTACCTGAACTTTCCACCTGTGATCGTGCGAGATGTAGTAGTTGATTGCAGGTGTTATTTGCCAGCTTGTATCTCTAAAATCACCCGTAATTCCTGATCCGCCATCATAATCGATGTACGCATATCTGGCAGTTAACTCCAAAGTGTCCGGAAGTAGAAATAACCCTCCCTGAACCCTGAATCCTTGATCATAAATAGTATCTAAATTCCCACTTTCTACGCCATTGTATATAATAATCTCATAAAACACTGTACAGCAAGGGGTTTCCACATCTTAAAACTTAGATACACATATTACACAAATTGTTGTAATGGCACTTGAAAACCGGCGTCCTTGCGGACTTGGGGGTTCGAATCTCCTCATCTCCATTAATAATTACAATAGGTCACAACAATGCTACAAACTCTAGCTTAACTCTTTCGAACTATATTCTAACTGAAGCATACTTTATTAAAAGTTACTCTAGTCAAACTTTAATGTAGTAACATCTCCCAATCTCTATAAACTCAAAGTTTCTATTGTTAACCGCACGTATGATAATTCTTGGCTACGGTTTTGGCTACGGTTGGCTACACGCTTTTACTCTTTTGAACTCAGATTAACACTAAAGATAGGATGATAGTTAGCTAATAAAAGGCTTGTAAATAAAGGGAATTCTCTGCTTAAAACTTCTTTACTCAATTAAGCACAAATCAATAGAAAAGGATTAACAGTCACCCGCTCTGCCAGCTGAGCTACTCCGGAACATAAAAAGAACAAACATTTTATCTAAACAAAATATTGAGTCAAGCAAAGCATTAATACAACAAATGCTGTGTCATATAAAATATAATAAATACATATTATTATTTACTTAGTAGCTCTACTAATTATAATTCTAATAATTTAGAAAAATTATAGATTTAATAGCTTTTATATACTTTCAGGATTCATAAAGTCGTTTCAAAATTTACATCATCTAAACTGAATATATTTTCAATTTGAATTAATCTGACCTCTAAAATGAAAAAAGAAAAAAAAGCATCTAAGGACGAATTAGAGAAGAAACAGGAAACTAAAACCCTCGCGCAGCTTCCTGCAACTACTAATACTATTGAAAGATATTTAGCTGAAATTGGTAATCACCCTATCCTTAGCAGAGAAGAAGAGCATAAACTCGCAACAAAATATAAAGAAGATGGTGATTTAGAAGCAGCAAAGCAGCTCATAAGGGCAAATCTTAAGTTTGTAGTAAAGATAGCTAATGAATATAAAAATTATGGAATAAATCCCATGGATGTAATTCAGGAAGGAAACCTCGGCCTCATGCAGGCAGTCAAAAGGTTTGACCCAACCAGGGGCTATAGATTGATCTCATATGCAGTATGGTGGATAAGAGCTTATATACAAAACTATGTCGTAAAAACCTGGAGCCTTGTAAAAGTAGGGACTACCCAGGCTCAAAGAAAATTGTTTTACAAACTCAGATCCACAAAAAATGAGATGGATTTAACAAAGCAGCAACTAAGCCCGGAAGACTACAAGCTTCTTGCAGACAAACTTGGCGTTCCTGATCAAGCTGTAATTGAAATGGACAAGAGGATGAAAACCAAGGATTTTTCACTGGATACTGAGATTAAGGATAAATCGGAAGCTACCCATCTTGACTTCCTACAAGACAAACGCTTAGATCAGGAAGATATTATATCGAAAGCTCAGGAGGAGGAGGTAGTTCAGGAAGGTCTATCAGATGCTTTAGAAATACTCAGTGACAGGGAAAAATATATCATTAAAAACAGGGTTTTATCAGAAAGCCCATTGACGCTGGAAGAAATTGGTCAAAAATATGAAATTTCTAGAGAAAGAGTAAGGCAGATAGAAAGTGCAGCGCTCAAGAAAATAAGAACAGTATTTGAAGATAAAGGTATTAAAAGCATTTAAACCTAATTATTACTAACTATCCGGTAAACTCCATCCAAAGCTTCATTTAACTTTTCTGGTTTTGTTCCCCCTGCCTGTGCCATATCAGGACGTCCTCCGCCGGAACCCCCTATATGCCCTGAAATTTCTTTAATGATTTCCCCCGCATTGTATTTATTCTTAATATCGTTTGTTACGCCTACAAGCAAAAAAGCTTTTCCACTTGATTTACTTCCCAAAACTGCAAGTAGTGCTTTATTTTTAGACTTAAGATCATCCCAGACCTTTCTCAGTTCACCGGGACTGCTCGCAGGTATCTCCATTGAAAGTACATTTACTCCGTCAATTTCTTTTGCATTCTTAATCAGGTCCTGGGTTTTAGAAGAAATACTCTTAGACCTGTATTCATTTAATTCTCTTTTAAACTTTTCGTTTTCTTCTATAAGTTTTTTCAGTCGAGATATTAAATCTGAAGTCGGTGATTTTAGAATAAGAGAAGCCTCGGTTAATTTCTCCTCCTGCCCTCTCATAAAATTCCAGCAGGCTTCTCCGGTGAGAGCCTCTATTCTTCTTACCCCGGCAGCAGATGAGGTTTCAGTAATTATTTTAAACAGGCCAGCTTCTCCTGTATCGTCTAGGTGCGTTCCCCCGCAAAGCTCTTTACTGTAATTGCCAATTGAAACAATCCTTACCTTATCTCCATATTTTTCTTCAAATATAGCAGTTGCACCTGTTTTAACCGCTTCATCATAAGGCACATCGGTCTCAGTTTTTACTGAATCATCCAATCTCAAACGTGCATTTACTATTTCCTCTATTTTTGCAACATTTTTATTATCAACCTGTTCAAAATGTGAAAAATCAAACCTGAGCCTGTCAGGCCCTACATAGGATCCTGCCTGAGCTATATGATCACCTATTATTTCTTTAAGAGTGGCCTGAAGAATATGCGTTGCAGTATGGTGTGCTTTTGATCCCTGCCTGAATTTTTTATTAACCCTTAGCTCGACTTTGTCTCCGACCCAGAGACTTCCCTTATCCACTTTACATCTATGTACAAAAAGGTCAGTTATCGGTTTTTGAGTGTCCAGTACTTCTGCCTGCCCATTCTCACCAAGTATCAGTCCTCTGTCGCCAGTCTGACCTCCTGACTCCCCATAAAACGGAGTCTTATCACATATCACTTCGACTACTTCACCTTCAGCTGCACTGTCAACCAGACCCCCTGAGCTTATAATAGCAGTTATTCTGCCCTGATCTGTTAGTTTTTTATAGCCACTAAATATGGTGGACAACCCGCCCGAAGAAAATTCCTTATATAAAGGCATGAGTTGTTCTTCTCCTGAACCCTTCCAGGCTTTGCGGGATTTGCTTTTCTGAATTTCCATATTTTTATTAAAACCATCAACATCAACACTTAAATTGCTGTCTTTGGCAATATCCTCTGTTAAATCAACTGGAAATCCAAAAGTATCATACAATTTAAATAAAACGTCTCCGGGAATGTGTTTATCATTTTTATGTCTTTCAATTTCTAAATTAAGAAGCTCCAGTCCCCTGTCTATAGTCTCAAAGAACCTCTCTTCCTCATTTTTTATAACCGAGGTTACAAAGCTTAATCTTTCAATTAAATCAGGATAGGTATCTCCCATTTTTTTTGACAATAGATCAGCTACTTTAAACAGAGCAGGATCTGTAACCTCCAGCTTTCTAAGATGCCTTACTGCTCTTCTAAGGATTCTTCTTAGCACATAGCCCCTGCCTTCATTTGAAGGCAGCACTCCGTCTGAAATCAAAAAGGTAAGGGCTCTTATGTGGTCTGATGCAACCCTTAAAGAAATATCTACTTTTTCATCTTTGCCGTACTGCTTTCCAGTCAACTCCTCAAAATTAGAGATTATCTCTCTAATCAAATCTGTTTCATAATTGCTTTTTACACCCTGAACTACTGCTGTTATTCGCTCAAGCCCCATACCTGTATCAATGCTTGGGTTTGGAAGCGGTGTTAGACTGCCATTTTTATCCCTGTCAAACTGCATAAAAACAAGGTTCCAAAGCTCTAAATATCTGTCGCATTCACAGCCCACTGCACACGTTGGTTTGCCGCATCCAAAAGACTCACCCTGATCGATCAAGATCTCAGAACATGGCCCACAGGGGCCGGTGTCTCCCATAGACCAAAAATTATCCTTTTCATCCATTCTTATAATTTTTGATTTTGGAAGTCCAATAGTTTTATTCCATAAATCAAAAGCCTCGTCATCATCCCTAAACACAGTTACCCAAAGCTTTTTTTCAGGAATTTTATATACCCCGGTTATCAACTCCCATGCAAATTCAATAGCCTTATCCTTGAAATATTGCCCAAATGAAAAATTTCCAAGCATCTCAAAAAACGTGTGATGTCTTGCGGTAACACCTACATTTTCAAGATCATTATGCTTGCCGCCTGCTCTTACGCACTTTTGAGAGGAGGCAGCTCTTTGGTAATCCCTTTTTTCAAGCCCCAAAAATACATCCTTAAACTGCACCATACCTGCATTAGTAAATAGTAATGTGGGATCGTTTTTGGGAATAAGCGATGAGCTTTTTACAACATTGTGTCCACTGTCCTCAAAATACTTTAGAAATGTGCTTCTTACTTCTTTTCCTGTCATAAATTTATCTAATGTACAACCTCTTTTATTTTTTTGTCCAGTGGATAAGATGCCGCAAGCTGACCACAGGCACCAAGAATATCTGCGCCCCTGCTTTTTCTTATTTTTACGTTTAATCCATAAGAGCTCAGAATTTTTTGAAAATCCAACACCCTTTGCACAGGTGGCGTTTTATAAGAAATTGGATCAGCCTCGTTAAAAGGAATCAGGTTTATCTTGCATTTAATACCTTTTAGCAGCTTTGCAAGCTCATTAGCGTTTTTAATACTGTCATTCAAGTCTTTAATTATAACGTATTCAAAAGTTAAATATTTCCTTCTTAGAATTGGAAATCTCTTGCATTCCTCAAGCAGGGTGCTAATAGGAAATCTCTTATTTATGGGCATTATTTCGCTCCTGATAGCATCAGAAGGTGCATTTAATGAAACTGAGAGATTGATATTAATCTTTTCTCCCAGCTCTTTTATTTTATTTACCAGCCCAGAAGTAGAAACTGTAATTCTTTTTGGTGAGAGCCCAATATAATTGCTGTTTGTGAATACTCTTATAGACCTAATCGTGTTTTCCAGATTATCCAGTGGTTCTCCCATTCCCATATAAACAATATTCGTAATAGATCCACCGTTTAGTTTATTAATGGTTAAATACTGATCTACGATCTCAGAACAACTCAAATTCCTTATCTTTCCAACCCTTGCGGTGAGACAAAATGTACAACCCATTGCACAGCCGACCTGAGAAGAGATACATAGAGTATTTCTTCTGCCTTCTGGAATTAGAACACTTTCTATCTTATTTCCATCAAAGAGCTCAAAAAGATACTTCTTAGTCCCATCGATTGACTCTTTTTCACAGGTCAAAGTTAAAGTGGATTTTATTTCTGCCGACTGTTCCAGTTTCTCTCTAAATGACAACGAAAGATCAGTCATTTCAGAAAATTTGCAAACACTCTTTGCAAAAATCCAAGTACCTATCTGCTTTGCCCTAAAAGGTTTTTCGCCCAGTTCAGAAATAAAGCCCTCAAGCTCTGCAGGATCAAAGTCTTTTATATTTGCTTTCATGATAATAGGTAAGTAACAACTAAATAATAATGCATTAAATTTGGCTTAATATTAACACTTAAAAATAATTTAAACAAAACTATATTTCTCTACTTTTGTAAGTAATTAGATACGGAGGGTCTAAAAAAAAGATTAAACCTACTTTATATAATGCACTTATTAATTAATAACGCCCTCTTGTACTGTAAGAACAGAGTAGTGAGCGCTCGAGCCAACATCTTGTGGCATAACTTCGACATAATCTTTTACAGAAGCATATACATCTTCAGATAGAAGCAGCTTCCACTGCGAAGCACTGTCACAGATATTTTTAGCAGGATCTATTACAAGGCCCAGGTTTCCCGGAGTGCCGCTTTCTTTAGAAATAGGTATAGAGGCGGCATAAATTCCGATTTTACAGGTTATTTGCTGACTATCATCTTTAACCTTATCCTTATTTAATTCTACAAGCATATGAAGAAGCTCAACACCTGCTGAAACGGCCCGGAGTTCGGGTTTATCCTGCAAGTCAGACACATTAAATAGTGCAACTAATTCATCCCTAACTAAAGTTTCCACCATTCCGCCGTACCCAGATACTATGTTAGAAGCGGTTTTCCTATAATCAGTTAAAAGCAGTGCAAGCTCAGAACTATCGTACATTTCGGCCAGTTTATGGTAATCGCTAATCTTCGATACAAGTGCGACTACGGTTTTATTTTTTGAATCTTTAATAATTGAAATTTGGCCACCTGTTTTTGGGATTTCTACTGATTTTATAGGTTCTTGTATTACAGGATCATTATAAGCCAGCGTTTTAGCCTTTCCATTACTATGTACTTTTAGGTTTCCATTTATGGTATTTAGTTTACTTCCACCGTTTAACTTCTCATATTTTTTATTGTTATTTAATGAACCGGCCATTTCGTTAAAACTATCAAATACCTTTATCATATCCACATCATCTTTTAGTTGAGAATCAATTTCCAATTTTGCAGAATAATCTTTTTTTGATATTTTTATGATTGCATCATTTAATCTATTTAAAGATTTCTTTTGGTAAGGATAAAATATTTTTAAGACACCTAGAAAGAGACAAAGAACTAACAGACTAATAAGCGTGGTAAATAATAAAGGTAGAGTCACAGGGAAGTCTAAGGCAGATTTCTCAATTCCTAGAAATATTTGGCTGCCTTCTGTAGTTTTAACAATAAACTCTCTAACGTTTAAATTCTCAGAGCTTCCAAAGCTCTGCTGTAGTACACCATTTTCATCAACCAATTTAGCATAGGCAACTTCTTTGTTAGTGTTTAAAATTTCTTTTGCAATAGTTGCAAAATCTCCTTGCTGCTCAAAAGCGCTGCTAATGCTTCCTACTTTCTTTTCAAATATGATTGATTTAAAATAAAGAATGTTAACTGCCGAAATAAGTACAGACAGCACTATAGCTAAAGATAAAAAAATTATAGTAAGGTTGTTACTATAATATCGGAGAGTCCTTAAGTTCATTTGTTCCACCACCTCAACAATACTATAAATATTATATTGCTTTGTTTCTTCCGGTACTACTTGTACTTGCTTGTTAGATTGTCCACCTCTTACATAATGCTGACAAGTACATACTGCTGATTGTAACCTGATCGGTTAGTCTGAATTATATTATAACAGATTTAGAATATTAAATGAATAGTTTAATTTGCAATTGGCGCAATATTGATCTTAGTTCTCTTACCAGTAAATTTCTGGAAGTTTACTACTCCATCGATAAGCGCAAATAATGTATGGTCCCTTCCGATACCAACATTATCTCCGGGATGGAATTTAGTTCCTCTTTGGCGAACCAGTATATTGCCAGATATAACTACCTCGCCGCCAAATTTCTTTACTCCAAGCCTCCTGCCGGCGCTGTCTCTTCCGTTTTTAGAGCTTCCGCCGCCTTTTTTTGTAGACATAATTACCTCCTACGCTTGAATATCCGTAATTTGCACTGAAGAATATTTCTGCCGGTGCCCAAGTTTTTTCTTAAATCCCTTACGTCTTTTGAATTTAAAAACTATTATTTTCTTACCCTTTTTCATACCCAGAAGTTTACCTGTAACTTTAGCGCCTTCAACAAGCGGACTTCCAACTTTTACGTCCGAATCCTCATCAGATACTAGTAATACATCACTAAATTCAACATCTGGTCCTTCCTCAGAATTAAGAAGTTCAACATCTATAACATCTCCAGGCTTAACAATATATTGTTTTCCACCTGTTCTAATTACTGCCTGCATCTACGTAAGACCTCCACGATATTTAAATAAACTGTGCAACTATACCCTACAATAACAAATTTTTAAACAATTTTTATTTACTTATTGTAAACAATCTTATTTCAGTTGATAAACACTCAGGTTTTCATATTCAGAGCCTCTATTATCCATAAAACTTCTTACAACCGCTATAGTTTCTATAGAGAATATCTTTTCCTCAATTATTGGCAAAGGAGCAGTGATTTTGAACTTCGACTTTACCCTTCCGATTGTTACGTGTGGAATAAACTTTCTTTTATCCCGTTCAAATCCAATCTCTTGCAACCCCGAATCAATAGTATGTTGTAAATCAATAATCGCAGGAGATTCGCTGAACCCTACATATAATATTTTGGGTCTGTATAGACTGGGAAAACCGCCAAAATTAGATAATCTGAGTTTGATTTTAGATTTACCCAGAGTGGAACTAGTAAGTTTATCATCAATCTTAGATAATTTGCTATCTTTTATATCACCCAAAAACTTAAGGGTAATATGAAGTTTCTCAGAGCTTTCCCATTTAACCCCTGAAACTCTATCTTTTATAGAATCCAGATATAAGGCGATGTGCTTTTTTATTTCTTGGGGAAGCAGTGCTGCAATAAAAATTCTCAAACTTTAATAATTTAATCTGTATTCTGGAGATAATATTCCAAGACAATTGACATTCTATCCACACCACGTTGGAAACATCTTTGGCGCTCCTTTACTCAGTGGTATTTGATTCTGCCCATTATGGAACATCAGATATATGTTGTTTGTACCACCCCTATTTGATACAAAAGATATATAATGACCATCGGGAGTCCATGAGGGGTTTTCATTTCTTCTAGTAGACCATGTAAGGCGCTGTTCACCCGAGCCATCAGATCTTATACTAAATATATTTACTCCGGCCTTTTCTACTTTAACATAAGCAATCTTGTTAACTTTTGGATTAGGAGACCAGGAAGGATCGGTGTTATAACCCCCTTTAGTAATTCTCCTTACATTTTTACCAGCCGCACTCATTACATAAATATTTGGAGATCCGGCCCTATCTGATACAAATGCAATCTCGCTGCCATCTGCAGACCAGGTTGGTGATACATCTATTGCCCTGCCTCTTGTTAATTTTCTAAGCCCCTTACCCTCGGAATTAACAACCGCAATATCACCATCGAGACTAAATACGATTTTACTTCCATCCGGTGACCATTCTGCACTTTGATCAAGCTTATATGGCTTTGATATTCTTTTTTCTTTGTATCTTGGGTAGAGATTTATTACATATAAATCCTGATCCCATACCTTATCGGAGTTAAACACAATTTTTGAACCGTCTTTTGAACAACTGGGTGAGAGAACAAGCGACTTATGATGGGTCAGGCGTCTTATATTCTCACCATCATAATCCATCATATACAAGTCTCTTTTCCTTTTAGACCCTGAAACATAAACAACCTTTGAAGTAAAAAACCCGTCTATTCCTGTAAGCTCTCTAAGCACATGATTTGCAAACCTATGCGCAGCCTCGGGCAGCCTTCCAACGCTTGCTTCATATGACCTGCCAATAATAGGTTGTTCATCTTTTACATCGAACAGCCTTATAGCAACCTCAATGTTATTTCCCGAAGCTTTGTAATCACCTCTTATGAGAGCATCTGCGCCTGCATCAAAATAAGCCTGATAATCAACAGACTCACCTGATGTAGAAGGATTTTGCACGTTTGTGATTATGTTAAATAGCCCAGAATTTTTTAGATCCTGTCTTAAAACCTCTATAAACTTATTGCCGTATGTATTTTTTTGACCAATAGGATTCAAATCCGGTATGGCTATGGGAATCGGTTCTACTGATGGAGCATAAATGCCCTCTAATATAATTCTTGAAAATGAGTTTAGTGTACTAACTAAAAAAAGAGCTCCCGCCAAAAATATTATTCTTTGATACATTTGTAGGTCTCCTATAATTACTTAAGTTTTATAAGAAATATAAATCAAATAATCAGATAAAGGTTACAAATTATTCAGAAAGTTCAACATTCCAGTAAGAAGCATCCACAAAACTTAGAAATGGTTTCCACTCTTCATACCTAATTGCTCTTATATAAAAATTAGCAAAAGGATCCCAACTGGGCTTTATGGGTTTATTTATAAGTTTCATCCTAGCCTGCTCAGGAGTTTGTCCGCCTTTTTTTCTATTACACTTTGAACAGGCACATACAACATTTTCCCAAATACTCCTTCCACCACGAGAGCGCGGTATAATGTGATCAATTGTAAACTCTGACTTGGGAAAATTCTTGCCGCAATACTGACACTTTCCGCCATCCCTTCTAAAAATATTTAGCCTGTTAAACTTTGTCTCGTTTCTGGGCATCTTGTCATATCTCAAAACCATTATTACCCTTGGCGCTTTAATCACACGGCTAACAGTTCTGATTGATTCATCATCTTTCAGTGCAGCAATCTGTGCCCAGGATTCAAAATCAAAGGTTGCATAATTTCCTGCTACAGCTTTTGCAACTCCCCCATAAAGCATTATAAAAGCTCTTTTTAGGCTTGTTACCGTAATAGGCACAAAAAATCTGTTTAAAACTAGTACCGGACTTGCTAACATAATAGTCAATGAATCTACCTTTTTTTGATTACAGCATCAAGAACCATTAATCTTTAACAATAATTTAGCTTATATAAAACATTCAGTTAAATTTACAAACTAACTTTAAGGAGATATTAATGAATGAATTGTTTTCCATTTTTGTTGTTCAGAGTTTGCTGTGGATTGTGTTATTATTTTTCTTATTTCGCCTAATCAAGATCAACGGTAAACTCAAAGAAAAAACAGGCCAGTTAATAGACAAACTAGACAGCACGAATAAAGGAGAATAAATGTATCCAGAACTTCTTAGAATAGGAAATTTTGCTATTTCATCTTTTGGACTTATGGTAGCCCTGGCTTTTTTAGCAGGATATTGGATTGCTTCACTTGAATTCAAAAGAAAAAAACTCGACGACAAACTCCTTGGAAACATACTTCTTCTCTCTATGCTAGGGGGTATCGGCGGGGCTAAGCTGATGTATATTTTTGAAAATGTTCCACTGAGTGATTTTATAAGCAGTCCGTTTACTCACATTTTCTCCCGGGGTGGTCTTACGTTTTATGGAGGCTTCATAGGCGCAGTATTACTGTTCTGGATTTTAACAGTCAAAAATAAAGTGAGCTTTTTTAAAGTGATGGACGCCATGGCTCCCGCGCTTGCAATCGGACATTCAATAGGAAGAATAGGATGTTTTCTTGTAGGAGACGACTATGGTATAAAATCCGATGTGCCCTGGGCTGTAGCTTTTCCAAAGGGTCTTCCCCCAACTACTGACCCCGTGCACCCTACACAAGTTTATGAAGTAATACTTATGGGATTGATATTTTTTGTCCTATGGAAATTAAGAAAAAGAAACACTCCTGATGGCTGGCTTTTCTCTATATTGATTATATTAGCCGGTATTGAGAGATTTTTGATTGAGTTTATAAGAAGCACTACCCCCAGCCCAATACCTGATCTTTCTGTTGCCCAGCTTATTGCTATTGGCTTGATAGTCATCGGTATCTTAAAAATAATATCAATTAAAAATAAACCTGCATCCAAGAAGACTGCATAGTTATTATAATTTCAACTATTAACCAATTTTCATAAATCTAATGCGTGATATAAAGACCAAACAGATTTTACTGTGCATAGCTTCTGCATTTTTATTATCTATACCTTTTTTTCTTGATCTTGCATGGCCTCTGCTGTTCATTTCGTTTATTCCACTTTTTATTAATATAGATCATCTAAGCTCCAAAAAAGCCTTTAAAATTGGAACCCTTACAGGAACAATAGCTTATTTTATTACTACTTATTGGCTAGTCGGAACACTAACCAGGTTTGGCGGGTTTCCACTGATAATTGGCATTGTATTCCACTTAATAATAAGCATTTACTCTGGACTGCTATTCGGATTATTTTGTTCATTAATCACTTCCGATTTATTGAAAAAATTCAGATTAATTAATACATTAATAATTGGGATTATTTGGGTAGCAATTGAATACCACTACCCGCTTCTTTTCCCATTTAGTATAGCAAGCCCCCTTGCAAACTATTATCCAATTATACAAATTTCAGACTTATTTGGGGTAGGGTCGCTCAGTCTGATAATTATTATTATAAATCACTCTTTATTCAAAACTATTAAGAGCCGCTGGAACAAAGAGAAAATCCCTTTGATAGAACTCTCCTCTTCTGTAATTTTAATCTTGGCAGTACTTACTTACGGCTTCTTTAGAATTGAAGCTGTAAACAAAGTGATAGATAAATCGGCAAAGTTAAAAGTAGGCATAGTTCAGGGTAATTTCGATTTTACTGAGAAAAAAGAGGATAACTATTTAAGTATGGTTAATAAACATAAAGAGCTATCTTACGGATTAGCCGATTCAGACTTAATTATATGGCCCGAGACCGCCATACAAATATTTATTCCAACCACATATCCATATTTAACTGCAGACGGTAAAAACCTAATTCCTTTTATTAAAGATAAATATTTCCTGGTGGGTGGTCTTTCATTTGACCCTATATACCCAAGAGATGGTGATATAGAAAATGTTAATAGATACAACTCTGCCTTCCTAACAGACGGGAGGGGATAAATACTTGGGAGATTTCATAAAATCAAACTTCTTGTATTTGGAGAATATTTACCCTTTTCAAAATATTTCCCATCATTAAAAAAGTTAAGCCCTGCCACAGGTGATTATGTACCCGGCAGTGAATTGAATTTAATGAATATTGACGAGTTGGGTGTAAAAATTGCGCCCTTAATATGTTATGAGGACATTATCCCCTCTTTTTCCAGAAATTTTAAAAACCAGGGAGCAAATCTTCTTATCAATCTTACAAATGATGCCTGGTTTGGAGAAACTATAGCGCCATATCAGCACCTGCTTTTATCTGTGCCACGAGCGGTGGAAAACAGAACCTATTTATTAAGGGCAACCAACACAGGGGTTAGCGCCATAATTGATCCACTTGGAAGAGTAGTTAAGAAAACAGACATATTCGTACAGCAGACACTTTCTGCAGAAATCAGATTAATGAATAATGGAAATACTTTTTATGTTAAGTACGGATATCATTTTTACTTAGTCTGTTTGATAATAACAGTAATTTATTTAGCAGCCACACGCTTAAGGCGACACAATTGACACAAGTTGGTTAAGGGGTGACCTCGCGTTACTTTTCGATTTTAATATTAGTTGTAAGTTCTTCTATATTTACAAATGTATATATCCTTGGAGATATACCAATATAAATGACTAAAATGAATGCCAATATTATATATAGCAACTCTTTTCTTATATTCCTAGCCAATTTATATGTTAACCAGCCGAATATACAACTAATTATTAAAGAAATTATAATAAATATAGAAACCTCAATAACAAATTTACTTGTAACCGACAAAGAATCTGCTTCCATAGACATTACAATAAAGATAAGATATCCAAGAGAGAATAGTGGCACTAGGCAAATCAAGCCTATCAATATTGCCGTTACAATACTTACCCACTTAGGTGCAGTGTTTATCTTCTTCACGCTTATCTCTTAGATCCAATCAACAAAACAACAAAAGCCTGACCCCAATTCAATTCTAGGAAGAAAGAATGCCGGTAAGAGCTTTTAGAAATGCATCATTTTCACCCGGTGTTCCAATAGTTACCCTCATACAGTTTTCCAACCTTCCGGGAGAATTGAAATTTCTAATTAAAATGTCTTTTTCAATCAACCCTGCATAAATCCTATCTGCGTTATCAATTTTAAATAAGATAAAATTGGCATCTGTCGGAAAAACTTCTATTCCCGGGATAATTTTCATTCTTTCAAATACCCTATTTTTTTCTTC
>SMUY01003141.1_pt1 | contig 14099 bp, 10 predicted proteins | sample 2456441 | NCBI WGS metagenome assembly SMUY01 (sample SAMN11095931, study PRJNA526329) | marine sediment metagenome | biome: Marine sediment; feature: Surficial sediment; material: Deep marine sediment; isolation source: Hadal surficial sediment | place: Pacific Ocean | collected 2014-11 | depth...
ATTGTGTGCGTAGGGCTCTCCACCAAATTCGATCAGTTTCGTCGAACCACAGATACCGCTTGCCGACGCACCGATCTTCGTTAGGTCCGGGCAATCAACAACGGTGACATTCACCGAAGCGAAGTGATCCTGCAGACCCGATTGCAGCGCCTCGGCAATTAGCGTCAGCTCTGGATTCCAGAACTTCGCGGACTTGCAACTCATGACCACAAGTGATCACTCACTTGAGATACCGGTTTTGGATGCCGTGCACCAACGTGACCAGCGTCTCATTAACGGGCACAGGAATTTCGTGTTGTCTGGCGAGTCTTACAACCGCACCGTTGATGTAATCAATTTCGCTCGGTCGCTCGTTTTCAATGTCAATGCGAAGGCTCGATTTATTATCCGGAGTACCGTGGGGTCCAGCAATTTTTTCAAGAATTTCGCGTGCCTCGGAAGGATTCAAATCAACACCAACTGCTTTAGCGACGATGATGGCTTCGTCTAGCGCAGCATAGGAAACTTCGTCTGCGTAGTGCTTGTTGAATATCTCACCAATATTCAGACCGGTAATGCCGCTAACCGCGCTGATAGCGATATTCGCCATCAATTTGCGCCAAATATCCAGCCGAATATTCTCACTCGGTGCCGTCGGCAGACCCGCCGTACTCAGCATCTCCGCAATATCGCGAGTTCGGTCCGATATGCCACCGGTCATCTCGCCAATATACGATGGCAACGTCGCATGATTGCGAACAACACCCGGGGACTCGATATTCGCCCCTTGTGCCGTGAGCCCTCCCAGCACGCGATCTTCACCAAAGTACTCGGCAAGTTCCTCTTCATTACCCAGGCCATTTTGAAAGCTGATTGCGATAGTGTTGCTTTCAGCCGTGAAAAGATGCCGTACGCTCTCTGCCGCAGCCGCATTGAAATTCGCCTTGCATTGAACGAATACAATATCAGCGGACTTGATCGTGGCCGGATCCGTCGTCGCACCGATCGAGATATGGCGATCTCCGCCGTGGCCGACCATCTTCAGGCCGTTCTTGTGGATCGCATCAATGTGCTCCCGCCACGGATCGACAAGTGTGACATCGAGACCACCTTCCGCCACCAGACCACCAAACAGACTGCCCATTGCACCAGCACCGAGAACTACAACATGGTGAGCCATTAGCAACTCTCAAAAAAGCATCGAATGTTCAGTAGAGCCATTAACCCATCCAGGTCGTCGGCACCCAGAGCACGAGCGCCGGAAACACACTGATCAAAATTAGCGTCAGCAGATTTGCGAACAGAAATGGCGCAGCGCCGACAAATATTTCTCCAATCCCGAGACGGGAAATGGCCGCGCATACATTAAGACAGTTACCTACAGGCGGCGTACAGGCGCCCACGGCGAGTCCGGATATCAGCACAACTCCGAACTGTATTGGTGAGACACCGGCTGCCTCGGCAGCCGGCAGCAATGTAGGCGTGAGCAATAGAATGGCCGGACTTACGTCGATAAACGTGCCGAGGACCAATACAAAAATATTGATCAGTAACAGGACCCCCACCGGACCGAGATCAAGACTGATGACGAATGCAGCTATTTGTTCGGGAACCCGCTCCAAGATGAGGATCCAGACGAATAGCTGCGAGAATGCAATGATCATCATGATCTTTGCACTCATCATCACCGCCACACGCAGGGATTCCGGCAGATTCTTGAGTGCCTGAGGACCAATAATAATTGTGCCGATGAGAAGTCCGTACAGGACGCCGAGGCCAGCCGATTCCGTTGCGGTGGCAACGCCGAGAACCACAGATCCGACGACGAAGACGGGCATGGTCACGACGACCGCGGATCCCGTTATTCTCCTGATTGTCGACTCGCGGCTCATCGATATCTCTTCGCGCGGATAATCACGGCGACGAGAAATAGTCACCATGATGATTATTTGCAGGATTCCGATCATCAAACCCGGTATCAGTCCACCCAGAAACAATCGGCCAACCGATTCCTGAGCGACAATCGCGTACAGAACGATTGGCACGCTTGGCGGGATGATCATTCCCATCGTAGATGATGCAACTGTAATTCCGCTCGCGAAACTGGCCGAATAGCCTCGCTTTTTCATTTCCGGAATCAAAACAGAGCCGATAGACGCTGTATCCGATGTCGATGACCCGGAAATCCCACCAAAAATCATGCTGGAGAAGATGTTGACCAGGCCGAGTCCGCCGCGAAGCCGTCCGACCACTACCATCGACAGATCTATCAGGCGAGTAGTTATGCCGCTGGAATTCATCACCTGGCCCATGAGAATGAAGAGCGGCAACGACATCAGCGCGTAATTATTCATCCCCGAGAAGACGCGCTGCGGCAAAACGACGGAAAGGTCCGGGTGCTCGAGCAGAAAGTAGATCAGGCTTGATAGCCCCAGCGCATAAGCGATGGGCACCCCCACGATCAGGAGAATCGCAAGTGTCGCAATGAGAATCAGCATACTGGTTTGCTATTGCGGTCCGGAAATCAGCCGTCGAATTCCGATCAAACAATATGCGGTCGCCAGACCACAACCGATCGGAACACTTAGCTGCGCAACTGATTGCGGAAGTTGCAGCGCTGGCATCAGAAATCCACCTGTTCTGCCAATCCAGGCGATTGAGTACCAAACAATGGCGCAGTTGATGATCGCCATCAGAACCAGTTGCAGAATATTCGCGTATCGGTGTATTCGCACAGGCATCATTTCGACAAAATAATTTATTGCCATGTGTTCCTGCTTTGCTACCGCCAGCGCACCACCGATCGCCGTCGTATAGACAAAGGCAACCAATGCGCCTTCGTTACCACCAATTAATGTCGTGTTGAAGACGTACCGCAGTACTACGAGCAAAACAACCATCGCGAAGATCACGAAAAGCAGCAACGTCACGAATTTCTCCAGCATTCTGCTCAACGTGTGTTCGATTGCGCTTCGATCGGACATGATTTACTCGCCTCGCGCGATTCTTCGCGCTTCGTTCAGATCTTCTTCCGTGAACACACCTCTACTGATGAATTCCCGGGTAACTGACTCGGTCAATTTCCGGAACGGCTGAAGATCTTCACCCGAGATGTAATTCACTTCAAGCTCCTGTTCCAGCAAGGCAATGTACTTTTGTTCACTCTCCCGGTTCAATCTGTCCGAATAAGCAATCGCTTCTTCGGCGACCTCATCGAATATCACCTTTAGCTCTTCAGGCAGCCTGCCGTACCATTTCAGATCGACAATAAAGGGATCCGGTCCGGTCGCGTAATTGGTAACCGTCATGAAGTCCTGCACTTCAAAAATCTTGTAATCCCAGATGTTTGACGGTGGATTGTCCTGGCCGTCCAGCACTCCGGTTTTCAGTGCACTATAGAGTTCTGATACCGGCATTTCCTGTGGGCTGGTTTCAAGCGCCCGAGCGGTCAGAACATATACTTCCTGCGGCGGCACGCGCATTTTCAGCCCGACCAGATCGGCAGGCGTCCGTATCGGTCGAACATTATTTGTGTGTGCGCGGAACCCCTGAGAAATACCGGTGGCAGGAATGTGAAATCCATTTTGTCGCGCGCCCTCATTAATCCTTTTCGTCAAGTCACTGTTAACCAGTCTTATCGCCTGATCCCAGTTATCGACCAGAAAAGGCAACATAAAAATGACGAATTTCGGATTGGCGTCGACAAACAGGCCACCGCGCGTTCCTTGCAGGGCACCGGTCGCGACCATATCCATCATTTCACGTTCGCTGCCCAGAGTTGCAGCAAAGTAGTTCTCGACCCTGATCCTGCCGTCCGTCCGTCTCTCCAGTTCATCTTTGAAGAAAATCATCGACTGGCTGCGGGGCGCCTGTTCCGGCTGTGAATGGCCGTAGCGGAAAACGATGCTCTCTGACGGTGAGCTGCAACTGCTCAGGGGGAGCAATAGACAGATCAGGAGTCCTGACAGCAAAAAGCCAGGCCGGCCTTGCGGCCTGACCTGGCGATTTTTGTGCTCGTTTTTCAGAGGAGCCTACCGATAGTTATATTGAATACCGATCGCTGATGTTGTACCAAACTCGTCGTACTGCAGTAATCGATTTCTATTACCCGCGTAGTAGAACTCGGGCTCATCGCCGAGGTTCGTGATTTCGGCGTAGATTAGCCAGTTATCAGAGAACCGGTATTTCGCGGTCACATCCCACTGCATATGGTCGTCCGTGAATCGATCGAGCCCGGCCTCCACAAGCTCATCGAGATACCGATCCCTGTATTTCATGGCAACGCGAATATCGAGGCCGTGTTTATCGTAGCCAAGCACGAAGTTTGCAATGTTGGCCGACTGCTTCGGTAAATCGACCTTTCGGTCGCCGGTATTTCCTTCGCTGTCAACATAGGTGTAATTCAGAGCGATGAGGAATCCGTCGAATGGCGGCGACAGAAAGCCGAAATGTTGCTGATAGTTCAATTCCACTCCCAAGACATCGGCATCTTCACCATTCAGTGCAATTACAGCCTCATCAAGCGTACGTCCCAGGAAATCGAAGTCATCAATTACCTGAACAAAAATGAACTCTTCGATATTCTTGTAAAATATGCCTGCCGAAATGACGCTCAATTCCGTTGGATAGTACGCGAGTGATGCGTCGAGACTCCATGCACGGAATGGATCGAGATTCGGATTGCCGAGTTCGCCTTCGTTATCGTCGATCTCGATCCGGAAAGCGACTTCCTCAACCCTTGGCCGCACCACCGACCTGAATACGGACGCCCTGCCTACCAGCTTATCGCTAAACTCGAAGCGAATATTCGCGCTGGGTAAAATATCAGTGTATGAATTCGTCGCCGCGATTGGCGTAACGATCACAGTGTCTGCTGGCGGGTCACCAGGTCCATTAAAGTCTTCCCCGATAAATTCGACTTCATTGCCCCGGTTATCGAGCTCGGTAAGTTCAACACGTATGCCAGCGCTGATTGTGGCTCTGCCCGTCTCCCATGTGCCCATGCCGTAAATAGAATATACGTCTTCGTCGAAAACGAAATCCGCAACATTCGAATCGATCTGCGAGTCAAGGTCTTCGAAGTCTATGCCGACTTGGCCGGCCAGAATTTCTCGCTCGCTAATGTTATTCGGCACGGGATCTATAGGTGTTGGGAAGCCGTACGATGAACCACCACCAGGAAGCACAACGTCCGACAGGAACCAGGTTGCTCCATCACCGGACCAGATCTCGGTATCCTCGTTGGTTTTTTTCTCGCGCAATCGTGCTTTGATGCCAAATTTTACGGAGCCAAAGCCGGTTTCTCGCGTGGCGTCCAGCTGCAGCGAAACTTGAGTATCTTCGTTCGTCTCGTGAGAGTTCTCTAGCTCATCGAGCTCGTAAAGTGTGGCATCCTGCAATGCGCTGAAGAACGCGGACTCAACCACAGGTATCTGCGGATCAGTCCTGTTGAGCGTCAGTACAGGAGAGCCGGCGGTAATGATGCCGTCGCCTGTCTGGAATTCCGCGACCCACGTACCTTCTACCTGATCGGGCGTTCTTTCCCGTGCGAATGAATAACCGAGGTTGGTTTCGATCAGCCACGTATCAAGCTGGGTATCGGATCCAAGGGAGATTGACAGATTCTCGGCGATCTGCCCACGTATGTTGCGACCCTTTGTGTCTCGCTCAATCTCGACTGTGTCATAGTCCGCGCTAGTTGCGGTAACGGTACTTTCATTCAGGTCTTCAATTTTGAAAGTAGTGCGGTTTCTTAACTCGGTATCGGTAAACCTACTGTACAACGTGTACAGGTGGAGCGCCGTTGAATCGGAAACGTCCAGATCGAAGTTCAGAACGCCGCCAATTCGTTCGCGCTCGATGGTGTAAAGTCGCGGTTGGAATTCCTCGGTAAAATCGCTGCCGTTGGGCGCAACGTCCCAGTCGTCCGCTTCGTTATTGTCGACGTGCAATTCCCGATCGTTCCAGCTTATCGCAGCCGCTATGCCGAGCCGCCGCCCGCTATCCAGCTCCATGATATTGCTGCCCGCAAATGACAGCTTCGGGCTCCACGTTTCACGGAGCTCGTTGTACGCACCCTCAGCCCTTGCCTTGATATAGAGGCCTTTGCGGCTGAACGCGCTCAGTGTTTTCACGTTGATTGAACCGCCGATGGCGTCGCCGTCCATATCCGGCGTCAACGTCTTGGAAATTTCGAGTCCGTCCAGAAGATCAGAACCGATGACGTCAAGCTGCAGCGCCCGTCGGGGTTCCCCGGTGGTCGCCCGTACGCCGTTGATCGAGGTGGAATTCAGGTCCGGGTCCATGCCGCGGATAACGACATAGCGCCCCTCACCCTGATCGTTCTCCACGGTGACACCGGACAGTCGTCGCAATGACTCCGCAACATTCTGATCCGGAAACTGCCCCATCGCATCCGTATCCAGGACGGACACCAGATTGACAGCGGATCGTTCCTGACTCAACGCACCGGCGATCGCGGCCGCCTGGCCGTAGACGATCACTTCCTCTAAGGCACTCACGTCCGCACCGATCACCACGTCGCCCATGTCAAGCCCAGCACCCGTAACATTAATCGGGATGCGGGTGTCGCCGACTCCAACATAGGAAATGACCAGTGTATATTGGCCTTCCGGAACGTTTCCCAGTCGAAAACGGCCACGATTGTCGGTCGTGGTTGTTCGCTGTAATTCTTCAATCCTGACAATGGCCCCCTCGAATGTCACAGTTTTCCGGGCATCTGTTACCTCACCGGTAACGCTCTGCGCGGCGGTAACAGAAACCATTGATACGCTTGCCACCAGTGCTATCGCTAAAGCAGACACGAACTGGACAAATGGCGAATTACTACTTGCTGACCGGCCTGAGCCAGCAGGGTTTTTGCTTGGCTTGTTCACGACATGCTCCCCTTGATTTTCATCTTATTGGGACTGTCCAAGTATAGAATAAAAATTTCTAAAAGTACAAAAACTAGAAAAAATATTCTAAGATGAAACTTAAAGGCGTCTGATCGCGGCCAAAATGACGCCTTGAGTACACATCGGGCTTACCGCGCCTGCAAGACAATGGTGGACACTCGATGTGTAGAAAAATTATTCCATTTGATGAAAAATGTGTTTCACTACGGAGAACGCAAGAACAACAGGCATCAGGCATGACGGTTTCCTCACCCAAAAATCTTGACTCGCTGCGCACGGAAATTGCACGACGATATGACGATCTCAGCCCGCGCCTGAAGCAAGTGGCGTCCTATATTATTGATAATCCTAATGATATGGCGCTGGAAACGCTTGCCGTGATCGCCGAACGATGCGCAGTGCAGCCGTCGACCATCGTCCGCTTTGCCAAGGTCTTCGGCTACCGCGGAGCCAGCCAGATGCAGCGCCTGTTCCGCGAGGAAATCATGAGCGTTGCGCCGAGTCCGAGCTACTCGGAGAGAATCCGGCAGTTTCAGAAGAGCACGGGCTTTATCGACCGGCTGTCGCCGTACGCGGTCATGCGCGAATTTGCCGAGAGCAACATTATCGCCCTTGAGCATCTGAAAGATGCAATTCGCAAGGAGGACCTGGACAAATCCATCGATCTGATCCACGGCGCTCACACGGTATACCTGGCGGGGGTCCGACGCGCTTTTCCGGTCGCGTCCTACCTCGCCTATTCACTGAGTCATGTTGAAAAACGCGCCTATCTCCTCGATGGCGTAGCCAGCATGACGGCCGAGCAAAGTTGGATGATCAGTGCCGAAGACGTGGTTATCGCCGTCTCGTTTCGACCCTATGCCGATGAAACTGCCGGTGTCGTAGACCGCGCAATTGCCAACGGCGCCTCGGTGATCGCAATCAGTGACAGCCGACTGAGTCCGATCGCCGGCAACGCCAACGTCTGTTTCGAGATCAAGGATGCCGAAGTGCGCCAGTTCCGATCTTTAACAGCATCCCTTTGCCTGGCCCAGACCCTGGTCATCAGTTATGCCTATAAGTTCGGACTCGACACGGACAGCAAGGCTGGGGCATAGGCAGTGACAGGAATCGCCGTTTTCGGGGCCGGCCGTATTGGAACCATTCATGCGAGAAACCTGCACTCGCATCCCGATGCAGTTGTCCGCTATATCATCGATCTCGACGAACAGGCCGCAGAAAACCTAGCTTCCATCTGTGGTGCGCGTGCCGTGTCGGCGGCAGACGCCCTGGATGACCCGGCCGTTTCCGCGGTGGTAATTGCAACCTCGACCGACACTCATACCGACCTGATCAGGTTGGCGGCCGCGGCCGGCAAAGCAATTTTCTGCGAGAAACCAATCGATCTCGATCTCGATGTGGCTCGTGAAGGCCTCAATGCTGTGCAAGAGCATGGCGTTCACCTAAGCATCGGCTTCAATCGCCGCCATGACCCTTCGTTCAGCAAAATAAAAGAAGAGATCGATGCCGGCACGGTTGGCTCAGTCGAGCTTGTGAGCATATGCAGTCGGGATCCGACGCCGCCGACAGCTAACTACGTAGCGCGATCCGGCGGAATCTTTCGTGACATGATGATTCATGATTTCGACATGGCGCGATGGTTACTCGGCGAGGAGCCAGCCGAAGTTTTTGCAACCGGTAGTGTTCTCATCGAGGACAACATCGGCAAAGCGGGCGACATCGACAGTGCTGTCGCGGTGCTTAGGACCGCCAGCGGCAAACTGTGCAGCATCAGTAACTCGAGGCGTTGCAGTTACGGCTACGATCAGCGGATCGAAGTATTCGGATCAGCAGGCATGATCAACGCGGGCAACAAGACTGCGACGGAAGTTGAAACCGCAAATGCCTCCGGATTCCATCGGGAGCTTGTATTACCTTTCTTTCTCGAGCGTTACGCGGACGCCTATCGTATTGAGCTGGACAAGTTCCTGCGGGCGGTGAACGGTGACCAGGTCGACCTACCCGACGGCGCAGATGGTCTGAAGGCGTTGATACTTGCCGATTGCGCGCAGCAGTCATTCGAGAGCGGTACACTGATTACGGTACCGGGCTGAGGGTCTCGAAGAAATATTTCAAAAACTTCGGGTTTGAAAAAAATATTCCATTGAAGTAATGTACATTACTTAACTGGAAGAATTGCACGCCCTGACCGGAACAAGCTAATAAGTTGATACGTCCGGCTGGCCACGTATTCTGATTAACATTCTGTATGTCGTAATTCGATGGCTAAATTGAGATTTGCATTGATTGGCACCGGTTTCATGGGAAAGGCGCACGCGATCGCCTTGCGATCAGTGGCAACTGTCTTTCCCGACGTCGAATCGCCTGTTAGTGAGTGTCTTGTAGTCGCTGACTCGTCGCGCGCCGAAGAAGACGCAGCGTCGTGGGGATTCTATCGATCGAGCGACGATTGGGAGGCTGTTTGTAACGACGCGGAAATCGACGTCGTCGATATTTGCACACCAAATCATCTTCACAAAGAAATGGCTTTGGCGGCAATTGCTGCGGGAAAGCACGTTTATTGTGAAAAACCCCTTGGGCTTACGGGAGCCGAGGCAGCTGAGATTTTTCTTGCAGCGAGAAACGCAGATGTCAAAACGGCAATCGGATTTAATTACATTTGCAATCCCGTAATACAACTGGCGCGATCAATCATTGAATCCGGTGATCTGGGAGAGCTTGTGAACTTTCGCGGCAGCTACCAGGAAGACTATCTCAGCAATCCAAATGTGCCTTTCAGCTGGCGTTGTGCCCGGAACCTGGGTGGCAGCGGCGCACTCGCCGATCTTGGAACGCATTTGATCAACATGGTCCACTTTCTGCTGGGTCCTTTGGAACGCGTGTACGGCAAATTGACAACCATTCACAAAGAAAGGCCAGACCCGCAAAGCGGAGAAATGCGTAAAGTCGAGAACGAAGACATTGCGCAGGTTTTGCTGCAATTCGATTCTGGCACGCCAGGTACTCTCGAAATCAGCCGAATCGCGACCGGAAAGAAATGCGGCCTGGAATTCCAGCTGACTGCAAGCAAAGGTTGCCTGGAATTCGACCAGGAACGAATGAACGAACTACGCGTGTACCAGGCAACGGATTCCTCGGACCAGGTGGGGTTCCGGACAATCCTTGCCGGGCCGGAACACCCGGACTACGCAAATTTCTGCCCTGCACCCGGCCACGGACTCGGCATCAATGATTTGAAGGTAATCGAGATCAGAAACGTGCTGGTCGGTATTGCGAATGATCAGAACATTTATCCAGACTTCGAGGAAGGGTGGCGCGTCCAGGCAGTCATCGACGCAATCGAAGAGTCTGATCGGAATCAGTGCTGGGTATCACCAGCGTCCGAGCCAGCATCGCCGGTCTCAGCCAATCAGACAGCAACAATGTAACAAGAGAAACCGATGACACTCCACATAAGCAATAACCGTGACGGGTTTCCTAATGGAATAACCACGATTACCCGCTACGACGATGACGAAGACAATACACGCATATCGCTCGATGTTTTGCGGCTTGCCGCCGGTGAGGTTGTTCGATTGACAGCTGAGCTCGAGACTGCCTGGCTGCTCATGGACGGCAGCATTCACGGCACAGTTAATGAAACAGACTTTGCGCTCAAGCGCACATCGCTGTTCGACGAGTCTTCAAGCTGTATCCACGTTTCCGCAAACACAAACGTTGAAATTCACTGTGACGCCGATACAGAGTTCACTGTCTATAGCTGTGACAACGTAAAACAATTTGAGGCACGGGTTTATCGTGCGGAAGACGTTGCGAATGAACCGCGCGGCAAGGGCCAGGTGAACGATCGATGCCTTCGGTATGTGCGCACGATTTTTGACGGCACGACCGCAGACCCGAACGCCGAACTGGTGCTCGGCGAAGTCATCACATTTCAGGGCGGATGGTCGAGCTATCCGCCACACCATCATCCGCAGCCGGAAATCTATCATTATCGGTTTACCGAGCCACAGGGTTACGGGCACGCGGAGCTTGGAGAGACGGTTCTTAAAGTCCGCAATTACGATACGGTCAAGATTCTCGACGAAAAGGATCACGCGCAGTGCGCTGCTCCCGGCTACGGCATGTATTACTCGTGGGTCATACGACATCTTCCCGATAACCCGTACACCGTTCCTGAATTTACTGAAGAACATGCCTGGATCATGAATCCGGACAGTCAGTACTGGGATCCGGAAAAGTAGAAGCCGGATCGTGACCAAAACGCTTGACGTGATCTGCATGGGCCGCGCCGCCGTTGATTTTTATGGTCAACAGCTTGGCGGTCGCCTCGAAGACATGCAGAGTTTCGCGAAGTACCTGGGCGGTTCGTCCGCAAACCTGGCTGCCGGCCTGGCACGGCTCGGCGTTCGATGCTCTATGTTGACGCGGGTCGGTGACGAGCACATGGGCAGGTTCGTTCGTGAAGCCCTGGCGTCGGAAGGCGTTGACGTAAGCCATGTGGTAACGGATCCAAAACGCTTGACCGCCCTCGTGGTCCTCGGTATCAGCGGCAAGGATTCGTTTCCGCACATTTTCTTTCGCGAGAATTGTGCGGATCTTGGCATAAAGTCCGAAGATTTTGATCAAGCATACATCGCCTCCAGCAGGTCGCTCGCCATAACGGGCACACACTTGTCGACGCCACAGAGCAACGAGGCGGTGCTTGAGGCCATCCGGCATGCGAGGAATAACGACACGAAAGTCATTCTGGATATTGATTATCGCCCAGTGCTCTGGGGACTTGTGGCGCCCGGTGGCGGTGAGGAACGATTTGTTGCTTCCGATGAAGTGACCGGGCGGATCACGAAACTGCTGCCTGACTGTGAGCTCGTGGTCGGGACCGAGGAGGAAATCCGGATCGCAGGTGGAGATGATTCCACGATGGGCTCTCTGCGCAATGTCCGCAGCCAGTCAGGGGCAGTTATCGTCGTAAAACGCGGCCCAACTGGCTGTTCGGTCTTTGACGGTCCTATCCCGGCCGGCATTGAAGACGGCATTACGGTCAAAGGGGTTGGGGTAGAGGTCTTCAATGTCGTGGGTGCCGGCGATGCCTTTCTGAGCGGTTTTCTGTATGGCTGGCTTGACGGAGCCTCCTGGAGTGACTGTGGCGCACTGGGCAATGCCTGCGGTGCTCTGGTCGTATCGCGCCACGGATGCACACCTGCGATGCCGACGAAGGTCGAACTCGACAGCTTCATGAAACGTTCAGCATCGATAGAAAGACCGGATCGGGACCATGAAATCAATTACCTTCATCGCGTCAGTACCCGGCGAGCTGCACCTGACGAGTTATTCGTGCTCGCCTTCGATCATCGTAAGCAGCTCGAGGAAATCGCATCAGCCGCTGAGTCCACGAAGGAAGATATTTGCCGGTTCAAGTCCATCGTCTGTGACTCGGTCGAACTGGTGAGTCAGCGTAATGGGGCCGGCGCGAATTTGGGCATCATTGTCGATGAGCGCTACGGTGAGGCCGTCCTATCCAGGATGACGAACAAACAATGGTGGATCGGCCGCCCCGTCGAGATACCCGGTTCCTGTCCGGTTCAGTTCGATCCGAGAAACAACATGGGGTTGCCGCTCAACAACTGGCCCAAATCCCACATTGTCAAATGCCTGGTTTACTACCATCCCGACGATCCGCTCGAACTGCGACTCGAACAGGAAGAGCTCGTTTGTCAGTTGCATGCTGACTGCGTTGCGTTGGACCGGGAACTGCTTCTGGAAGTGATTTCGTCGTCTCGCAAGCAGACGAGTGACGATTCGACGGTTGCCAACGTCATCAGGCGTTTCTACAACCTGGGAGTCTATCCTGCCTGGTGGAAGCTCGAATCACAGACTGCTGCTGCGTGGGACGAAATCGAAGACGTCATCAACAATCAGGACCCCTACTGCAACGGCGTCCTTCTGCTCGGGCTGGACGCGCCCGAAGACAAACTGGCGGAGAGCTTTCGAGTCGCCGCACCGAAGTCAATTTGTAAGGGATTCGCCGTTGGTCGGAGCATATTTGGCGACGTTGCACGTAAATGGTTTGCCGGTAAATTGAATGACGAAGAGGCAGCAAACAAAATTGCCAAGAAGTACGAACGGATAATAAGGATCTGGCAGGAAGCCGCCGGCTGTTCGCGGACGGAGAGCGCACAGTCAAAAGTTGGCTGAGCAACATTTGGGGATTCACGTGACCGAGAAAGTCAGGCTCACAATGGCGCAGGCACTGGTGCGTTACCTGATGGCCCAGAGAGCGCTCGTCGATGGTCTCGAACAGCCGCTCATTGCAGGTGTGTTCGCCATATACGGGCATGGCAACGTCGCCGGTCTGGGCGAGGCGTTGCAACATTCCAGAGCGCAATTGCCCGTCTATCGCGCGCACAACGAGCAGGCGATGGCACATGCGGCAATCGCTTATGCGAAAGCGATGCGGCGGAGAAGGATGATGGCTTGCACCACCTCAATTGGTCCGGGTGCGACCAATATGGTGACGGCTGCCGCCGTTGCTCACCTTAACCGCCTGCCTGTACTCCTGTTGCCGGGAGATGTTTTCGCCTCGCGGTTGCCGGACCCCGTTTTGCAACAGGTCGAAGGTTTTTCCGATCCGACGGTTACCGCAAATGACTGCTTCAGACCTGTTTCACGTTACTGGGATCGGATTACCCGGCCCGAACAACTACTGCAGAGCCTGCCTCAGGCGATCTCGGTTCTGACCGATCCGGTGGAATGCGGCCCGGTGACACTGGCTCTACCGCAGGATGTGCAGGCTCAGGCATTCGATTATCCAGTATCTTTTTTCGAACCGCTGCTACATCAACAAATCCGGCAGGCTCCAGACGAACGTCAATTGCAGGAGGCCACCGAACTGATTCGCAAGTCCGCCCGGCCTTTGATTATTGCCGGTGGCGGTGTTCATTATTCGGGAGCTTGTTCACTGCTCGGCGAATTTGCTGAGCGCTATCAGATTCCTGTCGCCGAGACGCAAGCCGGCAAAGGTACCCTGCCATGGAATCATTCCTTCAATGTCGGCGCGATCGGAGTTACAGGCTCGACTGCCGCAAATCATCTCGCGGAAAACGCTGATCTCATTATTGCCGTCGGAACCCGCCTGCAGGATTTCACAACGGGTTCCGGACTTGTAATCCGGCGCCCGAACTGTCATCTGCTGAGTATTAA
>SMUY01436428.1_pt1 | contig 14094 bp, 10 predicted proteins | sample 2456441 | NCBI WGS metagenome assembly SMUY01 (sample SAMN11095931, study PRJNA526329) | marine sediment metagenome | biome: Marine sediment; feature: Surficial sediment; material: Deep marine sediment; isolation source: Hadal surficial sediment | place: Pacific Ocean | collected 2014-11 | depth...
GGAGCGCGGCTCGAGCACAGCAACAATACGCGCGCCGTTTACCTTACTGCGCAAACCTTCCAGAGTTGTCTGAATCGCTGTAGGGTGATGTGCGAAATCGTCGTACACTGTAATCCCGTTGACTACGCCACATAGCTCCATTCGACGCTTGACGTTTTTAAATTGTGCTAGCGCTGCAATCCCTGTTTTGATTGGCACACCAGCATGATGAGTAGCTGCTAATGCAGCCAGCGCATTCATACGGTTGTGCTCCCCCATCAATTCCCATTGCAGGGTTCCTTGAGCTTTTCCCTTAAATGAAATGTCAATTCTGTCATTGGTCAGAACTTCGGCATGCCAGCCATCCTCCACCCCTATTTTTTCTACGGGTGTCCAGCAACCTTTGGCAAGAACTTGCTGCAAACTCTCCTCCCGCCCATTGGTAACGATTAGACCGTTACCAGGAATTAGCCGCACAAAGTGGTGAAATTGCTGCATGATCGCAGCAAGATCGCAGAAGATGTCAGCATGATCAAACTCTAGATTGTTGAGAATTGCAGTTCTGGGCCGTAAATGGACGAGCTTGGAGCGCTTGTCGAAAAAAGCGGTATCGTACTCGTCTGCCTCAATGACAAAGAAAGAGGAATCACTGCCCAGTCTGGCTGATACACCGAAATTCTCCGGAACGCCGCCAATAAGAAACCCTGGTTTCTTTCCTGCATATTCAAGTATCCATGCCAACATTGAGCTAGTGGTGGTCTTGCCGTGGGTGCCCGCAACTGCCAATACCCATTTATCCTGCAACACATTCTCTGAAAGCCATTGAGGACCAGAAATATAGCGTAGATTACGATTAAGAATTTCCTCCATGAGCGGATTGCCCCGCGAAACCACATTGCCGATCACAAACACGTCGGGTTTCAGTTTGGTCTGTTCAGGATTGAAACCTTCAATCAATTTAATACCCTGAGATTCAAGCTGTGTACTCATGGGTGGATATACACTAGCGTCACAACCAGTAACCTTGTGCCCAGCTTTGCGCGCAATAACTGCAATGCCACCCATGAAGGTGCCACAAATGCCAAGAATATGGATATGCATGACCTAACTCCTAAATCAAAACATGGTGCGCTTGCGCACTGGCACTGATAATGCCAACGGAGAATTGCCCCGAGTTCCTAAAATCTCTATTGAAACCAAGCTGGACCCACCCTTCCTGTCATCAGATTTGAGTACAGAACAATCCCGTACTCCTTGTTCACCAACCTGGCGTAATGCCGAACTCTATCAACTTATCTTTTTAGATTAGAAAAGCATGTACTAATATCTATATCATAAAAGCATGCATGTGGCTTGTCTTCCATTTTTTGCTACACTTACACAATTATCAAATGAATCATGGTCAAGCAAGCTGAATAACTATAATAGTTATGCTTTTCCCTTTTTTGTAGGTCGACCGCGAAAAAATACATGCCGTCGCACTTCAATACTGGTAATCCGATACTTGCAAACCTGAAAACAGTGACTCATCCGTGGCTATTATTTTTTTCAGGTCAAATATCTTAAAAATGAGACTGCAACTTTACCGCCTTATTTATTGGTCTATTTTTTCGCTTTGTATCTCGCTCAACACACTTGCCGATGAACGTTCATCGACTCAGAATATTGACCGCGAAATGGCAACATCCCCCACTGATATAAGAAGCAAAATGAACAGACCTGTATTGACGGCAAACAAGAACATACAAGGCCAAAATGAACAAGAAGCCGAGGCCATGGCAGAAAAAGAGTTACGCAGTAGCAAACAAATAGCATTTGCCAGCGCACCGTCACCTACAGCAAATATTAGGCGAAACCTGGCCTCAGATATCACAAAAACAGAAAACGACAAGAACGAATTTACACTAATCGAGTCCAACCGCAAACGAAGCCAGAATGAGCAGGAAGTCGAAGCCATAGCCGAGGCAGGGTTGCGTAGTGGCGAACAAGTAGCATTAGCAAAGCCACTGTTACCTAAATTAAAAATTGGACGCGAGCAAGTAGCCCCGATCGCAAAAACAGAAGATAGCAAAAGGCCTGTATTCATTGAAGCTGATCTCATACAGGGCCATAATGAGCTGGAAGTTGAAGGTATAGGTAATGCAGAGCTACGTAGCGGTGATCTAGTTATCACGGCAAATCGAATGAAATACCATCAAGATACCGATGATATAGAAATCGAAGGAGATGTCCGTCTTGAAAAACAGGGGGATGTACTTGAAGGTTCACGACTTAAGATGAACCTGGAAAGTAAAATTGGGCAGATGGATCAACCAAATTATATTCTTAAGGATGGCAGTAGCCGAGGCGGTGCTGACAGAGTCCTGATGGAGGGAAATGAACAGTATCGGTTTCGACAAGCTCGCTATACTACCTGCCCAGAAGGAAATGAGGATTGGATAATTCAGGCTGAAGATTTGAAACTCGATAACAACGAGAAGGTTGGCACTGTTCGCCATGCTACACTAAAATTTTTAGGTATACCGATTGGCTATACGCCCTGGGGGAGTTTCTCATACAGCGGAGAACGTAAGACTGGGTTTCTCGCACCCACGTATAGTTCTAATGCCAATACTGGTTTCGATGTCTCCTTGCCATTTTATTGGAATATTGCGCCCAACCTTGATGCGACAATTAAGGCACGGGGCATGTCCAAGCGCGGGATAATGATAAACAATGAAGTTCGCTATTTAACAAGCAAATTAAAGGGCAGAGCGATATTTGATATATTGCCAAACGATCTTGATGCCGAACTCACAGATAAAAATACTCGTTATCGAGTGCAGTTCGAGCATGCTCAGAAACTAGATTTTCTAGACAGCGGTTTGAGTACCATCCTTAATTACAACAAAGTCTCCGATGACGATTACTTTCGTGACCTTGGCAAGGGTCTTAATGTAACTTCCAGGACCAACCTGTTGCAGCAGGCACAGGTAGCCTATAAACGTTCCTTGGGTCAAGATGGCACCCTATCTATTATTGCAAATGCAGAGAAATATCAAACTATCCAGCAGCCTTTTAACCCGGTCGACCCACCCTATAAACGCCTGCCAGAAGTTACTCTAGAAGCGACTCAACTTAATGTCTTGGGGGCAGATCTCAGCTTCAGTGGTAGCTGGACAGATTTCAGCCATCCGTTAAAGGTGGATGGCAAGCGCTACACGCTCCATCCTACTGTGAGTGTCCCCCTTCGCAACTCGTTTGGCTATATCAAACCTAAGATTGGTGTACACCACACTGGCTATGATCTTGGTTTTAATCCCCTAGCCCCATTTTCAAATAAGAACCCAAGCCGTACCCTGCCATTAGTAAGCCTAGATAGCGGCGCTACGTTTGAGCGAGATACTACACTAGGTGGAGAACGTTTCACTCAAACCATTGAACCGCGATTTTTTTACACTTATGTTCCATTCGATAATCAGCTCCTATTACCTAACTTTGATTCTGCCGATATGGATTTTAGTTTTGCCCGGATGTTTACCGAGAACCGTTTTAGTGGCAACGATCGTATCAATGACGCAAACAGGATCACCCTGGCGCTCACCTCACGCTTGATTGAATCGGATACAGGTAAAGAACGGTTTCGAATAGCTGTTGGACAGCAATTTGATTTAGAAAAACAACGAGTAGATGCTTTCTCACCAGAAGAACTTCGGAAGAATCCAGATCTTCTCCTTGCAATATCAGGGCATATCACGCCAACTATCAGCGCCAATACAACTTTTCAGTTTGACGAAAGTAAGCTTCAGACCGAGATTGTGCGTTCAAAATTTAGTTATCGACCAGAAACTGGGAAGGCACTAAATCTTGGCTACCGATTTACTCGTGGCCAGTTGCAGCAAGCTACTGTCTCATCGAGTTGGCCACTGCCATTTGTAAAAGGATGGCAAGGTATGGGGCGTCTAAACTACTCGTTCAGAAGCAACGAAATAATAGAAGGGTTTGCGGGGCTTGAGTATCATGCATGCTGCTGGACAGCACGCGTCGTACTCCAACATCTTGTTACCTCAAGTTCAACAACAAACACAACGTTTTACGTGCAACTAGAGTTGAATGGACTGTTAGAAGTCGGTTCAAATCCAATGAAAATTTTGGGAAGTGTCCCTGGATACACCAAGTTCGGTGGCCGGGACGAACAGTACCCACAGGAATTACGATAAACAAAGACTGTAATACTAAAAGTGTGGTGCAGACTATATTTGTCTTTCAATTTGATTTAGCTCTTCTAAGTTTGACTTAAATGCAAACAAAATATTTACTCCGCTTGCTAATTTTCCTAGTCGTGTTAACAACCAATGTTGCCGTTGCGCAACAATTTGGCAACACTGGAGCTATTCAGGGTATAGATCAACTATTTAATGATCAACAATTTGGCAAAACTGGGGCTGTTCAGGCTATAGATCAACAATCTGACAACACTGAAGCTACTCAGGCCATAGATCATATAGTCGCGGTTGTAAATGGGGAATGCATAACACGTCAAGAACTCGATGAGGTACTTAAGGTCAGCATAAATCAATTACAGAAACAGGGAATACAACCACCCGCAAATGATGTACTGGAAAGCCAACTGCTGGAGCGCGAAATTCTTACCCGCGTACAACTCCAACTCGCTGGTGAGATCGGTATGACTATCAGCGACACTGAACTTGAACGAGCGGTTAATCGAATTGCTGATCGAAACAAAATGACCAAAGAAGAGTTTTCCTCAGTGCTTGAACGGGATGGAATTAGTTACGATAAATTCCGCGGTGAAATTCGAAAAGAAATGCTTTTAGTACGATTAAAGGATCGTGAGGTGATCAAAAAAATAAAAATATCAGAAGGAGAGGTGGATAATTTCCTACATACCCAGGAAAATTCATCTGGTAGCACCGACGAATACCATCTTTCTCACATTATGGTGAGGATTCCTGATCAAGCAAGTGTGGCAAAAATTGAAAGCAAACAGCAGCGCGCAGAAACCGCCCTAGCCAAATTGAAGAATGGTGATGATTTTGCCCAGGTGGCCGCTGAGTTTTCTGATGCTGCTGATGCTTTGCAGGGTGGCAGGCTTGGCTGGCGCCCGGCCACTCAATTACCAGCAAAATTTACTGAGATATTAAAGTCTATGAAACCAGGTGAATTGACACCGATCATTCAAAGTCCAAGCGGTTTGCATATTCTTAAACTACTCGAACGAAGGGGAGGAAAAGAAGATACCGTGGTGTTGATAGACCAATCCCATGCTCGTCATATTCTTATAAAAGCAGGTGAAATTACATCTGAAACTGAAGCCCGAAGCCGTATAATTCGTCTGAAAGAACGTTTAGGTAACGGCGCCGATTTCGAAGAACTGGCTCAACTACATTCTGAAGATCCTAGTGCCTCTCAAGGTGGTGATCTAGGTTGGATTTCACCTGGTGACACCGTGGCTGAATTTGAACAAACCATGAACAAGCTCCAGATTGGATTAGTTAGTGAGCCGGTGCAAACTACCTTTGGCTGGCATTTGATACAAGTAATCGAGCGTCGTACCAAAGATGTTAGTACCGAGCATCAACGTCGAAAAGCGAGTAAGGCGATACGTGCGCGCAAGTCTGATGCAGCTTTTCAAGAATGGTTACAACAATTGCGTGATCGAGCATACGTTGAGTATCGGACTGAGGAAGATTAGGGCTCAATCGCAAATACCGTGCCCTCAATTAACCTAACCAACCCAACTCTCATCCTTACTGCAGGCGAACCCGCCGGAATTGGACCCAACCTCTGTGTACAAATTGCTCAGTTAGATCTGCCATGTAAATTAGTTGTCATCGCAGATCGAAAACTGCTACAGGATCGTGCTCGAATAATGCGACTTCCACTGAATTTGCTGGACTACGCACCTTCTGTCTTAGGCAAACATAAATCTGGTAGATTACAGGTATTGCATGTGCCATTGAATAAACCATCTATTCCTGGAAAACCTGATTCAGCTAATGCTAGATATGTTCTAAAAACTCTGGAGCGTGCAGTTGAAGGTTGTGGTAGTGGAGAATTTGATGGAATGGTAACTGCGCCAATTCATAAAGGTATCATCAACGATGCTGGTATCGCTTTTACTGGTCATACCGAATACCTGTCCAAACTTACAAACAGTCAAGTAGTAATGATGTTAGTTGGGTGCAACATGCGTGTAACACTTGCCACCACTCATCTTCCTCTCAAGGATGTCGCTGCGACTATCACACACGAAAAACTAGAACAGCGACTTCGCATCATTCATCGCGACTTAATTACGCGTTTTGCAATTGCCGCTCCACGTATTGTGGTTGCAGGGTTGAATCCCCATGCCGGTGAATCCGGTCATCTTGGCCGTGAAGAGATAGAAATCATCATTCCGGTGCTAGAAAAATTACGCATCGAAGGTATGAATTTAATTGGCCCACTACCAGCTGATACTCTCTTCAATCCCCCGCGTTTAAAGGATTATGATTGTATCTTTGCCATGTATCACGACCAAGGACTACCGGTGCTAAAACATGCCAGCTTTGGCAAGGGTGTGAACGTCACTTTAGGATTACCCATAATCCGCACTTCGGTAGATCATGGCACCGCTCTGGATTTAGCTGCAACCGGACAGGCCGACTCGGGAAGTATGCTGGCGGCAATCGAAATGGCAATAACACTAATTGGAAATAAAAAACCTTAATACACAAAAATTGGATTCATGTTTCATACGTTTTTTTACTCTTTATTAGGATTATGCGTCACACTCCTCGCAAGCGCTTTGGTCAGAATTTCCTAGTTGATTCCCAAGTTATATCTGATATAGGGCGTGCCATCCATCCGGCCGAAGACGATCTGTTAGTAGAAATTGGGCCAGGATTAGGTGCGCTGACTCAACCACTACTGCGGTTGCTCAAACATTTGTATGTAATAGAAATTGACCGTGATATTGTCGAGCGCCTACGTCGAGAATTTCCTAAAGAGAATCTGACTGTTTTCTCAGCTAATGCACTGGAGTTCGATTTCTCTGCTCTTGGTAAAAACCTACGAGTAGTAGGCAATCTCCCCTACAACATTTCCACACCTATCTTGTTTCACTTGAGCAAGTTTGTAAAATATATTGATGATATGCATTTCATGCTGCAAAAAGAAGTGGTTGCACGTATGGTTGCTACGCCCTCTACCTCAGAATATGGGCGGCTTTCCGTAATGCTACAAAGTCGCTTCGAAATGGAGCAGCTCTTTATCATCCCACCAGAAGCTTTTCTTCCTGCACCAAAAGTTAAGTCTGCCATTGTCCGGATGGTCCCACTTAAACAACCTATCATCGATCCGGGAAGAGAAAAACTATTTGCATCTGTTGTCGCTGCCTCATTCTCGCAGCGTCGCAAAACCCTTCGCAACACACTACACGATTATCTCGGGCCAGAAGATTTCAAGAAACTAAAAATTGAATCAGGATTACGGGCAGAAAATTTATCTATGGCACAGTTTGTAGCAATAGTGAATCACTTGACCCAATCAATTTGAACTTAATAGATTCCTATACTGTATGTTTTCAGAAAATAAATAATAAGCAGTTTCTCCTATAATTTTCGACTTGGGTACAGTCGAATGCTCATCCGAATAATTGCAACTACTTATATAATAAAGATGCTGCTACCCTGCAACGCAATAACTATATCTTCATTGAAAGAGGCTCATTTTTCGCGTATAGTTGTAGAAGTTTAGTGAAGCGGGACGGGTAATAACTTGTCCCGCTTTCCACGTCTGGTTTGTATTCAAGGAGTTTCCAGTGGTACAACGCTCGCATGCCGTTCTTGCACTTGCTGACGGCACCATTTTTCGCGGCACATCAATAGGGGTGGAGGGTATTAGTACGGGTGAGGTAGTTTTCAATACCGCAATGACTGGTTATCAGGAAATTCTTACTGATCCATCCTACTGCCAGCAGATTATTACGCTGACTTACCCACACATAGGCAATACCGGTATCAATTTGGACGACGTTGAATCCGGTAAAATAAATAAGGTTTATGCCGCAGGATTGGTAATTCGGGATTTATCATTAAGCTCTAGTAATTGGCGAAAAACTCAGACTTTGCCTGATTACCTTAATGAACAAGCTGTGGTAGCAATTGCAGATATCGACACACGTAAACTCACACGTATCCTACGAGAGCAGGGAGCACAAGCTGGCTGTCTTATGGCAGGACACGCTGACGAATTTGAAGCTTTAAAGTGCGCCAGGAAGTTCCCAGGCCTGACTGGAATGGATCTCGCCAAAGTAGTTAGCTGTGTCCAGCCTTATGAATGGAATGAAGGTGAATGGATGCTGGGACACAACTTTCAGACACAGGAAAACCCTCGCTTCCATGTTGTTGCATTAGATTTTGGCATCAAACGCAATATTCTTAGAAAATTAGCGCAGCGAAGCTGTAAAGTTACAGTTATTCCCGCTCAAACATCAGCCGATGAGATTATTGCATTGCGACCTGATGGTGTATTTCTCTCCAATGGGCCAGGTGATCCTGAGCCTTGCGATTACGCAATTACTACAGTTAGAAAACTGCTCGAGAAAAAAATACCAATTTTTGGCATCTGCTTGGGACATCAATTATTGGCACTGGCGATCGGCGCCAAAACTTTAAAAATGAAATTTGGCCATCACGGTGCTAACCATCCAGTACAAGATTTAGACAACAAACGGGTCATAATTTCTAGCCAAAACCATTGTTTTACGGTAGATGCCAAAACGCTGCCAAAAAATGCAAGGATTACACATGTATCGTTGTTTGACGATAGTCTACAAGGATTCGAATTGATTGACCGCTTGGCATTTTCTTTTCAAGGACACCCAGAAGCAAGTCCTGGACCACACGATGTCGACTACCTATTTGACCAGTTTGTCAAAATGATCAAGAGTCATAAAAACTGAGTTAAACCAAAAAAGAAAAGTGGGCACGGGAAACACCTGTTGAGATTCTTTATATTTTCGTGAGTAGTGTAGTTAGAAAAATATGCCTAAACGTACTGACATAAATTCTATCCTCATCATTGGAGCTGGGCCCATTATTATTGGCCAGGCGTGTGAATTTGATTATTCCGGTACACAAGCTTGTAAAGCACTACGTGAGGAAGGCTATCGAGTCATCCTGGTGAATTCTAATCCAGCCACAATCATGACTGATCCAGAAATGGCAGATTCTACTTACATTGAACCGATTACGTGGCGAATAGTGGAAAAGATAATCGCTATTGAACACCCCAATGCGTTGTTGCCAACAATGGGTGGACAAACTGCACTGAATTGTGCCCTTGATCTGGCCAAGCATGGTGTACTAGAAAAGTATGGCGTGGAATTGATTGGTGCATCGCGTGAAGCCATTGATAAGGCTGAGGATCGTGAGAAATTTAAACAAGCCATGACAAAAATTAACTTAGGTTCGGCGCGCTCTGCCATCGCCCATAGTTTGGAGGAAGCATTACAAGTGCAAGCAATGGTTGGTTACCCAGCCATTATCCGTCCTTCTTTCACCATGGGTGGTAGCGGGGGCGGCATTGCCTACAATCGCGAAGAATTTCTCACTATATGTGAGCATGGCTTGGAGACTTCCCCCACTAAGGAATTACTAATTGAGGAATCAGTTATAGGCTGGAAAGAATTTGAAATGGAGGTAGTCAGAGACAAACTAGACAACTGCATAATCATCTGTACTATTGAAAATCTTGATCCAATGGGCATTCATACCGGCGACTCCATCACAGTTGCTCCAGCACAAACACTAACCGATAAAGAGTACCAGATCATGCGCAATGCGTCGATTGCAGTGTTGCGTGAAATCGGCGTAGAAACTGGTGGTTCTAACGTACAGTTTGCAATTAATCCGCAAGATGGTCGTATGTTGGTAATTGAAATGAATCCACGAGTATCACGCTCCTCAGCCTTAGCGTCAAAAGCTACTGGCTTTCCCATCGCCAAAGTGGCTTCTAAGCTTGCTATAGGCTATACGCTAGATGAACTTAGGAACGACATTACCAACAGAGCAACACCAGCTTCATTCGAGCCAACTATTGACTATGTTGTTACCAAGATTCCGCGTTTTGCTTTCGAAAAATTCCCTCAGGCCAATGACCGCCTCACAACACAAATGAAATCAGTAGGAGAGGTTATGGCGATCGGGCGCACTTTCCAGGAGTCTCTACAAAAAGCCCTTCGTGGACTGGAAACTGGTTCCGACGGTCTAGGTGAAAAAACAACCGATATCGGGATCATCGAAACAGAATTGGGTGATCCTGGCCCGGAACGTATCTGGTACATAGCTGATGCATTTCGTTGCGGAATGGACTTCAATGAAATTCATACACTGACACGAATTGATCCATGGTTCCTGGCACAGATAGAAGATTTGGTTAGACAGGAACAATCACTTATTGGCAAGACTCTCGATGTGCTTGAACTAGGTACGTTGCACAAGCTGAAACGTAGTGGTTTTTCCGACCAACGTTTGGCGAAACTACTGAATACTGAGCAAGCTGCAGTGCGTGCTGAGCGATATCGACTCAATTTGCATCCAGTATATAAACGTGTGGACACATGCTCAGCCGAATTTGCAACTCACACAGCTTATATGTACTCCACATATGAAGAAGAATGTGAGGCACAACCTACTGACAGAAAAAAAATCATCGTGCTAGGTGGAGGACCCAACCGTATCGGCCAAGGTATCGAGTTCGATTACTGTTGTGTTCATGCAGCGCTGTCCTTACGTGAAAATGGCTTCGAGACCATCATGATAAATTGCAATCCAGAAACAGTTTCGACTGACTACGACACTTCTGATCGACTATATTTTGAACCGTTGACCTTGGAGGATGTGCTCGAGATTGTCAACGTAGAAAAGCCTTTTGGTGTAATCGTACAATATGGTGGACAAACACCACTAAAACTCGCCCGTGATCTTGAGGCCAATGGGGTACCCATCATTGGCACCAGTCCAGACATGATAGATTGCGCGGAAGACCGCGAACGTTTCCAAAATATGCTGCATCACCTTGGGTTAAAGCAACCTGTTAACCGCACTGCGCGTAATTCTTCAGCTGCGCTAACTGCTGCCAATGAAATTGGCTATCCATTGATAATACGCCCTAGTTATGTACTAGGTGGACGCGCAATGGAAATTATCCATGAACAACGAGACCTAGAACGTTATATGCGTGAAGCGATAAAAGTGTCCCACGACTCGCCAGTGTTATTGGATCGTTTTCTAAACGATGCTATTGAAGTAGATGTGGATGCGATTTGTGACGGCGAGACTGTACTGATAGGCGGTGTCATGGAACACATTGAACAAGCTGGTGTACACTCAGGTGATTCGGCCTGCTCACTGCCCCCTTTCAGTCTGTCACCCACCATAATAAATGAATTAAGCAGACAGACTGAAGCAATGGCGCAAGCACTTCAGGTAGTGGGTTTAATGAACGTGCAGTTTGCCATTCAGGGCGATGTCGTATATGTGCTTGAAGTAAACCCAAGAGCATCGCGAACTGTTCCTTTTGTATCCAAAGCAACCGGGCTACAGTTAGCAAAAATTTCCGCATGCTGCATGGTAGGAATAACACTCGCCCAACAAGGTGTAACTAGCAAAACAACTCCCTCTTATTATTCGGTAAAAGAAGCCGTATTTCCATTTATCAAATTTCCCGGTGTGGACACCATACTTGGGCCGGAAATGAAATCCACTGGCGAAGTAATGGGAGTGGGGCACACTTTTGCAGAAGCATTTGTCAAATCTCAATTGGCTGCTGGAGTTAAATTACCCACAGCCGGAAATATTTTTATCAGTGTGCGCCAATCAGATAAGCCTCGTGCGGTCGAAATCGCCCGCAAACTTGCAGAACTAGGATTCACCCTTTATGCTACACGTGGTACCGCAACTGAATTAGCCCGTGCAGGGCTAGAGGTTATTCCGGTAAATAAAGTGACAGAAGGACGTCCCCACATTGTTGATATGATAAAAAATGGGGAAATAAATTTAATCATCAACACCGTAGAGGACAAACGTAGCGCGATTCAGGATTCATACTCGATTCGCCATGCCGTACTACAAGCAAGAGTAACGTATTTCACCACGTTGGCGGGTGCGCGTGCTGCATGTGTTGGCATGACAAATATACGGGAGCTACAAGTTTACGACTTGAAAACATTGCATGCGACTGAATAAGCAGTAGTCGGCACCATACGCAGTTGCTACTAAGTATGAATACAAAGAAATAGTAGATTAATGAGATGTAGACTTCAATCCTACTAGGCAAGACTTGCTGAAAACCATACTGATTAATAATCAGCGATCGAAATCGAAGAAAATAACTGAAGAGAGCAGATCCCATGAACACAATTCCATTGACAGTAATTGGTGCGGAAAAACTACGTTCCGAACTACACGAAATGAGGACCGTGCAACGTCCTGCAATAATTGCTGCCATTGCCGAGGCCCGCTCACATGGAGATCTCACAGAAAATGCCGAATACGATGCCGCAAAGGAGCGACAAGGATTCATCGAAGGACGCATTTCCGAACTGGAAAGCAAACTTGCTAATGCACAGATTATCAACCCTGCATTACTCGATGCTGATGGTGCCTGCGTTTTTGGTGCCACCATTGATCTTGAAGAAATACCTAGTGGTACGATGATAACGTACCAGATTGTTGGCGACGATGAGGCGGATATCAAGCAAGATAAGATTTCTATCAGCTCCCCTATATCCCGTGCCCTGATTGGTAAACATCCGGGTGATGTAGCAGAAGTACTGGCTCCGGGTGGAACGAGGGAGTACGTGATTCACAATGTGAAATATATTTAGATATTAGACAATCTTCTCATCGACAGAACATAGCAATACAACATAGCAATACATACATTAAGGCTAAAAGCTATGCTTCGTTCTGGGCAGTAATCTTTTTATACTAATCGTGGTAGATTCTTATACTTCACGCAATTCGGGACAAAAACCTCCAAATTCATTAATGTCATGTACAGTAAGCCATTGATACAAAATAATGAAAAGATATTGTAGGGTTACCATAATTTTTTCCTAAAGGTCTAATTCCACCCAATGAAGAATGTCAAATCCAGTAAAGCCTGGATAAAGGAGCACGTAAATGATTTCTTCGTTAAGCAAGCAAAAAAAGAGGGTTATCGTTCACGTGCTGCTTACAAACTAATAGAAATCTCTAGGCGCGATCATTTGCTGAAACCTGGAATTATCGTCGTGGACCTTGGTGCGACACCTGGTGGTTGGTCACAGGTGGCAGCAAACAAGGTGGGCTGGAGCGGTAGAGTATTTTCGCTGGATATACTGGAAATGGGGCCACTACCTGGTGTTACATTCATTCAGGGTGATTTCGAAGAAGAAACCACTTTGATTGAACTGAGAAAAAAAATTGGTGGAAAACCAGTTGACCTTGTAATTTCGGATATGTCGCCTAATATAAGCGGTATAAGAATATGTGACCAGGCACGTAGCATGTATTTAGCTGAGTTGGCTCTGCAATTTTCTGTGGAACAATTGAACTCTGGTGGTAACTTTCTCGTCAAAGTATTCCAAGGTTCTGGTTTCGAGCAGTTTCTGTGTACCATGCGTACTTCATTCAAGCAGGTAGTAACGCGTAAACCTGAAGCATCGCGTGGTCGTAGTAACGAATTATATTTACTGGGACTAAAGAAACAAGAAAGAATACCGTAGCCATTTCTAAGCAAAGTAAGAATTGTTACTAGCCTAGTTTGGATATTAGTCACCAAAATTGGATAATTCTCAGATTAAGATGCACCCTGTTATTAATCCAGAAATGGGTTTAAAATAAACAATTAAGAATTCTGATAGTGTTAACCAAGGAGCTATCTTGAACAATCTCGTTAAAAACATGGTTATTTGGCTAGTTATTGCGCTAGTACTAATGACGGTGTTTAACCAGTTCAGTACGCGTCAGACAACGCAGACACCGATGGAATATTCTCAGTTCATCGATGAGGTGAAACAAGGCAGAATAGCCAAGGTAACCATTGAAGGGCGCACGATAAAAGGTACCAAAGCTGATGGTAGAC
>SMUY01042526.1_pt1 | contig 14088 bp, 13 predicted proteins | sample 2456441 | NCBI WGS metagenome assembly SMUY01 (sample SAMN11095931, study PRJNA526329) | marine sediment metagenome | biome: Marine sediment; feature: Surficial sediment; material: Deep marine sediment; isolation source: Hadal surficial sediment | place: Pacific Ocean | collected 2014-11 | depth...
TTTCGTTATATCAATAGGGTGCGCAGGGCAGCAGGGGGCTGATGATGGCGGATTTGACGCTAGTATTTGTAACAATATTCCCGTAGGGATTGAAGATGCGTTAGCTATGGATCCAGAGAGTAAAGAGTTTAAGATTAGCTGCGCTGATTTAGAGCGGTGCACTGATATTATGGCTTGGGACGCTCCACCGAATGTTCCATGCACAGGGCCGTAAAGAATCAATATAAATTCTAAGTTAGAGAAAGTTCTTAAGATTTAGTAGGCCGGAGTCTTCGGGTAATGAGCCCGGCTCCGGTTTATTTTATGGTATTTATAGTGTAGACGTCAAATAGTTATGCTTGTATATATTCGTTAGATATACTTTGAAATATAAGGTCTAATTAATGAAATCAAAATGAGGTGATATGGATATGATTAGATTTTTATTACTAGGATTCTTTGTTGTACCCGCAATTCTGGCTTCAAACGCAGTTGGACAAGATGCTGACTGTGTGGCGATTATGTCTCAATTGAAAGAGGCTAAGAGTGAATATAAAGATTATAGGCACGAAGCAAAAAAGGCATTTGAGAACTGGGACAAGTATTACAAAGAGCTTCATTCCTATACTTATGAAGCTACAGATCAGCCGCTTGCGGTGAGCGCCAAGAAGTGTGAGACCGGAGAGGGTTTGGGAAAAGACTTTTGCAAAGGGGCAGTCCAGAAATACGGCGAGATATCGGCCAAGGAGGGGCCCGCAAAAGTTGAGCTTCAGGGCGCGAGGGCTAAAGCTTCCGAGGCAAGACAGAACTTAAATTTGTTAGTAAAACAGGCTGACATGAAGGGGTGTAATAAAAAGGAGTAGGTGCTGGGCGGACAACGTCATCAGTTAGATAAATACTAAGTGGTTTAGAAACGGATGTTCCATACGCTTTATTTTCTTTGTAGCGTTTCTACATTCTAAATATATGTATCCGGAATAAAATTTTCCTTTAAATAAGGCTTTTTATACTACTTTACGTATAATTTACAGACTAAATGGAAAAACATACACAACGCACAATGGGACTATGGGGCGCAGTAGGGTTAGGGGTGGCTGCAATTGTCGGGGGAGGAATACTCATTCTTGGGGGTGTTGCGTTTGAGGCAACTGGGCCAAGCGCGGTGTTGGCATTTGGTCTGAACGGGTTCTTGGCGATTTTGACGGTATTTAGTTTTGCAGAGATGTCAGCAGCATTTCCGGAATCGGGCGGAACATATGTTTTTTCTAAGAAAGTTCTCTCAATAAGGGCCGCTTTTGGGGTAGGTTGGATTATATGGTTTGCGTCCATTGTAGCTGCAGTACTGTATGCTCTGGGAGCAGGATTTTTTATTGCAATTGCCGTCAATAAAATCTGGGAGTCCTACACAGGCACTCCGCTTGAGTGGGTAAATACAGGGTTTACTTCTACCGTTATTGCTGTAATAGCTACACTCATATATACAAAAATGCTTCTTAATAAGCAAACCGGCGGCGGAAACTTAATTAATATCGGGAAGCTCGCAGTGTTCTTAATTCTTATAATCGGCGGTGGCTGGTATATATCTACCCAATCAGTTTTAGATATTGTTGATGACTATACGCCCTTCTTTACGGAGGGAGGTTTTGGACTCCTTCAGGCAATGGGATATACGTTTATCGCTTACCACGGGTTTGACCTCATAGCCGCAGTAGGCGGTGAGGTGAAGGATCCGGAACGAAACATTCCCCGAGCGATGTTCATATCCCTAATTGTCGCAATAGTAATTTATATTCTCTTTATGCTGGTCATAACTGTTGCAGCGGTGGGTCCGGGAGAGTCTATTGCGCAGGCAAGCAGCGCGGATCCTGAGGCTATAGTAATGTTTGCCGCAGAAGCCTATATGGGAAAATTTGGACTTTGGCTTGTAATTATCGCAGGGATTCTCTCAATGCTCTCAGCCCTCTATGCGAATTTGTTAGGCGCATCCCACATAGCTTTTAGTATGGCCAAGGACAGAACACTTCCGCGGGCGCTCGGTAAGGTAGATAAAGACTGGGGGACCCCGGTAAAGGCTATTCTCGCCACGGCGGCGGTACTTGTCATAACCATAATCATAATACCGGACGTTGCTATTGCGGGTGCCGCTTCAAGTTTGATATTCCTTGTTTCTTTTGCCATAGCTCACTGGATAAGCATACTCTCACGCTTAAGGAGTGATCCTAAAGACCTGCCGTTTAAATCGCCGTTTTTCCCACTAATCCCAGTGGTTGGAATTCTGAGTTGTGTTGGCCTTGCGGTATTCCAGGGAATTAAGGTGCCGCTTGCGGGAGTGATTATGCTAGTTTGGTTGGGATTGGGCGGAGGCCTCTACTATATACTATTTAGAAGAAGGGCAAGAGTAGTCGATGCGTCTGCCGAGGGTTACGATCCCCGTTTGGTAAGTCTAAGGGGTAGAAGCCCTGTTGTGCTGGTGCCGATTGTTAATCCTTCTCATGCGGTTCCAATGGTGGCTGTTGCAAGCGCCCTTGCGCCTCCTATTACCGGTAGGGTTCTTTTGCTCTCCGTGGTGAGAACCCCGGAAGACTGGAATCCGGAAACTCATCCTGAAAAATTAAATAACACTCAGAGAGTTTTAAAAGAGTCCTTATCCGCCTCATTTGGATTGGGTCTTATACCCGAAGTGCTGACTACGGTTGCCACTGAGCCCTGGGATGAGATTATACGGGTGTCTCATGCGTATAGCTGTGAGAGTCTTCTTTTGGGGCTAACAAATTTGAATGAGAAATCTCAAGAGAGGATAGAATATGTAATGAACCGAGTTGACTCGGATGTGGTAGTGCTTCGTACAACTCATATGTGGCGGCTCTCAGAAGTTAAGAAGATACTTGTTCCCGTAAGGGGCTCGGGAGCTCAGGATGAGCTATTGGCAAGACTCCTGGGCAGTATTTGCAGAGCTGGTAATCCTGAGGTTACTTTCCTAAAAGTCCTTCCCGAAGACGCAACTTGGCAGCAAACCGATAAAGCAAGAAAGGCTCTTTTCCAGATTGCTGAAGACCAGGTTCCCCACGGGCAAATTAAGGTCGTTATAGTTAAGAATAATAACGTTTCAGAAGAAATAATCTCTCACGCTCAGGACAGTGATCTAATGATTGTAGGGCTTCAGCGTTTTAGCAGAAGACACAAGGAGTTTGGGAAGCTCCCGCTTTATATAGCTCAGGGAACGGATTGCCCCATGCTTATGATTAGCAGAAAGCGTTGATTAATATTGACAATAATTGGGAATTATAATAGTTTCATTTTAGGGGTGCTAACAATTATGACTACACCACCAATGGGAACTCCGGCTGGAAGTATTCAAGACAAGCCGCTTTCGGTAGGGGACTGGATTATAACTATGATTCTTCTCGCTATACCCTTTGTAGGCTTGATATTCTTACTTTACTGGGCACTATCAAGCAGTTCTAACGTAAACAGAAAGAACTTTTGCATAGCCTATATTGTTATTGCCCTTATAATGTTTGCTATAGTTGCGGCGCTTCTATTTCTGGGTGTATTGGCTGGTGTGATGAGCGAGTATATACCTGCTTAGAGGGTTCTGAGGCGTAAATTTGTTTTGTATTGGTTAATTCGAACTATATTCTGACATTTTTCCTATATTTAGGTACGCTCATCCCCAATGGCTAATCGACAAGACTCGAGTTTCTTAAGAATACTCCCGCTCTACATTGTAATTTTTATTGGCTTTGTGGGATACAGTCTCACGATCACGATTTTAACCCCTATACTTCTTGAGGGCGGCGGTACATTACTTAGCTCTCTGCCGTTTAGGGTCGATCCTACAATCATACTCGGTATTGTGCTTGCCATATATCCTATCGGACAGTTTGTTGGGGCTCCGGTGATGGGCGCACTATCCGACCGCTTTGGAAGAAAGCCCGTTCTCCTTGTTTCACTGACTATTACAACAATCTGCTTTGGGGGGCTTGGATACGCTATTCAATCAAATAACTTGCCCCTATTCATGATGGTCTCTTTAGTTATGGGGCTTGCTGAGGCTAATATTGCCACTGCTCAGAGTGCGGTTGCCGATGTAACGACGGCTGAGAACAGAACTAGAATGTTTGCCTATATAAACTTAAGCGCAAGCGGGGCATTTGTGATCGGCCCACTTCTGGGAGGAGTGCTTGCGGACCCGAAATTAGTCCCTTGGTTTAACAATTCGACGCCTTACTGGGGGGTGTTTGGACTCTTGATACTGGCAGTGTTTTTTATGCTAATCGCTTTTAAGGAAACTAGACCAAAAGAGAAAAGAACAGAGGTTAGCTACCGGGAGGCATTTACCAATATGCTTACCATATTTGAGCCCGGGAGATTAAGGATTATTTATCTTGTGAATTTCCTTATTTACTTTGCAATTTTCGGATTCTTCAGAGCGTTTCCGATGTACCTGGTTGATCACTTCGGGATGGGAGTGACAGAGCTTGCAAAATACATTGCCTGGAACGCAGTGCCTGTAGTTATAGGAAGCCTATGGTTGACTGGATATCTCGCCAGGATGCATTCTGTAAGAACTATAACTATTTACTCAACAGCGCTTCTCGGCCTGTTTTGCCTGCTTATAATAATTCCGCAGTCTCCATATATGCTCTACTTATCGCTATTCTTACCAGGGCTTGCGCTTGCGGTTGCACTTCCGGCGTCCGCCACCATGATCTCTCTAAGTGCCGGGGCAGATAAGCAGGGGAGGGCTCTCGGGAATAACTTGTCCATGGAGGTAGGAGCTGAAGTTCTATCAGGTTTAGGAGCGGGATTTTTAGCCGCTTATTTGATACAGCTCCCCATGTTTGCCATATGCGCGATTGCTATTCTGGCTGCCGGGATTCTTTTCTTCTCGAATGGGGGGAAAATAAAATCTTCTGATTTTGAAACAACCGGTTTGTAGTATTTAACAACGATGCAAATCTCACATGAAATGTGATAATTTCATAGTTAATTTCGTGCTCTTTATATATTGACCTTATAACTTGTGCTGCGGCCACGCTTCATGAAAATTCAATTTCAAGCAGATATTGCGCTATCATGTTCTATATTAAGATAGTAGCGCGTATGTTTTAGCTGTCCGGTTTTATTTAACGCACCCTTGTTTACTAAATCTTTCAAGTCCCTGGTTGCTGTGGCACGAGATGTATTTGTTATGCGTATGTAATTTTCAGCGCTTAAGCCGCCTTTAAATCCTTCTACGCCTTCTCGGAACATGCGCTCAATAACTTTTTCCTGTCTTTCATTGAGGATTGCTTTTAAGCGATCATAGAATTTAGCTTTCTCAATGAGAAAGTTTATCAAGCTTTGTGTGTAATTCTGTGCATCAAGGATAGTTTTTGCAAAATAAATGAGCCAGTCTGTTATCTCCTGGTCTTTGTTGTTCAGTTCCAGCACTCTATAATAATCTTTCCTATGCTTTTCGATCATATAAGATAATGAGATCAGCGTGGGATGTCCTAAGCTCATCGAAAGTGATTTTTCTGCGATTGCGCGTCCTATTCTGCCGTTTCCATCTTCAAAGGGGTGAATGGAAACAAAATATAAATGGGCAATTCCCGCATGGGTTAATGCCCCTATTCTTAGCTTTGCCTTAAACCATTTTATAAATTGTTTCATTTCCGCCTTCATTTTTGTAGATGGCGGCGCTTCAAAATGTACTTTCGGTTCGTGATATTCCCCGGAAACGACTCGCATAGGCTCTTTGTGTGTTCGGTACCGTCCTATGTCTTTTAAATCTCTTCGGCTATTCATCAGCATGTCATGCCAGGAAAAGAGCATTTTATTAGACAGGGGCGCAGCATAAGTTTTGTAAAGACTGACCATCATTTCTGCTATTCCCTGCTCTTCGGGCGGAATATTCCGGTATGATGTATTCAGTCCGAAATTTCGGAGAATAGACGATTGAACTGAATCTCTATCTAAAAACTCTCCTTCTATAGCAGAAGTTTTAACAGCTTCGTCGGAGATGATTTCAACGGTTAATGAGCTTTTTTCATCATCTGAAAAGTGTTTGAGGGTGCCAATCATTATCCCTGCTTTATGCAGGAACCGTGCCTCCAAATCAGATAATTTATCTTCTTTGTAGTTGAAAACAGGCCAGTTTTTCTGTTGCCAATTCCATGTCATGAGCTGATTACCTCACTTCTATAGCTCATTATAGCATAGAAATATGAGTTATAAAAGCGCTTTTATAGCTCACAATACAAACGTCATAGGCTTAAAAAGTTTCTATGTTATTGAAATGAAAAGATATATCCTTAAATTATCTTTTTTGTATCCAACATGATTACTCACCAAATGAGTTATATAAGTCCGTTTTATAACTCATCAGCGCAGATAAAATTGCCGTCCTTCCCTCTTCGTGCCTATGCCGGCCAGTCGCTTTGTTGCCAATTATATATCATGGACCGATTATATATCATAATCGGTCTACTATTCATCTCTTGAATCTCATTTGACTGATTTTCATTATACTGCGGACATATTTATATAAGTAGAGATTCTAAAACAATACTGAAACGATCCCGGATTGTAGTCCGGGACATGGTTCAGACAGAAATGGTTCAGAATGAACAGGGGTTATATATTAGTTAGCGTTAGATTGGAAGCTGTCTACGCTAAGGGCAAGTGGAAGGTCTTCGGAATGTTGATGAATATAACCGGAGATTGTAATGTTCCCGTTATTTTTAGCTGCCGTATCCGAGAGCTCTTTAAGTTTTTCCGGGCTAATAAATTCTTCCTGACCGTGATCCTTGGAATCGGTTAAAAGAAATATTTGATCCGAGCCAGAGACTTTAAGAGCCGGGTAATCTTTGCCTGAGAGTTTATATTGTTCCAACTTTCCCGAAGCCTCGATCTCTATCTCGCCCGGGGTAAAACCGCTGTCGTCGACCGCTTTATTTAACCTCTTGATGCTGATCACGGCGTTTTCTTTCATAGTCAGATCCACATTGCCTGATCTCAGATTAGCCTCGGCGTCGTTAACCTCATCTACGGATTTGAGCTTCTTCTCTATTCCGAATATACAAAACGGGCAGGTCATACCGTCTACCTGCATTGTAACTCTGTCTATCTCGGCTGAAGCAAGGTTAAAAGAGATTAAGGGCGATATGCAAAGTGCCATAATGATTATCAGTTTATTTTTCATTAACAATTCTCCCATATTTTATTATAAGATATTTATTCTGAACCCTATTGTCCAGACAAAATCCGTCTCTATCTGATTTCCGTTTAGGTCCTGAATTACAGGGAGCTGTATGGAGGATTCGATTATATAGCGCCTGGCCGAGTACTGTAGACCTGGGGAGAGGAATATGATATTTCCTCCTGAGTTGCCAACGGTACTTCCGTTGACACTGCTTCTTTTGGTAAAGAAGCCGTTAGCTTCAGCTACGAGATTTATAAAATTCGGCACTCCCCTTTCCGGTAGGTTCCAGGGGAATATACGGAGCTGATAGGAGAGGTCGTATGTAAGGCTGTCTCCCTTGTCGAAATTGTCCGCCTCTGTGTTAACTCTGTAAACTGCGTCCGCATCTAATTCGTGCCGTCCGAAAGCCCATGTTACTGTCGACACCACGCCGAATTGAAGATCAAAAGAGTCCGTAGTTATTGGTTTTAAGTCGTCGTCACCTGTGGGGATTTTTATTCCAAAGAGAGGGGCCAGTCTGAATGTGCCTGAGGGGTAGTCCTTTGCGTAGACGGTGTATCGGGCAATCAGGTTTAAATCCCCAATACCGTTGTCCTTCTGGTTGATCCTGTTTCCGGTCTCGGGATCAGGGAATTTAAGGGTTCTGAATATGTATGGAAATATTGCAAACAGGGCGAGATCGCGGGTAGCGCCGTAAAGAAGCACATTGGGGATTACTATTACGTCCCGCTCCCGCCTCTGTGACGTTGGGTCGTCCGAGGCCTTTATCCATCTCATTTGGGAGCGAAAAATGAGAGCCCCTTTCCTTACCGGCAGCGCTACGTTTGAGTTAATGGGCGCACCAAAAGCGCTCTGAGAAATAAAAGATGAAAACACGATTGTAACTATTAGAAAAAAGTAAATACTCCTATTCATTCTATCTCCTGTGTGAACTTAAATAGTTTGCTCGGGCCAATTTATCCTTAGTTTTTGAACCCTGTCATTGCCCCAGTCGACGACATAGATATTGCCGTTCTTGTCTATAGCTACGTCGGTGGGTCTTTCAAACTCGCCCTCACCCTCCCCCTGCTTTCCAAAGGACATTATGAAATTCCCTTCCGGGTCAAATATCTGAATTCTATCATTATAAAAATCGGCTACATAAACTCTGCCCTCACTATCTATACTTATTCCTGTCGCTACATTAAACGAGCCTTCTGCGGCTTTGTTGCCTAATTTTGGACTATCACCCCATTTTCTAACAAACTCTCCCTCAGGAGTAAATACCTGAATGCGGTCGTTATAAGCGTCGGCTACGTAGATATTGCCGTTCTTTCCTATCGCGAGGTCGGTAGGGTAGTTAAGCTTTCCTTCTTTTTTCTCTCCAGGAGACCCGATTTGAATTAGGTACTCTCCATCGGGCGAATATTTCTTAACTGAACTATTATAGAACCCCGTTATATAAACATTGCCGCTCTCATCTACCGCAACGCCTGACGGTGCATCGAGAGCGCCCTCTTCGTTATCCCCCTTTCCAAACGTCATCAATGACTTTTCTTCAGGTGAGAATTTCTGCACTCTGTCGCTGCCGTATTCAGTGACATAGATATTGCTGCCGTCACTGGTAATGTGCATAGGGGTTTGGAGCGCTGTTTCTTTGGATCCACCGCTATTCCATTTGGAATAGAGCTCGCCAAATTCAGAGAATTTCTGAATCCGGTTGTTCTCGGAGTCCGAGATGTATATGAATCCGTTATCGTCGATTGCAATACCGATTGGCTGGTCAAACTGTCCGTCCCTTTCTCCGCTCACTCCCCATTCGAGAAGGAACTCTATATCTGGGGAAGGAGCTTCAGCTTTTTCTTTGTTGCAGGAGAATAGCAGTAAGATTCCAAAAACTAATACAAATATCGAGGATAAGTTTCTCATGACATTTCTCAACTGAACGGAATTAATAATATACCTACAAATAGTATTATACGCTCTATATATTTTAAGATTTATGTTGATGTGGTAAAAAGTGTATGCATATATAGTGTATGCATATATGTTGACAAATGCAGATAATATGTAAACTCTTAGGTTGACAAATGCAGGTAATATGTAAATCTCTAGGTTGACAAATGCAGATAATATGTAAACTTCTAGGTTGACAAATGCAGATAATATGTAAACCTCTAGGTTGACAAAGAAATATCAACTGTAAACTTAAAGGTTTATAATGAAATGAATAGGAATTTACCATGAATATTGTAAAGAAGATTGCAAGCGAGCAATATAAAAACCTTGTTAATAAGGTTGCCAAGCAGGTGCGGACAATCCAGCTTCCAAAGCAAGGCTGGTTATCTACAACCCGTAATGCTCTTGGTATGTCTGTAGCACAGCTTGCCGGGCGTATGAGTGTCACACGACAAGACATCTCGAAGATTGAAAGGAATGAACTGTCAGGCAGCGTTACACTTAAAACCATGCAGGCCATGGCGGAAGGTATGGGGTGCCGTTTTGTCTATGCTATCGTACCAAAAAATAGAGTGGAAGACATATTGGCCGACCATGCCAGATTGAAGGCAACTCATGTGGTAGAAACAACCAATACTCATTCAGCACTTGAAGATCAAGCTCTTACAAAACAGCAGATTGCTAGTGAGATCAAACGGTTACAAAACGAATTATTGAAAGAAATGCCACCTGGTTTTTGGAAAGATGAAATGTAGCCATGATGGAATATCCCGAAGGTGCCACGCCGCTTGATCCCGATGAAATAGAAGGGTTGAAGTTCAAACACGTTACAACAAGGGGAGAGCTGGACCAACTGGAGCAAGGAAATATTCAAATAGGACTGCAATGGCTGAACAGAAGTAGGGATAAGGATATTCTGAATGAATTGTTTGTGCGCAAATTGCACAAGCGCCTGTTCGGAGATGTTTGGGATTGGGCAGGTACGTTCCGCACCACGGGCAAGAATATGGGCGTTGATGCCGCACAAATCGGTGTCCAGTTGAGAACGCTGTTGGATGATACAAAATACTGGATAGCACACGATACATATCCTGCGGAAGAAATTGCCATTCGTTTCCACCACAGGCTTGTTTATATTCATCTATTTCCAAACGGGAATGGTCGTCATGCACGGATCATTGCCGACGCTTTGCTAACAAAGGTAATGAAAAAGAAGCCTATCGATTGGGCAGGTGGATATGATTTACAATCTATGGGAGAGCGGCGCAAAGAATATATTGATGCATTGCGGGCTGCAGACAAGGGCAACTATGAATTGTTATTTGCCTTTGCTGGTTATTCTACGGCAGGATAGCCACATAGTATAGTAGATTGGTAGGTAAAATGTAATTAATATTATCACATCAGAGACAGTCTATATATATTATTTTTCCGTAATTCATTAGCTAAGTCCGTATTATTTTCCTGATTATTATTGTAGAATATCCAAAAGCCAAGAAGAATATTATTCACATGCTGAATTAGCTGTATGTATTGTCATCTGATTTTGCATATTGAGGCTACCAAAGCTCTAAGGTTTTTATGGATAATTCCAAAACTGAAGTAAGAAGCTCATTGCGCCCGTGGATTGGTATAGCCGTTCTAGTCTATCTACTGATGGTCGGAGTTGGTATTATAGGGGTAGGGTTCGAATGGGTCTCCGGCGGTACAAAGGAGGTTGAAGCGCTTTTTGCTTTCGCTACAAACCCTATAGTGGGGGTAATGCTTGGCACTCTCGCAACAGCGCTGATTCAGTCCTCTAGCACTATAACTTCTGTATTAGTCGCACTCGTAGCTGGGGGCATGCCCGTTGAAATTGCAGTGCCCATGGTTATGGGCGCAAATATGGGTACTACGATTACCAATACGCTTGTAAGTCTCGGCAATATTAGAGAATCCAAGGCTTTTCACCGTTCTTTCAGCGCCGCAACAGTGCACGACTTCTTTAATCTATATGCGGTTATGATATTTTTGCCTATTGAGATTTTCTTCCATCCACTAGAGCGTATAGCTGGTGTGATGTCGAGCTGGTTACTGGGCAGCAGCTCAGCTTCCATAAGTAATATAAATGTGTTGTCTTTCATAATAAAACCGGTAGTAAAGACCCTGGAGCAGGCGTTCAGCTATATGCCCGGGGTGATAGACTCTTCACTCTTTATAGCGTTTGGAATCGGGCTCGTGTTTTTCTCGGTTATATATATGAGTAAGCTCCTAAAATCCGTTATGACGGGTAGAGCTAAAAGCATGCTCGACAAGGCTCTTGGAAAGGGTGTGCTTGTCGGAATTCTCGCGGGCGCGCTAATAACAATAGTCGTACAGTCTTCCTCAACTACGACGAGTCTCCTTGTTCCGCTTGCGGGAGCGGGTGTGCTCTCCTTGAGGCAAGTCTTTCCCTTTACTCTCGGGGCGAATATAGGGACTACGATCACAGCTTTGCTTGCCGCGACTGCCGTTTTGGGGGGCTACAAAATATTTGCGCTCCAGCTAGCACTAGTACATTTCCTCTTTAACTTCTCAGGAGTAATTCTCTTTACACTTATTCCCGGACTGTATGAGCTTCCTATCCGTTCTGCGGAATGGCTCGGCGGCCTTACTGAGAAAAACAGAGGCTATGCTTTCGCTTACATCTTCGGTGTATTCTTTATTCTTCCCGGCTCCATCTTCGGGGGGCAGTCATTACTGGATAATATGAATTCAGATGTAGTAAAAGCTGAACAAAAAATAGAGAGAACAAGTGATATTGAGACGGAGCCTGATGAATAGAGTTATCTTTTTCCTTGACGTTGTCTGATTGTTTTTTACCGTTTTAAAAAGAACTTAATATTATCGTCTAAGAATTCTTCAAATGTATGCGGCTGTCTATCGGTGAGCTTGTAAATATCGTCTGTGACTTGATCGTAAAGCCCGTCTCTTACAAGTTTATATAACTCAGAATATGCCTCGGCAACGGATTCTTTTACTCCCGCGTCCATCATATCTTTTTTGAACTCTTTAGGCTTAATCTCTACATAATTTATTTTTTTGCCCATTGCATCTGAAAATAGCTCTGTAAGTTCAAGACAGCTAAGCGACTCAGGCCCTGTTACTAGGTAGGTTTTATTTTTGTTTCCGTTAGATGTCAGTACTTTCTTTATTAGCCTAGCAGTGTCTCTTACATCGACATAAGCGCACTTGGCATTTTTTAACGGCAGCTTAAGCTGCTTCTTCTTTCTTATATCCTGCCCATAAAAGTTTACAAAGTTCTGCATGAATAGGTTGGGTCTGATAAGTGTGTATCTGAGCCCTGAGTCTTTCAGATATTCCTCACTTTGCCCATGATATTTCAGAATTGTGGAGGGCGATTTGGGGTCCGCTCCTATTGCGGAGTATTTAACAATATGTTTCACTCCAGCTTTCTTGGCGGCATCTATAAAATTCTTCTCGAGCTTATACTGGTTTTCAGTACCGGGAGGGAGCAAAAATGCTATTTCTATTCCATCCATAGCCTTTTTGATGCTGTCGGGTTTGCTTAAATCGCCTTTTACAAGGGTTACTTTCTTTGATTTTAAATCGGCTGCTTTATCAACATCTCCTAGGAGAGCAGTGAAACTATGCCCGGACTTCAGTAGGCGCTTTGCTACCCTGCGCCCTGTAGTGCCGGTCAACCCTGTCAACAATATCATTCATGGCTCCTTGGCTTGGGGGGGTAAAACTAATCTTAGTTTAGCAGGTATATAAAATTTGAAAAGAGCACGTATGCAGGGGGCACACCTACGCGGTGAGCATTCAATTTCTAACTAGCTCGAGAGTTTCGAAGAAATAGTAAAATTTGGACACTGTCCACGCCAGCGGGGGCTCCCCACCCTTAGCTCAAGATGCCGATTTTCTTCTAATAGTTATAAGCCCCGCAATTCCTATTGCTATTACAAGCGAAATAAGTCCCCACTGCCCTAAAGTTGGAATCGCAGATACAAAACAAGACCCAGAGGTTATAAAGGTGCCGAATGCAAAGGGTGAATCACCTACGTTTACAGTTTGGATAACTATATTATCTTTGGTTCTTATCACACTTACGGTGTTACTGTCAGAGTCGGCTACATATAGCAATAATCCATCTGAAGTGATGTCTATACCACTTGGCCCTAAACCCACAGGTATTGTGCCAACCACGGTTCTGTCTAATGTTCTGATTACCGAGACGTTGTTGTCAAAGAAGTTTGTTACATAAGCGGAGCTTCTGTTAGGGTGAAAAACTACCATCTGGGGATTCCTCCCTACACCAAAAGTATCAATTACTGTATTTGATAAGGTGCTTATAACGGATATGTTGTCGTCGCCCTGATTGAGTATGTAGACGACGCTGCTATCGGGAGATGATCCTACACCCAGTGGACCATCGCCAACATCTATTGTGGCTATAACTGTATTATCAGATGTTCGTATTACTGTCACATCATCACCCAATGCGTTTGTTACATAAGCGGCGCTGCCGTCTGTCGTCACTCCTACGCCTCCGGGGAAGTTCCCAACAGTTACAGTATCTACGACTGTGTTTGTTGTGGTATCTACAACTGATGCGGTACCGTCAAGGGCATTTACTACATATAAAAAGTTTCCATCAGGTGTAATCGCAGCAGCATTAGGGAAAGCCCCGACGGTTATCGTATCAATCACAGTATTAGTCGCGGTTTCTATGACTGAAACATTGGTATCAAAAAAATTAGTTACATAAAGAAGATCCCCATCGGGGGAAATAGCAGTTCCAAATGGAGTATCACCAACAGGAATCGTGTCAATTACATCACCACTAGGGCAGCTTATTACCGATACGTCGTCACTGTCGCCATTGGTTATATATACAAGGGGCTGTGCAAGGGTGGTTCCTGCCCAAAGTGATGCAACTAATAGTGTGGTTAATACTATTCTCATCATCCACGCTCCTTAATAGTTTTGTGCTGATAAAA
>SMUY01405322.1_pt1 | contig 14088 bp, 8 predicted proteins | sample 2456441 | NCBI WGS metagenome assembly SMUY01 (sample SAMN11095931, study PRJNA526329) | marine sediment metagenome | biome: Marine sediment; feature: Surficial sediment; material: Deep marine sediment; isolation source: Hadal surficial sediment | place: Pacific Ocean | collected 2014-11 | depth 0-1...
ATCTGCCTTTATCGATAATGTTAAATCTGGTAATATTAGTTATTTTGGCAGGGGCGATTCAAAGTTGCCAGAAATCTATGAAAAATATTTATTATGTGGAACGAATGGACCAGCAGGAAGACTCCCCCGGCAACTTAGTCGATATCGATTGGTCTCATGCCAGATTGCTGGATGATTTCATATCCCCATGGCAACAGGCGCCTACAAACACTCTGTTTCGGGCACTATATGATGATGACTTTTTTTATTTTAGGTTTGATGTAAAGGAGTCAAATATTCTGGTCTACCGAAATCAAAATGATGAACAGGAAGTAGTAAGATCAGAAAGAGTAGAGATATTCTTTCGTCAGGATGAGCGGCTTGACCCGTATTTTGGCCTGGAGATGGATGCCTCAGGAAGAGTCTATGATTACCAGGCACACCATTATAGAAAGTTTGAACCACAATGGACCTGGCCCGAAGGACAGCTAGAGGTACGATCCAAGCGGTTGACCGATGGATACACCGTTATGGGTAAGGTCGGTTTGGAATCCCTCAAAACCCTGGGATTGATGGATGGAAACAGGTTGCAGGCAGGCTTGTACCGCGGACGCTGCACTCAACTTCAGGGAGGCAACGCGGAATTTCATTGGATCAGTTGGATCGATCCGAAAACGGAGCAGCCAGATTTCCATGTAGCCAGCTCCTTTGGGGCGCTTGTTTTTATAAAATAGATTTATTGAGCATACTGCACAATATCGCGAAAATATTCAATAGGACTTATGAAGCAAAACACTAGAAGAAAATTCTTGAAGGATAGCGCCAGGCTTGCAACCGTCCTTTCGATTCCACCAATTTTTCTTTCTGGCTATGGGCCAGCTAAGAATGTAAAATTTGGTCTTATAACAGATGTACACCAGGATATAATCTTTGATGGAGAAACACGGTTGCAGGCATTTGTAACAGATTCGAAGAACAGAAAGCTCGACTTCATTGTTCAAATGGGGGACTTCTGTGTCCCCAAAAGTGAGAACCAGAGATTTCTTGATGTTTTCAATGATTACCGGGGTGAAAGACATCATGTTTTGGGAAATCACGATATGGACAGCGGTTTTACTCGTGAACAGACCATAAAATTTTGGGGCATGAAGTCCAAATACTATTCATTTGATTGCAATGGAATTCACTTTGTAATCTTGGATGGAAACGATCCAAATCCTCCTCCATTTGAAGGTTATAACCGATATATTGGCTTAGATCAAATGACCTGGCTTAAAAGTAACCTTGATGGTACTTCACTTCCGGTCATTATTTTTTCACACCAAACACTGGAAAACCAGGATGGAGGGATTGCCAATATGTCAAAAGTAAGGGCGGTATTGGAAGAGGCTAATAAGACTGCTGGGTTTCCCAAAGTATTGGCTTGCCTAAGTGGGCACCATCATACAGATTACCATACTAAAATCAATGACATCTACTATATACAAATTAATAGTGCTTCCTATCATTGGGTAGGAGGGGAATACAAAATCAAAAGGTTTAGCCAGGATACACACGAGAAATATCAATGGTTGGAATATACGATTCCATATAAGGACCCTTTGTATACTTTTATTACTATAAACCTCGAAGGATACCTAAGCATTGAAAGCAAACAAAGTGTTTTTGTGGGGCCCGGCCCTGAAGAAATGGGTATGCCCAAACGCCCTGACAATGATCCAATCGTACCCTTTATTACAGGAAAGGACCTGAAAATTTCGTCATGACAAAACTAATCTCAATTCCCCTTATCATTGGAATAATTGGGCTGGTTGCCACTACTTTAAAAAAAAATGGTGTTGTTCCTAAGTTCCAAGCTCAAGTCATCGATAATGAGATACAGGTTGGTTATGGCCTGGCAATAGGAGATGTAGATGGGGATGGAAAAGATGACATATTACTGGCCGATAAGAAACAATTTGTTTGGTACCGTAATGGTGACTGGAAACGGTTTGTTATGGTCGATAACCTTACCGAGCGGGATAATGTATGCCTTGCAGCCAGGGACATAAATGGTGATGGACAGGTAGAGGTGGCAGTGGGTGCACAGTGGAATCCGGGGGAAACCAGTGACTTGGAAAAATCGGGATCAGTCCATTACCTGATCCGCCCCCAAGATCCCACTCAGATATGGCAACCCATAAAACTGCATCACGAGCCCACCGTACATCGGATGAGGTGGGTAAAAACAGGTGATAAGTATCAATTGATTGTGCTGCCTCTACATGGCAGAGATAATAAAGACGGGCAAGGTGCAGGTGTAAAGGTAATAGCATACGAGGTGCCCCAGGACCCCCAGGAAGAATGGCCAGTCACTTTATTAGACCAAACGATGCACCTGACGCACAATCTTGATGTACTGGTAAACGGACCCTCGGAATCTTTATTAATTGGAGGAAAAGAGGGCGCGAAAATAATACACTATCAAAATAATGCGTGGTCGAGTGTGAAGCCCGATGATTGGTTGATCGACGATCATGGATTTGGCGAAATACGGGAAAGTGATGATCTCATTGCTGGAATTCAGCCCTTGCACGGACATCAATTGGTCATTTACAATCAAAAGGGAACCAGAAAAGTATTAACTGATTCTTTGAAACAGGGGCATGCTCTGGCTTTGTCGGATTTACTATCCCAAGGACAGGACCAGGTCATAGTTGGTTGGAGAAATGAAAATGATCAGGGTGAAATTGGTATCAAAATGTTTGTAGCCAATGATCCAGAATGGGAAAGCTGGTATTCGATTTGGATCGATAAGAATGGGATGGCTTGCGAGGACCTAAAAATAGCTGATCTCGATGGAGATGGTAAAATGGACATTATAGCAGCCGGACGAAGTACACACAATTTAAAAATCTATTGGAACCACAGCGGAAAATAATAAGGTTCCTGATTTTTATACCAAGGGGTAATTAACCAAACAAATCCATTATCGGCTTTCCTTGTCCATCCGGGGTGGTATAAAAAGGCCGGCCTTCAATGGTGTAGTGGGTTTCCGGATGCATACCCAGGGCATGGTAGATGGATTGATGGACCTGATCAATTACTACAGTATTTTCAATAGATGAGCAAGGTCGCTCATCTGCTGTTTTTCCGTAAACCAATCCTTTTTTGATTCCACCCCCCCACATTAATATAGAACTGCCATCGGTAAAATGCCGGTGCATCCCATAGAATTTCTCATCTTCAATCACATCTGGCTGATTTACCTGATCTTTGACTTTTTCTCCCGGCCGGCCTTCCAATATAGCGTCACGACTGAATTCACTAGCCAGTATGATCAGGGTCCGGTCGAGGTGGCCGGTTTGGTCAAGGTCCTTGATTAGTTGAGCGATGGGACGGTCAATCAGTTCTTTCATTTTCTGGGCGCGAAGGTGCCCATTTTCATGGGTGTCCCAACCGAGAAATGGTTCATACTCCGTCGAAACACTGATGAACCTGCCTCCATTCATGGCCAATCTTTTGGCCAACAGGCATCCCAAGCCGAATCGACCGGTATTATAAATATCATAGCGCTCTTTGGGTTCCTGTGTCAAATCAAACACCCGGGCTTCAGGAGATTTCAGTAACCGGTAGGATTGTTCCATGGAACGCATCAGGGATTCCTTTTGGTAATCGCTGCCGCCGTTCATAACTTCACTTTTATTGACTAGTTGCTGGTATAGTTTATATCGGGCCTCAAATCTTTTCAAGGACATTCCTTTTGGTGGTTGTACGCTCTCCATCCCGGTTGAAGGATCAGGGATAAGGAAGGGGCCATATTCACTTCCCAGGAATCCAGCGGAATGGAATGCCTTTAATTCTTCTGCTTCACCAACGGTGAACCTCTGACCCATGGCAATAAAGGGTGGAATAACGGAATTTAACGCTCCTTTTTCTTTGGCAATCCAGGCACCGATATGGGGTGCCTGTACTGTTTGAGGTGGTTTGTAGCAGGTATGCCAGTGGTATTGATGCCTGGTATGAAGAATAAATCCAAGATCGCCTGATCGGTAGGAGCGAATGATAGTCCCTTTATCCATTACTGATCCGATAGACTGAAGTCCTTTGGAAAAGTATAAGCCATCAACCACAGTGGGTACTTTTGGAAAAGTGCTAAGCACGTTTTTGCTTTCAATGCCCTTTTCGTAGGGAGCATAGGTCTTGGGATCAAATGTCTCAGTATGGGCCATTCCTCCAGCCATCCAAAGTAAAATGACAGTATCAGCTGAAGAAGGAATAGCAGGTACGCCTCCACACGAGCTCAAGAAACTGGCCATGGGAAGCGTGGTACCGGCAGCGGCCAAGCTGGCAGCTCCCATTTTCCTTAGAAAGTCCCTGCGTGAATTGATCAAATATTGTTTCATCTAAATCCGATTAAAATATAAACTGAAACTCCGGTGAAAGTAGTGTTGCCCAAAAAACATCTTGTAGGGCTTCCTTATTGATTGGTTCCCCTAAGGCATCAACCACCAATTGTCGTTCTTGTTTTGAGGGACTCCTTCCAAATGACTGTTGATAAAGTGCATTGGCTATAGTGTCCCTATCATTTCCGAACTTTTCATACCACAAGTTAGCGCCTTCACTTAAAATGCTGTTAAAATAGTCCCCATTGGTTAATTCCAGTGCTTGTAATAAGGTCGCCTGTTGGTCGCGGGAAGTAGTTACATTTTCCCTGGTGGGTCTGCCCAATAACTTCATAAAGGGGTGCTGTCTTACCAGGCTGGCCCTGGCAAACGTGTATCCGTGGTCTTCAAATGTTAAATTTACCAACCGGTCCCAATGTTTGGAGCCATAATTGCGCACCTGTATCCAATTTTCATCATTGAATTCCAACGTGTTCCAATTTTTCGCTGGTTCAACCGCTGTGCTTTTCCAGTCAACTCCGGAACTTATTAAAATTTCCTTGTACTTTTCGTACATGACTTTCATAGTTAATAATACCCCAGCCGGATTGGCAATTTTCCCTTCATTGCTTCCTTTTAGGGCAATGAGGTTCTTACCGTTGATGAGCGATTCACCGACATTCAACCCGTCCACTTTTCTCCAATCGGTTCCTTGTGACACACTTTTTCCGTTGAGATATAGTGTATATGAATGATCCACTGAAATCAGTAAACGGGCGTTTTGTACCTTCTGATCTGGCAGGGTGAACACATATCGGAAATAACGATCACCGGGTTCTGGTAAAACATCCCGATCAAATTTTATTTCTCTATGCCATATTCTGTCTGAAGACATGTTTTCAGTGGTTGGACTATAAGCGGTAGCATGATATACCGGGGCAATTATCTGGCTCACAGCGTCTGAAAATTGCTCAGCACTTAGCCTCCTGACCACAGGGCCTTTAAACGTATATTGGTCGCTTACTAAATCCGTAATCTCTTTATAATTAACACTGGGTAATTGATAGGCCTTAGAGGTCATGATCATTCGGATCAAATGTTTAAGATCATGCCCGGAGTCAATAAAATCTGCAGCCAGCCAATCCAATAAATCAGCACTCCACGGTGTATTGTCCATCTCGTCCGCAGGTTCAATGAGACCTCTACCCAGAAGCTGTTTCCAGATACGATTGGTTATGGTGCGATACAGACGGCCATTTTCCCGCTTTACCATTACCTCAGACAATTTTGACAATCGTTCCTTTAAGGTCTCTGCTTCTACAGAACCCAGTTCAGTATACAGAAACTCAACCTTCGCTATCTTACCCAGAGGTTTGTCACAACGATACAGTTCAAGCGCGGAATCAGCAAATACCGAGGCAAACCCATAAGCTTGATCCAGGGAAAGATTACTTACAAAACTATTGTGACATGAAGCACACTTCAGGTTTATGCCCATCAGGGATTGGCTGATATTTTGGGCGGCCTGCATTTCAGTGGTTTGACTGGCATTTACTACTCCCCGCCACTTGATCCCTTTAATAAATCCTTCCGACTCCTCGGTAGGATTCAGAAGTTCTTTCACCATCAAATTGTAAGATTTATTCTCAACCAGAGAAGTGTACAACCAATGAGTGATTTGCTTTCGTCCACCGGTAATAAATCCGGTACCGGAATAATCGTTTCGCAACAGGTCATTCCAAAAACTCAACCAATGCTGGGTATAGTTATGTTGGTCCTCTAACAAATTATCAATCAGTTTATTTCTTTTGTTGGCACCCCTGTCATGAACGAAGTTTTTTATGTTTTCAGGCCCCGGCAAAAGACCAATGATATCCAAGTAAGCCCTTCTGATAAAGGTATGGTCATCTACCGGTGAGGGCCATTCAAAGTTGTGCCCTTCAAAATAGGCTTGCATTAGCTTATCGACGGGATGCTCATGACCTCCTGACAGTTGGGGAAGGCTTGGTTTATGCAGGGCCAGGGAGGCTTCCGGGAATACTTCCAGCGCCCGGTCTGCCCAGTGCGCTCCTTTCTCTATCCACAGCTTTATCAAGGCGATCTCACTGTCTTTCAAAACTTTTCCTTTTTTAGGCATGACATCCTTATGATTGGATGGCAAGGAAATTCGTCGGAACATCTCACTGGATTCAGGCGCTCCGGCCACAATTACCTTACCAGATTTGCCACCCTTATATACCCCGCGTTTGTTTTCCAGAACCAGTTTACCTTTTTGCTTATGCTCACTGTGACATTGGTAACAATTATGAGCAAAAATGGCGCGTACTTCCAGATTGAGTTGATCTTTCTGAGTATCCGTTAGGGAATCCAACGGATCCAGCTCGGCCAAAAGTGCCAGAGAATTGGTATCATCATAAAGTTCCGTTTGATCCTGCCAGGCGCTTGATAGATAGTCGACTCCGTGGGTAAGACTGGCCCCTAAATGACTGGTAATGATTAAAGAAACAACGGTAACAGTAAGTATGGCTCTATAAACCCGGAACTGTGCCAACCTTCTTTTTAAGGTTATCCATAGAATCAGGGCAGTAGTTGATGCCAGAAGAGCGGTGACAATGCCTGAATTTTGATGCAATTGTACCAGTTCCCCTGAATAGTCATCAAAAGTTCGAAGAAACCATCCCAGAGTAGCTGCTAAAACTGCCAAAGCCGCTCCCAGGAACACCATCCAATTGATCCCTTCCCTTAGTCCAGGTCGTCTGCCGCCAATGGTAAATGCTTCCATCAAAAGGGCGATCGCCAACAACCCTATGGGAAAATGAACTATTAAGGGATGTAAGCGGCCTAAGAATAATTCCAGGTGCTCCATAAGAGTTGCCGTTGCATTCAATATCCAGGCTAGGTATAACCTGGTTTATTCAAATTAAATGCCTGATTAACATAAAAGTAAATAAAATTCCAAGTGAATTAAAACAAATGTGTTATTGTTAATTAAAGTACCTTAATAAAAAATAAGCTATCCATAGTAGAAATTAGATTTAGGATTATCTTAAGTCACTGATAATCAATTTCACCAGTATCTGGCATTCAATTTGTAATTGATCATATAAACATATAAATTAACAGGTTAGTTTTGGTGGAGTATTTAATAAAAAGATGAGAATTCCCGTAAGTAGAAAGTCTTTGGAGTACAGGCCCGATTCATCCCGGGTGGTGGCCAGATATTTTATGAACGGGGAAGAAAGGGCAGTGCAAATGATCAAGCGGATCATGGAAGTGTCAGATCAGGATGTACACCTAATGCTCATTAAGACCCTGCGACAATTTGCCCGCCGTCACCGCAATATTTCAGAAGTTTTAATTCGTCATTGCCAAAACCTCGAAAGCATTTTTATGGCACAGGGGTTAGCGATGGATGACCTTTCTGAGGAACGCAAAATGCTAATTGGTTCCTATTTCACCATGGAATTTGCTATTGAATCCGCTGCCTTTTTCAATCCATCGGTAATGGAGGATCCAGTTCAGGAAGGATTAGGCGAAGGAGAAAAAAGGATAATTTTAAGTTTTAGAGCAACGGGAGAGGGGCATATTTCATCAATTGTATTTCGTCGTGCGGTCATCCATAAAAATGGAGATATTGAAGCCATGCCTATTGGTACTCAGATCGAGCAGGCAAGGATCATCAAACATAAGAAATATAGCAAGACATCCTTTACTGAAAAGCTGAAGGAGATGGAAATTCCTGATAAATACTCAACTTTGGTGATGGATAATCTAAAGGATGAGTTTAGCTATCCTGATTTGATTGATAGTATCAAAACTGTCTTGACAAATAATCACCTAAGTTTGGATAAGCAAAAAGCCGTAGAAAGAATAGCCTGGTTGGCAGATTCGTATTATGAAATCCATTTTTCAATGGATACTGACATTACCGAACGGGTAATCTTTCCGGTTTCCGAGGCAGAGAGCAACGGCATAGAGGACGCGCGATTTACCCGGTTCGAGGAAAACGGCGTACATACATACTATGCTACATATACAGCTTTTAATGGCAGAACAATTCTACCTAAATTATTGGAAACCAAAGACTTTTACAATTTTCACGTAAGACCACTTCATGGTGAAGGAGTACAGAATAAAAACCTGGCTTTGTTCCCAAGGAAGGTCAATGGGCAGTATGTGATGTTAGCAAGAGTTGATGGAATTAATAATTACATTATGTTTTCCGATCGTATCAACGTTTGGCATGATCCTAAAAAAATACAGGAACCAAAATATTACTGGGAATACATTCAGGTGGGTAATTGTGGCTCACCCCTGGAAACAGACGAAGGTTGGCTAGTCATAACTCATGGTGTCGGTCCTATGCGCCGGTATTCTATCGGGGCCACTTTGTTAGATCTGGATGATCCAACCAAGGAAATAGGAAGATTAAAAGAGCCGCTGTTGGTACCATTGGAGGAGGAGCGTGAAGGTTATGTACCCAATGTAGTTTATTCTTGCGGCGCCCTGATCCACAATGGACAACTCGTCCTTCCTTATGCAGTATCGGATTACTACAGCCGATTTGCCACGGTTCCCCTGGACGTATTGCTGAAAGAGCTAAAAGCATGAATTGGCGTTTGATTAGTTTAGGATCTTTTGATATACTTTTAAATAATTTTCCACCATTATTCGGTTGGTAAACTTTTCTTTGACCCACTGATGACAAGCAAGGGGTGAGATGGAGTTTAGATCATCCAGTACATTGGAAGCTTCGTCTTCGTTGTTTATCAAATATCCAGTTTTACCATGAAGGATTAATTCAGACATGGAACCTCTCCGGTAGGCCACTACCGGTGTTCCGCAATACATAGCTTCCGCCACACTCAGACCAAATGGCTCATCAAAATGAATGGGATGCAGCAGGGCCCTGGCTTTTCCCAAAAGCTCATCCCGGTAAGCCGGGCCTGCATTTCCTACATATTGAATGTCTTCCTGATTAATAAATGGCTTGACCCGTTCTTCAAAGTAGGGTTTGTCCTGAATAAAACCGGCTATGATTAACCTATGTCCTCCTTTTTTTGCAATATTAATGGCATCATGGGCTCCTTTGTCAGGGTGAATCCGTCCAAAATACAACAGATAATCCTCTTTCTTTTCACAATAGGTAAAGTCATTGGTGTTAATGCCATTATAGACGTTCGCAATATAATTTAGCTCAGGTGAGCGATCAGCCAAACTGATGGATGAATAATGAGTTGTGCTATTATATTTTTTATATATGTCCAGGATTTTGTTGGAGGAAAACCCATGAATAGTGGTAAGAATAGGTGTGGAGATCAATCGGCTGTAGGTTAGGGGAAGAAAATCGAAGTGATTGTGTATGATATCGAACCTTTTGGAGTTTTCCATTAGATGGCTGATGTGCAGGGCCTCGAACACCTTAGCATCAGCATCAGGTGTTTCCTCATATCCTTGGGGACAAACTGCCTCAAGTGCAGCGTTGGTAATAGAATCTCCGGTGGCAAAAAGCGTAACTTCCAGGCCTTTGGCAACCATTCCTTCGGCAACGTTAGCAGCTACCTGTTCCCAGGGTCCGTATTTTCGAGGAGGAGTGCGCCAAGCCACCGGCGACAGTACCGCTAACTTCATACAGTAGCAGTAGTTTCTTCAGAACTAGCAATTTCCGCTCCTTTTAACAGGTTAAGTTCAGCTTCAAAATGCTGGGCTTTTAAAATTCGGAAATAAGATAAAAAATAAGCCAAAGTACTTTCTGCGCCCTGATTTTCATTTATTCCTTTCTTTTCCAGACCATCGTAGCATCCAGCACTCTTATGGTCATAAACTGGAACACCCAAGGCATTGTCTCCCAAAAACCACAAGAAAGTCTTAAACATTCGCTTTAGATACTTTTCATTTTTAGTATTGTTGAATGCCCTGTAGTAAAGAAAGGTCATGGCCATGGCATCTATTGCTTGCTGGTCAAACATTGGTAATTTTCCCCCTTTGTGATACCAACCTTGATTGCCCACCAATGAGAGGTGATCATTTTTAAAAACCAGACTGTCCAGCCAATTGGTAGATGTTGTGGCAATTTCCAATACCTCTTCATCATTTATTACCTCATAATAATGAAATAAGGCCAGAGGCAGGATGCCGTTGTCGTAAGTGACTTCATTTTCAAACCAATGCCAATTGGCATCACTGTTGTTTCGATAAGTCTCCAGCATCGCTTCCTTCAGGGAGAGCAACAAACTCATTCGTTGTTCGTCATAACTATGTTTGTGCAGGTAATAACTCAAGCCAATCATAGTGTTTGCTAATCCCCGGATAGTTTTCAGATGTTTAAAATGAGGTTCGGCTTTATTAAACATTTTCTGGGCCAATGTATGCATCCACGCATTAGGCGCATATTTCACCAAATAACCCAAGCACCAGATTGCGCGGCCAAATGCATCCTCTGTTCCGGTCTCATCCAAAAATTTGCGGTCATAACTTAATAGGTTTCGAAAGTTCCCATCCTCTCGTTGCATATAGAACATAAAACTAAGATAACGGGTGATTAAACTAAGAACATCCTGCTGCTTCCGTTGATGGTAGGCCATGGTCATGGCTAAGAGCGCACGGGCATTATCGTCCGTGCAATAACCCGTTTTATAGTCGGGGATATTGTACTTAGCGTGCTGCAACATTCCGGTGTCATCAGTTAATAGCTTAAGATGAGCTAGTGAGAAGGGGGGTAGGATGGACAAATCTACAATCGATGCAGGTTGCTCCTTTTTCACCTTTTTTGCAGCGGCTTGCTCTAAAAGGTCGAGGTATTCCTTGCCGATTTTGGGCCATTTCAAATGATCACTGTATGCCAGAGCTGATTCCCGCATTTTTGAAGCCTTATCTTCGTTTTTCAAGAGGTCATTTATCAGAGCGGAAAGCTTATTATGGTCTTGCATAGGGAAGATTATGCCCCTTCCTCCGGATAATAGCTCCTCTGCGTGCCAATAGGGTGTAGAAATAATGCAGGCGCCGGCTCCTAAGGCATAAGCTAAAGTACCGCTGGTAATTTGCTCTTTGCTGAGGTAAGGTGTAATATAAATATCAGCCGCCGCTAAATATTTAAATAGTTGCTTTTCATTCAGGTATTCGTTGAAAAAATGAACATGATTCTCCACCCGAAGCTTTTTGACCAACAGCTTAAGCTTGTTGCGGTAAGATTCACCTTCAAACTTAACTACTCCCGGGTGGGTTTTTCCCAGGATAATATACAGCACTTCGGGATATCTTTCGATCACCTTGGGCAGAGCTTCAATAACTGTTTCAAGACCCTTATTTCTGTTAAGCAAACCAAAGGTGAGGAGAATTTTTCGATCGCTTAAATTGAAGGTGTTTTTCACTGTTGCTTTGGAATCCGTAATTATGTCCGGTACCCCATGCTCTATTTTATAAATGTTGTCCTTCACCTGAAATGCGTCACCCAAAAATTTGATCCCTTTTTGGCTCATAACTACCACTGCCACCGCCTTTTTACACAAGGATTGTATAATGGAAAGTTGCATAAATGAGGGCTTATCCAAAATAGTATGAAATGTTACCACTAAGGGGATCTTAAGCCTGTTAACCAAGGTAAGCAAGAACACTCCAGACTCTCCTCCAAAAATCCCATATTCGTGCTGAAGCAAACAAACCTTGGCACCGCTGTAATTAATGTGATGCGCTGCCTTGATATAATCCGCCAGCATATTTTTTTGAATGGTAAACCTTACATTATCATCATATTCGTAATTATTGTCTTGATTGTTGATAGCTACAATAAAACAGTTGTCCTCTTCAGTTTGATGAAGATCAATAGCTCCGACAAGGTTTTTAGCAAAGGTGGCAATACCACATTTTCGTGGGGGGAAGGTGGAGATTACGGCAATTTTCATAAGCTGATTTTATATTTAATAAAATAGTGAAAAAATAGCAGAATCAGAAGATGTTTGCCAATGATTTTATGTGAAAAGTATTTAGTCTTTTGTATCAGACAGTTACATGGTTTCCTGCAATAATTGATCAAAAAGTTCTTTTTTAATACCTAGGGGTTGCTTGATTAATGGACCGTTTAATAAAACAGGTTCTGAATCTTCATATGTTGGTTTTTCCACTTTGTAAATCAATCCTATTGGGATACGATCATCGAATTCCATTGCAGTGGACATCGCATCCGAAAAATCGGTTGGATCTCTATCTGGTGCCTCATCTTCTAACTTATATATCCGCTCTTTAAACCAGGTATAAGTATTGAGTTTGTTGTAAGTGACGCATGGACTGAATACATCAATAAAAGCAAATCCTTTATGAGCGATACCTTGCTCAATTAGAGCGGTCAAATGTGCTGGCTGACCGGAAAACGCACGCGCAACAAAAGTTGCTCCTGAAACCAGAGCAAGCATTAGAGGATTAATAGGTTGTTCAACATTGCCCCTGGGAGTGGTTTTAGTTTTGTGATCTTTCATGGTGGTGGGGGAGGCCTGTCCGGTGGTTAACCCGTAGATTTCGTTATCCATTACTACATAGGTTAAATCCAGATTCCTGCGCATGGCATGTATAAAATGGCCTACACCAATTCCAAACCCATCACCATCACCGCCTGTAATGACTACTTTTAAGTGGTGGTTTGCCAATTTAGCCCCAGTTGCTACAGGTAGTGCCCTTCCGTGCAAACTGTGAACTCCATAGGCATTCACATAACCAGGAAGATTTGATGAACATCCTATTCCTGATACTAGCAGCATTTCATGTGATTTTATGTCTTTTTCCAGCGTGGCTTTTTTGAGGGAGGACAATACGCCAAAATCTCCACAACCAGGACACCAATCCGGACTAACTTCCACTACACGAGTTTTGACGGTATTTTCATTTATTGTATTTGCTGTACTCATGGTTAACTCCTCCTTAATGTTTAACTATAATAAAATTCATTAATCTTTTTAAATTCTAATTAGTAGGATCCCATTTATGAGTGGAACCCGTTTCTACACCGATGGTTAGTTTTCCTCTCAGTTCTCCATTATTTTTTTCAATAAGATCCAATACCCAAACTGGTTCTCCATAACCATTTTGTGAAACTTGAATAATTTTCGACGGACGAAGCTTATTCTTAATATGAACCCGAATATAATGGTAAGCCATTTCACGGGCCTCATCTTGGGTTACGTTCAAGTCAAGAGGTTCACCATTTAGAATAGCTATTACCCTTTGTGTAAGCATTCTTGGCTCGAATGGTTCACCATCGTATTTTAAAATAACATCCGTGTTAGAGAAGCCCGTTTCTGCTTTTAAATGCCTTGCAAATTGCCCGGTGGCATTCAATTCCACAACAATGATTTTTTTGCACTTATTCAGGATTTGAAGGGTTTCTTTCGAATGGAACGGAAGCAAGTATCTAAAATGGAGCTGGTTTGCATTGATGCCTGCCGCTTGCAATTGTTCAATCGTTTCATGAATTACTCCCCATGTCGAACCCCATCCAATCAGTGTTACTTTCGCATCCTCAGGACCTTCAAGTTGTGGTGGCTCAAGCTCATTAAGTACCCCATCTAACTTACGCATTCGCTTTTCGTTGATTTTACGTCTTATTGCGGGGTTGGTAAACTCATCGCTGATTATAACCCCGTCTTCATCATGATCGTCCGAAGCGGTTACATATACCATTCCCTCGCTGCCAATAAGCGGTCTCGGTGATACTCCCGAGGGAGTGAATGTGTAGCGTTTAAATCCATCTTTTTCC
>SMUY01163422.1_pt1 | contig 14087 bp, 13 predicted proteins | sample 2456441 | NCBI WGS metagenome assembly SMUY01 (sample SAMN11095931, study PRJNA526329) | marine sediment metagenome | biome: Marine sediment; feature: Surficial sediment; material: Deep marine sediment; isolation source: Hadal surficial sediment | place: Pacific Ocean | collected 2014-11 | depth...
CGAACGCACTGAAAGTTCAAAATCACGCTTAGAAGTGGACGACTGAGTGCCTTTCACGAGTGCATCCCAGGTGAGATCGTGGCCGATATCCACCACCACGCTGCCGAACGCAACGGACTTCGAGCGGCCATAGCCGTATCGCAGCTTGCCTGCTTCGTCCTGCTCGGGCTCGCGGTCTGTCACGTAAAGAATATCTACTTCGGGAGTGCGCAACGCAGGTGGGACGTCTTCAAAAAGTCCCTCTTTCTGATCGACATAGATGGCGGGTGTCGGAATCAGCAGCCGAGTCGTCGTGCAGCCGACCAACACGAGCATCACGACAATGGGGAAAATGCCTTTCATCCGAGTGGACGTGGACATGGAGCTGCCACCCATACCTTCCGAATCGCTCATGCCCGATACCCCCGAATACAGTCCCATGAGCGCCTGCAGCAGAATACGGGCTGGAAAACGCGCGGCCTGCCGATTTAGAATTTCTCAATGATGCGTTCGAAGTTATTGAACTCGCTGCCGATAGAATGATACATCCTCTGACCGATACGCAAGTAGGAGTGATCCTGCCTTGTCAGGGTTATCTCACGGTTTTTGTGGCCGCCCCGGCAGACACACACATTGTCAGCCGGTGGTCGGTTTTCTCGCCGAAGGCCGTTGATAGCCCAATGCATGACAGCTGCGGAATTCGGATAGTGGCCCCCGACCGGTTGGTGTTAAATACTGCTGCACTTCTGTTAAGGTCAGTCTAAAACATGGTAACCAGGCCACGGAGGCAACTACGACTTGGCGTGGGTGGGGAGCTATCAGCCAAGGAGACGACGGGGGGGAATTCGATGTCTGAAGGAGTCTGCGCGGGTGCTGCCGCGCCTACGACAATCAAACGCGAACACGGATCGGCCGATCATTCGGGCCACGGGCGCCGGTGCCTCGTCATCGGCACCCTGGGCGTCCTGATGCTTCTTGCCGGCTGCACCAAGGTGGGCCCGGACTTCGTCAAGCCCGATGCCCCCGTTGCCGATGGCTGGACGGAGGTCGGCGAGCTGCAGCTCAATGCCACGCAAACCGATCATGCCGACTGGTGGGAGGCCTTCGATGATCCGGTGCTCGACAAGATCATCAACGAAGCCTACAACCAGAATCTGACCCTGCAGGTGGCGGGCCTGCGCATTCTCGAAGCCCGGGCCCAGCTGGGACTCGCCATCGGCAGCGCCTGGCCCCAGCAGCAGCAGGCCACCCTTGGCGCCGCCTACTCGAGCCCCAGCGACAATACCGCCGGCAGCGCCTTTCTCAACGACACCTGGAATTACAACACCGGGGTCCAGATCGGCTGGGAAATCGACTTCTGGGGCAAGTTCCGGCGCGGCATCGAGTCCGCCGACGCCACCCTGCTGGCCTCCATCGCCGATTACGACACTGTCCTGGTCACGCTGACCGCCGACGCAGGGAACCTGTACGTGGTCATCCGCACCTTCGAGGAACGGCTGGCCATCGCCAGGAAGAACGTCAAGATCCAGGAGCGCAGCCTCAATATCGCGGACGTTCGCTTCCGCAACGGCGCCACCACCGAGCTCGACGTGCAGCAGGCCAAGACCCTGCTGTTCAGTACCCAGGCGACGATCCCGGCCCTGGAATCGGACCTGCGCCAGACGGAGAACGCGCTCAGCACTCTGCTCGGAAAACCGCCGGGGCATATCCGGCAGATGCTGGGAGGCCACGGAAAGATCCCATCGCCACCCGCCCAGATCGCTGTCGGCATCCCGGCGGATCTGCTCCGGCGCCGGCCCGACGTGCGCGGGGCGGAGCTGCAGGCGGCGGCCCAGAGCGCCCTCATCGGTGTGGCCAAGGCCGACTTCTATCCCAGTGTCGCTCTGTTGGGATCCATCGGGCTGTCGGCCACGCAAAGCTCGAACACCACCGCCAGCGGCAAGAGCGGCATCGGAGAATGGTTCACCGGCGACAGCCTGACGTTCACGGGAGGACCCTCCGTCACCTGGAACATCTTCAACTACGGTCAGATTTCCAACAACGTGCGCACCCAGGACGCCCGCCTTCAACAATTGCTGGTGAACTATCAGAATGTGGTGCTGCAGGCCGCGCGGGAAGTCGAAGACTCCAGCGTCGGTTTCATCCGCGCCCAGGAGCAGGCCGGATTTCTCGACGAGAGCGTCACCGCGGCGTTGCGCTCGGTGGATCTGGCCGTCATTCAGTATCGGGACGGCGCGGTGGACTACACCCGGGTGCTGAATACCCAGCAATCCCTCATCCTCCAGCAGGACCAGGCCACGGTGGCGCGGGGCGATATCGCGCGCAATCTGACCGACCTGTACCGGGCACTGGGTGGCGGATGGCAATTGCGGGCAGGCAGGGATTTCGTGCCCGATGCCACCAAGGAGACCATGGCGGAGCGCACCAACTGGGGCGATCTTCTCACGCCTGATGAGGAAGAGACCGTGGTACCGCCTCGCACCCTGCCCGACGACAGCTATCGTTGGCCGGATTGGTAGGCTAAGCGGGTCTAGCCTGGGCCGATCATATCCTGCGGCTTCACCAGCTGGTCGAACTGCTCACCGGTCAGCAGGTCCAGGTCGATGGCCGCCGCGCGCAGGCTGATGTTTTCGGCAAAGGCCTTCTTCGCCACCCTGGCCGCATTGTCGTAGCCGATGTGCGGATTCAAGGCCGTCACCAGCATCAACGAGTTGTGCAGGTAAGCTTCGATGGCCGGCACGTTGGGCTCGATGCCGCTGACGCAATGCTCCTCGAAGGAGTCGCACGCGTCGGACAACAGGCGGATGGAGTTCAACAGATTGAAAATAATCATCGGCTTGAAGACGTTGAGCTCGAAATGACCCGACGCGCCGCCGATGTTGATGGCCGCATCGTTGCCCATGACCTGGGCGCACACCATGGTCAGGGCCTCCGACTGGGTGGGATTGACCTTGCCGGGCATGATGGAGCTGCCGGGCTCGTTCGCGGGTAAGGACAGCTCACCGATACCGCAGCGCGGACCGGAAGCGAGCCAGCGAATATCATTGCCGATTTTCATCAGCGACGCCGCCAAGGTCTTGAGCGCGCCGCTTGCGAACACGATGGCATCATGGGCTGCCAGAGCTTCGAACTTGTTTGGAGCGCTGCGGAAGGGTAGGTTGGTAATACTCGCTATGGCGAGCGCGGCCCTGTCGGCAAACTCGGGGTGGGTGTTGAGCCCGGTGCCGACGGCGGTACCGCCCAAGGCCAGCTCGTAGATCCCGCCGAGAACACCGGTAATGCGACCCAGGCCATTGTCCAGCTGCTGCACGTAGCCGGAAAACTCCTGGCCCAACGTCAACGGCACCGCGTCCATGAGATGGGTGCGGCCAATTTTTATGATGTCCTGATAGTCATCGGATTTGCTCTGCAACGTGCGTTTGAGCTTCGTCACTGCGGGTATCAATCGGTGATTGAGCTGTTCGCCCGCCGCGATATGCATGGCGGTTGGAAAAGTATCGTTTGACGATTGCCCCATGTTCACGTCGTCGTTCGGGTGCACCGGATGCTTCGATCCTTTTTCGCCACCGAAGAGCTCGATGGCGCGGTTGGCGATGACCTCATTGCAATTCATGTTGGTCTGCGTTCCGCTACCGGTCTGCCACACCACCAGTGGAAAATCCTCATCGAGCTTGCCGTCTATCACCTCATCCGCGGCCTGTTTGATCAGGGCCGCTTTGTCCGACGGCAGCAAGCCGAGACCCTCGTTGGTCTCTGCAGCCGCCTTCTTGAGTATTCCCAGAGCCCGAATCATTTCGCGCGGAAAACGATCATCGCCGATCTTGAAGTTGATGAGCGATCGGGCTGTCTGGGCTCCATAGTAGCGATCCGCTGGTACGCGCAAATCGCCCATGCTGTCGGTCTCGATGCGGTAATCCATTATTGCAACCACCTCCCGTGGCAGGTAAATGACAGATGATCCAATAAAAACAGAGAAATGCCTTGCTGGCTACACTTTCACGCCATTGTTGCCTATTATCGACTGCCACCCCGAGGAGTATCGACGGGCATGATCTCCTACCGCTTCTGCCTTTTCACGCGCTCGACCCGATACCGGCCGGCACCGGCACGCTCGGCCGCAGAGCTCGGCTTTTTCCTGCTCTGGGCATTCCTGTGGATCACACTCTCTCCCCAACAAGCTCTTGGCGCGGATTTGAAGCGCATCGCGCCTCTGCTGTCTGCCGAATCGACCGCCGATTTGGGCACCATGCGGAAGCGGGGCGTTATCCGGGTGCTTGTCACCTATAAGAGGACCGATTATTTCGTCGTCAACGGTCAGCAACGCGGTTTCGAATACGAGCTCATGGAGCAGTTCGAACGATCCCTCAACAAGGGAGACAAGAAAGGTCAGGTGCACCTCGACCTCGTCTACATTCCCGTGCCCTTCGATAGCTTGATCACCAATCTCGTCAAGGGCCGCGGAGATATCGCGGCCGCCGGTCTGACAATCACATCGGAACGCCGAAAGCAGGTAGCGTTCAGCACGCCGTACGTACGAAACATCAGTGAAGTCGTCGTGACAGCCAAGTCCGATCAGAGTATTCGCTCAACAGAGGATTTATCGGGTCGTGTGGTGTACGTGCTGAACGGGAGCAGCTACGTGCAACACCTCGCCAAGCTTAGCGAGAAGTTCAAGAACGATGGCCGGCCTCCAGTGTATATCGTCGAGGCGGATCCTTATCTGGCCACCGAGGATATTCTCGAGCTGGTCAACGCGGGCATCGTGGAAGTAACCGTTGCCGACGATCACATCGCCAGGCTTTGGTCCAACGTCCTTCCGAACATCGCCGTGCACGAGAACATTGCGGTGAACACATCCGGGCAGATCGCCTGGGCCGTGCGCAAGAACAATCCGGATCTCCTGGCGAATCTCGACGAATTCCTCCGCAGTCATCGAAAGGGTACGAAACTCGGTAACATATTGTTCAAGCGCTACTACGAAAACACCCGCTGGATTCAGAATCCGTTGTCCAAGTCTTCCCAGGACAAGCTCGAAAAGTATCACGCCCTGTTCCAGAAATACGCCAGCGAGTATGATTTCGATTGGCTGCTGATCGCCGCGGTCGCTTTTCAGGAATCGCGATTGAACCCTAAAAAGAAAAGCCACCGCGGGGCCGTTGGAATTATGCAGATCAAGCCTTCAACGGCGAAGGACAAGCACGTCCGAATAGACGATGTTTACAAACTCGAGAACAACGTGCATGCAGGCGTGAAGTATCTGGCCTTTCTGAGAGACCGCTATTTCACCTCATCCGACTTCGAGCACGGCGCCAGCGTCCATTTTTCGCTCGCGGCCTATAACGCAGGCCCTGCCAAGGTTCGCAAGATGCGCGCCAAAGCGAAAAAGATGGGCCTCGATCCGGACATCTGGTTCCGAAACGTGGAACGCGCTGCCCAGCAGATGGTAGGTTCGGAAACCACCCGCTACGTCGCCAATATTTACAAGTACTATCTGGCTTATACGCTGCTCAGCAATCTCAACGACAACAAAACCATCGCCTTGGAAGCGCAGTCGCAGTAGCATGCGCTGACGACACTGCGGAACTGGACCGATGATCTTCCTCCGAGCACATTCATTGCGATCTTACCTGTGGCTGGCATTCGTCGGCCTCGCGTCGCTGGCTCCCGACGGCCGCGCCGATGAAGCAGCAGCGGCTCAAACGGTCGTCGAAAATGCGAACCAGACGTTCACGCATTTCATCATGGACCCCGATATGGTCTGGTTTCGCGACAATCTGGACAAAGCGCGCGGACTGCTGATCGTGCCGAAGCTTGGTCGGGGCGGGTTCATCATCGGTGGCTCAGGTGGCCGTGGATTGCTGCTCGGCAGGGACAGCCAGACGGGCCGCTGGAGTCAACCGGTTTTCTACACCATCGGCTCTGCGAGCATCGGCCTGCAGATCGGTGGCGAACTGTCGGAAGTCATTCTCCTCATCTTAAGCAACAAGGGGCTGGACGCCATGCTGAGCACCAAGGCGCAACTGGGCGCCGATATGAGCGTGGCCGCGGGGCCGGTGGGTACCGGCACCCGAGTCGCTACCGCCGACGTGTTCTCCTTTGCCCGCTCCAAGGGGGCTTTCGCCGGATTGACCGTGGAAGGATCCATCATTACTCCGGACGGCGCGCGCAACACAGCGTACTACGGGAAGGCGGTGAGCCCTCTTGATATTCTCATACGCCACTCGGCCAGCAACCCACGCGCGGATGAGTTGATCAAGAATGTAACAGAGCACACACCGAAGAGGTAGCGGCGCAACGCATACCTGCTACGCCGCGGCCCGGAACTCGCTCGGCGTACTACCCGTCCACCGTTTGAACGCGCGCGCAAAATTGCTGGGCTCCGAGAATCCCAGCAGATAGGTCACTTCACTCACGGAGAGGCTGGCTTGGCGCAAATACTGGTTGGCCAGCTCCCTGCGGGTCTCATCCAGAAGTTCCTTGTAACTCGTTCTCTCTTCGCTGAGCTTGCGTTGCAGGGTGCGCAGGCTCATGTGCAGGCTGTCCGCAACGTCTTTCTGGGTCACGTTTCCCGCTGACAGCAGGTCGATCAACTTGGCCCGCACCCGTATTGCCGTGCTTCCCTTGTCGAACTGTGCCAGGTACTGCGTGACGACCCGATCGCTGACCCGCGCGAGGCGCGGATTGGCAGTCAGGAGATGAGCTTCCAGCGAGTCCTTACTGAAGTACAGAATGTTGTCAGAGGCCGAAAACTCGACCGGTGCATGGAAGTACTCGATATAGGGCGCCGGATCATCGAATTTTGGGCGCTGGGTCACCACCCGCAGTGGATGAAAGTCGTCGCCGTAGCTCATGCGGCACATGCTGACGAGGGTGGCGAGCCCCGCGTCGATGGCTTCGTTCGGCGTCTGCGACCTGGTGATCAGCGAATGAATCTTGAAAGCGAAATGGTCGTCGAATTCCTCCAGGGTCATTTCCGCGACCGTGGTCACGAGTCGTCCGTACCGCGTCATGCGGATGAGCGCATCGCGCAGGCTGTCGCTGGCCATCCAGGAGTAGCCAAGGGCATGCATCGTGGTCGGATGCCAGAAACCGGCGGCCTTCAGGCCGAAATACGGGTCCCCGGTGACCTGCACAGCCAGTCGCCATAGCCTGCGCATGCCTTCGATGGGATAACGCGCGTCGGCGTCCTTGAGCTTTGCCGGATCGAGCCCGGCGCGACGGAATACATCTTCGCTGTCGTGGCCGCCGGCCTCCAGCGCCTTGGCCACCAGCAGTGCCCAGGAAGAGATGCTGCTACCGCGCATGGAACCCACCACCAGCCTCCGGATTCAGGGATAAGAACTTGGCGTCCCGTGATTACGGCCCGGACGCCGTTAACCCCTATGTTATCAGCCGTACACCCCGGTGTCCGGGGGACGGTCACTGAGCCCGGACTGGCGCTTACGGCGGGCGGTCCTAAGTGTAACGGAGGAACGGCACATGGCATCCATTGTTCAGCGTACCCTCAAGACCTGCATCCCCTATGTAGGCACCGGCCTGCACAGCGGTTGCCGCATCGGCATGCTGGTGCGACCGGGTGAGATGAATACCGGCGTGCGATTCGTTCGCAAGGATGTACCCATGGGCCGCGGCGTTATTCCGGGCTTGTGGCACCACGTGGTGGATACACGGCTCGGCACTATCATCGGCAACGAGTTCGGTGTTTTCGTATCTACCGTCGAGCATCTGATGGCAGCGCTGCGCGGCTGTGGCATCGATAACGCGGTGGTGGAGCTGGACGGGCCCGAGGTTCCTATTCTCGACGGCAGCGCGGAGCCTTTCGTCGCCATGATCGAACGCGCCGGCATCATCGATCAGGGCGCAAAACGCTGGGCGATGCTCGTGCAGGAAACGATTGAAGTCCGTGACGACGACAAATTCGTCAGGCTCGAGCCCTGCCCGATTACGCGCATTACCGCGGAGATAGACTTCCCCGAAACCGCGGTAGGTAATCAACGCCTCTCGCTGGTAATAACCGAGTCGGTCTTCAAGCGCGAGCTTGCATGCGCACGCACTTTCGGTTTCGCCGACCAGATCGAAGGTTTGCACGAACGCGATCTCGCCCTGGGCGGCTCGCCGCGCAACGCCATCCTCGTAGACGGGGAGAACATCGTCAACGACGAAGGGTTGCGATTTCACGACGAGTTTGTACGTCACAAGATTCTCGACATCGTCGGTGATCTTGCTCTCGCCGGCGTACCTGTCATCGGACACTTCCACGGTTACAAGCCTGGCCATGGTTTGAATCAGGCTTTGCTGCGTAAATTTATCTCCAACGAGAACGCATGGTCGTATGTGATGTTGGACGAGTACGAGGATGTGCCGGGGCTACAGCGCCTGTCCGACGCCCTCGCGACCACCGCGAACCGAATGAAAAAGGCGTGGTCGCGTCTACGTATCGTCGCATAAATACGCAATGGCCAATGACCTGTTGAATGGTGAGCGCAAACGGGTGTTTCTTGCGCTTCGAGGAATCTTGCCCCGCCTGTGGGGAAACGCGCGCCAGAATCTGTCTGCCTTTCGCGATGGTTGACGGCGTGGACGGTGCAGCCGCCCCCCGGATACTGGGCAATCCTCTGACGAGGATCTAAACTGTTACTGCTCGATCGTCCCGGCCCCAGGCAAGTATGTGTATCCGTGGGCCGGGCAGCTGTCAACAGTTCAACCCACGGCGACACGATGGCACGAACCCTGAGATTGTTCGCACCGCCGAAACGGATAATGGGCCCGCTGCTCTTGACCATTGCCGCAGTGGTGATCGTGGTACCCCTGCTGCTATCCATCGGGTGGATACTCACGCAATACGCCGTCGAGCGCACCTCCGGCGTGGAATTCTGCACTACCTGCCACAGTATGGATGCCATGGGCGAGTCTTACAGCTTTGACGTGCACGGAGGCCGGTCCATTCACGGTGTGCAGGCGAGTTGCTCGGACTGCCACCTTCCCCACGATAGCCCACCGAGTTTCATCTGGGCACATTGGAAAAGGCTGGTGGGCGACACGTGGGTGGAGGTCGTGCACGGCCCGGAACTAACGGATTGGGAGAGCTTGGCCGACGACCGCGAGTCGTATGTCTACGACTCCGGTTGTCTGAGCTGCCACGCCAACTTACTGGATGCTTTTCCGAGAAACACCGAAGCGTTCGCCGCGCACAAACCGTATTTTCTCGGCGAGACTCGAGCCAAGTGCGTGACCTGCCACACTTCCGTGGGGCACGCAGGCCCGAAACGATAGCTCAGGCTACCGGACTGTATCCAGGCGCACGCTCCCGTGCCGGTCAGTGGCCTTGCCGTAGGTCCTGCCTTGCGCTCTCAGGACCTCGTGCCGGCCCTGAGCACTGACCGTACGCCGCGCTTGAGCCCCCTGTTCTGCATTCCGATTTCCCGCCGCCTGCACCGCGTGGCGGTCCTGCGCCGCTTGGTAGGTGCGCTGCTCACTGTGACGCACGCTCCCCGTCCCCTGGTAGTGAACGACTCCTGACGTGGATTGCGGTCGATTCACCTTGGACACGTCGATGACCAGGCGATTCTGTGCGAGAGGTGCCGCCGCCGAGAGCACCAATACTGCCAGTGCACAGAGGCACTTGATGGACATTCGCACTGTCATTGGTCGACGGGCTCGATCTCGACCTGGCGGGCTCCGTCCGGCGGCAGAAACTCGAACAAACTGTCCGCCAATCGTGGCGCAAAATTCCAGTTCGACAACCAGACGGTGAATTGCGGAGAGCTGGTGACATTCTTGTACGTGATAACGACTTTCCGGGGCACCGGATTCGCACCGTCTTCGATCCAGAGTTGCCAGTCGATGTTTTTCTGAGTGAACGCAAGATGATGCGTCGGTACACCGCGTACCACGGGCTGGCCAATATAGGTTCCGGTCTCGACATTCTCCAGGAGTATTGCGTAAGGGTTGCTGTAGAGAACATCGGAGACGGGGCTCGAGATTCCGTACTTGCGCGCCATGAAGTCCAAGGCCTCGTCGATCCTCGGTGGTGCTTCTATCTTCACGTATTCCTGGTCCCACAGGTTTATCAGAATGAACGTTTTTCCGTCATACCAGATACGTTCATGCACCAGGTCCCCATTGACCAGAACGTGCAGCCGATTGGGGCGCCGCATGGAAATTTCGGCTTGGCGGCCATAGAGAATTTTCTGGCCGCTCTCCAGCACCTGGTCGTAGTTGACTTGCGTTTGGAAGCTGAATTCGCTGGCGCTCTTGAGATAGTCACTCATGTCACGCAGCAGCGTATCCACGCGCGGTTCGACACCCGGCTTTGGCGAATCCGCGACTGCCAGGGGCGCGAACAACAGGGCCGCGCAAAGGAAAAGATCTCGTGGTCGTACGGACATTGCGCCCGAGCCTCCTTCTAAAGCTGAATCGGTCGACGGTCGACATGCAAAGTCTAGATGCTGATCCTGCGCGACGCCAACCGAACAGAGTGGATGGGGGTGAAGATAATAGAACCGTAGGTTGGGCAGAGCAACGCGAAGCCCAACAGGCGGGCCTGAAATGTTGGGCTTCGCGTTGCTCAGCCCAACCTACGATTACGACACTCCCTTTCAGGGAGAGGATAAGTCCAACAAAGCGCGAATGCGTACGCAGAACGCGGGGCTATGTTCCTGCCAGACTAACCCTATGCGTCAAGGACGATACTTCGGCCAAGACCGCATCCAGTTCCCCCCGCGCCTTTGCCCGGTGGGCCTGTAAGCTGGTGACTTTCGCGCAAGCGTGCTGCAGTGTAGTCAGGAGGGCTTGGTTCTGTTGGAACAGCTCTCTTGCCGATTCCGTCAGGGCCTCGTAGCGGGTGCGGGCGCGCCGCAACTCGACGATCTCCATGCTGTCGGGATCGTCTCCCTGCGCCTCGATGCGGCGGAGTTTTCCATCGACCGCGTCGATGCCGATTGCCAGCGCCGCGTCCAATCGTTCCACGGCATGCTCGAGATTATCAAGAGCGGACAAGAACAGTTCCTCCAGCACGACCCGGAATTTCTGGTAGCCAAGCTCGCCGCTGCTGAGCTTCTTCTCGAGCACACCCTTGAATCCATCGAAGCCCAGCCGCAGCTCGCGGATCTGCTCCGAAGCCTCGATCATGCCCCCGGCCTGAAGCTTGGCGTCCAGACGCACCAGCTCTTGATCGCGCTTTTGCACCAGAAAGGAAGCGCGTTCCTTCATGATGACGGCGGCATGCTGGTCGCGGCGGCGCACATAACCCCAAGCCCAGAGGGAGAGGCCGAGCAGGGTGCCCACCGTGGCCATGGAAATGGCGATGGCGTCGATGCCAGCGAACACCGCCGAGGAAAGGCCAATGGCGCCTACCAGCAACGAGTAGACAACGCCGTCGGTCCAGAAACTGAAGGACAAGGCCTCGCGCCTGGCGGCGCGAAACAATTCTAGCTCCAGCAACGGGGGGCGCTTCAGCATCTCTCACGGAACGGGTGATTTCTGGACGGGCAATATTATCGGCCGTCCCGGCAAGCTTCTGCCCACGGTGTCACGGATCGGCGCTCCGCAAGGGCGCTCCCGGACCTTGTCAGGAGGTGGATGGGCGGTGGCGGCCGTCCCGGGTGCCCATGGCCCCGGCGGGGCCGTCGAGGGCAGCCGGCGTCAGGCGCGGCGAGAAGCGATCACGGGCCGCGCGTCGGCGCACGGCTGGTAGACATCCGAGATCTCAGCGAAGGCATTCAGGGCATCCTGCAGATCGTCATCCGAACGCAGCTCGTAGGCATTGAAACCGCAGCGCTCCATGAATGCGAGGCGATCCCTGGAAACGTCGCCCACGGCGCGGATCTCCCCTCGATACCCATGCCTCTCGCGCAGCTTGCGCGCGTAAGTGTAAGCGCGTCCCTCGGTGAAGCTTCCGAACTCCAGGGCGACGAGGGCGATGGAATCCAGATCGGCGACGATCTCATCGAGATCGTCATCGGCGCCCAACCGCACACCCACCGGCTCAGCCCGGCGCACCAGCTCGGTCTTGCGACGCCGCCAATCCGCGAGCGTGACGATGATGGCGCCGGATGGCTTGGTGCTCCGTGCTCCGGCGAGCACGCCGTCAGGCGCATGCCGCCAATGGCTCTCGCTGATGCGTCGATCGCGAATGATCTGCATAAACCCGCTCCTTGAACGGTGTGATTCCGAGTCGATGAACCGTCTCGATGAACTTCTCACCTTCGTCTCGACAGGCCAGATAGACCTCGAGAATGTCCCCGATAGCCTCGGCAACGCGACTCTTTTCAATCGCCGCGCCCAGTCGTTCACCGAGCACCGCGTCATTTCCTGCCGAACCGCCCAGAGTGATTTGATACCACTCCTCGCCGCGCTTATCGACGCCGAGGATACCGATGTGTCCCACGTGATGATGACCACAGGCATTCATGCAACCGGACATTTTCAACTGCACTTCGCCGAGGTCGTAGAGATAGTCGAGCTGGTCGAACTTTTCGTTGACCTGCGCGGCCACGTCGATGGAGCCCGCGTTTGCCAGCGAGCAGAAATCGAGACCCGGGCAGCAGATCATGTCGTTGACAGTGCCGATGTTGGCGGTCGCGAGCTTCAATCGCGAGAGCGCCTGCCACAGAGCGGGTAAATCGGCGACATTGACGTCCGCAAGCACCAGATTCTGATCGTGGGATGCACGGATCAACCCGAAGCTGTATCGATCGGCGAGACCGGCGAGGCCGTCCATCTGCTCGTTGGAAATGTCTCCCGGCGGCACCCCGGGCGCCTTCAGAGAAACCGTGACGATACGGTAACCGGGGATCTTGTGATCGCGGGTATTTTGTCGAAACCAGTCAGCGAAAAATGGATCGCTGGCGAGACGTTTCTGGAAATCATCCGTCGACCTTCCGAGCTGGTAGTCCGGCGGCGCGAAAAACGCCTGCATGCGCTCCAACTCCGATTCGCTGGATTCCGGCGCCGACGCGCGAATCAGCCGCCACTCCGTTTCCACCAGCTCGCGAAATCGGTCGATACCGAGTGACTTGACCAGAATCTTTATACGGGCCCGGTGAATGTTGTCCCGGCGGCCCAGAAGATTGTACACACGCAGAATCGATTCCACGTAGGAAAGAATGTGCTCGCGGGGCAAAAACTCACGCAGAACCTTGGCGATGACAGGTAAGCGGCCCATGCCGCCGCCAACCCACACTTTAAACCCACGCCGGCCAGCCTCGTCTTCCACCAACTGCAGGCCAATGTCATGGAAGCGGATGGCGGCGCGGTCGGTGGTGGCGCCGGTTATCGCGATCTTGAACTTGCGCGGCAACCACGAGAACTCCGGATGCAGAGTGGACCACTGGCGCAGTAGCTCGCAGTAAGGACGTGGGTCCTCGAGCTCGTCACCGGCGGCTCCCGCCAGATGATCCGCGGTGATATTCCGAACGACATTGCCGCTGGTCTGAATAGCGTGCATCTCGACTTCCGCTAACGCCCGCAGTATGTCCGGGACGTCGTCGAGCTCGAGCCAGTTGTATTGGATATTCTGGCGCGTCGTGAAGTGTCCGTAGCCGCGGTCGTACCGCCGGGCAATGTGCGCGAGCCTGCGCATCTGGTCCGAAGACAGGAGCCCGTAGGGAATCGCCACCCTGAGCATATAGGCGTGACGTTGAAGATAGAGGCCGTTGCGAAGCCTGAGCTGCTTGAACTCGTCCTCGCCAATTTCGCCGCGGCGATAGCGGCGCACCTGGCCGGCGAACTGCCGGACGCGTTCGTCTACCAGCCGCTGGTCGTAGCTGTCGTACCGGTACATGGCTCTAGGCCCCCTGGAATCGAGGATTGACTATAGGCCATGGCCCGGGACTGGAGGAAAGAACCAAACGCGATAGGCTTATGCCGGATTCTTATATTGTGTCGTAGGTTGGGCTGAGCGCAGCGAAGCCCAACAGGCCGGCCTGGAATGTTGGGCTTCGCTGCGCTCAGAGTCTGTGAATGAATCGCCCAACCTGGCGAGACGGTTCCTGGGCGTGCCCTGCCAGGCGCGGCCGCTTTCGCCCATCTGACCGCCATGGATGGCCGCTCTCGCACATCCTGTGCTTCGCGGCACCTGCACATCCATGTGCAATGGCGGGAATGCA
>SMUY01179903.1_pt1 | contig 14081 bp, 13 predicted proteins | sample 2456441 | NCBI WGS metagenome assembly SMUY01 (sample SAMN11095931, study PRJNA526329) | marine sediment metagenome | biome: Marine sediment; feature: Surficial sediment; material: Deep marine sediment; isolation source: Hadal surficial sediment | place: Pacific Ocean | collected 2014-11 | depth...
ACGGCAATGAATGAATTCATTTTTTAAGTGAATCTCAGAATCCATGAGGTCATTTTTTTTCAGCCTTTCAATTCGTTGTGTATTGATATCTATCCCTCTTACTTTGAACCCATTTGAAGCTAATCTCACAGCTAAAGGAAATCCCACATATCCTAAACCAAAAACTTCAATAGAAAATGATTTTGATTTTACCGCATCTAAAGTATGATTTAACAACCAAGTTCACTTTTTTTCCTATTTTTTTCGTTGAATTTACTTATTAATTCCGAATAAATATTAGCTTCTTTTTTTTCCAACACTGATACATCAAATTCCTTTGATTTTTCAATTGATTTTAAAGATAATTCATTAAATAATCTATCATTATGTAAAACACTTTGAATTTTTTTTGCAAAATCACTAGGATCTCTATTTGCAAAAATAGCAACATCTTCAAGACCGTCTGAGAATTCTTTTTCAGGATAAGGAACTACCACAGGTAATCCACTAGCCATAGCTTCTACAACTGGTTTTGGTAATCCCTCTAATTTAGGATCATAAGCCAATGCAAATATTCTTGCTGACTTGTAATAATTCTGAATTTCTGAATATTTTACATTCTCTTTGATCATAACCTTTGATTGTAGATTAAGAGATTTGATTAAACCATCGAGTTCAGATTTCATTTCTCCTTTTCCGATGATAATACAATTTGCATCAATATTTTTCATTGCTTTGATTATGCATTCATGATTTTTTTCTTTTATTAAATTTCCAACAGATATTATCAAAGGTTTTGGAAGAGTATGAATTAATTTCCCATTTTCAAATTTTTTAACATCAATATTGTTATAAAGTAATTCAGGTGTACACCCTCTATGTTTTATAACATATGGTTTTATAATTTTGTATACAATTGTAATCTTATCTGCATTTTTTAAAACAAACGGTTCTATAACTTTTTCAAAATATTTTAATAAAATAAATTTTCTATAATTTTTTTTCTTCATTAATTTTCTTTTTTGATCATGTTGAGTATGCAAAGATAGAAAAAATGGGATTTTAAGATTTTTAGCACAATATGCTGCTAACCATCCCTCAATTCGTGGATTAAATGCCCTAATTACATCAGGATTAATTTCTTTAATAATATCTAATATTTTTTTTTTATATTTATTTTTATTTTTTAAATTAATTTTTCCTACACTATGAATTTTTAATTTTGCTTTACCAACTAGCGATTGAACTTTTAATTCTTCAATATCTTTATCAATTAATGAGATTATATGGACTTCATCAAATAATTCCATTGGATTGAAATATCTATCTTTAATTTCACCTTTTTCTTCATAAGATTTTATTGGATCATTAGGGAAAATGCAGAGTTTCATCATTCTATTGACTTTTTATTGCTTCTAGATAAAAAGAAACGCTCTTCTTAGTAATTCCATTATCATCTTGTATTAAAGATGAAATTACTTTTACAGGATTTTTTATTTTTAACATAATTTTAGGAATAGAATTTGCAAGATTCAACTTTCTAAATTTTTTGCTTAATTTAGGAAATGTATTGTAGAATTTCAATGTATAATCTGGAAAAAATTCTTTTATTGCCATTTTTAATTCATTATACGTAAGCATATAGGAATTATAATATGCATTATTAGGAGTTACAATGATTAATTTACTATTATTTTTCATAGTGCGATACACTTCACTCAAAGTTTTTTGTATACTTGGATATTTTTTTATTCCATTTTTTTCTTCTATTTTATTTGATTTTAAATCATTATTTTTAATATATTGTAAAGAGCTTGATGATAATACGAGATCAAAACTATTTTCAACAAATGGTAAATTATCCATAGTACTACAAACACAATGAATTTCAGAATCAATTCTCTTACATTTTTTTAAATCATTGAACGAAGCATCTAGGTTTACTCTAAAATTATTTTTATCTAATTCTGCTAAAACAATTCCAATTCCTCCTCCAATATCTAATATTTTTTTATTCATTACGTTTTCAATCTTAAGTATCAAGTAAAATCTTGCATCTACATCATCTCCCCACCATTTTAGTGGATCATATGAAATAATTCTCGATTTTATTTCATTATAGTTCAAAATATAACCCCTTATTTTTTAAAAACATTAGATTTCTTCATTCTATTGAACATAAAATTTTATAAATTCTTTCAGCTGCTTTTCCATCATTATAATAATTATATTTGTTTTTGATTCTATTTCTTCCTTCTTGTAGATCCTTTTCAAATTTTTTTCCATGTAAAATATCACCAATTGTTTGTATAAGTAGCTCGTAATCCTCTATGTATATTGAAGCTCCTTCATCATGATAATTAGGAAAATTACCAAGACTTTCTTTTTGAAAATTTACAGTAATCATTGGCTTTTCTAACAATATTGCTTCTAATCCAATACTTGAATAATCTGTAATGAATAAATCTGCACTTGCAAGTAAAGATGTAAGTTCAATATCAGATGAAATAAGATATTTCATTTCTCTACATTTATTGTTAATGAAATCAATTTTATATGCGTTTAATTTTCGAAATGACATCTTAAATTTTGGATGTAATTTTATTACAATTTCAAAATTTTTATTATTAGAATATTCAATTAATTTTGATATCCATTTTTCATCATTTTCATGCCAAAAAGACATTCCGATAACAATTAATTTTTTTTCAGAAGATATTCCATATTCTTTTTCTAATTTTTTCTTACAGTTTTTAAAATCTATTTTTTTTAAGTAATCATATTTTGGATTTCCTGTTGGTATTAATCGATCTTTATCATAACCTAAGCCAATTAGTAATTTTTCCCCATGTTCACCATTTACGAAAATTTGTTTTGCATGAAACCAATCTGCAAAAATTGGTTGTGAATTTGCTATTCCGTGTACAATAGAATAACTATGAATTTTTTTAATTTTTGAACATTCAGATGCTATATTCTCTAACATTTCTCCATCTGCTCCTACAAGTACTGAAATTAAATCTGGTGATTGTTTTAAAATATAATTAATAATAATAGAAGTCGACCAAGCCCGAAATATTTTTTCTTTAAGATCTATGAAAAATTCCCTATAATATTCTGGTTGATTAGTATTTAAAATTGAATCAATTACTGCATTCAGATTATTTTCCTCTTTTGGATTTCTAATTGAATTAGCTAACAGTCTAATTTCTTCAAATAAACTGACGTGTGGTATGTTTTGTTTTGAAAGTTCTAAGCTAGTAGTAAGATCTCCAGTGACAATGATATATGGAATTTTTTTCTCTTTAAAAATTTCTAATACTGGTTTCCAAGGTCTTAATGATAAATCAAGCCTAGTTGCAGTAATAAATAAGACAAATTTGATATCAAAATCTTGTACATTAACTTTAAATTTTTTATTAACTTTTTCAAGGATATGTAATTTAGGATTTTTGTTACTGTTAAACAAATATTTCTGCTCAAACTGTTTAAGACTGATTTGAATTACTGATGAAATAAATTTTGAAGTATTTTTAATTTTATTTAACGATGTATCATCTTTTGAAGATGATTTTACATAATTTAACGCCTTTGAAAAAGAAAATTTCTTACTATTAAACTCATTTTCTTTGTTTTTTAAATTGAAAAATTTGATCTGATTATTCTTTACTTGACCTATTTTTAATTGCTCATAATCTAATTTTTTGGCAATTTCTATAATAGCTGGATATGTTGGTGCATAACCCACAAATACAAATATAATATTTTCTTTATTCTCTAAAATTTTTCTTACTGAATTTACAAACATTAATTGTCTCAAAAATGAATAATCTAATCCATTGAAAACTTGAATTTCATCAAATTTTAATTCCTTAAACATCGTTCGATATATTTCTAATATTTTTTTTGATTTTTTGTATACCTCTTCTCCTTTATCTCCATAATTTGGAATTAAATTTCGTAATATGTTAGAGCAAATTCCTTTAGTTTTTAGATAGTCATACACTTCAATATAATTAGTAATAATCTTTGAATCTGAGGATTCATTTTTGATATAATCTAAAATTCCTTTTTGATACTCATCTTTATTATAAAAAAATAATAATTCACATTTCATAATTTTAAGTCCTTCTTTAATTTATAAAAAAACTATATGTAATGAAAATCATTTTGTAAGTTAATTTTAGTCTTACTTTTATTTAGATAAATGTTTCATGAGTATTAGATGAAAAATAGACTGAAAATAGGTTCAAAATGGGTAGGCGAAAATGCACGATGTTTTATTTCATTAGAAGCAAGTTCTACCTTCACTAATTTTGAAGAAGCCAAAAAATTAACAGAAATTGCTGCCTCATCTGGGGCTGATGCAATAAAATTTCAAAATTTATTTCCTGGAGATGCAGAAAGAATTTTAGGTAAACCAGATCTAAAAGTTGATTTTTCTACTCCAACCGGAAAAAAACAAGAACTAATGTATGATGCAATCAAGCGACGTGAATTATCTGAAAACAATTGGAGAGAATTAGCAAATCACGCAAAAAATTTAGGACTATTATTCATTACAACTCCTTACTTCCCAGAAGCACTTGATCTTATTACTAAAATTTCTGGTGATGCAATAAAAGTTAACAAAGGTGACATTAACAATGTTTTATTTATAGAGCAAATTGCAAAAACAAATCTGCCAGTTCTATTGGATGGTAGAGAAAAATTTTCAGATGTTGATACTGCAATTAAAATTTGTGAAAATAATAATAATGAACAAATTGTAATAATGCATTGCCCATCAGGATATCCATCAGAAAATGCGGGCGTTCATCTTCGTGCAATAAATGCAATTAAGGAAAAATATGATTACCCAATTGGATTTGCTGATCATTCTTTAGGCAGTATAATGAATTTTGCAGCTATTGGTTTAGGAGTTAGCATGATTGAAAAAACTATTACTTTAGATAAAACAAAAGAACAATCTGAACATTACATGTCTTTGGAACCTCAAGAGCTACCTTCATTCATAAACGATATTAGAGCAGTAGAAGATGCTATGGGAGATCCAGATATTTTAAAATCTTCTAGAGTTAATCAAAACCTTAGACGATGTTTTGTTGCAAAACAAGATATTAAAAAAGGTCAAAAAGTTGTACGAGATGTTTTAGATTATCAACGTCCTGGCGATGCAGGTATATCCTGTTCAGAAGGCTTTACACTACTTGAAAAAACCGCCCAAATGGATATTCCTAAGGGGACATTTTTGCAATGGAATATGTTTGAATAATATATGAAAAATAAATCATCCTTGTTTCACAATCAAACAAATATTTTTGATATAAATAAAAATGAACTATCAAGAAAATATAATTTCTTAAACAATGTACGAATTGGAGAAATTATTCCTCATGATAACATTAACAGCATTAATTATGTAATATATTCAAACAGAAAAAAATATGTTTTAAGAAATTTTTTAGAAGGTTCTAGTATTGAAAAAATTGAAAAAACATGCAAAATATTAGAATATTGTTATAATGAAGGAGTTAATGTTCCTCAAGTTTTTCGAAATAAAAATAAAAAATTTGTAAATAATCGAGACAGAACATATCTCACAAAATTTTACAAAGGTAATACATTTAGTGATAATCGGCATGAGTTGTGTGATCTTGCTAAAAATATTGCATTATTACACAAATCATTAAAAGATAATCCATTCACATACAATTATAATTATAATCGTAGTCTTTACAAACCATTAGAATTAAAAGAATTTAATAAAATTCTACAACAGGCTAGACTGAATAAAAATAGTAGTAATTTTAACAAAAAAATAACCAAAAATTCTAAATTAATTAAAAAAATCATTTCTATAATACATAATTCAAATCAAATCGACAAACTTTGTCCTCTACAATTAATTCACTTTGATTTACATCCTGGAAATATTCTATTTAAAAACAACAAAGTTCAAGTAATTCTAGATTTTCATACAATAAAAAAAGGTCTTCGAATAGGTGATATAGCATTTTGTAGTTTTAGATTTTCTAATCCTGAAAATATTAATATAAAATCTATAGTGCTGAAAATGATCAGTTTTCTTAAAACATATGATCGTTTTAATAAAATTCAAGCAATTGAACTCCAATTATTTGATAGAGATCTTCTTTACGAACTATTTTTAAGACTAAGTTTCAATATTAAAAAATATTATTATAAATCTGAATATAATAGACCAAATGAAATTGAAAAATTTTTACTACTTTTAAAATCATTCTTTCAAATTAGGGATAGTTTAATGAATGAGATTAATACGATTTTATGATATGAAGCAAAAAAATAATAAGATAAAAATTTCAACTAGAGTTAAATTAAAATTATTTGAAGATTTTTTATTAAATCTAAGTTCTCAGACAAAAAGAAATTTTAGCTATTTTGGTAATATTAATAAAAAGTCTGTTAAGACAATAGTGAAAAATGATTTGCAAAGAAAAGATAAGATAAGATTTTTTTAACTCTAGATAATGCATTAATTGTATACGGTTTTTTAACAACATTTGAAAAACCAGAAAAAAAACATAATTGTATGTCGGGAATAGTTGTTGCTGATAAATTCCAACAAAAAGGCTATGGTATAGGTTTGTATAAATATGTCATTAATTTTGCTTGGAAAAAACAATTTACTAAAATGTGGGTTACGGTGTATGCAGATAATTTCAAAGCTTTGGCAGTTCACAAATCATTAGGATTTGAAATTGAGGGAATTTTTATGTCTGATGAAAAGCAAGGAACAAAGTATAGAGATAAAGTAAGTATGGCACTTTTTAAAAATCAATCTTTAAAAAATAAACGAAAGAAATTATTGAAAAAATTAGAATGTAAAAATTTTAAAAAATACAAAGCAACTAATTGATATAGATCTTCTTAAAATCAGAATTAATGAATGAAAAAAATTCTATTCCTATGAGTATACCTGATATTGGTCAAGAAGAAAAAGAATTAGTTTTATCAACATTTGAAAATAATTGGTTTAGTCAGGGAAAACTTACTTCTAAATTTGAAGAAAATCTTGGTAGCTATCTTTCGTCTTCTGTAACGGTAGTTAATAACGGATCTTCTGCATTAATGGCTGCACTATTGGCAATTGGTATCAAACCAGGAGATAAGATTATTGTGCCAGATTTTACTTTTATTGCTACATCATCAATTCCAAAATTGTTAGGTGCTAAGATTATTCCAGCTGATATTGATAAAAACACATTAAATATTTCTCTTGAATCTATACAAAAAATTGTAAAAGAATCTTCTGATATCAAAGCTGTTATTTTTACTGATATTGGTGGATTATCCAATAATTTAGATGCATTAAATGATCTATCGGCGAGACATAATTTTTCATTAATTGAAGACGCTGCAGAAGCATTTGGTGCTGAATTTAAATCAAAAAAATTAGGTTCGTTTGAACACACTACAATTTTTAGTTTTCATATTGCTAAACAATTAACTACCATTGAAGGTGGGTGTGTTGCTTCTACAAACTCCAAAATTATTCAAAAAATCCAACAAATTCGTGATCATGGTAGAAGGAAATCAGGAGAATATGTGCATGAAATTTTGGGTTCAAATTTTAGAACAACGGATATACAGTCTGCCATAGGATTAGGACAATTAAAAAAAATTGATCAATATATTGAAAATAGAAATAACATATCATCTTTTTATAAAAAGAATATTAAAAATTTTGAATTTCAAATGATTCCAGATTATGTCACTAAACATTCTGATATGTTATTTTTTCTAATTTCTAAAAATAATGAGGAAAAAAAAATAGCTTTGAATCAATTGCTTAAACATGGAATTGATGCACGAGAATCTTTTTACCCTATTCATAAACAACCATGTAATCCAGAAATTCATAATTTTCATTGTGAAATTTCTGAGCAAGTCTATGAAAAATCCTTTACAATTCCAATTTTTAATAATATGAACCTTAAAGATGCTGAAAATGTTGTTGAATGTCTGAATGAATTATAATATCAGTTACAAATTTTACTATTTGCCAATTTTATATTATATTTAATTTTATTTATATCCAAATTCATTGTTTCCAATATAATAGGTATGTCTTTAAATAATGATAATTTTGATAGTTGCCAACAATTTTTTGTCAGTGATCTATGCTGATCTTGAATACCATTATTATTACTTAAATGGATTGCAAAGGCTCTATCCCTACACAAATCAACAAATTCATCTTTATTAAAATTAAGCCAGTGTGATGTTACTGCAGTGTGTCCTAAATCAATTAAAATTCCTAATTCTTTTCTCTTAAATTTTTTTAGCATTTCCTTAATTTCTTTGAATTCTGCAAATAGTAGTAATTCGTTTTTTCCTTCTACTAGATTAAATTTTTGTACTACATTTGGTTCCATTGCAATTGATATGCCTCTGTTTTTTGCATATTCCGTCAATTCTTTTACAGAATCTATGAAAATTTTTACAGCAAATCTTCTGTCAATTATATTTTTTTTTTCGAAAGCTTTACCCAACGTTTTAGGGTCAACAGTAAATCCTGCATGAAACGTATAAAGAGGACATTCTAATTTTACGCATAAATCAATAGCTTTTTTTGCTAAAAATAGACTTTTTTTAAGTATAGTATTATTACTAGATGCTAAATTAAAATTAAATGAAATTTTTGGCGGAGGAAAATAATTGTGAATTGTATAATTAAAATTAAATTGTTTTAATTGTTTTATATCAAAATGTTGATGAACCGATCCTAATTCTACATTTTCTAAACCAGCTCTTTCATATTCTGTTAATACTCTAATTATATTTTTAGGATTCTTCAAACAACTTGTTGATGTATATATCATAAGTGAACATCAATAATCTAGCTAATTAATTATTTTAGAAAATCATTCAAGATTATTATACCATATGAATAATTTTACATAATATGACCAATCAATTTAGTCATTTCAAAATAGGAAATAAAAATCAAGTTTTTGTTATTGCTGAGGCAGGTGTAAATCATAACAATAAACTCTCATTAGCAAAAAAAATGATAGATATAGCTTCTAAAGCAGGAGCAGATGCTATAAAATTTCAAACATTTTCTGTAGATGAAATAATGTTAAAAAAATCAATAAAACCATTTTATCAATCTCAAATAAGCAAAAAAAGCTATTATGAAATTATTAAAAATCTTGAACCATCTTTTTCACAACAAAAAAAACTGTTTGATTATTGTAAAAAGAAAAAAATATTATTTCTTTCGACTCCATATGATAAGATCAGTGTAGATTTTTTAAACAAATTAGGTGTAAAAGCCTTTAAAATCTCATCATCTGATTTAACTAATCACATACTTTTGAAATATGTTTTAGAAAAAAATAAACCTATTTTGTTATCCACTGGATTATCAACAGAAGACCATGTTGATAAAGCAATATCTATAATTAAAAAACATAAAATGCTTCACAAATTAACTCTACTTCAAACAACTTCTGATTATCCATCAAAAAATTCAGAGGTAAACTTACGGGTAATTCCTTATTATGCTAAAAAATATGGTGTGAATGTAGGTTTTTCTGACCATACTGAAGATTACACAGCTAGTTTAGGTGCTGTAGCGCTTGGCGCAAAAGTACTTGAAAAGCATTTCACATTAAGTAGAAAACTTTCAGGCCCAGACCAAACATCATCATTAGAGCCTAAAGAATTAGCAGAGTGGATTACCAAAGTGAGGATATTAGAATCATCATTGGGAACCCATAAAAAATTAGTCACTAAATCTGAATCGCGTAATATTTCAATGAGAAAAGTTTTAGTTATAAAACCTGCAATCAAAAATACTGTTATCACTATAGATCATTTGAGACCAATGCGTAGTACTAAGAATGGAATTTTACCCCTCGAAGAAAATTTAAAAAAAATTTTAGGTAAAAAATTAAACAAGAACATAAGTAAGCAATCCCAATTTTCATGGAAAATGATTAAAAATTAGTTTTTTATTATTTTTTGATAAACTGTTCAGTAATATCTATAAATTCTAATTCTTTACCTGAAGGACTATAGTATAATCTATCTTCTAACACTTCAAATTCTTCATCAAAATATTCATTTAAAATGATTCTAAATGTATTTACTGGCGTGATTGTTTCATACAAATTTAATTCTATATCTCCTGGAAAATAGTATGCATTCAAAATTTTCATTTTTCTGATTAAATTTTCTGTTTGATCTTTTGATTTTGTTGATGTCCCTGTATCTGATTGAATAATAATAATTGATTTTTGTTTTGAATTCAAAATACTATCTATAACATTGCTAATTTTTTTATTGACTAATTGCACTTGGTTAATGTAACCAATTTTTTCTTCTTCACTTTCCTCACCACTAATGAAATTAATTTCTTCTATTTTTTCACCATCGGAATTAAATCTATAAGGAGAGTGCGGAATTAGAAAATGTGCATAAACAAAAAAAGGTTTAGAATTTTTATCATCTAATGTTTGTAACTCTGAAAACACACATAATTCCCTTTCATTTTCTAATGATTGAATAAATTCAACATAAAATGGTTCAAAAATTGTACCACGAAGTAAAATTGTTAAAAACTGCGAATTTAGTATTTTCTTTTCGCATAAATTTACGTCTGCAATTTCGAGATTTCCATCAGCCCCGTTTGCTGATGCAAAACTAATTATCTTATATCCTTTTGATTTGAAGTAACTCATTAATTCATTTTCATCAATCATCTCATAAATAGGCTGAAAATTTCTTGAATCAAAACCTAATTCATCACTAAAATAATTTACATATTGTAAATTCAATGAAGATGCTAAAGAAAGAAAACTTTGATTATAATTGCTATGGCTTTTTGACACAACATAAAACCCATTATTTTTTAAAAATGAAAGAAATTCTTCGTTATTGTATCCATAAACTCTGTCTAAGATGGTTGAATGTGCATATGAATCTAATACAATATAGTAAATGTTTAGACGATCTAGCGAATTATATTTTAAATCTTCTTTAAACGATGACTGATCTAGAGTATCAGAAACCAAACCGTTAATAATAATTATAGAAATAATTCCTATTGCAATAATATTTGTAAAGAAAACTTCGCGGTAATATTTTTTGCTTGTCTTTATGCAAAAATAACATAACCCTGCAAAAACAATCCCAAATATTCCAATAACATATAGATTTTTTATATAAAATCCATTTATTGAAAAATTATCAATTTTATCATACAATGGAGAATATATGAATAATAAAGTAATTCCTATTGTAAGTATAAGGATTGTTTTTAATGTATTTTTAATTAATAATTTAATTATTACAAATATTATTACTATAATACTTTCAACTATCAAAATGCTTAACAATAATTCAGATAATTCAAAAAATTCATTATTTTTGAAGTATTGAAAAAAGAGTGGAATTAAAATAACAATAAATGGTAATAGTGATAGAAATCTATTGTTATAATTCAATTATATTTTTTGCATAATTAATAATATAAGAGATTATGGGAATAATTACGCATACATCAATAATCTGTAAATTTTTATGTTTTAGAAAAAAAAATTCGGAACATAAACTGTTATATCTTTCTAAAATTTTTCATAAATAATGACCAAAGCATTGATTCTGGGCGTTACGGGCCAAGACGGGGCATATTTGGCAGATTTTTTATTAAAAAAAGGATATGATGTTTATGGAAGTTTTAGACGCACTAGCCATCGACTTTTTGAACGTCTAGAATCTTTAGATATTCTGTACAAATTTGATTTAGTAAAAATGGATTTGACTGATCAAATATCTATCAATAAGGTTATAAAAAAAGTACAACCTGATGAGATATACAATTTGGCAGCACAGTCCTTTGTTGGTGTCTCATTTGATCAACCCATACTTACTTCAAATGTTACCGGGTTAGGCGCACTTCGGGTCTTTGAAGCAGTAAAAGAATACGTACCAAATGCCAAAGTCTACCATGCATCATCTAGTGAAATGTTTGGAAATTCTGATGAAATAAAAAATGAAAATTCTAGAATGAATCCTCAAAGTCCATATGGCGTGGCCAAAGTTTTTGCTCATAAAACTGCACAGTATTATAGAGATGCTTATGGCATGTTTGTCAGCTGTGGAATTCTCTTTAATCATGAAAGTCCATTACGAGGAATGGAATTTGTTACTAGAAAAATCACATATAATATTGCTCGAATTAAAGCAAAGAAAAAAGAGAAATTTGCCTTGGGTAATATTAAAGCAAAACGAGATTGGGGATTTGCACCTGAGTATGTCAAAGCAATGTGGTTAATGCTTCAAAAAGACAAACCATCTGATTATGTTGTTGCTACTGGTGAATCTCATTCTGTTGAAGAATTTTTATCAGAATCTTTTGAATACGCCGGTTTAGGTGAATGGAAGAATTATGTTGAAACAGACAATGAATTATGCGTTAGACCAGCTGATATCGACAAATTAGTAGGTGATAGTTCTAAAGCACAAAAAGAATTGGGATGGAAATCTAGTACATCATATCATGATTTAGTTAAACTGATGGTTGATTCTGACTTGAAATTATTTAAAGAAAATTAATGCAAATATTAGCTATAATTCCTGCTCGAAAAGGATCCAAATCTATTAAATTTAAAAATATAAAATTGTTAGCAGGTAAACCCTTAATTGAATATACTATTAATTCTGCAAAAAAATCGTGTTATGTAAATCGAATTGTTGTAAGTACTGATAGTACTAAAATTATGAAATTAAGTCAAAAGTTAGGTGTAGATGTTCCATTCAAAAGACCAAAAAAATTTTCCTTGGACAATTCAACAAATATTGATGTGATAAAACACACATTAACTTATTTAAAAAATAAAGAGTCTTATATTCCAAACATTGTTTTACTTTTGCAACCTACATCTCCCTTACGTACCACAAAATTGATTGATAATTCAATAAAATTACTAATTAAGTCAAAAGCTGATAGTGTTGTTTCAGTTTCTGAAATGAAAGAGCACCCTCTAATCTCATTTTCATTACAAAGAAATTTTCTTAAACCTAATAATCCTAATTTTCAAAAATTTAGAAGAAGGCAGTCAAGACCAACTTACTATATCCCTAATGGAGCAATATTTACATTCTGGTTAAATACAATTAAAAAATTTAATTCTATTTATGGTAAAAGGATAAAACCTCTTCTTATCAAAAATCCCGAATTAGTTTCAGATATTGATAATGTTTTTGACTTTTTTACTAGTGAAATGACAATTTTACACTGGAAAAAGTTTCAAAATAAATTTAAAAATTAAATTTTTGATTTATAATCTTTTATTAACAAAATCATTCTCTCCTAGGAATAGGATTGTTTGTAGTTTCAAGAAAATCTGAAAATTCTTAATCCTACTTTTTTGTTTAAGAAGGTATGTCTTGCCCCTTTCTTCTATCCGGAGAATGTTTTTTGGAAAAATTTATCAATAATCCGAAATTGGTTTCTTGATTCAAAATAGATTTTAATATCGACTATATATTTACCAATTTGTGATCGAGGATTTTCTTCACGTTTTGATGTGTCCTATAACCAAAGAGAGCCTTTCAATTGTAAATAGACCAGAATTGTTGGGTTTTTTCAAAGATAAAAATTTTAGTATTCCTGATGGTGAGAAATTTTTAATCAACCAATCTCAATCATTTCTCTATAAATTCACAAAAAATAACTATCCTGATATTTTACCAGAAAACGCAATTCCTCTTAAGATTATCCCACAGCAAAAAATTCCAATAGCCTTTACATCTAATACCATATCATTTGATACCTTAAAAAAACACAAAGAGCATCTAGAAGAAGTTTATAAAATTGTGGATACACAACATAATTTTGGTAGAAGCCCAAAAAGAAAGAAATTTGAAAATATATCTGTTCACACACCATTGGCAAATAATCTAGTTGAAGGTTCACTGCTTGATGGTGGCGGTGGAATAGGAAAGTTTCGAGAATTTACCAAAGGGAGATTACATGTAAATGTTGATGTGTCAGAAGAAAGATTAGATAGAGATCCTTCTTCATACAAAGTTTTAGGAAGAACAGA
>SMUY01270351.1_pt1 | contig 14081 bp, 13 predicted proteins | sample 2456441 | NCBI WGS metagenome assembly SMUY01 (sample SAMN11095931, study PRJNA526329) | marine sediment metagenome | biome: Marine sediment; feature: Surficial sediment; material: Deep marine sediment; isolation source: Hadal surficial sediment | place: Pacific Ocean | collected 2014-11 | depth...
ACATTACCCTTTTCGAGGCCTGCTCAGCGTTCACTGCACGTTACGGCCTGTCTACTCGCCGAGTCCCTAATGGACCCTCTACACTGAAAGCTTCAGTCATTTCGTTATCTCCAAGACTGATGCAATTGCTACCGGGTGGAACGATAATTACAGGGTGGAACTTTCATCCACTGAGAAATGGCGCCTTTTCACGGCGCACTGCAATATGCGGGCTAGAGCTCCCTCAACGCCGTGGCTACGGGTTGACGGGCCGCCCGGATGGCAGGAAGCAGGCCGCCGATCATGCCGATCAACATGGCCAGGATGATCCCCTGCACCAGGAGTTCAGGGCTGACGTCAAAACTGAAGGTCATGGCGCTGAAACTGGACCAGTTCAGGGTGGCTGCCCGGAACCCGTCGAAAGCAAGGTATGCCAGCGCGGCGCCGATGATTCCACCGGCAAGGGACAGCAACAGGGATTCAGCAAGAACTGAAAGTATGACCGGACCGGACCGGAATCCCAATGCCCTGAGCGTGGCAATTTCCCGCGCGCGGGAGGAAACCGCGGTGTACATCGTGTTCAGCGCGCCGAAAACGGCCGCCAGGCCCATCATGATGGCAATCAGTGTGCCCAAGCCAGTGATCAGGTTGTAAATCATGGTCGATTGCGATGCGTAATACTCTGCTTCACGCTGGATTTTCACGTTCAGGCGCGGATCGGTGGAAAGAGCATCCTTGAAATTCTGGAATGCCTCCCTGGATTCCAGTTTCACATACACCGCCTGGTAGGAATTGCCGCGCCTGTAAGCGGGTTGCAGCACCGCAGCGTCTACCCAAATTTCCGATTCGGCCAGTCCGCCACCCGCTTCAAATACACCAACCACCGCCCATAATTCCTGGCCAACCTCTATGGATGAGCCTAGGTCCAGGCCTGCAAATTCAAGCTTTGCACCAACCCCAACGATAATTTCATTTAAACCCCACCCGAAGTTGCGGCCTTCCACGATACGAAATTCCTTCCGCACCTTGAACGCCTGCGGGCGAACGCCGCGCATGGGCACATTGGCATCGGTCCCGGTGGAGCGCATGGGCAGGTTGATCACTACGAACAACTCGGGAGAAGCCATGGCGCCGGCTTCATTGCGTGTAATACCCGGCCCCTCGGCGATGATATTGGTGCTGTCTCCGGACAGTCCGCTCATCATCTCGGTGTTGGCGCCGCTGCGTAGCACGATGACATTCTCAGGGGCCGCTGAACTTTCCATGGTGCGCAGAATGCCCTGGCCGATGGACAAAACGCTCACCATCACCGCCACCACCCCGGCGATGCCGAAAATGGCCGTAGCGGACGAACCCTTGCGTTGCGGCAGTGTGCGCAGATTGAAGCGTGTGACCGAAACGACCTGGGAAAACCAGTTTAATGGATTCGCCATCAGCGCCTCATTGCATCCGCGATCTGCAGCCTTTGCGCCTGCATGGCCGGCAAAATTCCCGCGGTCAGCGCCATCAGGCCAATCAGCACAATGCCAAGCAGCAAGTCTTTGACCGGAAAGAAAAACACCGGAAGGGTGCCGCCGGTTGGATCACCCATGGATACAAGAATCCATGCCAGGCCAAGGCCCAGGCTGCCACCGATGATCGCCAACAGGAATGATTCACCCAGCACCAGGCCCAAAACTCCGCGATCGCTGAAACCGATGGCCTTCAGCACCGCCAGTTCACTGGTCCGTTCATAAACGGTATAGGCCATGGTGTTACCGGTCACCAGCAGGATGGTGAAGAAGGCCGCCGCCACGATAGACATGATAATCAGGCCAATGTTACCGACCTGGTTGGCAAATCCCTGGATAAAAGCGCCCTCGGGTTCAGCCTTGGTCTCGCGGGGTGAATTGGCGAATTCCGCATCTATGGTCGCCGCCGTTTCAGCAGCCTTTTGCGGATCGTCCACGCGCACAACGTACCAACCGACCAGCCCGGAACCCCAGGCCCGCGACTCCTCGAAGAAGTCATAGCGGAAGAAGAACTGCGTATCATCGGTGCCCTTCTCCGCGCCGTCATAAATACCGACCAGGTCAAACTCCCAGGTCTCGCTGCCGCTCTTGTGTGTCCAGGCGGTTGCCTGGATGGGAATCCGGTCACCCACTTTCCAGCCAAACCGCTCCGCAATCTGGCGGCCGGCAATGACGCCTGACTTTGTGTCCAGCCACGCTTTCTTGTGTTCATCGCTGATCAGGTATTCGGGATACATGTCGAAAAGTTCTTCGGGCTCGACCGGCATCTGGGCAAAGAAATTACTGGGTTTTTGATAGATTCCACCGAACCAGGTCATGTGCATGGCGTTGTCCACGCCGGGAATCTGCTCCATGCGGCTTTCATAGGTTTCCGGCAATAACTGGATGATGGAAATCTTGTGCCGCACGACCAGGCGGTCTGCACCGGCCACATCTATGCCGGCATTGAAGGCCTGGCGAATGGCAGCCAGGTAACCGAACAACAGGAATGCCACCAGGATCGAGAGCACTGTCAACAAGGTGCGCAATTTCTTGCGCCGCAAATTGCACCACACCAGGTAAAAATATTTCACTCTTCCGGTTCCGTGGTCAGCATACCCTTGTTCAGGTAAAGGGTGCGTGTAGCGCGCGAAGCGGCGTGGATGTCGTGGGTCACCATCACGATGGTTTTACCCTGTTCGCGATTCAGCGCCTGCAGGATATCGAGGATTTCATCGCTGGATTTGCGGTCCAGGTCACCGGTGGGTTCATCGCATAATAGTATCGTGGGGTCAGTAACAATTGCCCGCGCTATACCCGTGCGTTGTTGTTCACCACCTGAAAGCTGCCGGGGATAATGCTTTGCCCGGTGGGACAGGCCGACGATATCCAGGGCAATGGCTGCATGCCGTACGCGTTCGGCCCTGGACAGGTTGGTCAACAGCAGGGGTAGCTCGACGTTTTTCTGTGCTGTCAACACGGGCAACAGGTTGTAAAACTGGAACACCAGGCCGACGTGGCGGGAACGCCAACTGGCCAGTTTTCGGTCCGATAGCTTGTCGATACGCTCGCCGCCCACCTCGACCGTGCCTTCACTTGGCCGGTCAAGGCCGCCAACCAGGTTTAACAAAGTGGTCTTGCCGGAGCCCGACGGACCCATCAGGGCCAGGAATTCGCCCCGGGGAATCCCCAGGTTCAGGCCACCCAGCACATGGATTTCTTCAGACCCGCGCTTGAAAACCTTGTCGACCGAATCAAGATTGACCAGCAAGCCATTTCCCCGCCCATCACTCATTCACCTGTCTCCACCACTTTTGCACCCGCCTCGAGATCTGGCGGGCCTTGCGTCACAACGCGTTCGCCTTCGACCAGTCCCGCCGCCAGCAGTGAAAAATCACCACGTGTTTCCACGACATTCACTGCGCGGCGCTCGACGATACCGTCCTTGACCACAAAAACGATATCACGGCCATTGGCCCGCCGGATGGCACCGTTGGGGACCGCCAGTCCCCGCGCTGCGGCCGTTGCTGTCGCGCTGCTGCGAAAAGCCACTTTCACGCCCATGTCTGGCAGGATGCGCGCATCCAGTTCATTGAACCCGACCCGCACTTCAACCGTGGCACGTTGCCGGTCGGCAGTGGGAATAATGGCGATGACCTGACAGGGAATTTGCCAGTCAGGGTAGGCATCCAGGGTGGCCACCACTTCCTGGCCTTGTTCGACGCGGTTGATATAGGCCTCGTTGACATCGATTTCGATCTCCAGCGAAGCCATGTCAACGATCGTGCCGATGCCGGTGCGGGTGAAACCACCGCCGGCAGAGATCGGGGAAATCATTTCTCCGGGCTGGGCGTTTTTTGCGACCACCACGCCAGCAAACGGTGCCCGGATGATGGTGTCTTCCACTTGCTGCAGGAACACATCCACCTGCCGCGCAGCGACCTCAACACCGGCCTGCTTGTGCGCCAACCGGGCGGCCAGTGATTCCGTCAATGCACGGCTGCGATCCAGCTCGGCTTCGCTGGCCAGCTGTCTGGCCACCAGGTTACTGGTGCGGGCGAAATTGGCCCGCGCCTCGCTCAGCAGTGCCTCGGTCTCTTTCAATGCGGAGCGTGCGGATTTCATCTGCGCGCGGGTGAGTTCAAGGCTGGCCTGAATGTTGGAGTCGTCAAGCCGGGCCAGCACCTGACCTTTTTCAACCAGCATGCCCTCCTCGATCAGAATCTCGGTGACCCGGGCAGTTAACTTTGACGACACGGTGGCCTGCCGCCGGGCAGTGACATAACCCGAGGCGTTCAGTACCGTTCCAGCCACCTGGCTATCCAGTTCACGTACCACCACGGTCGTGACCGGGATGGCGGCGTCGGGCCGTAAGAAAAACCACCCGGCCGCCGCGAGCAGCAATACTGCCCCCAGCGCCACCGGAATCCACCGCAATGCGCCAGGCTCTTTCTCAGGTCCGCGCTCGATACGCAACTGATCAAGTTTCGATTTTTCCATGCAATCCCTTTTAATCAACCACCAAATTCCGGCAACTCCTGCACGATGCGGGTTAAAGCATACCGGAAATATCAGTGTCGAAAGAAAGCCTGCCAATAAAAAATCCGTTATTTCCTACAACCTGAATATCGGGGCGGGCCGGGGTTCCACAGGTGGCGCTCTGAACACACCCATGTCGGCGTAGAACGCCTCATCCTGATCACCGTTTGGCCACCAACCGGGAATGCCCATCAGCGGCAGTGGCGATAAGTCGGCTGGGGCATTGAACAATCGTCCGGCCAGCAAGCGTTCCGCCACTGCGGCGTCGAGAAAAGCGCGCATGGCCTCGCGGGGTTGAGCCATAAGGTGCTGCGGCACCTTGACCAATACCGCGTTCGCTGTCATGGATTTATACGGCGCCAGGAACTTCTCCAGCATGGCGTGGCCGGTGACAAATACCCGCTTATGCCGAGCCCACCACTTTTTGCTGCGTCCGAAAACCTGCACCCAGTCATGGCGTGCAATGTTCTCCAGGTCCGGCGTGCCTGCGGCAGCCACAATCACGCCGCATTCGTCAAACAGGGTGAGCGCGTCGCGCAGGGCTCCACGGCCCACTTCGCTGGCAGTTGCCGATGCCCGGTGGTGCAATGCGTTCATCGCCGACCTGGTCTGCGGAAAACGCATCCACACCAGAGCGCTGAAGACATCATGCCAACAGTTTCCGCGCGTACAGACCTGACCCGTCCTGAAGATGTGTTCCTCGTACTCCGCGCCGGCCAGTTTTTCGCTGGGCACAAAGCGGATGGGCAACTTCAGATGATTGGTCGTCCCCGGCGGCAGCGCGCGATTCAGCGCGGCAACGGTAGGTAATTCTTCGCCATCAAAAGCTCGCAAAAGCGCCCGGTAGTCTGTCCAAAATGGACGCTCCAAGCGCAAGGGGTCATTCAAGCAGATACGTCGGCAACCCGGATTTGTTCATCGACGTATCCGGGCTCCCCTCAACGCTCTTGCGAGTGCCAGCGATTCACCAGGTCTTCAACGCTGATATCGCTGGTTTCTTCACGCCATTTTTGCCCGTAGTCAATATCCTGCGAGTTGGGTGGCGGCGAAGGCATATTGATGCGCAGGCGCACCGGCATCGGCACCGCATCACCCATCACGATAACCTCGCCACGCGCCAGCGAACTCAGCGCTGCAAAGGTACCGCGCGCGGTGTCCGGCACCAGTGCACGGACGTATTCCTGGTCATCCGGGTTTGAAATGCGCAGGCACACGAAGGTGCCGCACTGGGCCAGCACGGTTTCCGAGAGTTCGTGCGGACGCTGGCTGATGATGCACAGTCCAACGCCGTACTTCCTGCCGTTCTTGGCGATGCGCTCCAGGCTGCGCCGCGCTTCCTTGTAGCGCGGGTTGTCGCCGCGCGGAATGTACTCGTGCGCTTCTTCACACACCAGGAAGATTGGAAACTCCTGGCATTTTGGATTCCAGAAATTGAACTCGTAGGCCAGGCGGCCGATCTGTGCGGTCACCATGGGCGCCACGTCAAAAGGAACGGCGCTGAGATCCAGCACCGTGATGCTGGCCTTGGGGTCGCCCAGACCGACGAAGTCCTGCATCAGGTCTACCAATGTACCAGTGGAGACGCGCTTCTGCGGTTTGAACATGAAATCGTAGCGCGCATCGTTAAACAGGCTCTCCAGCCGCACCAGGAACTGGTCGAACTTGCCGTGCGTTGCGGTCCTCTTCTTGCCAAAATCAGAGGTCTTTTCATTGGCATCCCGGAACCGGGTAATGAGGTCTTCCAGCGAGAAGTACACCGGTGAGTCCACGGTAATATGACCAACATGCTTGCCGGTGTTGGCCTCTGTCTTCAACGCAATTAACGTGGATCTTAGAAATGCAATCTGCAGGGAAGCATTCTGATCATCGTAGTTTACAAACAATTCGACCAGCTCTGAATAGCTCAGCAGCCAGTAGGGAATTTCCAGTTCACGGGCATCCAGGCAGCGAACGAGGTCTTTTGGGAACGGCGAAGCCGCCACGTTGCCATACTTCTTGTCGCCATATTCACCATGCAGATCCATCAGGATAATGTGCGCATTGGGCATCTTCGACAACGCCGACTGGATCAGGCTGGTCACGGACCACGATTTACCCGAACCGGTCTGGCCCAGTACCGCTACGTGCCGGCCGAAGAAATTGGCGGCATCGAAAAAGACATCAATTGACTCGAAGGCGCTGAGTTTGCCGACCTTGTAATCTGACTGCCCATGCTCAGAGAACACCTTTTCCAGCGTCCAGGCCGACACCAGGTGGACCTCGGCGCCGGTGGTCGGGAAATGGGAAATACCACGCTCAAAATTACCGCCGGCACCGAACTCACCGACCGGCGTGATGTTGACCATGCGTTGCAGGGTGTGGCCTGAACCGGTCTCCCACATCTTGTCAACCACGCTAAGCAGTTCTACACCGGCTTGCTTGACCAGCAGGTATGAACCCACCTGCCCGACCCGGACTTTATCGGTGGCAACATCCTTGATGGACGTGAAGCCTTCATCGTCTGAAATCAGGCGCGCTACAAATTGCTCACCCGTCACTTCCACCAGGCTTCCGATGTATGTTCCCTTGTTTGTTTGCAATCTGATTCTCCCTGAAAATCCCAGCCATGCACCCGCCCGAGGGGGGTGCAGTACGGGGTCCTTGCGTTCCCTGAGTCAATTGGCAACTATTGTCAGTGCTGTCCGGCACCAAGATTACGCAAAATCGGGGTGCAGGCGCAAGAGAAAGAGAATCGACTTTGGTTTTGAACTTTCGTAACAAGGCACCACTGAGAGGCCAGAATGAATCATTTATCGAAACTCGCGCTAGTTATCACGCTGTTGATCGCCGCTGATTCCGTCCTTGCGCGGGAACTGATCCGGGAATTTCGCGGCAGCCGCACCACCACCACCGCACAGTTCGAGGTGCGTGCACCCTGGATACTGGACTGGCGGGTGAGCGGTGAGTACCCGGGAACCATGGCCGTGGAGGTTTCACTGGTCGAGGCCGGCACCGGTGTGTACCAGGGCGCGGTGCTGAGAACCAAGTGGCGGGGCAATGGCGTGCGCCTGTTCGATCAAAGCGGGACCTACCAGTTCAAGGTGATCTCCAACCTGGCCGATTGGACGCTGAAAGTTGAGCAACTCACGCGCGCGGAGGCGCAGGAATACACTGCAAAAACCAGCGACTGACTCTGCACGTTCGGCAACGTAAGCCGCTTTACCCGCATATGGCATGAGTTGCCGGAATTGTCGGTTGATTTCATGAGTGCAGCTTGGTTGATCGCGGGCATATGCGGGTTAACCCCGGTTATATTTTTTCATCGCCTCTTTCAACCGCTCATGCGGGATGGCATGCACGGTATTGCCATTGATGCCCGTCATGGTCCTGGCTGCAACCAGTGCGTTGACGATGGCTTCTTCGGTGGCTTGCACGGTAGCCAGGAACAGGGAGCTCATTTGGTCGTTCGGCAGCATCTCGGGCCGGATGATCCCTTCGCGCTTCCCGGCTCCGCGGTTGGCGGTTGAAAACGCAATGAATATGTCGCCGGAGCCATTGGAAGCGTAACCGCCCACTTTTGCGATACCCATGGGTACGCGCCGTGCCAGTCTCTTGAGCTGATGCGGCAGCAGCGGCGCATCGGTGGCCACGACGACTATGATCGAGCCGAACTCTTCATCGCCACTTCGAAACTCGGGCATCAGCCCGGTAATTTCCTTCCCGACCGGTACACCGGCTATAGTCAACGTAGCCCGCACACCATAATTGGCCTGCACCAGCACACCGAGCGTATACGCGCCGGAATCTTCTCCCAGTTGCCGGGATGCCGTGCCGATACCGCATTTGAACTGGTGGCAGGACATCGCCGTGCCACCACCCACGTTGCCCTCACTGACCCGGCCGGGTTTTGCCGAATCAAGTGCGTCGAATGCATGCTCCTTGGTGACGTGGAAACCGTTGATATCATTCAGGTCGCCATCGTAAGTCTCGGCAACCACCGGCAACGCCCAGAAAATATCGGGATAGCCAGGTAAGGGCTCAAACAAGCGGTTCCGGAATTGCCATTCGATCACCGCATCGCGAACCACGCCAACACTGTGCGTGTTGGTGATCATCACCGGCCCTTCCAGCAGACCGGACTCTTCTACCCAGGTGGTGCCCGTCATTTCCCCGTTGCCATTCAGTGCATACCAACCGGCAAACACGGGATCATAGGTTTTGCCGCGCGGCAGAATGGCCGTGACACCGGTCCGGACCGGCCCTTCACCGACCACCAGAACGCCTTCACCCCTGATCAGGGTCCGGTGACCCACGGTGACGCCTGCAACATCGGTAATGGCATTAAGAGGGCCCGGAGTGCCGTCAAATGGAATCCCAAGGTCCCTGGCCCGGGGCTGGACGTGCACAGCAGTGTCTTGTGAAGAAACAGGGTTGATCATCAGCACATTCATCATCGCGCAAAGCAGGGGGGTGTACAATTTATTCATGGTCCGATCAACAACTCCTCTCTACGCACTCACTGACACAATCGAAGCGGAAACGACGCTCGAGCATTACCGGCGCGTGCGCCAGACCAGCCTTGACCTGGTTGCGCCGCTGACGGTCGAGGACATGGTGGTGCAAAGCATGCCCGATGCCAGCCCGATACGCTGGCACCTTGCGCATACTACGTGGTTTTTCGAACATTTCCTGCTTGCTGCGCATAGCGCCGGCTTCCGGCCTTACCGAGAGGGCTGGGGCCACCTGTTCAACTCCTACTATTACTCGGTCGGTGATATGCACAAGCGGCCCCAGCGCGGTCTGCTGTCACGTCCTACGGTCGCGGAAGTTCTCGAATACCGCGTCCATGTCGATACGCAAATGGCTGCGCTCATCGAGGCGAACAGTGGTAATTCGGCATTCTCTTTGCTGGTGGAACTGGGTCTCAACCACGAGCAACAGCACCAGGAGTTGATCCTGACAGATATCAAGCACGCCTTGTCCCTTAACCCCCTGAAACCCGCCTACCTGCCGGATCTCAAGTTGACACCGGCGCTCAACACGGCGATGCAGTATGTTGAGTTTCCCGGCGGCATCGTGGAAACCGGATCTGATCAATCCTCGTTCTGCTTCGACAACGAAACGCCACGCCACCGCGTATTGCTCAAGCCGTTCCGCCTGGGAACGCGCCTGGTCAACAACGCCGAATTTCGTGAATTTATCGCCGATGGCGGTTACCGGCGCAGCGAACTTTGGTTGTCCGATGGCTGGGCAACAATTCAGGAGCAGGGATGGTCGCGGCCGATTTACTGGTCACAGGATCTGGACAGTGAATTCTCCCTGCTCGGTGAAATTGATCTCGACCCGCAGCGGTGCGTTTGTCACGTGAGTTATTACGAAGCAGATGCAATTGCCCGCTGGTCCGGCGCCCGGTTGCCGACCGAGACTGAGTGGGAACACGTGGCGGCACAGTACCCTGTCCGCGGAAACCTGCTCGATCAACAGCAATTTCATCCTGGCGGCCCGGACGATGACGCAAAAATAAGCCAGTTATTCGGCGATGCCTGGGAGTGGACGGCTTCGGCCTACAGCGCTTATCCGGGTTTCAAAGCACTGGCGGGATCACTGGGGGAATATAACGGCAAGTTTATGTGCAACCAGTTGGTATTGCGGGGCGGTTCGTGCGCAACGCCCGTTGACCATGTCCGCGCCAGCTACCGCAATTTCTTTCGCCCGGACGCGCGCTGGCAATTCAGCGGCATACGCCTGGCCAGGGATATCTGAAATGAGCCATGTTGCCGTTACGCGGAATGAGCCCCGGCTCATTGATTTCCATCCACCCCGGGCCGACATGCGCGCCGATGTGCTGGCTGGACTTTCCCGGCCACAAAAGGAACTTCAACCCAAGTACTTCTATGATGCCCGCGGTTCCAGCTTATTCGAAGACATCACCCGGCTGCCCGAGTACTACCTGACCCGCACCGAGAACGCGATCATGGCAGCGTCCATCGATGACATGGCGCGTTTGATCGGGCCGCGCGCGGCAGTGATTGAATTCGGCAGCGGTTCCGGTGCCAAGATTCGCCGTTTACTGAAGCACCTGGTTGAACCGGTAGCCTGCATACCCGTCGAAATTTCCCGTGGTCACCTGCTGGCATCAGCGCGGGCTTTGGCCGCCGATCACCCGCAACTGGACATTATCGCCGTTTGCGCAGATTTTACCCGCGACTTCGAACTGCCACCGATCACCGGTGCGCGGCGAAACCTGGTGTTTTTCCCGGGTTCAACGATCGGCAACTTCGCACCGCAGGAAGCCATCAGCCTGCTCAAGGTCATGAACCATGTTGCCGGAGAGGGGGGCGCCTTGCTGATCGGTGCGGACCTGGTCAAGGACAGTCAAACACTGGAGGCGGCATACAACGACAATGCCGGGGTCACCGCTGCGTTCAATATGAACCTGCTGGTGCGCATCAACCGCGAGTTAGAGGCCAATTTTGACCTTGAGGGCTTCTACCACCTGGCGCGGTACAACCAGGCGGCCAGCCGTATCGAGATGTTCCTGGTCAGCCGGCAGGATCAGCTTGTACGAATTGGAGATACCCGCATCCCATTTGCCAGCGGCGAGCGTATTCTTACCGAGTTCGCGTACAAGTATGAACTGGAACCGTTTGCGGAAATGGTGGCCTCAGCCGGTTTCAGGGTGGAACAGGTATGGACCGACGCCCGGCGCCGGTTCAGTGTTCAATACCTGTCACGTGAGCGGCCGGTGGAATATTTCCCGGATTAATAATTTTCCGTTTTCCTCTCCTATAATCAAGGTACCAGGCTGTTAATTGAGCAGGTTCTGGGGTGCATTGATGCAAAGGTGAATGCAACACTTGCCGAAATGCACGGTTTCACTCACAACGCAGGAGGAAGCCATGGCTATCGCTACCACTTTGAAAGCTTATCTTGACGATCATCATGTCGAATATGACATGGTTAAACATGTTCATTCAGAATCGGCGCTGGAATCAGCCCATTCGGCCCACGTGCCGGGCCACCAGGTGGCCAAGGCCGTGGTACTCGAAGATGGGGACGGCTACGTTGTCGGCGTGCTGCCGTCCACCTGCCGCCTGGACCTGGCATGGGTCAACACAGCCCTCGGCCGCAAGCTCGAAATGGCGCGCGAAGACGCACTGCCGAAACTGTTCCAGGACTGTGAACCCGGTGCAGTTCCCGCGCTGAGTAACGCTTATGGGCTGGACGTGGTCTGGGATGACCAGTTGCAGAACGCCACGGACGTCTACATCGAAGCGGGCGACCATGAGAACCTGATCCACATGCAGGGCGATACGTTCCGCAAACTGATGGAAGGCCTGCCGCACAGCGCCATCAGCGCGGAGAAAGACTATCCGAGGTGGATGAACGACTAAAAATCATTCGTGTCAGGTTGAGGCGGATGATTGTAGGAGATGGTATGGACCTCTCCCTCCCGAAAGATCCTTTGAGGATCACGGCCCATAATGGCGTTGATGGAGACCAAGCTCCATCCAAGAAGTCAGTAAAGGAGAGGTCCATGAACAAGGTTACCCTGATTGGGATTGATACGGCAAAGAATGTTTTTCATCTGGTGGGTATCGATAAGCGCGGTCATTACGTGTACCGCAAGCAGCTCAGCCGGAAACGGCTGCTACCGGCCCTGGCGCAGCTCGAGCCGTGTGAGGTGGCGCTGGAGGCCTGTGCGGTGAGTCACCACTGGGCCCGTTGTATTACCGGCTCAGGTCACCGGGCACGGTTGATAGCTGCACAACACGTCAAGCCGTACCGGCGCGGACAGAAGAACGACTACCGCGATGCGGAAGCGATCATTTCTGCAGCGCTGTCGCCGGGGATCCATTTTGTTGGTGTAAAGAGCGTGGAACAGCAAGCCGAACAGGCACTGCACCGCGTTCGTTCGCGCATATTGAGTCACCGCAATGCGGCCGCCAATGGACTGCGCGGCCTGCTGGCTGAGTATGGCCATGCATTCGGTAGAGGGATTAAGTCATTGCGCGCGGGTGCGGTGGGTTTTATCGACAGTGGCCAGGCGCAGTCATTGGGGCTGACCGAGCTGGTACGCGATGTACTGGAGGAACTGGATCAACTGCAACGGCGGTTGGATGCATATAGCCAGCAGATTGAACGGCGGGTGGGCAATGATGCGATCAGCCGGCGCCTGCGGGAGGAACTCAGTGGCGTGGGCCCACTCAGTGCCAGTGCGCTGCGGGTCAAGGTGGCCGATGTGCGGGATTTTGCCAATGGGCGTAACTTTGCCGCCTACCTGGGGATGCCACCGGCACACCGTGGTACCGGTGGCAAGGTAAAGATCGGTAAGATGCGGCGTGGCCATGACCCGTATCTGCGGCAACTGCTGATCCATGGGGCACGTTCGGTGATCAGGCACTTGGGCGACAAACAAGACGAACAGAGTCGCTGGTTGCGTGCTTTGCTGGAGCGGCGCGGTTTTAACATTACTGCGGTGGCGCTGGCGCATCGCAATGCCCGCCAGGCGTGGGCGATACTGGCACGCGAGTTGGCGGCATAGGCCGCGTTGCTGTCACCAGGCAAAAACGATAAAGGAGTATAGACCTACCGACGATTGCGAAGACGACTAACGATGGCGAATCGGTTGGACCGACATCGACAGACCTGTAACGTCGCCAGGCTCTTGGGAGCCGCGTAGGAGTAAAGGAGTCGATGCACGCGCATACCATCAGGGCTAGGGGAACTGAATTTCCTCACTCATGAGCCGAATATAAGCGAGCAGTCATAATCCGATACACACCAGTTTGGCGTCTTTACAAACGGGAGAGGTCCATATAGGCGACATAGGTGTTGTAAGGCGCTGAACCGTCGGCCGAGAAATGCCGGTTGTACTCATTATCCTCCGTCATCGAGCCAAGTTGCTTCTCGATGATGAACTCGGCACCATAAGTGCGTGCTCGCAGGGCCGGCACCGAAAGGTCCTGCAGGGACTCGAGGTAAGGGCTGTTCCATCTGCTGATATCAGGGTTGGCATCATCCGGCATGCCCGCACCTGTTGTCAGGGCGCAGGCAGCCGCTGAAACAGCAATCGCCGCGCCCGCCACAACGGCGCGCCTAGTGCACTGCATCCAGACCACTCCGTTTATCCAACAAGCTCACAGCGGCAGGCTATGCGGGGATAACTTTGAAGTCAATACAAAATGTGACAACACTCCGGGTTGGAAATTAGTTACTTCGAATGCATAATAGATATGAATGGTTGGCGTATTGGTTGATAATTGGTTCTTCAACTAATTGATTTAACTTATTTTGGGTGTTTGACTACGATGCCAAATAACACACACACTTTGATCCGAAAAGGGTGATTTCTCGATTTCCATGAATTCCGGCAAGACAGATAGTCACGTACATTGGCAGCCCATTGGCGAGCTTCTTAAGCGCAAAAACGATGGGCGCATGCCCATGCCCGGGTTCGATGAAGAATTCCAGGACATCGTCGACTACATCATCAAGACTACCCACCGGATCTGGGAACAAAAGAACCCGGGACTCTGTTACACGCACTACTCCGAACATTGCCCTGTGCATACCCTGGCCGGCTATTCCGAC
>SMUY01059835.1_pt1 | contig 14064 bp, 13 predicted proteins | sample 2456441 | NCBI WGS metagenome assembly SMUY01 (sample SAMN11095931, study PRJNA526329) | marine sediment metagenome | biome: Marine sediment; feature: Surficial sediment; material: Deep marine sediment; isolation source: Hadal surficial sediment | place: Pacific Ocean | collected 2014-11 | depth...
GGCTACATTAGTGAGGCACTCATTCGCAGAGGGGGAAGATGAAACCGATTTCTGCAGATTCTCACGTGGTTGAAGCCGAAGAGGTTTTTGTTGGGCTCAAAGAACGTTTCGGAGATGACGCACCGCGCGTCACAAACGCAGGCACCGAACTGGATGCCATCGTCATTCCTGCAAAAGGGCCACGAGGTATCAGAAAACGCATGGGCTGGGCCGGCATGCGGCTCCGCGAGGGCGTATCCATCGATAGACGACCCGGCCATAAGCCGGAAGTTGACGAGTTGAATGACGCGGAAGCAGTCGCGACACTAGCCAGAGGTTACGACGGACTACGTCCCGGAATTCGCGACGGTGCTTGTCGGCCTGACGATCAGGATATCGATGGAGTTGCGGCCGAGTTCTTGTACCCAGGGTTTTTCGGTATGTTCAGCTTCGAAAACACCGAGCTTCTTGTTGCTTGTCAGCAGAACTACAACGATTGGCTGTACGACTATGCAGACGCGGCAAACGGGAGGTTATTCGGGCTTGCGGCAATTCCATTGCAGGATCCCCAAGCCGGGGCTGTAGAACTCGAACGCGTTATCAAAAAAGGTTACAGAGGTGGTTGTATCCCCTGCTCAGCCCCCGCTGAAAGACCGTATCGGGACGAGTGTTACGAGCCAATCTGGTCGCTGGCGGAGGAAGCCGGTTTCCCCTTATCCATGCACGTCGGCACCAACGCTTATCTACCCTCTCAATTCCGCCAGAAACACGCGATGCGCGACTCTATTTTAGACTACGCCAACGCGCCGACGACCGTACAACGAACGCTCGTTGAACTGATTTGCCGAGGGGTCGCCGAGCGCCACCCCAAACTCAAGTTTGTGGTGAGCGAGTTCAACGCAGGGTGGATCGCTCAGTGGCTCGACCGGGTGGACCAGGGACTGTTGCGCGACCATCGCTTCAGAATGAAAGAATTCACCGGAGAACGACCCCATGAGGTGTGGAAACGACAGTTTTATGCAACGATTGAGGACGACCGCCCGGCGATTCTCACCAGAGAACTGATCGGCATCGACAATCTCATGTGGGGCTCCGACTATCCCCATGTCGATTCCACATGGCCCTGTTCATTAGACGTTCTCGACGAGATCTTCGCTGACGTGCCGGACGAGGACAGGGCGAAGATCACCCATGAAAACGTGAAGGCTTTATACCAGCTCTAGGGTTGACGGAGTTCATCATGAAAACTCAACCGATGATCACAGTGCGCGATGTCCAATCAAGTAGTCTTTTTTATCAACAGGTGCTGGATGCTAAAAGCGGCCACGGTGGTACCGAGTACGAGCAGATCATGCGCGATGACATACTGCTGCTGCAGCTCCATCATCGCGACGCTCACGAGCATCCTCATCTGATTGATGACGATGTTCCGGTCGGGAACGGGATCTGGCTCTATTTTGTAACCGACCGTTTCGATGACGCAATAGAGCGCCTGCGCGCGTCCGGTGCCGAGATCCTCGAAGGGCCACACGTTAATCCTTTAGCCCGGCATCGCGAATGCCTTTTCCTGGATCCCGACGGGTACAAAATCGTGTTCGCGAGTCCCTATGGCGATCTTGGTGAGGATGGCCAGGATCTCTAATTACCAAGATCCCGTAACATACCTTTCAACGCGTCAATAAACGCAAGCGGTTGGTCCAGGAACAGGTGGTGTTTGGCATTTTCGAGTACAACCGAGGGAAAATCCTGGGTAATGAGCTCCCTCATGTATTCCAGGGAACGGCCGCCGAAGAGTTCGCTGTCCGCCCCGAAGATTACTCCGAGCTTGAGCGTCAAGTTACGAAAATCTTCCGGGGTACGTTCGACATCTTTCATGGTGGCTGGTAAATCTTCATCGAACTTCCACGCCCAGCCACCGCCATCAACACGCATTAACGATTGTCGGGCAATGTATTCGAGGATGTAGGTGTTGTCACAAGTTTGCGGTGGGTAAAGGCGGAAACGGCCGAGCGCAGTTTCTCTGTCCGGGTACATTTTGGCACGCCCACCCATGCCCGGTCGGTCCGGCAAGGGATCGTCCGGATGGCGAAGTCCGGAATCCACAAGAACGAGTGCTCCAAACCGCTCGGGATGCAGATTTGCGGCTTTCACAGCCATGCCGCCACCGAAACTGTGGGCAACCACTACAACGTTGTTGTCAAATCCCGCATCGTCGCAAACGGCAACGATCTCCTCAGCATAGGTGGTGCCGTCATATTCATAACGGTAGTCGGAATCGCCCATACCCGTGAGATTCATCGCTGCGACCTGGTAGTCTTCGAGGAATTGCGGGGCGATGAAATCCCACCAGTGGGAGTGGGCGTTCATACCGTGAATGAACAGCAAACCCGGTTTAGTAGCATCTCCCCAGCGTTGGTAGGCGACGTCACAATCTTCTACGGAGACGGTGTGCGATTCATAAGCGGTTTCCACCGCCTCGAAAAACCATTCTGGAATGGTGGAAGTCGGCTCTTTATCCCAGCGCGCCACTTAGTCTAGAGCTCGCCGAATCGTTTCAGATGGAAATCCACGTTGCCAAACAACGTGTTGATCATCGTCAACCGCTTGAAGTAGTGCCCGACACTCAACTCCTCCGTCATACCCATGCCGCCGTGGAGTTGTACCGCATTCTGGCCAACAAAACGTCCCGACTTACCCACCTGCACCTTGAAGGCAGAAACCGCTTTCTTTGCATCATTGCCATAACCTTCGTCCATACGCATAGCCGCCATGTACATGAGTGACTTTGCTTGTTCGTGTTCCATGAACATATCCACCATACGGTGCTGTAAAACTTGAAACTTACCGATCGGTTGACCGAACTGCTCGCGCGTTTTGCAATATTCCACCGTCGCCTTGTAAAGCACCTCCATGCAGCCTACCGCTTCGGCGCCAATCGCGAGAATACCTTCGTCGATCACCTGCTCGATGATCGCAAGCCCTTCTCCTTCCTCACCGTTCTCACCAATAAGAAGCGCATCGTGGGAGACCTTCACATTTTCAAAGGTGATTTCTGAAGCACGCATCGCATCCACCGTCGGATAATCGCGACGACTGATGCCCTCCGCGTTCCCGTCCACCACAAAAAGCGTCACGCCTTGCTTGTCTCTCTGTGCACCCGAGGTACGAGTGGATACCACCAGAAAGTCAGCGGTGGGGCCGTTCAGTACAACGGCCTTGTAGCCATTAATAATATAACCGTCGCCGTCCTTTTCCGCTTTTGTCGTGAGATCCGCGAGGTTAAAGCGTCCTTGAGGTTCTGCGTAGGCAAGTGCGCCTTGCAGCGAACCATCAATTACACCACTGAGATATTTGTCCTTCTGGGTCTTGGAGCCGCCAATTTTCAATGCGCCTCCGGCTAACACAACGGTGGCGAGGAATGGTTCGACCACCAGTCCTTTGCCGAACTGCTCGAGCATGATCATGCCTTCGATAGCCGTGCCGCCGAAGCCACCGTCTTCCTCGGAGAAGGGCACCCCCAACCACCCGAGTTCAGCGTAGGTCTTCCAGACCTCATGGCTGTAACCAATTTCTTCCAGAACGATTTTCTGTCTCGTTTCGAACGAATATTCGTTTTGAATGTATCGTGCGATGGTGTCTTGCAGCAGTGTCTGTTCCTCGGAAAAAGAAAAATCCATAAAGTCCCCTTACCCGTGACTTAGGCTCAAGTGGTCTCATCACCCTCAGCCAAACCCGCGAATGTTATGCGCTCGATCTGGGGGTTACAAGAATTTGCCTGGCTTAAAATATCCTCAAGAACCCCGATACCGAACACAGGCCGGATTATTCATGAGTTCGCTCGAGGCCGTGTGCCTATAGATAAAGCGAAATTACGGCAATAGACTTATCGCCCTCATTCTGGGCGTTTAAGAAATTCAGGAGACTGTTCATGGCAGACGTGCAATACGGCCATTTTGTAGCCGGTCAAGCGGTGGCGGGCGCCAGTGGGCGATTTGGCGATATCTTCAACCCGTCGCTCGGTGAGGTTCAAGCCCAGGTTGCCATGGCGACAGCTGCCGAGGTGGATCACGCAGTACAAGCGGCACAGACCGCACAACCGGCATGGGCAGCCCTCAATCCACAACGTCGTGCTCGAGTGATGTTCAAGTTCAAGAGTCTTCTCGAAGACAATATGGACGAAATGGCAAAGCTGCTCTCGGAGCAGCACGGCAAAGTAATCGCCGACTCCAAAGGTGATATCCAACGTGGCCTCGAGGTCATCGAGTTCGCCTGCGGGATACCCCATTTGCTGAAAGGGGAGTACACCGAAGGAGCCGGACCGGGGATCGATATCTATTCGATGCGTCAACCGCTCGGAGTGGTAGCCGGCATCACGCCGTTCAACTTCCCCGCGATGATTCCGATGTGGATGTTCGGTGTTGCCATTGCCTGCGGAAACACCTTCGTGCTAAAGCCATCGGAAAAAGATCCGGGCGTGCCTATCAGACTCGGCGAGTTATTCATGGAAGCCGGCGCGCCGGAAGGTGTACTGAACGTTGTGAACGGGGACAAGGAAGCCGTGGATGCAATCCTTGTTCACCCGGACATCAAAGCGGTGAGTTTTGTCGGATCTTCAGCGATCGCTCAATACGTTTACGCCACTGGTACGGCGAGTGGTAAGCGAGTGCAGGCAATGGGTGGTGCAAAAAACCACGGTATCGTGTTACCCGATGCCGATATGGACCAGACGGTTCAGGACATTATCGGCGCGGCCTACGGCTCGGCGGGCGAACGCTGTATGGCGTTGTCCGTGGCCGTCTGTGTCGGTGACAAGACTGCTGATGCGCTTATCGAGCGGCTACTGCCAGAAATCGACGCGCTTCGTGTAGGCATAGCAACCGATCCAGAGGCTCACTACGGTCCCGTGATCACTGCAGCACACCGCGAAAAGATTTCCGGCTATATCCAGATGTCTGTTGACGAAGGCGCGAAACTCATCGTCGATGGCCGAGGCTTCTCCCTGCAAGGTTATGAAGATGGGTTTTTCATCGGACCCTCGCTTCTAGACAACGTAACCCCAGAGATGCAGAGCTACAAAGACGAGATATTCGGCCCGGTGTTGCAGATCATGCGTACCCAGACCGTGGAGCAGGCGATGAACCTGGCATCGAACCACCAGTACGGCAACGGTGTGGCCATCTTCACGCGCAACGGGCAGGCTGCGCGTGAGTTTGCGCAAAGAGTCAACGTTGGCATGGTAGGCATCAATGTCCCGATTCCAGTACCGGTTGCCTATCACAGCTTCGGCGGATGGAAACGCTCAGCGTTTGGCGATGTAAATCAACATGGTCCAGAAGGGATACGCTTCTACACTAAGGTGAAGACTGTCACTCAACGCTGGCCCGCAGGTGTTGTCACCGACCAGAGTTTTGTTATACCAACCATGCAGTGAGGCAGGACGTCGAATGAACTACCACTTCACCGATGACGAGGCTGCGGTAAAAAACCTCGCGGAGAAGTTCACCGCCGAGAAGATCACCCCGTTTGCCGCGACCTGGGATGAGCAGCAGATCTTCCCGCGGGAAACCATCGGCGAGGCGGCCGACCTCGGATTCGGCGCAATATACCTCTCAGAGGCAAACGGCGGCAGCGGTCTCGGTCGGGTAGAAGCTGCATTGATCATAGAAGCGATGGCTTATGGATGCCCATCGACGGCAGCCTTCATCTCCATCCACAATATGGCCTCGTGGATGATAGAACACTTCGGAACAGCCAACTTACGCAAGCGGTTTCTGCCGAAACTCATCAGCATGGAACACATGGCCAGCTACTGTCTCACAGAGCCGGACTCCGGCTCAGATTCCGCCGCACTCCGTACTCGAGCCGAACGTGATGGCGACAAATACGTGCTGAACGGCAGCAAATCTTTTATTTCCGGCGCCGGTGTGAACGAAATCTACGTTTGCATGGTACGCACAGGGCAGGATCGCCACGCCGGTGTGAGTTGCCTTGTCGTCGAGAAAGACACACCCGGCGTCAGCTTTGGCGCTAAAGAGCGCAAGATGGGATGGCATTCGCAACCCACAGCCACTGTCAACTTCAGCGATGCCCGCGTTCCGGTCGACAACCTCGTAGGTAACGAGGGCGACGGGTTCAAAATCGCCATGTCGGGCTTAGACGGTGGTCGCTTGAACATCGCTGCCTGCTCACTGGGCGGCGCCCAGCGTTGTCTTGATGAGGCCATCAGCTACACCAAAGAGCGGCGTCAGTTTGGTAAAACAATCGCCGATTTTCAGAACACACAGTTTATGGTCGCAGACATGGTGACGCAGCTGTCTGCCGCACGGGCCTTAACCTACATCGCCGCACAAAAAGTCACCGAGGGTGCGTTGGACAAAACCCCATTTGCCGCAATGGCAAAACTCCTGGCAACGGAATCAGGTTCCAAGATCGCCAACGACGCGCTTCAGTTACACGGTGGTTACGGCTACCTGATGGACTACCCGGTCGAGCGTTTCGTGCGCGACTTGCGCGTGCACCAGATTCTGGAAGGCACGAGTGAAATCATGCGGATGGTCATCGGACGCTCGGCTTTAGCGTGAATTGGGCTCAGCCTGGCGCTAATTTACGCCGCCCCCATTTACGGGCAACATAGCACTTCCTCAAGTCCAAGGTTGTCTCGCGCTATGAGCTACAACGCCATTACCTACGATGTAGAAGACGGGATTCTCACGCTGACCCTCAACCGGCCGGAAAAGCTCAACGCTTTCACCGGAGAAATGTTGACCGAGATGATTGACGCCTTCGATCGTGCCGATGCAGACGATGAGGTGCGAGCAATCATCGTGACGGGCGCCGGTCGTGCTTTCTGCGCTGGGGCCGACCTGTCCGGTGGTAGCGACACATTCAACGCCGATGGCCGCGAGGATCGACAGAGTGGTGTGCAGCCCGATGGGGGTGGCAAGCTGACACTGCGGATCTATGAACTCAACAAACCGATTATCGCCGCGATAAACGGAGCAGCCGTCGGCGTCGGCATCACCATGACACTCGCAATGGACGTTCGCATCGCTGCGGACGTCGCCAAATTCGGTTTTGTGTTCGCTCGCCGAGGCATCGTTCCCGAAGCATGCTCGAGCTACTTCCTGCCGCGAGTTGTTGGTATCTCGAAAGCGCTCGAATGGTGTTATAGCGGTCGGGTATTTCCTGCAGATGAAGCACTGCAGGGGGGTCTACTGCGCAGTTTGCATCCTAAAGAGGAACTACTTAAGGCCGCTCGAGGAATTGCCCGTGATATTGCGGACAACACTTCGGCGGTCTCCGTTTCATTGATCCGCCACATGATGTGGCGGATGCTGGGCGCCGACCACCCCATCGAGGCGCACAAGATCGATTCACGTGGTGTTTATTACACGGGCCGCTCCGCGGATTCGAAGGAAGGCGTCGCATCGTTTTTAGAGAAGCGCCCCGCCAAATTCCCAGGAACCGTATCGAAAGACATGCCAGAGTTTTTCCCCTGGTGGGAAGAACGCAAGTTCTCGTGAACATTTGATCTATTTAAACATCTAACAGAGGGAGACACTTCAATGACCAGTCCTAACATTGCCCAGAAAGCCCCATTCGCCGTTGCGGTGAAAACCGGTGAGAAGTACTTCTGGTGTGCCTGTGGCAAGAGCGCTAATCAGCCTTTCTGCGATGGTTCCCACCAGGGGTCCGATTTCCTACCGAAGCCGTACACCGCGGAAGAAGACCGCACCGTGTACTTCTGTGGCTGTAAGCACAGCAAAGGTGCGCCGCTGTGCGATGGGACTCACGGCACTTTGTGAGATCGGCCGACAGTCATGATTGGCAAATTTCTTAAGGGAAAAGATCGACTCCGCGATGCGAACCCCGAGATTCGCCGGGAAGCCATCCAAGGACTGGAACCGCACAAGGCTCAGAGCCTGCAAACTGAACTTGCAGATCTCGCGCTAAACGATTCTGACACACCCGTGCGTCTCGCCTGCCTGGAAAAACTCAATGATCCCGATTTTCTCGGCACGCTGCTTAACCAGGACGTGCTCACTCGCGCCGTAGCCGCTCGAATGGCCACGCTAATCAGCGCGGGAAGTCCATGCGGTTTGGGCAATCATCCACTAGTCCTTCAAGAGCGGCTGCTGATCGCTAGCAGCGATGAAGAAGCCAAAACGTTAATCGACGATATCGCCCGGGAGGTCTCCGATCTCGAAATTCTCCAGGACCTGTTGCTGCGCTGTAAACAAGAACTTCGCGAACCCCTTCTTGCCCTGGATCAGTTGCAGAGCGCGGACGCGCTGACTCGTTTGGAACGACGTTCGCGCGACCACGACAAGTCGCTCAACCGTTACGCACGCGAACGTCTTGAACATATTAAACAAGTTCGTCAACGCGGTAACATGGCCCTTCAGCGTGCTTCCGAACTTGCCAGTGCTTTGACAAAACACCGTAAGACAGAACGCAACACGATCTATTATCAACGTCAAACCATTTTAGCTCAGGAATTTGTGAATACGGTACAAACTTTCGAGGAGTGTGCGGGGATATTGACTAAACACGGGGTCGTGCTGGAATCCATCTCGAAGCATGAAGCGGTATTTGCGAATCTCGATGAGGAACCTCGAGAAAAATCACCAGAAAGTGCCCCTGTTGCCGTTGCGGATCCGTTTCCGGATCTCGTGAAAGACTTCGAAGCCCTGCACAACAGCCTGATGCAAGGTGGCCCGTATTCCGAACTGAGTCAGCGCCGCCAGGAACTCACCAACGCCTGGTTGAGTGCCGCCGATAACGTACAACCCGAGCCCGCTCAACACGAAGTGTTCGAAACAGTTTCCCATACGTTTCGCGAACTGGCTGATGCCGTCGAGCGCCTCGAAAGCGTAAAACCACTGGAACTCGCCATTGCGACAATCCCAGAGCAGCTACCAACGGATCCAACTGAACTGCCGGCGCTCTGGAAATCCGCAGACCGGTGTCGTTCGCTCATCCGCCAGGCTGAACAAGTCTGCAAACACGTCGCCTGGCCGCAGTGGGCAAAACCCGACCCTAGATACAGCGAAATCCTTTCGAACATCAATGCACTACAGGAGGACCTCCTTCGAGTCGAGGCTCACGAGCGCGAGCAAGTCGCCAATCTCGAAAAGCTGATCACTACTTTGATCCAGGAAATCGACGCCGGTTCGTCGCAATCGGCTTCAGGCACACTGAACAAAGCACGCAAACTCAGCAAAGGATTACCAGGCAGGAGCCTGCGAACACTCGACAAAAACCTGAATCAACAAGCGGCGCGTCTGGCCGAGCTACGCGATTGGCAAGCCTTCGCCACTGCCCCGAAACGCGAAGAGCTCTGTAACGCAATGCAGAAACTCGTCGAGGCACCATTCAACCCACCAGATCAAGCTCAGCGCATCAAACGCCTGCGCGGGGATTGGAATGAATTGGGCGCTATAAACAAGGCGGATGATCGACGCCTCGCCGAACGCTTCAATCAACTAGCTGAGCGAGCTTTCGAACCCTGTCGAAGCTACTTTGGCGAACAAGCCAAAGAGCGTCGTAAAAACCTTTCGCAACGCGAGGGAATCTGCAACCAACTCGAGAGTTATCTCAACAGTTCCGACTGGGAAACGGCCGACATGAAGGCGGCTGAGCAAATAATGCGCACCGCTCGTTCTGAGTGGCGCAAACATCATCCAGTCGATAGAACACCAGGCAAACCTCTCGAAGCACGCTTCGAGAAACTACAGAATCGTCTACATGATCTGGTGAAGGCTGCTTGGGTAAAGAACCTGCAGACCAAGCAGGCGATCGTCGAGGAAGCCAAAACGATCAACGAAAGCAGCAAAGATGTGGGCGAAAAGGTTCGTCGGGCCAAAGAACTGCAGCAGAGTTGGCGTGCGGTCGGTGTTACACCACGCCGCGCCGACCAGAACCTGTGGCGGCAGTTCCGCGGATACTGTGATCAGATCTTCGCGACCCGAGACAACGAGAAGCAACAGGCCGACGCGGCAGTTCAAGAAGCGATGAAGGAAGCCGAGGCGTTATGCGAAGAACTCTCCCAACTGTTGGATACCACAGGGCCCAGCAACGCTGAAGACAACATCCTGCGCGACCTGCAACAGCGTTTTCGCAAGCTGCACGACATACCACCACGAAACGCTAAATCATTCGAACGTCGATTCGACGAACTGGTTCGTGATTACCGCGGGCTGCTTAGAGAAAAAGCTTTTGAGGCCCAGTTCGTGGAACTTTCCCAACTCAAAACCTGGGATGAGATGCATTCGAAACGCGAAGTCGCTCATCAAGCCGGTGAAACCACAGGATTCGAAGAACTTCATTCGGCATTTGCCGGCCGAGAAGCGCTCCTGAAAGACGAAGTGCCCATGAAGATGTTACACATGCTCACAATAAGTGCCGAACTCGCCGCGGGTATCGAAGTACCCACCGAAGAGCACGAGGTTCGGCTGCAAGTTCAGGTGGAGGCGCTCAAACGCGGGTTGGGCCAACGCCGGCAAGGTGATGATCCGATGGAGATGGTGGCTCGCTGGTGTGCGGCGGGACCAAAACTCGAGGGTACCGAGAACTTGCGGGATCGTTTTTTCCTGGCAATTGAGAAATATCTTCGAGAGTGATCTGGTATCAGGGGAGATCGAGACGGATTTCAGCCCCGCCCCAGCGACTTTCGCTGATCGTCAGTTGCCCGTGGTAGAGTTCTACCAGCTCGGCGACGACAGCCAGACCGATTCCCTGGCCCTGTTGTACTTCGTCTGCTCGGGTGCCCCGGTTGAGGACCTCTTCGCGAAGTTCGGGGTCGATGCCGGGGCCGTCGTCTTCCAGGTAGATGGACGTACTTGCGCTGCTAGCGCTGCGAATGAGGATTCTCGTGCGCGTGTACTTGAAAGCATTTTCCAGCAGATTCCCTAACATCTCCATTAAGTCGCGCTCATCTCCCCGTACCGTCATGCCCGGTTCGAGCTGCTGCTCCACCTCGATGTTGCGATCGCTGTAGGCGGTTTGCAGCGCCCTTACCAGTCTATCGATCACGTTGCCAACATCTACGCGCCTACCGACGATAACTGGACCTACTGCTGAAGCCCGGGTCAACTGACGCGTAACGGTGTTCTCCATGCGATCGAGCTGCTCTGAAAGCAAGTTACTTTCCTCGCGTTTGTCGTCCTGCAAGGCGTTACGGATAACGGCCAGCGGCGTCTTCAAGCTGTGGGCAAGGTCTTCCATGGCCTTGCGGTAACGCGAGCGGCTGCGTTGCTCATGGGCGATAAAACGGTCCAGATTCTGAGCAAGGCCATCGAGCTCTATGGGGTAGGATTCGCTCAGTCGCTCGCGCTTGCCGTCCTCGAGTTCACGGACCTCCTCTGCCATGGCACGCAACGGACGCAGTCCCCAACGTACCGCGACGTACTGTGCCATAACAAAAAACACCGTAACCGCACCTAACCCAATATAGAGATTGCGTCGGAACCCGCGAATTGTTCTAACGAACGGCTCCTGGTCTGCTGCAACCTGAAAGGTCAACAGAGTTTCATCTTCGTCCTCCCAGATGACAACGTAGGTGAGGAAGAACCGGTCCACGGACCCCTCATTTTCCTCATGAAAGTCGAACTGGCCCGGATTCAAAATTCCCTGGTAGTCGAGAAACTCGACGCCCGTCGTGCGCGCCGAGAGCGAGCGCCAGCGGTCCTCCTTCCCATGTCGCTCGACCATGGCATACCAACCACTTTCTGGCTGATAGAGCCGATTGTCAGCCAGATCGGTACTGAACCCCAACTGTTCATCGAACTCTAGAGCCGCCCCCATCAGCGAATAGATAACAAGCTCCAGCTGATCCCTGGCACTTTCTCTGATGCTCTCCTGAAACGAGCGATCGAGAACGAAACCGGCAAGGAACAGGAACGAGCTGAGTACTAGTGAGGTGGTGAGCAACAGCCGGGACTGTATGCCGGTTTTCAAGCAGTGGTTTCCACGTTGAATCGGTAGCCTTGACCACGCACCGTGCGAATGGGATTGATCGGTTCGAGTTTTTTGCGCAATCGCCCAACAAAAACTTCGATGACATTACTGTCTCGGTCGAAGTCCTGATCATACAGGTGTTCGGTCAGCTCGGTTTTCGACACCACGCGGCTTGCGTTCATCATCAGATACTCAAGCACCTTGTACTCATAGGCGGTCAACTCGACGAGGGCGTCTTCCACGCGCACTTCTTTTTTGGCGGTGTCGAGCTGCAGTTCACCTTCTCTGAGGACGGGTGATGCATGACCCGCCGCCCGGCGCATCAGGGCATTAAGCCGAGCCAACAGCTCTTCCATCTGAAAAGGTTTAGTGAGGTAGTCGTCAGCACCGGCTTCGAGTCCGTGCACTTTATCTTGCCAGTGACCGCGTGCGGTGAGTACCAGAACCGGGAAACTGCGTTTCTCATTACGCAGCGTAGTAATCAGGTCGATGCCATCAAGTTTCGGTAAGCCAAGGTCAATGACTGCTGCGTCATAGTCGTATTCGCGACCGTAATACAACCCTTCTTCGCCGTCCCCGGCGGCATCCACGACGTAACCCGCATGCTTGAGCTTCTCAACCAGCTGGTCTTGGAGGATCTGTTCGTCTTCTACTACCAGGATTCGCATCTTTTTTCCGCTCAGGGTTGTTGTGTAACCCGCTAAAGGCTACTTGGACTTCACCCGCCCCTGTTGGTCGATAAATACTTTTTTTACCTTCTTACCATCGAGCAGCATCCGCACTTCATAACCGCGTTTTTCACCTCGCTGCACCGGGATTGCCGAGAGAACCCTCCCCCCGAACATTCCCCGCACGATACTCGTAGCCTTCTCTATCGAGATACCTGGCTGGGGCGCCAGCGTATTGGGCTCAGCCGCGGCCGCAAATACACTGACGTTGGCTACGGCATTCAGGAGCGTACCCGCGTAGCCAAGCGTCGGAGAAAGTGGGAGTACAAGTACCAGCAAGAGGAGCCACTTGCGACACGAGGGCGCGTTCATGCTACCGATCCTCGAACCATACTACGTACATTGTACTCCCAAAACTCACTACCTTACGCTGCGGGTGTCACACGGACGCGAACTCTCAAGCGATCGCCAGGATCGCGATTCATACGAGTCGTGTAAGTTTTACCGGCGTAGCGGTAACGCACCCGATAGCCCGCGAGACGCTCTTCTTCCTGGAATTCGTTAACCACCGTGCATACCTGCTCGGTGCGATAACTCACGGGGCCGTGTCGATAACGGTTTTGCCACGCGATGTCAGCACCGATACTTCCACCGAGCAGCGCACCGATTACCGTGCCCACCTGCTTGTTCCGCTTGTGGTGACCGACCGCATTACCGATCGCGCCCCCAATGATGGCACCAAAAATCGGCGCGGTTGCAGATCGGTGACTGCGCCCGTAGTGAACGGCGACGCGCTCGTCGTAACACTGCTCATGAGGTATGGCGTAACTTACCGTCTCGTAGATGGGTTCTACACTCACCACCTCGGCATGATCGTAGCTAGTCCCCGCGAGCGCGATGGTAGGCACGAGCAGCAAAGGAGCTAACATTCGAATAACTGACATCTAAAACCTCCAAACCTCAACACTTCAGGATTGGCAGCACTTTAGACTTTACTGACTGAACAGTTTCTGAATACCTAGCCCAATTTAAGAGTTATCCCTTTAACCGCGTGATCTTCCGCCAGATTTACCGTCAAATCGGCCTTTGCAGGGCTGGATTCCAACATCCAGGTGGTCAATCGCTCGTAGTGAGCGATAAAACGTTGCAACTCGACAGGGCTCATACGTTTTGAGGCAGGCAGGGTTTGCTCCTGCTGCTTGCGCCAGCGAGCAACTGCAGCCATGTCCGGCACTGCCAGAAATAGCAGGAACTCGAACATCGCCGAGAGTACGTGGTAGCCGCCCCCTTCTGCGAGCACATCATTGACGAACCCTCGCCAGATTCCTCGAGGATCTTCTTCAGCTTCCAACGTATTGGCAGGCTTACTCAGGAGGTCATCCGGTTGCGGATCCACTCCCAGACACCACCCTTCCAGAATAAATAGATCTACGGGACCCTGCACTTGCGGCCATTGTGA
>SMUY01375003.1_pt1 | contig 14063 bp, 14 predicted proteins | sample 2456441 | NCBI WGS metagenome assembly SMUY01 (sample SAMN11095931, study PRJNA526329) | marine sediment metagenome | biome: Marine sediment; feature: Surficial sediment; material: Deep marine sediment; isolation source: Hadal surficial sediment | place: Pacific Ocean | collected 2014-11 | depth...
ACTGTGTGGCTCGACGCCGACGACACCTCCCCATACAAGTTCTATCAGTTTTGGATCAACGTGGACGACGCGCAGGTCGAGCAATTTCTGACAATGCTCACCTTCAAGAGCCGCGCGGAGATCGACGCGTTGAGGGAACAGCATTCGCAAGATGCCGGCGCGCGGCACCCGCATCGAGCATTGGCGCAGGACCTGACCGCCCGGGTACACGGGGAGGAAGCGGAACACCGCGCTGCGGAAGCATCGCGGGTTTTTTTCGACCGTCAGAATGTAGCAACGCTTCGGGCTGCGTCTCCGACCGTGTGGGAAATGCTGGCAGCCGAGCTCCCGTGCTGGGACACAATGCGGACCGCAATGCCGACGTCTGTGGTGGACTTCATCGCCTCGGCCGGGTTAACCGAGTCGAAGGGGGAGGCCCGACGTCAGTTGCGGCAAGGTGGCATCTACGTAAACGGCATACGCGCTGGCGGCGACGACACAATCGATGTCGAGCAGCTCATGGCGGACCGTTACATCTGGCTGAGACGCGGCAAGAAGAAAGACGTAATTGTCCGCGTCGCCTAGCAAACAGACCGGTTCGTCAGCCAGTTCTCCATCAATCCTCTGCCAATATTCCCGCCACTCGATCCATTTCGGCTAGCGTATTGTAGCAATGCGGTGAAAGCCGGATCGCCCCTTCCCGCACCGAGCAGACAACGTTGGCGCGCTCGAGCCGGGCGAGCGTCACAGAGAGACGTTTCGGCTCCACACACGTTATCGCCGAATCGCACTCAGGCGACGTCGGCGACGTAATGCGAAACGCGCCCGAATTGGCGAGTCGATAGATTGGCTGCCGCAGAAAACGGAGATGCGACGCGATCGATTCTACCTCCAGCTCCAGGAGGATCGACACGCTTTCCGTCATCCCGAGAAAATCCTGGAATGGCAGTGTGATCATCTCGAACCGACGGCCGTCGGGATGAAAGCTCGGGTTGTAGTCGGTGAGATGGGTAAAATCGTCCGTGCCTTCGAAGGCCATCCACCCCGCTACCACCGGTTCCAGTGCTTGCACCAGTTCGGCGCGAACGTACACGAAACCGGAGCCCCACGGCGACAGCAACCACTTCTGCCCGCCGCACGCCAAGATGTCCACGGGCGTCGCTTGCACGTCCAAGGGGCACTGTCCCAAACCTTGGATGGCGTCGACGACGAAGAACACATCGCTCTCGCGGCACGCGTTCCCGAGCCTCAGAAGATCCGCCCGGTACCCATTGGAGAACTGGACGAACGAAATGGCGAGGACACGGACCCTGGGATCCCGTATCCGCTCCAGCAAACGGACTTCGTCGGGCCAGCCAGTCTCGGTCGGGGGAACAAACTCCACCCGCACGTCTTGGTCACGGAGCCTGAGCCAAGGATACACATTCGCCGGAAACTCTTTCTCCGGGACGAGTACGATGTCGCCTTTGCGCAGCGGCAGCGATCGCGCCGCCAGGTTCACGCCGTGGCTGGTGTTGGTAGCCAACCCGATTTCCGACACGGACGCGTTGATCAACCGGGCAGCGACGGCTCGCGCATCCCAGAGAATCTGCTGCAGATCCGCATCCGGAAGGAGGTGAGGCGCCGTACGCTTGGCGGTAAAAGCATCGGTTCGGCGTCGTGTCGTCTCGGGAAGCGGGCCGATGCTGGCGTTGTTCAGGTATGTCGTCTCCGCGGTCCACGGAAACTCGCTCTTGCGGAGCGTCTCAAATCGTTCGCGCAGCACGCCTCCACTCTGGTCGATCGTGGTCAAGAGTCTCCTGCCAGTCCGAGCGTGCCACCGCCACCGCAGCGCTCGCAAAGTAATACAGCGTCGCGAAGGTTAGCTGCGACGCAGAATCAAAACGACATCGAGCTGATCGTCACTGCCGCTTCCGAAGGGTATCGTACCAGTCAGCGGATGGTAATGGCGCGCTCATGCTCCTCGAGAGGCAAGTTCCACCTCGTGCAGCTCGTGGTAGCGCCCGCCGGCCCGGACGAGGTCTTCATGGCGGCCGACCTCAACGATCCGGCCACCGTCTAACACCGCGATGACGTCTGCTCTCAAGACGGTGGAGAGGCGGTGCGCTACGACTAACACCGTACGGTTTTCCATGAGGCGCGCAACGGCTTCCTGCACCAAGCGCTCCGCCGTGGCATCCAAAGCCGACGTGGCCTCGTCGAGAATAAGCAGTGGTGGATCTCGCAAGAGGGCACGGGCGACGGCGATTCGCTGCCGCTGGCCGCCGGACAACATGGTCCCGCGTTCGCCAAGACGGGTTTCATATCCCCGAGGCAACTCCATGATGAACTCATGAGCGTTCGCCGCCCGTGCCGCGGCGATCACCGCTTCCCGATCGACGGGTTCTCCGTACGCGATGTTCGCCACCACCGAATCGTTGAAAATGATCGTCTCCTGCGACACCACGCCGAAGGCCTGCCGCAGCGACCGTCGGCTATATTTCGTGGTCGGAACGCCGTCCAACAACACCGCGCCGCGTGTGGGATCGATGAACCGAGGCAGTAGATCGACCAACGTCGATTTCCCCGCGCCCGAATGTCCGACCAGGGCCACTACCTCACCGCGATGGACGGTCAGATCGACGCCCTTCAAGACCCAATCGTCATCACGATAGGCAAACCACACGTTGCGGAATTCAATCGTGCGCTCGAGCCCGGGAAAGCGCGCCGCCTGCGGTGAATCGACATCGTCAGGAGGGTGATCCAACACCTCGAACACCCGATCTGCTCCGGCCAACGCCTGCTCTGCGAACGAAGGAAACTGCGCAACATGCTTCACGGGAGAGAGTAATCTGAGCGCGACGACGAGGTAGGCGATTACCAGTTCCGGCCGCACCGCGGTTCCGTCCAGCGAGACCCAGACACCGGTAAGCAGCAACAGTACGAAGGCCCCCGCGGCGAGAGTCTCGCTCAGCGGACTCGCTAGGGCAGAGAGACGATGCGCGCGGAGCATGCTGCGGAGATACCGCGCCAGCGCCTCACCAAACCGTCGGGTCTCGAACTCTTCGGCGACATAGATCTTCACTTCTTTGGCGCCGCGCAATGTCTCGACCAACTGCGCCGTAAGGTCCCCCCGCACGCGCACGGCCTCGGCAAACAGCACTCTGATTCGGCGTAAGATCGGCTTGAGACCTGCGGCGATTGCCGGAGCAACGACCATGGTAACGAGCGTGAGGCGCCAGGAAAGAGCGAAGAGCATAGCGAGGTAAACGAGAATCAAGACGCCATGCCGTACCACCGACTGCAACATCTGGTTGAAGAACAGGGACGCTTGATCCACGTCGGCCAGCATCCGGCCGACAAGATGGCCCGACTTGGTCCGTCGGTGAAACGCCAGGCTCAGCCGTTGCAAGTGTGCAAACAAGTCACGACGAAAGTCGCGGATCACGCCCTCTTGCACGTACGCGCTAAAGTATGCCGCAGCGAACGCGCTCACGTTTTTCACGGCGATCGCGGCCAAAATGAGCAATACGACATTACGCAACGCCGCTGCGGGACCGGCGTTCGCAATCAATCCACCCGTCACGAAACCAACGACTCGCTCCACTGGTGTCGGCACGCTGGGCAGCGCGGACCCCACTTCGAAGACCAGCCGGAGGAGGGGGATCAACAGGGCGAACGTGAATCCGTCGAGAACGGACGCCACCACCGTAGCCAGGAGACTGCCCGCGAACAGGCGCCGGTAGGGCTGGAGGTATCCAACGAGCCGCGCGTAGCGGCCCACGTCAGCTCCGCCCGCGCGGCGTCAACAACGCGACCGGAGAGATCATCTCTTCCGGCGTCACTCCGCCGTGAAGGAACGCCCCACGGTAGCGGGCCTGATATTCGCGAAGCTTGGTGGGATACACGAAGAAGTGATCGCCGCGGGCCAACAGCATCCGCACGCCTAGTCCTCGATGGGGTAGCCCCCATGAAGGAAGATCCTTCACGAGAATCGCAGTGTCGGCACGTTCGGCGCGTAAGTCCTCGCCAAACTTGTAGCGGAGACTGGCGGTCGCATCACGCTTGGCAAACACCGTCGATGGGGTGTGACAGTGGATCGAGCCGTGATCGGTAGTCAACAGCACCGACACCCGACGCCGCTCCGCCTCGCGCAGGGCGTGATACAGCGCCGATGTCCGGAACCACGTGCGGGTGAGGTTGCGCAGAGCGGATGCGTCGCGCGCAACCTCATACAGAATCGCGTGCTCACCGCGCCCATGCGTTAGTTGATCGACGAAATTGAACACCAGCGCCGTGACGCCCTCCGCCGCAAGGTGAGCCGGCAACCGCTTGAGCATCGCCGCGCCCTCGCCCAGCGTTGACAACTTTTCGTAGCGCACGGGCATATCTGTTCCCGTGATATCTCTCATGTGCTCTTGTAACAGTTCCTTCTCATGTGCGTTCAGGCTCTCGTCATCCCGATCGCCCCACCACTGCGGATACCGCTCGGCAATCTCCACCGGAAAAAGGCCGCTGAAGATCGCATTGCGGGAGAACGGTGTCGCCGTCGGCAGAATGCCAAAGTAGTACGACACTTCGATGTCGAAGAACTCAGCTATCAGCGGTTTGAGCATCTCCCACTGATCCAGCCTCAAGCAGTCCACGATGATAAGCAGCACGGACCCTTCGGCTTTCACAATCGGAACGAGAAATTCCTCACCGACATCCACCGAGAGCGGCGGCCGGTCTGCTCTCGGATCCGCGAGCCATTGCGCGTAGTTCTGCTCCACGAAATCGCCGAAGTCCTGGTGGAGGCTCTTCTGCAGCGTACTAAGGGCGTCGCGAAGCCCCGCCTCGTCTCCAGGAGCGAGGCGCACCTCCCACGAGGCAAGCTCGGCAACGATCTCGACCCAGTCGCGCCACTGCATGTCCGACGACCGGCGCTGCTCCAGTTCGCGAAACCGCTGCACAAAATCCTGCGCCATGTGCTGGCGGCGCAGCTGCGGACCCTCTATCAAGCGCGTTATAGCACTCAACACTTGCCGGGGGTTCACCGGCTTCACGAGGTAATCGTCCATCTCCATCCCGATCGCCTCGCGCATCGTGCCCGCCTCCTCACTCTTGGTGATCATGACTAAGGGCACCGCGGCATCGATCGCACGAATTTCGGACACGAGTTCGAGCCCCCGTTTGCCCGGAAGCTGCTCGTCCAGGAGGATCACCCCATAGGGCTGCCGCTGCAGCAGTGCGATCGCGTCATCACCATGCGGAGTGCACTCGACATCGTACCCGTGCTCTTCCAGAAAGAGCACGTGTGCCGCCAGCGACTCGACTTCATCGTCTACCCAAAGAACCGTTCTCGGACGTGCCATGTCACGAAACTTACACGATGCCGGCACGGCCGAGCAACGCGACCCTGGCGAGGCACGAATGGCTGCTCTACCTTGCCCCCCCATGTCAGAGAGCGCGTCGATCGAGAAGAACGTTGACATGGGCACCATCCGTCGCCCGCCAATGGTCGCGGGCCCCGGAACCCTCCGGAGCCGACCCCGTGAGTGACGCCTTGGCACGCCAGGAAACCGTGTTCGTCGAAGCGCTGGACACCGCCATGCGTGGTCCGCGTCGCAACGGGTTGTTTGCGGTGTGGTTGATCATCCGGGCGTGCGGCGATCTGCTGCCGCCTAACCCCGTGAGCGATAGCGGCCACCAGAAGCGCCTGAGCGCGTTGGCGAATCGCTTGCGAAGCCTCTCGATGCCGCCCCCCCTTCACCGCGCCATCGCCGGCACTCTCCAGGGGTTGAACGAAGGCACCCCCCACTCAGCGCGGATCGCCCTGCGGCAGCTGGTGGCTCCTGTCCGCGAGACCCTCGGGCCGGTCTGCGGAGACGCCTTGGACCGAGCGGCCGAGATCGCGCGGCAGGTGCGGATTTCCACGCCAAAGTAGATATTTAGCAGGTCGGCACCGGTCGACGACCACGCGCACAGAATCCAGCGAGCCGCAGTCGCGCTGTAGGAGCGGCTCTTGGCTCGGTAGTGAGGCTCATGACCGATCCACGCCGAATCCAACGCATTTCAGTCACCCGCCTCATCCAGCGGATCGATTCTCAGACCCCGGGGGATCTCGCGGGCGACACGGTTCCCACCGGTTTCCCATCGCTCGATCGCTTGCTCGGCGGCGGATTGAGGCAGCGAGACTTGGTCGTGTTGGGCGGGGACGTGGGATCGGGAAAATCCGCGCTGGCGCTGAGTATCGCAATCCGCAGCGCCTCGCTGGGCACCCCCGTCGTTTTCTTCTCAGGAGAGATGGATGAGGACCGCATTTTCGAGCGCGCCATGGCCATCGATGGCCGCACCCAGATTGATCAAATTCGGTCCGCAACGTTGAGCGATCAAACGCGCTCGGCGATGGGCGCCGTTGCGTTGAGGCTTCAGGAACTCCCTCTCCACATCCATCCCATCGTAGGGCGCCAGTTCGATGAAGCCCTCGCATCGGCGTGGCAGCATCACCCGAAGATGATCGTGGTCGATTACCTCCAATTGCTGCCGGCCCCGTCCGGCAAGCTGACGCAAGAGGAAGACAACGCTTCGGCTTTACGGGCGTTGAAGGCGCTCGCGCTGGACCGTCAAATCGTGTGTTTGCTCGTGGCCCAACTCCCGAATCTTGAGAAGGACCGCGCCGACCCGCGTCCCACGCTCGACGATTTCGGCGCCCTTGGTTCAGTGAAGCAACACGCGGACATCGTGCTAGGTCTCTATCGTGAGGAGATGTACAACCCGGGCGGCGGCGTCGAGGGTGCTGCCGAGTTGATCGTCGCTAAGAACCGCAACGGGCCAACCGGCTTCGTGGACCTCTACTTCTACCATCAGTGGATGCGGTTCGAAGACATGCTCGATCCCGACAAATGAGAGCCATCTGCGCGCGTTTCTCTCACCCACGCACGTCGATCCCCATCGCCACCCCACGACGGGCCAGGCGTCACCTCGGCACCGGCGGCGGCGCCGTCGGGCCAACGCACCACAGACATCCACATATATTGTGACAGCAGAGACAGCAAAGAGAGCGGCATGTCCGGTCATAGCAAGTGGAGTCAGATCAAGCGCAAGAAAGCCGTGTTGGACGCCAAACGCGGGGCGAAGTTCACCAAGCTGATTCGAGAAATCACCGTCGCCGCCCGTGCCGGTGGCGGCGACCCCGAAGGGAATCCGCGGCTCAGGCTCGCGGTCGATACGGCCAAGGCCCAAAACATGCCCCACGAGAACATCGGACGCGCCATAAAGAAGGGCACCGGCGATTTGGAGGGTGTGTGCTACGAAGAGGCGACGTATGAGGGGTACGGACCCGGCGGCGCCGCCATCCTCGTGGAAGTCACTACCGACAACCTGAACCGAACCGTCGCGGAGATCCGCCATACGTTTACGAAACACGGAGGGAACCTCGGAGCTCCCAACTCGGTGGCGTGGCTGTTCGAACGGCGTGGGCAAATCCTCATCGGGGCTCAAGAGCGTGATGAAGATGCCGCCTTCGAAGCCGCCCTCGAGGCCGGCGCGGAGGACGTAGTGAAGGATGGCGATCAGTACATCATCACCACCGATCCGATGACGCTCAACAGCGTGCGCCAAGGATTGGCCGATATTGGATTGGTGCCGGAAGAGGCGACGTTGGCGATGATCCCGAAGAGCACGGTGCAGGTCACGGGCAAGGACGCCGATCGCCTGCTGCAATTGATGTCGGTGCTCGAGGCCAACGACGACGTGTCACAGGTTTTCAGCAACTTCGACATCGATGCAGAGACGCTGGCGGCAGCGGGAGAGTGACGCCCCCGATTCGGGTGCTCGGCATCGACCCCGGAACTAACGTCACCGGGTACGGTGTCGTCGAGCGGGCGAACGGCACACTCGGCCGGCTTGTGGAATGCGGCATCATTCGGACCAATCCCAAGCAGCCGCTTTGGCACAAGCTCGATGCAATACACGACGGCGTCGTGCAGCTCATAGACAAATACCACCCGAACACCCTCGCCATTGAGAGTATCTTCTACGCCAAGAACGTGCGAACCACGATAGTCCTGGGCCACGCCCGCGGCGTGGTGTTACTCGCGGCCGCCCGCGCGGGACTCGACGTAGCGGAATTCCCGCCAGCGACCGTCAAGAAGACCATCGTCGGCAACGGCGGAGCCGCCAAGAAACAAGTGGCGTACATGGTTCGGCAGCTCTTGAATCTGAAGTCCCCGCCGGAGCCCTCTGACGCGGCCGACGGCGTAGCGGTCGCCTTGACGTTCTTGCTGACGAGCAAAGCGTGATCGCGGCGGTCAGGGGTACGGTAGCTGCCCGCGACGGAGACCTGGTCACGATCGCCACGCCGGGCGGCGTAAGTTATCAAGTATCCGTCCCCCTCGACGTGCTGGAGCACCTGCCGAGAGCGGGTGCCGAAGTGCACCTCCACACCGTGTTGGTCGTGCGCGATGACAGCTGGGCGCTGTTCGGGTTTGACGCTCCAAACGAACGAGCTGTCTTCCAACGCCTCCTCGGCGCAGCCGGGGTGGGCCCGCGGTTAGCGCTGAGCCTCATATCGTCCCTCGGGGGCGATCGAGTGGTTCGGGCCGTGACGGAGAACGACATCGCAGCACTGTGCACGGTGTCCGGCGTCGGCAAGAAAAAGGCCGAGCGGATGGTACTGGAACTCAAGGACCGGATGCGCGACCTTAAAACGGAGGGCGGAATGAGCGTTGTCAGTTCGGTCGGCGAGCAGGCGACGGCGGCGCTGATCAACCTCGGATATGGGCAACTCGAGTCGGCCGACGCCGTACGTGCGGTGTCGGCATCGAACGGAACGGCGCTCATCGACGAAGTGATCCGAAACGCGCTCACCCTGCTCTCGGTTGGCAAATGAAATCCGCCGAGTGGATCTGCTCCGCGCGGGACGGTGCCGCTCGCAACATCCGGCCGGGTATGACGATCCAATCATCAAGAGGCTTTATCCACAATCGGCGGCGCGTCGGCCAGCCAGCCGCGACCCTCGTCCGCGGGCGAGCCACAACTCGATGAGCCGCCCACACGCCACCACTCCCGAAACCTTGGCCAACGAACACTCCGCAGAGACGTCCCTCAGACCGTCCCGGCTCGCGGAATTCGTGGGGCAAGACCAGGTCAAGGAAAGCCTCCAGATCGCCATCGACGCTGCGAAGAAGCGTCAGGAGCCCCTCGACCACGCGCTGTTCGTCGGACCGCCAGGTCTCGGCAAGACGACATTGGCCATGCTGATCGCGCGAGAGATGGGCGTGAACATTCGAACCACCAGTGGCCCGGTCATCGAAAAGGCGGGAGACCTAGTGGGTTTTCTGACGACGCTCAAGGCCGGAGACGTCTTGTTCATCGATGAAATCCACCGGTTGAGACCCGCCCTGGAAGAGTTTCTGTATCCAGCCATGGAGGATTTCCACGTCGACGTGCGGATCGCGGACGGTCCGAACGCTCACACCGTGCCCTTGAAAATCGAGCCCTTCACCCTCATCGGCGCGTCCACCCGGTTCGGCATGCTGACTCCGCCCATGCGGGCCCGGTTCGGTCTCATCGAGCGCGTGGGCTACTACCCTTCCGACGACATGCAGCGCATCGTGTTGCGGTCCGCGGCCATACTCAACGTCTCCATCGACGAAACAGGGGCAGAGGAAATCGCCCGGAGGAGCCGCGGCACACCCCGCGTCGCTAACCACCTGTTACGACGTGTGAGGGACTACGCCGAAGTGCGAGCTAACGGCGCCATCACGCAGGACGTCGCTCAGGACGCGCTGAGCCGCATGAACGTGGACGAATACGGCCTCGACGACATGGATGGCCGCGTGCTCAAAACCATCATCGAGAAATTCGATGGCGGGCCCGTCGGCCTCGGCACGATCGCCGTGGCGGTCGGAGAGGATCCCGGCACTCTCGAAGAGGTGTACGAGCCCTTCCTGATTCAACAGGGCTTTCTCAACCGCACCCCTCGCGGCCGGACGGCGACGCCGGCTGCATACCGCCATTTCGGCCTGGTCCCTCCTCCGACGCAGGTTGCACAAGGTTCGATCTTCGGAGAAGAGCAGGCGTAGCACGGTTGCTCGCGGTAAGCCTCGAATACTGATATCTCACCCGTCATATTCTCCGTCGTGTTCGCCGTTAGCGATTTTGACTACGAGTTCCCGCCAGACCTCATCGCGCAACACCCGCAAGGTGAGCGCGACCACAGTCGATTATTGCATCTCGACCGCGTATCAGGTGCCGTCACGCATCGAGGTTTTCGCGAGTTCCCAGGTCTCTTGCGCCCAGACGACGTGCTAGTGCTGAACGCCAGCAGGGTACTCAAGGCGCGACTCCGCGGAACGCGCGAAAACGGGCGGGAGGCCGAAGTCCTGTTGGTCCGTCCCGATTCGGACGACACCTGGGTGGCGATGGTGCACCCCGGGGGCAAGCTAAAGCGTGGCCGCACCGTCACCTTCGGCAACCAGGGCCAGCTCGAGATTGTGGAAGTTCTCGGAGGCGGTCTCCGGCGCGCCCGGCTCACGGGAATGACATGGGCCGAACTCATGGCGCGATTCGGCGCCGTTCCACTGCCCCCGTACATTCACCGCGATCCTACCGACGATGACGCGGTCCGTTACCAGACCGTGTACGGACACGTCGACGGGAGCGTGGCCGCCCCCACTGCAGGGTTGCACTTCACACCGGAACTCCTGGAATCCATCACGGCCTCCGGCGTCCGTGTGGTCGAGGTACTGCTTCACGTGGGGCCGGGCACCTTCAAACCCGTCGTCGTCGAGGACGTCTCACGACACGTCATGCACGCCGAGTGGTACAGCGTCCCCAGAGCCACGGCCGACGTGGTAAACGATGCGCGCAGAAGCGGGAAACGCGTCTGGGCCGTAGGAACGACCGTGGCCCGGGTCCTTGAGACAGTGGCAAGCGACGGAGCGGTTCGGGCGGCCGACGGATGGACCAAGCTGTTCATTCGGCCGCCTTTCGAATTCTGCATCGTCGATGGGTTGCTGACAAATTTTCATCTTCCGAAGTCCACTCTGCTGATGCTGGCCTGCGCATTCGGAGGATTCGACCATGTCATGAACGCGTACGGTGAAGCCGTTTCGCAACGATATCGTCTGTACAGCTACGGCGACGCAATGGCCATCGCCTGATGTTCGACTTCGATCTCCAGCAAGAATGCGGTTCGGCGCGCGCTGGCGCGCTACGACTCCCTCGGGGGGACGTGGACACGCCTGCCTTCATGCCCGTGGGAACTCACGGCACCGTACGTGCCCTGTCTTCGCGCGATCTGCGTGAGATTGGAGCGCAGATCGTCCTCGGCAACACGTATCACCTGCACGTGCGCCCCGGAGAAGAGGTCGTCACGGCGCTGGGGGGGCTCCATGGTTTCATGGCCTGGAACGGTCCTATCCTCACGGACTCGGGGGGGTTCCAGGTGTTTTCGCTGGAGAGCCAGCGAAAGGTCGATGATGACGGGGTCACCTTCCGATCCCACGTAGATGGCGGAACGCGGCAGATCTCGCCGGAAAAAGCCGTCGACATCCAGTGGGCGCTGGGCGCCGACATCGCGATGGCTTTCGATCACGTCGTTCCTGGAACGTCCGATCGGACCACGGCACAGGACGCATTGGAGCGAACCAGCCGTTGGCTCGAGCGGTGTCGGGCACGTCACCGAACGCTGCTGGAGCAGACACCCGAACACCGCCAAACGCTGTGGCCAATCGCGCAGGGAGGCACCTACCCAGACCTGAGGCACCGCGCCCTCGAACACATTCTCTCGATGGGCGATTGGACTGGTATCGCCATCGGAGGGTTGGCGGTCGGGGAGGAACGCACCGCCACGTACGACGTCCTCGAAGCCCTGGAACCGTCGCTCCCACCCACGATTCCGCGTTATCTTATGGGGGTAGGGTTGCCGGAAGACATCTTGCGAGGCGTCGCACTCGGGATCGACATGTTCGACTGCGTGGCTCCGACCCGCAACGGCCGCAACGGATCGGCGTTCACGCCCGACGGGCCGGTCAACATCCGCAACGCCGCCCACAAGCTCGACACCGCGCCCCTCGACGAAACGTGTGACTGCGAAACCTGTCGGGATTACAGCCGTGGGTACTTGCGGCACTTGTTCATGGCCAAGGAGCTTTTGGGGCTACGCCTGCTGTCGCTTCACAACGTAAGGTTTCTCATCCGACTCGCGGCGGACGCGAGACGACATGTCATTGCCGGCACGTTCGCCCCATGGCATCGTGACTGGATTGATCGCTATCAAAGCAAAGGAACACCGTGACATCGCATTGGCCGCTGGCATTTGTGTTTCAACAATCGTCGCCGCAATCCACTGGGCCCAGCAGCGGGTTTTTCCTATTCCAGCTCGCGCTGATCTTCGGCATCATCTACTTCTTGATGATTCGTCCCAAGGTCAAGAAAGAAAAAGACCACCGCGAGCGCGTATCACGGCTCAAGAAGGGCGACGAAGTCGTAACATCAGGTGGCATCGTCGGGAAGATAATTCACTTGGAGGACGACCGAATCACGGTGAAGAGCGGCGAATCGCGGTTTGTCGTGATGCGAGACCGCGTGGCTGACATTCCCTCTGACGATCGGAAGAAGGAGAAGCCCGCCTAGTGCCGCTGCGTCCGATCCACCTCCTCGGTTCTTCCATACTGCGAAAGCGGTCCGACGAGGTTGAAACCATCAACGACGATGTGAGAACGTTGGTGCAAGATCTCTTCGACACGATGTATGCCGCCGAGGGCATCGGACTCGCGGCCAACCAGGTCGGAGTGGCTCGGCGGGTGGCCGTGGTAGATGCCGAAGATGACCCGCGGTTGGTACTGATCAATCCGGTCGTGCTCGAACGTGAAGGTACGACGCGTGAGGAAGAGGGATGCCTTTCGATCCCCGACATCTTTGGCGACGTCAACCGCGCCGAGCAGATCGTCCTCGAGACGACCAACCTGGACGGGAAACGAGAACGCTTCGAGTTAAAGGAACTCACGGCGCGCGCGGTGCAACACGAGATCGACCACCTGGACGGGGTGCTGTTCCTCGATCATCTCAGCCCGCTCAAGCGCCAGATGCTTCTCAAAAAGTGGAAAAAACTACGCAAGGGAGAGACCGGCTATTTGAAGGAGGTCTCCCCCGCAAGCACCGCGGGCTAGTGCGCGTCGTTTTTTTCGGAACGCCGGAGTTTGCAGTCCCATCGCTTCGTGCGCTGATCGGCGAAGGATTCGACGTCGCTGCCGTGGTCACACGACCCGACAAACCCCGGGGAAGAAGTCGCTCGCGCTCGCTGCCTTCGGCCGTCAAGGTGGCCGCCCTCGAGGAGGACATTCAGGTTGTCCACCCCACTCGACCGAGTGAGCCGGGGTTTCTCGAAACGCTCCAAGCGTTCAAACCGGACATCGGCGTGGTTGTGGCGTATGGTCACATCCTGAAACCTGACATTTTGGCGGTTCCGCACCTTGGCTTCGTCAACGTTCACGCATCCTCGCTTCCTAAGCTCCGAGGCGCCGCGCCGATCCAGTATGCGATTCTGGAAGGACTGGATGAGACCTGCATCTCGATCATGAAGATGGAGGCGGGTCTCGATTCGGGACCAGTGCTCCTGCGTGTTCCCACGCCGATGGCAACCGACGAAACGTATGGGGAGCTTTCCGTCCGGCTGGCGGAGCTCGGAGCCTTGGCGTTGATCCAGGGCCTGCAACTCATCGCCCTGGACATGGCGGAGTGGGAAGCCCAAGACGAAACACATGCTACTCATGCTCCCAAGATTACCAGGGAAACCGCCAGGATCGACTGGAACGACTCGGCAGAGGACACGGCAAGAAGGGTGCGCGCTATGGATCCGGTACCTGGCGCGTGGACGCAATTGAAGGGCATGGATGTGAAGCTGTTCGGACCCAGCGGGGCCGATCTGCCCGTGGGGTCCGGACCGCCGCCTGGCGAGATCGTGGAGACCCGCCCGGCGCTTGTCATCGCCGCGGGCAACGGGGCGCTGCAGTTCTTGGACGTGCAACCTGCGGGTAAGCGGCGCATGGCCGCGACGGACTGGGTGACCGGCCGCGGCGCGAGCGTCGGCCAGCGATTCACGTGAGATCGACGCTCCC